>Ga0315277_10001444_pt1 | contig 34660 bp, 33 predicted proteins | sample YL17G05_15_MG_FD_203695 | JGI IMG/M metagenome (GOLD analysis project Ga0315277, IMG submission 203695) | Sediment microbial communities from Yellowstone Lake, YNP, Wyoming, USA - YL17G05_15 | ecosystem: Environmental > Aquatic > Freshwater > Lake > Sediment | place: USA: Wyoming | collected...
CATTTTAGGCCAATTTCGGAACAAACATGCGCGCTTCAGCTACAGCTTTCCTATCGCAGTCATTTCTCTTTCAGGAAACTAGCTCAGTATAACATCAATTAGCAGGGCGAATATTATCCCGAGCAAGAGACTGACGGAAACAGTGTGTTTGTACCCGTACTCATGTGCCACCGGGATCAATTCATCTGCTGTAATGTATGTCATCACTCCCGCCGCGAAGACCAATGAAAAACCTATAATGGTCGTTGTTCCAAGAAGAGAAAGAGCAAGAGCTCCAACTAAGGCTGCGAGAGGTTCAGCCAGTCCTGAGAGAAGCGTGATTAATGCTATCTTGATAGGTTTCATTCCTGCTTCCGTAAGAGGGATGGCGGTTGCGAGGCCTTCAGGTATGTTGTGAAGCATTATGGCGACGGCGATTATCAGGCCCAGTCTAGGCATGTAAGTGTAGCCCGCAGCTACAACGAGTCCTTCGGGCAGGTTATGCAGTGTTATCCCCAAAGCTATGAGTTTCCCCGTTCTGAGCATTTCCGCGTTCTTGCTAATCTTCCCTCCAGCCGTTATTTCAATGTGAGGGATAGTCAGATCCAGGGCGATCATCATGAGGGCGCCTACTGAGAACATGACTATTAGTTCGATGTGTGAGAGCAGCTTCTGAGCCTCGAAGAAGAGGTTGTTAAATGAAACCAGAAGCATTACGCCAGAAGCGAATCCAAGGGAGAAACTCACAACTCTGTGAGTGACTCTTCTCAGGGCAATTGCGATTATCCCGCCAATTCCTGTAGCCATCCCTGCAACAAGGCTTAGAAGAAATGGTTCAAACATTGAAGCCATATTGCTGACACATCCAAGCACGCGTGCGATTAGTGCTGATAAAGCGCAGACACAATTTAAACGTAGCCCGTCTGAAGCGCGCACTGAACTCTATTGCGGGGAGTGGAAGATAAATCCCTGCATAGTTCCCTACACATATTGACTTGAACCCCACTTTTGATGGCGACGTCGCCACAGACTCCCGCAGATTCCTTCTTTTCAATAGGACATTTATTCAGCGCAGACATCTACTGAACAAAACGATTGACTCTATTGGTTTCACTAGATGCACACGCTGACAAGAACCGGCAACTCGCCAAAAAAAGAAAAAGAAAGGTGACGACTAGCAACAGTCGTGCGGCTGATGTGACATGTCAACTACAAACGGTCTTCCCTGCTTGGACAGAACCACTTGCCCGGAAGTGTGCAGAATAGACTTTTCTCCGTTCGAAATGAACGACATGTCATTAGTCGTGTAAACGAGCCTCGAATCTTCCGTCACGAGAAAATCCAGCATGCTATCACCGTTCGAGAAAGCAAAGACCCAACTCTTGCGACTGCGAACCTGCCCTGAGCCGTTGACTGAGTTGCGGCTTGAAAATCGGTCGAGAAATTCCTGGGCCCTGCTAGAGATTACTTTCGTTTGTTGCCGTTCTCTTCAGTTCATCACTGCTGACTCTGCTGAAGTGTTGAGATACTCGCTCAGCGTCTCCCAGCATCAAGAATGGCTCATCAAGCACACGTTGAACCGGTTTACCAAAGGCTCCTTCCTCAGTCTCAACTATCGCATCTACAAGTAGTCTGCCCTGACCAAGGAATACGTAGCCCACTTCCTCATCCCTCAACTTAATCGGCACAGCCAACGCGCCGTTGCCTATCTCAAACGAAGCCTTGTCCGAATGATGCAACGTGAAAGCTTCAGCTGCCTTCAAAACGATGCTGCAGAGTTCATAGTTGTCCTGCATTATTCTTCCTCTCCTGCTTCAAGAAACCTCGACACTTGCCGTGCCATCTGGTACGCAGTCCTTCCTGGCATGGTGATTAGGTAGCGTCCCCTCACCTTCTCCTGAACAACCAACCCCACTTCTTCCAACACATCCAAGTGGCTGGAAAGCGTGCTTGTGGTTATGTCTTTAAGCTCTTCCTGCAACTCGTTGATGTATTTGCCACCGCTCATCAAAGCGTCAAGAACCTTGAGCCTGTGCTCCTGGCCAAGTGCACTCATGGCCTTTGCCGTTTGGCCGAAATCGATCTTGCCTTCCTCCTCTCCTTCCCGCTCATGTCTGTGTCCTCTCCACATCCTGCAACCGCCTGGTCCGATGAATATTGATTTTTCAAGCTCTCCATGAACGCCCTCAGCTACACCTTGCATCACGTCGTCAACATAACCTTGAACAGAATTGCCGAAATCAATGTACATACCCCGCCTTCTGCCGCGTCCCTCCCCTGCCATGTCCTTAAGCTGATCTTTGAGCCCTGCCATTTCCTCCTTCAGTTTCCTCATCTCTTCCTTGAGTTCGTCAGACATTTCATTTTCACCATATTTAATTTCTAATCCATCTGTCCATATTTGACAAATATCAAATTGAAAACGAAATATATAAAGTTTTGCGCGCGCGGCAAACTTCACTGAACATTACCCGCAACGCGCGCAAAAAGCTATAACTGCCAAGATACCACTAAATTTCAGGGAAGGCCAAATGAAGAAATGGAAACTGCTGATCGTTCTAGGAATTGCTCTCATTATGATCGCTGTACTCCTGCCAGTCTTAGGCACAGGGGAGAATACCAAAACAATTCGCAGTTTCGGCAGGATTGTCTATCCTCCATGATGTCGTCTGACTAGCGAACGTTCATTTGAAAAGCGAACACGATAACGCGCTGTACCGTCTGACATTTTTGGCAGAGGTCTTGATCTACCAGTTGTGTTCGTGACTGAGATTGAATCTGCGAGACAAACCCGGGAACAATAAATTCTGAGACTTCCAAAAACATTCTCTCACCGACCAATGCACAAACGATTTAAAGAGTGGTTCAACAAAAAAAGGTATAATGGAGACTTCAGATGAGCATTGAACTTCCAGAAGCAAAGATCCTCGCGGAACAGATGAACAAAGAACTCCGTGGCAAACGCATCGGAAGTTATCGTCTTCGAGACTGCGAAAGATTGCGGAAAACTGGGTTCATAAACAAGGACACAAAAGCTTTTGATCAGCTTGTAAACCGAGAAGTTGAGTCTGTCACGTCGAGAGGGAACGCCATACTCGTGAAACTCGACAGCAAAATGAATATCATTCTCGCCCCTGAGTACGGAGGCGAGATTTTCTATCACTCATGCGAAACGGCGGTTCCACAAAAATACCATTTAAGAATAGATTTTTCCGACAAAACCGTGTTGACGGTGAGGTTCACTAGCATGGGAGGAGTGAGAGTATTGAAGGATGATGAACTGACGAGCTCATACGTGTTCAAACGGGATTTCAATCCTGAGATGCTCTCACCTGTGGATGAGAATTTCACGTTCGAGCGGTTTTCAGAACTCTTAGCAGACAACAACAGGGCGCTCAAACCGGTGCTCGTTGGCAAAGACGCTGTACTAGTGGGGCTGAGCAACAGTGCTTTTCAAGACGTAGTATACAGGGCCAAGCTGCATCCTAAGCGGAAAGCTTCCGAGTTGAACTTGAATGAGCAAAAAGCCCTTTACAACGCCGTTAAACTTGTCATTCGAGAGAGACTCCGGTTGAACGGAAAAAACCAATTTCTAGACTTGTATCAGAAGCAAGGCGGGTACGCTCCAGCGATGAGTCCGAACATGAGAAAAAAGGATTGCCCAGTTTGCGGGACGCCCATAGAAGAGCTAAGCCTCGGGGGAGGAAAAGTGTTCGTCTGCCCCAAATGCCAAGTCTAACTACCAGAACACTGTTGAACACCAAGCACGCATCTGTCATATAGACTGCGCGCTGCTGCTTTTCTGACAAAAAACTAACAAACATGTAACAAATCGGATTTTCCAGGATTTTCAAAAAGACAATAAACATAGCGCGCTTTAGAAAACGATAATAGGCGATTCAGCCTAGGATTATGAATGAAGCATTATGAAGGAACTTAGGGATGTTGACTATAAGCTTCTTTGTGAATTGATGAGAAACGCGAGATTGAGTGATAGACAGCTGGCCAAGAGAATTGGAGTTTCTCAGCCGACTGTCAGCAGGAGACGAACATCCCTTGAAAAGGGGGTGATTGATGGTTATACTGCTGTTCCTAGGTGGGAGAAGCTTGGATACGAGTTGTTTGCAATCACTTTCGTTAAGATCAAAGCGAATATCGCGTCGAAAGAAAAGTATGCCGAGACTCGGGATAGGGGAATAGCTTGGCTGAAGAGTCAACCATGTATCATTATGTCTGGGGCATGTCGAGGAATGGGAGTTGACTCCTTCATGATTTCGATTCATAAGTCTTACAAAGACTATGACGATTTCTTACGCAACCATAGACTCGAGTTGGGACACTTCATAGAAGACCTTCAGTCGATTCTTGTGAACCTTGGCGGAAAAGAGATAGTGAAACCTCTCGGTTTCGAATGCGTGTTCACACCAGAATGACGCACGCGCGCGCGATCTGCTCACAAGACAAGCCCATATCAGACGCTAATAGGCAAGAGAGGAATAAGAACGAGTTATGAACCTTTCAGGGACAAGCCAGCGCGCTAATGGGTGACTGCTGCTTTTCTATCTGCGAGTACTTGCCGGCCGCGCCGTCTTTTCCTCTCAGCCATTTTCTCGATCTTTTCGATGATCCCTTTTCTCTCGATCTCTTCAATGTAGCCTTGACTGATAGCCTGATTTATCAACCTTTGAGCAGGCTGATTCCGCACGACCGCTGTTGTATAGCCATCAGGAGAGCCTATTCCTCCAACTGAAATATCTGCAACGTGGTTGGAGAAGTCTGTACATGCCAGACACTCTGAACGAACAATCGGACCGAGATCATCCAAGTCGATATGGATGACTCTTCCGTCCTTTAGTTTGACTGTGAAATCATCTTTCAAGTTGATTTTTTCAATCTGATCCAGATCCGCTCCGATCTTGCCTGTAAGGTATTTTCTTCCATCTGCGTGCATGAGGAAATTTTCGAAACAAAAGAGACCTATCGTAAACCGCACCATATGGCTTGGTACGATGTGCAGCAACTGCATCTTCCGAATCGTTGACAATTGACATGGAGTACCAACAACAGCTAATTTTGATAGATCAGGCAGATTCGCCTCTTTGAGGGCGCTCAAGACAGGGGCGTAGGTCGTCAAGTCCCCGAGATTGTGAATGCTTTTGGACTGCGCAAGGCTGGATCCTGCACACTTCAATAGGTCTTCAAACTTCGTCGCAATCATAGGTTCATTGTTCCACATACTTGTCTTTCTAGAGAGCACGGCACCATCGATCTTCTTCCTATCCAACATGAACTCTAGAAGACTTGTTACTAAGCCTCCATCGCAAGAAACCTTTCTGATTTCTTCGTTGGTTGTGCGAAGGCTTCGAACCGAGACATAAGAGCCGACAGGCTCTTTGGATCCGAATCTAGTTTCGATTGCCTTGTCCAAGTCTGAAGTTCTTGGGCATATCAAATAGCAGATCCCGTCTTCGAGACATTTCTTTTCATCGCGATACACTGGTTTGTCTTTCTCGATCGTCAAAACGTTCAGCTCGTTGGCAGTGCAGAAACTCACGCATCCGTAGCATGCCGCGCAGATCCCAGGTTCAATGACTTCTTTATCCAAGGTTCGAAATGAAAGTCTTTCCTTCACAATCTAGACCTCACTTCTCAGCGCATGTTCTCGTTCAATTGATCAGATAACTCTTTCCGGCTGAACACCACAAATCAGATCAGGGTTTCAGTCCTAACAACAAATGGAGACTTTCTTATCTCTATGATCCTGGCATCTATGTCTTTCGTTTCTCCGCATAGTACTATGACGAAGTCGAAAAGTCCGTGAACAAAATCCATCCTCTCCACTTTGGAGTCTACAAGTAATCCCTTGGATAAGATCTCGTCACTAAATTCTTTCTCTTTTCCGGGTTGGATCTCCACCAACACATAGGCGTGCACACTTTTGTCTTGAGGTTTCATATGTGTTTTTCCAACTCGCTACCTTATTATTGTTTTCCCCGATACTGTGCTTTCTGGAGCTTGTTGCCACTTCTATGGGATTGAAAACGTGAGTATTGCAAAAATGTCATGTATGTTGACGCGCGCATACAGCAGCTTCTGTTTCTTCCTTCTACCGCTCCTTCGGAGCACGTTGGCAGAGGGTTGCGGTCCATTCAACCGTCAGCCCGGTTTGGATGCAGACATGAAACCTTTTCGATTTACTATTGTTGGAAGCGCGCGATGTTTGCTCAAGAGCTTGGAAAATCTGCAAAAATATAGGGACTTCATTCTCGAATTCTGACTAGAAGCTCGACAGGTTTCACTCTGAGCTCATCTAGTGACAAGTCTTCAGGTTTGAATCCCATTGCCAGGCCTAGCAGTTGGGTATAGTGCAGTACGGGTATCCCGAATTTTTCGTTGAAAGCCTGCTCGATTCTAGGCTGGTTCAGGTCGTACATGGCATGACAGTAAGGACAGACGGTGATCAATGCCTGTGCTCCCACAGCTTTGATATGTTCGAGCTTTTCTTCTGCAATGCGAAATGGAATAGCTTCGTTTACACCGATTATGGGGTTGCCACAGCATTCTGCTTCGTCCACGTAGTCTAAGCAATGGGCCCCAGTTAGTCCGATAAGTTTTTTCAGTACTACGGGGTTTTCAGGATCATCGCCATAATGGACATGTTTTGAGGGACGAACCAGATGGCATCCTGAGTGCTGTGCGACGCGAATATTGGTCAATGGCTTCTTGACTGTGTTCCTTATTTTTTCAAATCCAACGTCATCAGAGAGCACGTGAACCAGATGTTTGACCTCTATTGTTCCCTCAAATTCCAAGCCGATTTTTTCAAGGTAACGATTGACTCTGCCCCCGAGTTTCTTGTCCTCAACAAGAAGTCTGTTTGTTTCATTTAGCGTACTGAAACATCCGTTGCATAGAGTAAGAATACTCAGGTTTTGCTTCTCAGCCAAGCAGAGGTTTCGCGCCGCCAGAGCCCACATCAAATCCTGGCTTATCTGACCCATGGGGAACCCGCAACAGCCGAATTCCGACGATTCAACAAGCTCCACGCCCAGTTTTTCAAGAACTTTCCTTGCCGACAGTTCATAAGCTGAGAACCTGTATGGCGTAATGCATCCCAGAAAGATTAAGTATTTCACCCTTCCACCTTTTCGAATGTCATGGCCTTTTCAAGCATCTCCAAGGAACCTGTGACTTCGAATATTTTCCTAATCTGTTCCAGACTTGGTTTTGGTATTGGTGGCAGTCCTTGCATCTGCCTCTTTTTGAGTCTTGATTCTGGGAACTCGTACACGTATCCCGTTTTTAGGATTCTGGACGCCAATTCCTTGGAGACAAGTGGCATGATATGTTTTTCTTTGACAGCCAGGTTCCGCAGGGCTCGGACGACACCGGCGATCTCTACACCTTGTGGGCAACGGTCAACGCATGTGTAACAGGTGGAGCAGAGCCAAAGCGCTTTGTCCGAAAGAAGCCTGTCTTTCAGTCCAAATTGCACCATTCTCGCTATTCTCCTAGGTTTGTAGAGGTCACTGAATCTTGAAATAGGACAGTCTGCGCTGCACGTCCCGCATTGGAAACAAAGCGCGACATTTTCCGCACCGCAAGTCTTCTTCATATCGGACTTGAATTCTGGGTCAAATTCCACCGCTCTTATCAGAAGCGGAGCGTCTTCCCGTTTTTCACCCATTCTGTTTCTCTCCCATAAAAGTCTCCTTTTTCATCAGGAATTCGTGGATAGCTTTTGCCGCTCTTCTGCCAGCTCCCATAGCGCTTATGACTGTTGCTTCGCCCGTAACAATGTCTCCGCCAGCATACACACCCTCGATGCTTGTCTTTCCATTCTCATCGGCCACTATTCCGCCCCATTCTGTGGTTTTCAGACCCTCCGTGGTCTGTTTTATTATCGGGTTTGGTGATCTTCCAATAGCCATTATGGCCAGGTCCACATCCATCAAGAGATTTGAGCCTTCGATTGGCACTGGCCTTCTCCTGCCGCTTGCGTCCGGTTCTCCTAAACGCATTCTTATGCATTCCATAGCTTTGACTGCTCGTCTTTCGTCCCCTATGAATCTCTTGGGACTTGTCAAGAATTCGAAAACGATGCCCTCTTCTTCTGCATTTTCGATTTCCTCAACTCTGGCGGGCATCTCTTCTCTGGACCGTCGATAAACAATTTTCACCTCTTTTGCGCCTAGTCTCAGAGCGCATCTGGCAGCGTCCATGGCAACGTTGCCCCCTCCAACAACTGCCACTTTTTCCCCTCCACGTATGGGTGTACAGGCCCCTGGAAAATCATAGGATCTCATCAGGTTGACCCGTATGAGAAACTCGTTGGCTGAATAGACTCCACAGAGGTTTTCACCCGGTATTCTCATGAAAGTTGGGAGACCAGCACCGCTGCCTATGAAAACCGCATCAAACTGCTTGAGTAGCTCCTCTATCGTGTACAGTCTCCCGATCAACGCATTGGTTTTCAGGGTGACTCCCAGTTTTTCTATGTACTCGGCTTCGGCCTCAACGATTTTCTTCGGTAACCGAAACTCTGGAATACCATAGGTGAGCACCCCGCCTGGCTTATGCAAGGCTTCGAAAACCGTGATTTCATGTCCAAGCTTGATTAGATCTGCCGCCACCGTCAATCCAGCTGGACCCGCACCTACGACTGCCACTTTCTTGCCTGTGGCTTGGCACTTTTGTGGAGTTGCATAGCCATGTTGTCTTTCCCAGTCAGCCACAAACCTTTCCAGCCTCCCAATGGAAGTCGGTTGGCCTATCTTTCCGACGGTGCATTTCGCTTGACATTGCTCCTCCTGTGGACAGACACGACCACACACCGCTGGCAGAATATTTTTCTCCTTAATCTTCTGGGCAGCGTCCTCGAATCTGCGTTCTCTAATGAGTTTTATGAATGCAGGGACGTCCACTTCCACTGGGCATCCGTCAATACAGGGAGCCTCTCGACATTGCAGACATCTTTCAGCTTCGGCCAGAGTCTGTTCTTCTGAGTAACCAATAGCTACTTCTCTGAAGTTGTGTGCACGTTCTTCCGGGTTTTGCTTGGGCATCGGAACGGCTTCTTTCCGAATTTTGGGTTTGGGCGTGCTCATCAGTTCCTGCCTCCTTTCTCCCAGAACACGTATGCAAGCTTCTCTTGGTCCGTGTACATTTTCAGCCGTGACAGCAACTCATCGAAGTCAACTTGGTGTCCATCGAACTCTAGGCCGTCCACGCAAGCGAACAATACTTTGCCTCCAACGGTCACCCTGCACGCTCCACACATTCCCATACCGTCAACCATTATTGGAATTAGATTTACAAGTGTAGGTATCCCATTCTGACGAGTGATGTCAGATACAGCTTTCATCATCACGATCGGTCCTTCTGCCACCACGCGGTCAACCTTCCTTTTCGCAATCAAATCTGTGAGGAAATCGAGTCCCTTGTATCCCTTCGTTCCATCATCTGTAGCTACACAAAGCTCATTGCATGTTCTCCCCATTTCATCCAAGAAGATGAGATGGTCTTTAGTCGTCGCACCAACTATCCCGATGACGTAGTTGCCTGCTTCTCGAAAAGCCTTGGCTTGAAAGTGCAGAGGGGCCACCATAACGCCGCCACCAATGCAGATCACCGTGCCAAATTTCTCTATTCTCGCCGGGTTTCCCAATGGGCCCAGCAAGTCCAAGATAGAATCGCCTTCCTTCAACTTTCCAAGTTGTGTTGTTGTTTTGCCAACTTCATGGCAAGCTAAAGATATTGTTCCTTTTTCTGCGTTGGCGTCCGCGATCGTTAGAGGAATTCTTTCTCCATCCTCATCTATTCTCAAGACTACGAATTGCCCTGGCTTGGTTTTTGCAGCTACTTCCTTGGCTGAAAACTCGAACAGGTTAATGTGCGGTGCCAATTCACGTTTTGTTATTATCTTGTACAAATTTTTCGCCCCCTCGTTTAGGTCTTGAAGGGCTGGGTCCAAGTTTCTCTATTTCCTTCACGAAATCGGTCATCATGGTCGCAAACTTTCTTCCTTCTGATGATGAGGCAAAGCCTATCTCAAGACGCTTGGGGTCTATGCCCAGAAATCCCAAGGATTTCTTCATCAAGTCCACTCTGTCCTTGGCCTTCACGTTACCATCTACATAGTGGCAGTCACCAATGAGACATCCAGTTATGATGACACCATCAGCGCCACTCTGAAAAGCTTTCAAAACGTGAAGCACATCAACTCTGCCGCTGCAAGGCACTCGTAGAACTCGCACGTTTGGAGGATATTGGATTCTCGATACTCCTGCGAGGTCAGCGGCTGCGTAAGAACACCATTGACACGCGAAGCACAATATTACAGGTTTGAAGCTCTCATCCGGTTCTGTACGCTTTTCAGAATTGAATAGTGCTTCAATTGCCGCAATAATCTGGTCATCCTTGAAGTGTATGAGTTGCATGGCTCCCATCGGGCATTCTGATGCACAGACGCCACAGCCTTTGCAGTTGGCTTCGATTATTTTTGGAAGCCCGAAGGGTGAAGCTTCAATGGCGTTGAAAACACAAGATACTACGCATGCGTCGCAATTGACGCAGATTTCTTGGTTGACTGATGCCTTGACGGCTCCGGCCTTTATCTTTTCTGCCGCCATTGGAATAGATGCTTTGGAGGCGGTGGCGTAGGCTTGAGCAAGACTTTCAACGATATTTTTGGGTCCGTGAGCTGTGCCGCAAACGTATATTCCTTCTGATGCGAAGTCAACAGGTCTGAGCTTTGGATGAACCTCGAAGAAGAAGCCGTCGGTGCCCAGAGGCACTTTGAGTATAGCTGAAAGTTTTCTTGCGTCTTCATTTTGAACCAAGGGAGTAGATAAGACGACGAGATCGCTTTCTAGTTCGACCTCGGCTCCCAAGTAAATGTCATAGACTGTTACAGCCAAGCTTCCGTCAGGTCTAGAAGTGACCTTGGGAGGTCGGTTCAGATCATATCGGATGAAATTTATGGAGTTCTCCCTTGCGTCTTTGTAGAAACGTTCGTTTTCTCCATATGTCTGAATGTCCCGAAAAATTATGGTCACGTCAATATTCGGATCCAGCTTCTTGAGCAGCAAAGCATTATTGAGAGCCACTTGGCAACATATCCTTGAACAATATGTTCTGCCTGTTTTCTCTCTTGCTCCGACACATTGGATCGTAACAACCTTTTTAGGTTTCTTTAGCTCTCCGTTTTGGAGAAGTTGTTCAAATTCGAGCTGTGTGATAACGTTTTGATTTTCCTTGTATCCGTACATCCCTACGGGCTTGAACTCCTCAGCTCCAGTGGCCACGATTATTGTGCCCACGTTGATTCGTTCAGGTTGATTTGAGTTATTCGTTTGCAGAGTCACATTGAAGTTGCCAATGAAACCGCTCACTTCATGAACAAATGTCGACGTATGAAGATGTATGTTGTTGTTGGCCCTCGCAGCTATGACGAGCTCACGGATAACTTCGGAGGCCTCACGCTCAGTGGGTTGCAGCTTGTATAGGCGGTTCAACATTCCACCAAGTTGCGCTTCTTTATCAACCAGATGAACCTGGAAGCCTTGCCTTGCAAGAGACATAGCTGCAGTGATTCCAGCTATTCCGCCGCCTATCACCAGAGTTGAAGGGTTAATGTTGAGCTCCGTTTCTGTTTGTGGTTCAAGGTGTCCTGCTCTTGCAACGGCCATTCTGATGAGATCTTTAGCCTTCTCTGTAGCTTCTTCTGGAAGGTGCATGTGAACCCATGAGCAATGTTCACGGATATTTGCCATCTCAAAAACATACTTGTTCAGTCCGGCTTCCTCACATGTCTTCTGGAAGAGAGATTCATGAGTTGCAGGCGTGCAAGATGCGACAATCACGCGATTTAGTTTGAACTTCTCTATCTGTTTCTTGATGGAGTCCAAGCCTGCTGACGAACAAGTATAAAGGCCCTCTTCGGCGAAGACCACATGGGGCAAGGTTTTGGCATATTCAGCAACCGCAGGAACATCGACCACCCTCCCAATGTTGAATCCGCAACGACATACGAAGACTCCGATTCTTAATTCTTCTTTGTCCGCTTCCATTGTAGTCACCTCACCACTCGTCGAGTCGCCGCCACTTCAGCGGCTTTGTCTGCAGCGGCACTGGCCTGCGTGACTGATTCAGAAATGTCTTTAGGTGATTGGCAGGATCCGCAAACAAATATCCCATCCACATTTGTCTCAACTGGCATAAGCAGCGGGTCCTTCGTTCTCAAGAAACCATACTCATCTAGCTCTAACCCAAGGGTTTTTGCCAAAAGCCTATTATCTTCTCTTGGAACCAATGCTGGACAAAGCACAACCAGATCTGCGCACAACTCCTCCGTTTTCCCCTCTGCAATGTTTTCGTATCTGACAAAAAGGTTCTCTGTCACTGGGTCCTCTATGACTACCGTTGCACGTCCGTTGATATAGTTGACGCCCCCCTCTTCTTTGGCTCTAGTGACGAATTCCTGAAAACGTTTTCCAAAGACTCTCAGGTCCATATAAAGGACGTGAACCATGCATTCTGGGTTGTGTTCCTTGACCAGGATAGCCTCCTTCGTCGCGTACATGCAACAGACACTGGAGCAGTATGGAAACCCCTTTCGCTCACTTCTGGATCCAACACACTGTATGAAAACTATGATGCGAGGTTTCTTTCCATCCGTAGGTCTCAGAAGCTCTCCTCGGGTTGGTCCTGAAGCGTTAATGAGTCTTTCAAACTCTAGTGATAGGAGAACATTCTGGTGCCGTTTGTAACCATACTCACTAATCGATTCTGGATTCCAGATTTCTACGCCAGTTGCCAATACTATGCTTGAAACATTGAGAGTAATCTCTTCAGCCTTCTGATCGAAGTTGATCGCATGAGCTTGACAGAATTTTTCACAAATCTGGCATACACCCTTCTGAAAGAAGAGGCAGCTATCCTTGTCTATCACAGCAACACGTGGCACTGCTTGTGGAAAAACCATGTAGACAGCTTTCCTTTTTCCCATACCCATATCGAATTCGTTTGCTACTCTAACGGGGCACTTTTCTGTACATTCGCCGCACCCAGTGCATTTGTCGACATCGATGAACCTGGGTTTTTTCAAAACCTTAACCACAAAGTTTCCTGCAGAACCTGTAACTTCTTTGACTTCTGAGTACGCAAGCAGCTCTATGTTCGGATGGCGGAAGCATTCAATCATTTTTGGCGCAAGTATGCATATGGAGCAGTCCATCGTAGGGAACGTCTTGTCAAGCTGGGCCATTCGACCCCCGATGCTTGGTGATTTCTCCACGAGATACACTGTGACTCCTCGATTGGCCAGATCCAAGGCGGCTTGTATTCCGGCTATGCCTGCTCCAATCACAAGGACTGCATTGTTTCTCATGCTAATTCCTTAGCCATTCCACAACAAGTACTTCAAAAAAAACATCTCTGCGGCTTATAAAAGAGTATCTTGAGAAAATCAAACAAATTGCCGAGTTACACGAGACTGAACTCGCTTGAGTATCGGACTGACAAACCTAGTACACGACAGTGTTCTCATTGGTAGACACGTCGGGAAGGCCAACCCCAGCACGTGTCCCTATAAAAAACAATATTAAGGCAGCCGACACAAAAACACTTATGAACCCAAGAGATGAGAGAACACGCGCTTACATGCTCATAGAGATTCATCCAGGAAAGGAGAAAGAATTCAGCGAGGAGATCCTGTCTAGAGGGTTGTTTGTAGACTCCAAAGTGGAGAGGATGGATTTTGTTCACGGACCTTTCGACTTCATCATAGTACTAAGCGGAGAAACGAAAGACATAGATGTCAAGCTCATGGAGATGAGAAAGTCTCCATTTGTTCGCAAAACGGTAACCCTAATGTGCTTCGAAATGTTTGATTGGGAAGATATCAGTGATCGATTAAAGGAACAGCCCTAAGGGATTGCAGGATCTCGTGCGAATTTGCGTTTTTATGCACACAGGCCAGAGCACAAACGCGAACTGAACGATTTGGAAAGTACACATTGCGCGCATTGCTAATGGCATTGAAGAAGAACTCTGAAAGAAGAGTGGTGGTTTCTGCAAGTTTTCTTTTCTTTTCATCTTACATGTCGACTACACTTTGATCGCTCCGACACTCACAGAACTCTTCTGATTCATAGCAGCGAGAGGGGTAGTACTAGGTTTCTCAATTGCTGTGGCCAACGTGCTGGTGATCACCATATTGCAGACCACGGTGCCACCCAAGATGCAGGGCAGAGTGACTTCAGTCATAGTCTCGCTTGCCCCAATTGCTCGCCATTCGGAATCATCATGTCTAGAACAGTCGCAAGACTCAAAGGAACAGCCAATCTGTTTCTTGCCTGTTCACTGTCGGGAGCTACGATATTCATACCTACATGGTTCTTTACGAACATCAAATACGCGGAAACGATAGGAGAACTACAATCTCAATCAGACGGCACACAAAATGAGGAATCTGACAGTCTGGTCGGATGAGCAGGTAGCACCGCTGAAGCTCTAACTGATAGCAGGTTAGCATCTGGCCAGGGCTATCTGGTTTCAAAAGGGTTTATATTTTGAGTTGGCCCAAGTTTCGATTGATCAGTCATGCCCCCTGCAAAGATATTCAAAAGAGACCGCAGAATCGTTGATTTTGACTCATCGAGAATTAGAGATGCGGTCTACAAAGCCTTTATTGCGGTCGAGCTTCATGACGGGGAAAAAGCTGAAAGCGTAACCAAGGAAGTTGTGAAACTTCTTGAGGAAAGATTCAAAGGAAGAGCTCCATCTGTAGAGGATGCCCAGGACCTTGTCATAGAAGTCTTGAGGAAGAAAGGGCACGGAAGAGTTGCAGAAGCATACGAAACGTACAGGAACAAGAAGCGCGAAATTCGCGAGCTCAGAGAAAAACTGAACATAGAATTGCCAAAGCTGACAGTGAACGCCCTTGAAGTACTGAGACAAAGATACCTGCTCAGGGACGAGAACGAAAAGATAGTCGAATCGCCCGACCAGCTTTTTAGTCGTGTCGCGAAAGCAGTGGCTGCATCTGACAGAAGATATGGCGAGAACATGGGGCAGACTGAACAAGTTTTCTACAGAATGATGTCGCAACTCGAATTCGTCCCCAACACGCCGACTCTTTTCAACGCAGGAACCCAGCTTGGCCAACTCTCCGCATGTTTTGTCCTGCCCGTGGAAGATTCATTAGAGGGGATCTTCAATGCTGCCAAGAACATGGCGTTGATCGAACAGAGCGGCGGCGGAGTCGGTTTCGACTTCTCAAGACTACGGCCGAAGGGCGACATAGTCAGATCAACAAAAGGCGTCGCTTCAGGCCCAGTGAGTTTCATGCGCATATTTGACACAGGCACTGAAATCATAAAAGCAGGAGGAAAGCGCAGAGGCGCGATGATGGCCGTCCTCAGAGTCGACCATCCAGACGTACTAGAATTCATCACATCAAAACAGCAGCCGGGATTCCTGTCGAATTTCAACATCTCAGTAGCCGTCACTGACGATTTCATGAAAGCCCTCAACGAGGGCGAGGAATACTGGCTGGTCAATCCTCGGAACAAGGAGAAAACCAAGAAGCTAATAGCGAGGGAAGTCTGGAATCTGATGGCTAAATCTGCTTGGATGAGCGGAGACCCGGGAGTGATCTTCATAGATGAGATCAATAGGCACAATCCCACTCCTCTTGTCGGAAAGATCGAGTCTACAAATCCTTGCGGTGAACAGCCCTTGCTTCCGTACGAATCCTGTAATTTGGGTTCCATCAATCTGTCCAGAATGGTTGAGGATGGAAAGGTCGACTGGAAGAAGCTGAGGGAAATTGTCAGGAATGCGGTTCATTTTCTCGACAATGTCATAGACGCAAACAAGTATCCTCTGAAGGAGATTGAACAGATAACTTTGGCGAACAGGAAAATAGGCCTTGGAGTCATGGGGTTTGCTGACATGTTGATAAAACTCGGAGTTCCTTATGACACGGAAGAAGCATTGAATCTGGGCCAGCAGGTCATGGAATTTATCGAAACAGAGGGGCATAGGAAGTCTGTTGAACTTGGAGAGGAAAGAGGCTCTTTTCCCAATTTTGAGGGGAGCATCTGGAAAGAAAAACACTCTGCAATGCGGAATGCCACTGTAACGACAGTTGCGCCGACTGGAACCATAAGCATAATCGCCGGCTGTTCTTCAGGAATCGAGCCGATTTTCGCGATTTCCTTCATCAGAAACGTCCTAGGAGGTACTAGACTCTTCGAAACTAACCCCTTGTTTGAATCGATGGCGAAGGAGAGAGGTTTCTACAGTGCAAAACTGCTTGAGGAGATAGCCAGAACCGGATCGGCACAGAAGGTCGACGGACTTCCTGAAGACGTGAAAAGACTGTTCATCACGGCCTTGGACATCAAGCCCGAATGGCATGTAAAGATGCAGGCAGCTTTCCAGAAATACACTGACAATGCCGTCTCAAAGACTGCCAACCTTCCCACGGAAGCCACTGTTGAGGATATCAGAGGAATCTACGAACTCGCATGGAAACTAAAATGCAAAGGAGTCACGGCTTTCAGGTACGGCAGCAAACCCGAACAGGTATTGTACATTGGCGAGGTAAAGACAGACACGGGCAAGTTTCTCGCTTTGGAACCCGAGTATGCAGGAGGTTGTCCAACGAAGAATTGCCCATTTCCAAGCTGAGAGTACGCCCTGCACTGCAACGAGAGAAAAGGTAGCCAACTGGAAATCCGTGAAATCTTCCATAGAAGAAGCGCGCATGACGATTTGTTACGTTTTATCATTCTTTCAACGTTCTCCAAAAGTGCTTCAGAATCTTGAATTGTCACGATGGGGCTCACCAAGAAGAATTATGTGACAGTTTGTTACCATCAATATTTTGGAGTTGTGTAGTATCGCCATATCAAGAAAGCAACTGTTGTAGGTCAGCGCGCGCGCCTACCAAGATCAAGATAGGAACAAATTCGTCTTGGCTCGCGCGCTCGGCCGCTTCATCAGAAAGTGTTATCTATCTCTAACCCCTTAGTGTGATATTGAGGAGAACATTCTTGAAGAAGATAGTCGCTTTGGCAGTTGCTTTAATCGTGCTATTGGGCACACTTATCGTGGGCGTCAGCTTTGACCGTACAGATGCGCGCGCTAACTCAAAACAGAGAGCTCAAACCAGCGCTGCGAGCACTGTATTCTTCGAGGACGATTTTGAAAACTACCATGCAGGTTCCTTTCCCTCAAGCGGAGGCTGGGAACTCTGGTTCAACGGTGCAGGTGCCGAGTATCAGACGATCGTGGATAGTCTTTCATTTTCTCCCTCACAATCATTTCAGCTCTGGGGATACGACTTCTGGGCGGGTTTTGCGGCCAAACGGTTTTCGACAGACCTTTCGGAAGTGGGCTTCGAAGCCTACGTGAACGTTCCAGAACTCGTGGATAGCCCTAGGGACAGTGCCAGAATCAGTTTCACCAAATGGACATCGCCAAGCACATCAACAGAGATTGGGCCAGTGGTTTTTCTGGGAGACGGGAGAATTGCTTCTGGCAACCAGGTACTTGGAATGTATGCGGCGGGCACTTGGTACAAGATAACATACATGCTGGATAGACCCACTGCAACGTACAGCGTTTGGATTGATGACCAACTTTGTGGAGAAAACCTCACGTTGACCACGTCGGCCCCTCCTGCAACAAGCAACCCGGCTTACGAAATAGAAGCGTTCTCTCTGAGCCAGTGCTACAACCACGCCAGAGTCCACTTTGACAACGTGCGAATCTTCGGCGCGGGCGCGCCTTCACCGCAGCCCAACCCTCCACCAACGCCGCCGCCCAACCCGCCGCCAACACCGCCACCTAATCCTCCGCCCACGCCTGTAGCATCTACCAACATGAGTATCGAGCCCGCTAATGTCTCAAATGTCGCTGTCGGGTCAACGTTCAAGGTCACAGTGAATGTCCACAATGTGACGGGGCTGTTTGTGTGGCAGACTCTCATTCAGTTCAACGCATCCGTGCTGAACTGTGCCGAACTCGTCTACGCCGGCGCAGGATACATTTTCACCGGCAAGACTCAGATTCCTGTGTCTCCAATCATAGACAATGTCGCTGGAACCGCAGCAATAGGAGCATCGCTTATCGGAAGCGGCAGTGCTTCGGGAGACGGAGTACTGTGCGAAATGACGTTAGAAGTCATAGCAATCGGCGAAAGCTCCATAAGCTTTTCACAACCATACGGTGCCAATACATTCCTCCTAGCCGGGAACCTCGACCTCATTCCGGCCACATTGCAGAACAGCCTATTTTCGAACGATCCGCCGATTGGTGACGTAACCGGTATGAATGGCGTTCCAGACGGCGTAGTCAACATGCGAGACGTGGGACTCGTTGCCTGCAACTTCCTCAAGTCGATTCCGCCGGCAAACCCGATTCTAAACCTTAACCATGACGGCATAATAGACATGCATGATATCAGCATAGTCGCCCACAATTTCCGACCCTAACCTTCCCCTCCTTTTTTTGAGCATGCTAAAGAGAATAGAATCGTCTATTTTTCGGTCTTCAGACTGTACTGTATCTTGACGTTTGCCTTTTCGAAAAGTATCCCAACAGGGCAGCTTTTCAACGTAAGTTCATGGGCTCTACGGATTCTGTCTTCAGAAGCATTGGTCTTGACCAAAATGTCAGTCTTGGCTTCTGTAATGGTTCCTACCTCTTCGGATTTCACTGCCTCCGTCTTGACTTCCATATCTTTCACAATAATCCTCATCTTCTTCGCCGTCAAAGCGAAGATCGTTAGATAGCAACCCACGTAACTCATCAGCGCAAGCTCAAGAGCCGTTGGACCCATGTCAGTACCATCACTGATGGGAAGGTCCAAGCATACCGCGTGGCTTCGGCCATCATCGACATCTATTCGGAAATCTTTAACGAGTCTTGCTATGGCGCATAGTTTTCCCAACAATCATCAACCTCAAATAAGTCTGGATGAAACGAGCTCTACGGGAGTTTCTTCTTGCATAGTATCTTCAAATCCTATTTTCGACACAAAAAGCTTTTATTCAGGACTATCTTATATGTTTTTCGTCTACAACTTTACTAAAACCGTATTAGTCTGTACGACAATCGCAATGACAGTGGTGCGTTCTCTTGGATGAGAGAGATGCAAGAATACTTGAAATGTTGGAAGAGGATGGCAGAAGATCCTTCACAGAGATAGCGAACAGGCTTCATGTAAGTGAATCTTCAATTAGGAAAAGAGTGTCGGCATTGCAGCGTGAGGGTGTAATAAAGAGATTTACGGTCAAGGTTGATGCTGCAAAGTCAGGGTTCAACACCGTTGCCATAATAGGCGTGGATGCAGACCCTGCGAGGCTTTTGCAGGTGGCTCAGAAGCTATGCGATTTCAAAGAGGTAAAGTGTGTAGCGACTTCGACTGGAGATCACATGGTGATGCTGGAGATCTGGACAAGAAACGGGAGAGAGTTGACAAAGCTAATATCTGAAAGAATTGACACAATTGAAGGAGTAAAGAGAATTTGCCCAGCGTTGATTCTCGAAAAACTGAAAGAATGAGTTGGAGTGAAGAAAATGGAAAAAGCAAGCTTGATTCCTGAGGAGCAGAAGCAGCATCTGATTGACGAATTCATGGAGAAATTGGTTAACCCTGTCAGGCTGGTAATGTTCACGCAAGAGGTTGAATGCCAGTTCTGCTCTGAAACAAGGCGATTGATCGGCGAACTGGCATCTTTGAGCGACAAGATCAAAGTAGAGGTCTACGATTTCGTAGGGGACAATGAAAAAGCAAGAGGCCTCGGAATCGAGAAAATCCCTGCACTTGCCATTATGGGCGATAAGGACTATGGAATGAGGTTCTACGGCTTTCCATATGGATACGAGTTCAGAACCCTGGTCGACGCTGTGCTGTTAGCGTCCAATGGGAAAACAGGACTTGCTGAAGAGACCAAATTGAAAATCAGGGAGATCACTGTCCCAATAACCATACAGGTTTTTGTTACTCTTACGTGCCCTCATTGTTCACCAGCCGCAACGACCGCTTACCAGTTTGCCGTTGAAAACAGGTTGATAAGAGCTGAAATCATAGAAGCAAACGAGTTTCCGCATTTGGCCATGAAGTACAGCGTTATGGGCGTCCCAAAAATCGTCGTGAATGACAAGGTCGAATTTGTCGGGGCAATCCCCGAAAACCTCTTTCTAGATCAGATCTTGCTGGCTATACGATAATACGCGCTTGTTGAGGTAGGCTCAGGATGAACGAAAAGGAAGTTGTCCTCCAGATTCTGGGAATGCATTGTCCCGCGTGTGCACAGGGAATAGAAAAAGGATTGTCAAGACTCGACGGAGTGGCAGATGCCAAGGTCAACTTTGCCACTAAAGAGGCGATCGTAAAGTTCGACCCGGACAAGATTACTGTTGAGAAACTGAAAGCAGCTGTCAAACGCGGCGGCTATGAGGCTGTGGAGCAGGTTGAAGATTCAGCTGAGAAACGTCACAAAGAAGTAAGAAGACAGATGCTCCTCTTCGTTTTCGGTCTTGCGCTGACGATCCCCATCGTCTTTGTCACCTACTTTCTCAGCTTTCCAGACAAGAGTTATGTGTTGTTGGCTTTAGCGACTCCTGTGCAGTTCATTGTTGGTTGGCATTTCTACCGGGGCGCGTACAATTCGCTGAGAATCAGATTCGCAGATATGAACGTGTTAGTGGCTTTGAGCGCTTCAACTGCGTATGGCTATTCGGTTTTGTCCACGCTTTACTTTAATGGTGAGATGATGTTCTTCGAGGCTTCTGCCGTAGTCATCACTACCATAACGCTTGGTATGCTGCTGGAAGAGATGGCAGTGGAAAAGACTGGAGCGACCATAAAGAAACTCATGGCGTTGCAGCCCAAATCAGCGATTGTTGAGCGTGATGGTGGAGAGATGGAAATCTCTGTTGACGAGGTGTTGGCAGGTGATGTCGTAATTGTGAGACCAGGGATGAGAATTCCTGTTGATGGAAAACTGGTGGATGGACACTCATTCGTCGATGAATCGATGATTACGGGCGAATCTGTTCCAGTTGAGAAGACCATGAACAGCAACGTGTTCAGCGGCACAATTAACAAGACTGGCACTTTCAAATTCAGAGCCGAAAAGGTTGGAAAAGAGACAATGCTTGCTCAGATAGTCAGGTTGGCACGCGAAGTGCAGGCAAGCAAAGCGCCTATTCAGAGGCTTGCAGACAAAGTGGTGAACGTTTTCGTTCCGGTTGTCGTGGCCATCGCTACGGGGGCGTTTCTGGTTTGGCATTTCTGGTTTGGCGACACAGGTTTGGCGCTTACGACAATGGTTTCTGTTCTCGCCATCTCATGTCCATGCGCGTTGGGCATAGCCACGCCTGCGGCGATAATGATCGGAGTTGGGAAGGGGGCTGAGAACGGGATTTTGATAAAGAACAACGCTGTGCTGGAAGTCGCGAAGAACATCAACACGGTGGTTTTTGACAAGACAGGTACATTGACAAAGGGCAAGTTGGAAGTGGCTGACATAGTTGCAGAAGACACCAAGCAGGTTCTGATAGTGGCAGCTACTGCGGAAAAACGGTCTGAACACCCGATAGGCGAGTCGATTGTACGCAAAGCAGAGGACATGGGAATAGTTGTTTCAGAACCAGATTCTTTCGAAGCGCTCCCCGGCTTCGGAATATCGGCAAAGTTGAAAAAACAGAAGATTCTGCTGGGCAACGTTGCGCTAATGAAGGACAACAAGGTGTCGATGAATCATCTTGAACAGAGCATCGAGAAGCTTGAAGGCGAAGGAAAAACTGTTTTGGTCGTGGCTATTGACGGCAAGGCGGTTGGGTTACTGGGTGTCTCTGATACTCTAAAGGAACAGTCGAAGGAAGCTGTTCAATCGTTGAAGGAGGCTGGCTTAAAGGTTGTCCTACTTTCAGGCGACACTAAGAGAACAGCAAATGCAGTTGCCAAACAATTGGGAATCGATGAAGTGTTGGCGGAGATTGTTCCAGCTGGAAAGGTGGAAGAGATCAAGAAACTGCAAGATCAAGGAAGATTTGTGGCTATGGTTGGTGACGGCATAAATGATGCTCCCGCGATCACCCAGGCAAACGTAGGCATAGCGGTCGGTGGAGGAACCGACATTGCAGTGGAAGCCGGAGACATAGTGTTGATAAAGGATGACCCGAGAGACGTGGCGGTGGCCATCAAGCTGAGTAAAAAGACTTTTGGAAAGATAAAACAGAACTTGTTCTGGGCCTTCTTCTACAATGCACTCATGATTCCACTAGCTGCAGGCGTGTTTTACCCTTCCTTGCACGTGCTGATCCCTCCAGAGTTCGCAGCTGCTGCAATGGTGGTCAGTGACATCACCGTTGTTGGTAACTCGATGCTGTTACGAAGATGGAAGCCCCAGTGAGAACAGTGCAGTTCAGAAGATTTCCTGATTTCTTCAGGGCCGCCGTTTGAGAAGACATCTACTGTTATGTTTCCATACACCCCCCTTGGAACAACATGTTCACAACGAGGGCATCAGGTTTGTTGCTGTTCCTACGTACTACGAAGAAGCGGAGCACTGCTTTAAATGCGGTCCCGTATTCTTCATTGGCTGACGGGCTTGAGTGAAAGTTATGCTCAGAGAGAGTTGGATGCTTGCAGTTGAAGCTTTGAGTTGGATGGAGATCAGGAGATTGAGTGAACCGCTGGCCTTGTCGAGGACGGCGAAGCAGCTTGACGTGACGGATTCTGATGCGCTTCGGCTGGCACATCATCTTGTTTATGAAACCGTGCGGCGTCAGAATCTTATAGACAAGTTTGTGGGCACTGTCATTGGACAGGATGTCCTAGGTGAATGTTCGATGGGAGTTCAGCAGTTCCTGCGGCTCTACGTGTATCAGACGAGAGCTGCTCGAAACTGGTCTCCTGGCGATGTCGAGGAAGCTGAAGCCATTGTTAGGTTAGCACGTTCGTTCTTGGGCTGGCAGACTTTTTGCGATGTGGAGCCTTTCTTTGGGCTATTGCTTACTCAGTCTGATGCTGCGGTGTTTGAGGGGACGAATGATGAGGAGCGCGTCGGGTTCAGGACGTTTCATCCACTAGGGTATGTTGAGCATTGCTTCAGGCAGTTCGGAAGGGTCTCAGCTCTGGACATTTTGGAGGCAGATTTGCGTCCTCCCCCAACCTACGTAAGGTTGAACACTCTGAAGGCCACTGAAAATGAGATTCTGGAGAACCTGACTGCAGACGGCGTCAAACTTGAGAAGATTGAGCAACTGAAGCACACTCGCAGAGTCATTTCGGCGAAGAAGCCATTGGTGAGTCTGAAGAGTTATCATGAGGGACTCTTTTTCATTCAGGATTTGGCAAGCTGTTTTGCCGTGGAAGTAGCCGGTCCGAGTGAGGGGATGGTCGTTTTGGATGTCTGCGCATCTCCCGGGGCGAAGACGACGTATTTGGCTCAGTTGATGAACAACACGGGCAGAATTGTTTCTGTGGATTTTTCAGAACGCAGGATGGGTGTGTGGAAGAATGAGAGGGAGCGCATGGGCGTAGAGAATGCTGAACCTGTTGTGGCTGATGCGCGGAATCCACTGCCACTGACAGTGGAGGCGGATGTTGTGATTTTGGACCCGCCATGTACAAGCACAGGAACTTTTGGTAAATTACCTTCGGCGAAATGGAGGCTTGGCAGGCATTCGGTTGAGAATATGGCTGAGGTTCAGTGGCAACTATTGAACAACTGCGTTCGGTATGTGAAGCCTGGAGGGACGTTGGTGTATTCGACGTGCAGTATAACTGTTGAAGAGAACGAAATGCTTATCGAAAGGCTGCTGAAGTGGAACACTGACTTTTCGCTTCAGGAAATAGAGCCAACGATAGGTCTGCCTGGGCTGAGGGGACTGCAAAATTGCCGAAGGCTATATCCACATCTTAATGGCTGCAACGGATTTTTCATTGCAAAACTCGCAAAAACTGGCAGTGATTGAGGTCAGATCTTGCGAATGATTGCTTAGAGATAGCACTTTAGCGTGTCCCTATATTCATTTCTTGGGGTGTAGCAGGGGTTGAGTTGTATGTCTGCCCATGGAACGTGTCAAGGCAAGAGGGAAGTAACAGGCTTCCTAAACTAATCCGGGAACAAGCATGCACGCTATACGGCATAGGGGCTGTTTGATTTTTCACCATAATATGCTTCTGACGCCTCTTTGACGCCACTTTTTCATAAGCTCATACGTCTTGTTGACCGTTAGAAAAGGGAAGTTGAACTTGAGGACAGCTCTGTCAAACCTGTGACAGAACTTGGCGACGTTTTAGATGTCAAGTTCTCCGTGATTTCTCTATGTTGCACAAGATTTCGAAGATAACTTTTGCAGCTTGGATTGCTGAGACTCCTTGGTCGTAGTTTGGGGCAACTTCTACAACGTCGAAGGCCATTACTCGTTTGTCGCAGAGTGAGCCCAGAATATCTAGAAGTGTGTGCGTTTCAAGACCGTCTGGTTCAGGGTTCTGTGCCGCTGGCACATATGCGGGGTCGAGAACATCCATGTCGATTGAGAGGTAGATGTGCTTGCATTTTGAGAGTTCCGTTTTCAGTTTTCCCACTGTTGTTTGGGTGCCTTGCTTTCTGATTTCCTGTGTCGTTATGTATTGGATGTCTGCTTTTTCTGCGTAGTCTAGTTCCTCTTTGCAGACTGCTCGGGTCCCGACTTCAATTATTACTGCTGGTTTGACTTCTTCGTTTATCCTGCGCATGAAGGTTGTGTGTGAGAGTTTGAGGCTTTGAAATTCATTGCGCAGGTCTAGGTGAGCGTCGAAGCTCACTACTGCTGTTTCTGGAGCTTTGTCTTCCAAGGCTTCTGTCGCTCCAAGTGTGATCGTATGTTCACCGCCTATCGTCACGGGGGTTTTTCCGTTTTCCAAGATGTCTTTGGTGACGGATTCGAGCGTCTCAAGGGTTCTCTTTGTATCTGTCGCGGTGTGCAAGTCGCCTAGGTCGTGTATGCGAATGTCTTCGATGTCTATTCCAGTGCGGAAGCTGTAAGTTTCAATATTCAGCGACGCTTGTCTTATGGCGTTGGGGCCGAAGCGGGCGCCCGTGCGGTAGGTGCTGGTTACGTCGAAGGGGACGCCGACGATGATGTAGTCTGCGTTTTTGTAGGTTTTTTGGTATCCGCTGAAGACGTTTGATTGCGAGACGAAGAATTCATGTTGGCTCATCGGTTTGCTCCTCTCTTACAGGCGCGTTAAACATAAAACATTAAATTTATTAACGTTACTGTCAATGCATAGAGGGTGAAGGGTGAAGAAAATGTCGCTTAGTTCGAAGCTTAAACTTGAAGGAAAGGGCATGCTTGCAGCCTCGGTCTTTTACGCTGTTGTTGGAGTAGCTTTTCTCGTTTGGATGTTTTTGGCAAGTTTTCCGTTTCACTTTGGGATAATTGCTCTGTTCAGTCTGGTTTCGGCTTATGCGTTGATTATGAAAAGAGGCTGGGCAATTTGGTTTGTGATGATCTGTTTCTTTGCAGCGACGACGCTCACGGCTTTCATCATTTATGGGTTTGTTACAAGTAATGTCTTGTTGGGGCTGGGAATGGTTGCGTACCTTGTGTTGACATGGGTGTTCACTGCTTACGTAGCGAACAAGAGGAGCAGTTTGCAGGATTAAGTTTTCTATCTGAATCTCCGTATCGTGCATTGTTCATTTTTTTCTATGTATTGCATGTTTTCTGGGATTTCTATGTAGCCGTCGGCTTTTGCCAGGGTCGTTATTGCTCCTGATTGTGATGTGGGCAGAGGTTCTGCTGTTCTTTTGCCCGTCTCGTCGTGTTTGAGTGTGACCATAATGTATGTTCTTCGGCCCTTTGCTGAGAACAGCCTAGTGGTCGTGTAGGCTTTTGTCTGTGATGGTTGCCGGGGTTTCTTTCCGGCTAACTGCTGGATCAAAGGAAGTGCGAGAAGATGCAGAACTAGAAGTGCACTGGTGGGGTGACCTGGGAATGAAAAGACGAGTTTCCCGTCAACAGAGGCGATTGTTGTGGGTTTGCCTGGCTTAATGGAAATTCCGCTGACTATTACCCCGGGTTTTCCAAGTGTGTTCACTGCAGTGGGCATGATGTCTCTTGGACCCACGGAGACTCCGCCAGACGTTATGACCATGTCGGCTTGGGACAGTGCGCTTCTCAGTGCCTTTTGGAGCTGTTGTAGACTGTCTTGAACGACGCCAAGGTAGAGTGGTCTTCCTCCAGCTTCAATTACGGCTGAGCTCAGCGTGTACGCGTTAATGTCGTAGATTTTTCCGGGAGATAGTTTCTTGCCCGGTTCGGCTATTTCTGGACCTGTTGAGAGGACAGCCACTGTGGGCAGTCTGTAGGTTTTGACTAGGGGTTTGCCGATGGCGGCGATCATGCCGATTTCTCTCGAGCCGAGCTGCTGGCAAGTTGTGAGAAGCCGTTGACCTTCCTTGATGTCCGAGGAGGCTTTCATGATGTTCTGGTCTTTGACTACTGGAGCGAAGATTCTGATTGCGTCGTCTGTACGTTCTGTGTGTTCCATCATGACAACAGCGTCTGCTCCTTGCGGTATTGGGGCGCCTGTGACGATTTCTGCTGCTTTTCCCTTTGTGACTTTTACGCGTGGAAGCTCACCAATGTTTATTGTGCCAGCCAGTTCTAGCTGGATGGGGCAGGTTTCTTCTGCTCCGAAAGTTTCTTCTGCTCTGACGGCGTAGCCGTCGACTATTGACCGGTCAAACGGTGGAACGTTGACCTGTGCGATGATGTCTTCTGCAAGGATGCGGCCCGTTGCCTGTAACAGGGGAACATGTTCAGTACCTGGAGGTTTGGATTTGAAGTGCCGCCGGATGGCTGTTTTGGCTTCTTCGATCGTGAGGAGCTTTCTAAACATCTCATCACTCGCTTATGGTGTCGAACATGTGGACTTGGACGATTTCGCCCTTTTCTAAGCCTTCTCGGTCTTCTGGAACGATGACGTAACCGTTGCTTCGGGTCATGGTTGAGAACATGCTGGAGCCTTTGGCACTTATGGGTTCAGCGCAGAGTCTACCGTTTTTGTAGCGCACGTGAACGCGTAAGTAGTTTTTTCTTCCGAGTGTGGTGGCTGTTCGCCGGGTCATCTCGGCTTTGACTGTCGGTCGAGGTTCTGCTTGTTTCAGACCTTGGAGTCTTGCGAGGAGGGGTCTGGCGAAGACTTCAAAGCCTATGATTGCCGCCACGGGGTTTCCTGGGAGGATTATCAAGGGTTTGTTGCCTATCGCTGCCAGTGCCGTGGGCATGGCTGGACGCATGGCGATCCCGTGTATGATTATGCCTGGCTTGCCAAGGTTGTTCACCGCATCGGGGACTAGGTCCGCGCCGCCTACACTTGTTCCTCCTGAGGTAAGTGTTAAGTCTGCTTTTTCAACCGCTACTCTGAGGCGTTCTGTTATGTCGTTGACACTGTCTTTGACTATGCCGAGGTCAAGGGGTTCTGCTCCGTTTTCCCAGCACAGTCCTGAGAGGACGAGTCTGTTGGTATCGTAGATTTGGTTTTCTTGGAGTCTTGTGCCCAGTTCTGCGAGTTCGTTTCCTGTGGCTATGATGGCGACTTTGGGTTTTTCATGCACTTTCACTTGGGTTTCGCCTAGGGCAGCTACAAGTCCGAGGTGATGTGGTTTGAGGCGGGTTCCCGCTTGAATAGCGGTTTGGCCTTCTAGGATGTCCTCGCCTCTTTTTGAAATGTTTTCTCCTGGTGTCAGCGGAGTCCAGACTTCGAGTTTGGCCTTGGCTGTTTCTGTGTCTTCAAGCATAGCAACGGCGCTGGCGTTCTTGGGCAGGGAGTTTCCTGTCCAGACTTGTTTGGTTTGGTTTTGGGTGAGCGTGTCTTCCTTTGTGTATTGAAATATGCATGGTTTGTATTGGGTGGCGCCGAAGGTGTCTTCCGCTCTGACGACGTAGCCGTCGACTGCTGCGCGGTCGAAGCGTGGGAGGTCTGTTTTTGCCACGATGTCTTCAGCTAGTACGCGATTGAGTGCTTCTGTTGTATGAATAGTGGTTTTGGGCGTGGGTTGGAGATTGAGGTTGTTCAGGAAAGCCAGCTGAGCATCTTCAACGGGAGTTAGTTTCTGGAAACCTTTCATTCTTGCCAAAATGAGTTCCCAGTTAGAATGGGTTGGCGGTGGGCATAGAAAAAGCTATCGGGTTTCAAGGTTTTGTTTCATTTCTTCCTGGAGGGTGTCACGCATTTTGAGGGCATCTATGTCTATGAGGGGGCTTTCGCTTATGATGACGGGTCTGAGGTTCTGTTCGGCAATTACTTTTGCGAGGGGGCGGAACTCTGGGCCATAGGTCTTTTCGTCGAGAGTGTGGTGCCGTTTTTCGCCTTTTGTGGTGTATTCGATCTTTGTGAAGTGACAGTGAAGGTTCTTGACTGCTTGTGTGCCTAGTCGGTTCTCGATTTGGGTAATGACTTCTAGGTAATCGTCTGCCGTTCTCAGTTTGCCAATTTCTCGCGCATGGATGTGGGACCAGTCGATGACTGGTTGGATTTGGGGGAGGATTTCGCAGAGTTCGAGGATCTCGCTGAGGGCTCCGAGTTGTTGGGTTCTACCCATGGTTTCGGGGCCAAGTTTGACGCCTTTGATGTCCAGTGTGTTCAGGGTTTCCTGCACTTCCTTTAATGTCTGTAGGCAGGTGTTGTAGGCTTCTTCATGTGTTCTGTTTGCGTAGAAGCCGGGATGGAAGACGACTGTGTGTGCTTGCATCCATTCGGCTGCCGTGGTGCATGCGATGAGACGTTGTTTGCTGGCTTCTCTGATAGTCTTGTTGCCTGAGAGGTTGATGTAGTAGGAAGCGTGGAGGCTGAGCCATACGTCGTGTTGTTTGGCTTTCTGGCCAAGGGTTTTGGCGTCTTGTTGCTGTATTTGCGGGGTTTTGCCCCAGCGTACGGCTTCGTATTCTAACGCGTCGAGTCCTATTTCTCGTAGAAATTGTGGAACGTCGGCGAGTTTGGCTTTCAGAAGGTGGAACGCTGGGGGAATCCCTGCTGGACCGAACCTTGGACGGTCTGCCATTTGGAGCCATCTGTTACTTGCGTCTGTAACGGAGGGGTCTGAGACTGTATCTGGCGTAGAGGATTATTGTGAGGACGCTAGTCCATGCAGCGAGGTTTTGGATTGTTAAGTATTTGCCGGCGGGGTTGAGCGTTGCGATTGGTGCCAAGAGGTTTCCGAGTGCGGTGCCTGCGGCTTTGATGCCTGGTGAGATGATGCGGATCCCGTTGTTTATGGTTGAGGCTAGTGAGCCGAGTGGGCCGGCTGCTTGATTGAAGCCTTCGATTGCGTTGTTGAGTGTGGCTACGAAGCTGAAGAGGCCAGGGGTGTTCTGGTAGGCGCCTGCTATTGCGTTGTAGATGAGTTGTGGGTATGCGAGTACTATGGCTGTGAGAGTGAAGAGGAGGAAGACGAGTGTTATGATGAAGGTTGTTTTGATGGGGATCTTGGCTTGGCGGATTCTTTGCACCAGGGTTTGTTTGAGTTTCTGTTCTGTTTTTGCTGTTGGAGGAGCTTTGGGGTGTTTTTGGGGTTTAGGTGTTTTCTGTCCTAGGGTTCTTGTTGCCAATCTTTTATTAAGGTAGGTCCAAGTGGCGACGAGAATGATAATGACGGCTGCAGGAATTATGTGAAAGAGGGGGCTGATAGTCATTATTGTGGGCCATGTGAGCGTGATGAGTGATGGGTCGGTTGCGCCTAGGGTCATGACGTAGAGGATGATGAGGCATTCAATGAGGAAGGCTAGGAGGGTGAAGAGGGTTATGGCTATAAGACCCTTGCCTGTTGCCCAGCGGGAGAGCATGCGTTTTTCGGTTGGTTGGGTTGTCAAGTGTTTTCACCTGGTGGAGTTCGTTGTGGTGAATGTGATGTTTGGTGAATTATGCGAGTACTTGTTAAAAAACGTACTGTTAGACGTTGTTGATGTCGAGCGGGTTGTTCTGCAGGTGTTGAGATTTAGCGCGTGTGCTCTGCGCATTAGGGTGACGTGTACGCGAAATTTTAAGAACCTTTTTTGGTAATGTTTAAGCGTTGCGCTGGCGATAGTGTTCAGCCAATGACAGGGTTGCATAGTTAGTTTGGGCGTGAGATACTGACTGGCAAGTCGGAACGGATGGAGTGTTACAATGACAGGAATGTGCAGGCGCTGCTTGGCAAGTTTCTAGGCGGCGAGGTCAGCAGGCTTGAGCCCGTTTTTGACCCGAAGGTTGGGTATCGCTATCCTCTGGTTGAGACGATCGTTGGCGATGCAGTCAAGGCTGAAGCGTTTTTGAACAGGCTTTCTGACGTGGGGATTCTGGAGAGGCAGTTATGTGACAAGATGCTCGTCTGCCCAAAATGCAATTCCGTGAGTGTTGCGGTGCATTATTGTTGTCCTTATTGTAGGTCGTTTGATGTGCAGAAGAGTTCGTTGATTGAACATGTTAAATGTGGGTACATGGACGTTGAAGAGAATTTCAGGAAGGGTGGGAAGCTGGTTTGTCAGAAGTGCCATGACGAGTTGAAGAAGCTGGATGTTGATTATCGCCGTGCGGGTGTATGGTGCAGTTGCAGGAGCTGTGGGAAGAGTTTTGACGTTCCGGTTGCAGCACTTTTCTGTCGTGACTGTCGGAACGATTCTTCTTTTGAAGAAGTTATCATCAAGAATGTGTATTCCTATGGGATGAGGGAGGAGGTTAGGGGAGAGGCACAGTTGGGCTGGATTCTGGTTGCACCGGTCAAGGAGTTTCTGGTAGAGTCCGGTTTTGAAGTCGAGGGTCCAGCGTTCTTGAAAGGCAAGTCTGGCGCCAACCACATGTTCGACATTGTGACCCGCAAGAAGGACGACGCGAAGAAAGTGACTGTGATTGATGTGGCCACATCGACGGAAGGTGTGGTTCTTGAGCAGCCGGTTATCGCGTTGTTCGCGAAGAGTTATGATGTTTCGCCATACAGTGCATATTTGATTGCGATCCCCAGGATGAATGATAACGGGAAGAGAATGGCTGAGCTGTATAACATTCAGATTGTCGAGGCTAAGAGCCACAAAGAAGCAACAATGGCGCTTAAGGAGAAAATGCTAAAGACGAAATGATAGGCTATTAGCCCGTGTAGACGGCGGCGTTCCCCTTTTCCGTGACTATCTTGACTATGTAAGGTGTCCCCGGCAAGATTATGTCGCTGCGGGCAAGTTGGAAAGTGTCGCCGGCGTTGATGAAAGTGTTCAGGTCGTACCTTTGATGGTTCGTGATGGAATTATCCAGTATCCAAAGCGAGATCAGGTGCGCAGTCTGGCTTCCTATATTTTGGATTGTGAACAAGGAGACTGTGTCTTCGGAAACTGCTGCGGTGATTTCTATTTTCTCCTGGATTCTTTCCCAGTCAAGCTGGTTCATCTGGTAGTCCCAGAGGACAATGTTGTCAACGATAAGGACTATTAGGACTAGGCTGAGCATAACAACCATAACGTTGCTTACGCCTCGCTTATCGCGCTCAAGGCGCCGTGTTATATTCTTCAATATGTGTCCCCCTAGTCGTTACTATGTTTATGTGGTATAGGCTGCCTGGAGTCCAGACTTCGTAGATGCTGAGCCACTTGTGCTGGCCTATTTCCAGATTGAAAGGTTTGGTGAAGTTTTGAGAAGTATAGTTAACATATACTGCCTTGACTTGTATGGCGGTTTTGCCGATGTTGCGAATGTAAATGTCTATTGTGCGGGTTTGGTTGTTGAACCAGACGTCTTCGATGATAACGCGTTCGCTCATGGTGTCACGAAGGTTGTTTGTTATGACGTATGTGGCTGTGGTGGCAATGGCCATTGCTGCAACGGCCACGACTGTGAGTAGGAGGCTGCTTAGAACGGGCGTTACTCCGCGGTTGTTATTCAAAAAAGTTCTCGACATATTGCCACCTCACATGAAAAGCTTCAGTGCTATGTAGCCGGCGAGCATGAGAATGAGGCTGTGTTTGAGTCCGGCTGTTACGGTTCCGTCTCCCATTTTTCCGGCGACGAGTCCGCCAAAAAAGGCTTGAATGGAGGTCATTCTGAAGAATATGCGTTGCAATTCACTTGATGGGATGGCTGCAGTTGCGAGTTGTGATAGATCGTTCATGTTCGTGAAGAATGAGCGGAAGAGGAGTATGATTGTGAAGAGGAAGACGAAGAAGGCTACGTAGATTATGGCAATGTATGGTCTTGTTTGAGTGCGTCTTTCCTTGTCAAGCATCAGAGTGGTCTGTATGAATTTGCCCATCGGGTCGAATACTTTCTCAACTCGTCCTCCTGAACGGCTTGCTTCGATAATCATGGGTACTGTTCTTTGTACGAGCACCGTGTTGACTCTCTTTCCCATGTTGAGCAGTGCTTGTTCGAAAGGCATTCCCCAGGAGATTTGGGTGTTCATTTTTTTCAGTTCTGCGGTCAGTGGGCCGTAGTTTCTTTTTGCGGCGTTCTGAAGTGCCTGGACCAGTGTCATTCCTGTTTCTTGTGCTTGGACTATGTTTCTGAAGAGGTCGGGTAGGTGTTCGTCTATGGCTTTTCTCCATTTGTAGTCGATGTAACTGATTAACGCGGGAGGAGTGACGCCTGCGATCGCAGCGAAAAAGATCATGTCGTCAAAAAGTACTGAGCCTGAGTAAGCTAGGACGTCGAAGAGAATTATGGCAACTGCTGCTGCTACGGATGTTACCCACACGGTTTTCTTGATTTTCTGGTCTATTTTGGGCATTTTCTTTACCATTTTGGTGATGATGCGTCTAGAATAACTAGGAATACTATGGCGCCTAAGGGGATCGCCAGGTAGGTAAGCAGATTCAGAAGCATGTCAGGGCTCAGAAGGCCGAGACCCCCGCCTCCCAGCATGGCCATGACTGCAAGCATTATCACTAGGAACAGCGGTCCGGTCAGGAGCAGGGCGACGTATGCTTCCGACAACATTGAGAGAGTGTCGGAGTATTTTTTCAGGCTTAGCTTCTTGAGTCTCATGTACTGTCGGCTCTTTTCGTGCAGGTATGCCGGCATGTTGCCGCCTGAATGGATTGTGGAGATGAAGCCCTCTATCATTTCGCGGAACCTCTCTGAAGGTGTGCGCTTGGATATTTCTTCGAGGGCGGAGATTATGTCGGATCCGAAGAGGCTTACGTCGCGGACTATGTCTTTTGATTCTGCAGAGACTGCCAGGGGAACGGTCATGTTTGAGAGTGAGTAGAACACTTTTTCTGGTGAAACTCCTGCACTTGTGAGGATTGCCATGTAGCCGGTTGTGAAGGGAAGCTCGTCTTCCAAGTTTCTTTTCACGGTGTCGGCTCTATAGATCGGGTACGCGCAGAAGGCAATCGTTGTAAAAGCGAGTGCGAATAGGCTGCCGCCGATGCCGAATAGGACAGCTGGCAACGGTGGAATATTGAGCAGAGCCATTGCCAGCAGCGGCACAAACACTATGGTGCCAACTGAGGCTAGGGCGGTGGCGAAGACTGTAAGGCTGACGTATACTTTGAAGTTGATTTTCAGGCCAGACCTTTGCAGGCTCAGGTCTAGTCCCTTGAACAGTGGAAGAAATTGTCCTGTTTGGCCGCCGAAGAGTTGATATGCCACAGATTCTGGTTTCTCGAACGTCATGTGTTCTTTTTCATCATTTTTGGGTTTGATTGGTTTGTGCTGGGGGGAGGGCAGGTTGAATTTTCTCTGTATTCTTGACAGGATTTTCTTGATCTGATCCTTGGGTTTCTGTTTTGTCATTTAAGCCCCACTCTGGCTTTTTGGTATATGCGGTCTGGGTTGGCGTAGTATTCTCGAATTAAGCTCGCCACTTCTGTGTGGCGGCGTATGCTTCTGCTGGTCATCCAGTCGAGTACGGTTTGTCTTCTGCTCAGTTCACGTCTGACTTCTTCTTCGCTTGTGCCCATCTTCTTCATTTGGCGTTCGAGAAGATTGCTGTGGCCAGCGTAGGAGAACGCGTCGGTGCGGGGGTTCCAGTGGAACACTTCTTCTGTTGATATTTCTGTTTCGTGTGTGAACCCGGCGATCTCGGCAGTTGCGTTGGCTCTTCTTGCTGGTTTGCCGGCGATCTCGGTTCTGGACATGACCATTATGACGTTGGTCATGGCAATGAGGGATTTGGGTATATTCATGGGTTCGGATCCGAGCCTGTTGATTACTGCTTCGACTGATTCTGCGTGGAGCGTGCACATTCCTAGGTGCCCTGTGGCCATTGCCTGGAAGAGGGTGTAGGCCTCCTCGCCTCGGACTTCGCCTACGATGATGTAGTCAGGTCTTTGTCTGACTGCGGCTTTCAACAGGTCGAAGAGGGTTATTGTTCCTGTTCGTTTGTCTTCGTGTCCGAAGCCGAGTCTAGTGACTGAGGGAATCCAGTTTTCGTGCGGAAGGTTCAGTTCCTGCGTGTCTTCGACGCTTACTATTTTCATTTCAGGTTTGATGAACATGCTGAGGCAGTTGAGCATGGTTGTTTTTCCCGAGGCGACGCCGCCTGCTACGAGTACTGAAGCGCGGTTTTCTATGATGTACCACAGGTAGGCGGCCATTTCGGAGCTGAGGGTTTTAAGAGCGATAAGGTCCGAGATCGTGAGGGGGTCTGCTCTGAAACGTCTAATCGTGAAGGTGGAGCCTCTGCGTGTGACTTCG
>Ga0315277_10001445_pt1 | contig 34654 bp, 27 predicted proteins | sample YL17G05_15_MG_FD_203695 | JGI IMG/M metagenome (GOLD analysis project Ga0315277, IMG submission 203695) | Sediment microbial communities from Yellowstone Lake, YNP, Wyoming, USA - YL17G05_15 | ecosystem: Environmental > Aquatic > Freshwater > Lake > Sediment | place: USA: Wyoming | collected...
AGGTTTTGGAGCGCTTCATGCCTGCGCACTCGCTTCCTCCGCAGGTGAGGCGCAGGAAGCGAAATCACAAACCTTTGCGGTCTTTGAGGTCTTCGAGGTTCAAAAACAGGCGGCGATTTATGTCGCCATGTATAGTTGACCCCCAAAATGCGGGGGCGGGCTGAAGCCCGCCCAAAACAATCCGGCAGCCGGGCTAAAGCCCGGCCCCACGCAACGAACAGGGGCTTTTGACAAGCGTCAACTGCGGCCACAAATCGATCGGCACGCCAATGCGGGACTGCTCCTCAGGACAAAAATACTTTGACCGACGCCGCCTTCCTCGATAGGATCTACTTATGATCTTCAGGATAAAGGACCTGCGCTATTACCTCGTCGATGGCGAAACCGACTGGACTGACAGCTTTCACATTATTGATAAGCAGCGCCGGCTGTGGAATGACCGGGAGATCATCCTGTACGCATTGGGAACCAGCCATGCAGTTTCGATCCTGCGGCAAGGAAAACAGGTAACAGAACTGCTGAGCTGCAGGGGTTCCCTGGATCTGGGGCGGAGGATCGCCGAAATGGCCGCGTGCATTCCATTTGAACTATCCACCTCCATTCATGATCTTCATTACCGATTTCGGCTGACGCTTCATGATTTGCAGGGCAATGAACTGCTGCGCGGGCAATTCGCCCCCCAGAACGAGATTGCCATCGCCTTTCCCAAGGCAGATCCTCTGCCCACCCCCACCACAAGAATCGGGTGGCGGATCGAATCCCGGGCGTTGCATATCGAGACTCTGCACACCTACCCTGAGGATGACGGCGCGGTAAGGAGCGAGAGTGTTTTTGAGATCGCCTAGCCAAGGGCTGCGCACTCGATGTGCCGGCAAAAGGCGGCGGGATATGGAAGCCAACAGCCAGGAGGATACGGAGCCGCACGCGTAAGCAAGCGGATATTTGAAGATCAAACAACTCGTGTCCAATGCGGCGGCAAGGATTGCATAGATCCGCTTGCTGACGCGCGCGGCTCTGTTCGCTTACATGCCATCATGCGTGCGTGGAGAATGCGCGTCAGGGAAACACAAACTCGATGGCAGGCAAGCGCAAGAAACCGAACTACCCGGACTTCTGGAATGAAGTCGGCGAGAAGTTCCCCTCGCTGAAGCAGGCTGCCTCCACACGGTACTACTTCGAGTGCGAGCGAGCGCTGTGCGAGCAGTTCTTTCCGCCTGTCCGGTCTCTCCTGGTTTTCAAGAGTGACCTCTGGGATGAAGCCAAAAACTCCGAAATTCTCCTCTGGATGGCGAAAAACGGAGCGCGCACGGCAGGCATCGATATCGCACATACGATCGTGCGTGACGCCAGGAACGTGCTCGCGCCTTATCATCCCCGGTTGGCGGCCGCCGATGTCCGGTCGCTCCCTTTCCCCGCGGACACTTTCGACCTCATTTACTCTATGGGGACAATCGAGCATTTCGATAACTACGATGCTGCCGTCCGCGAGCTCTTTCGTGTCCTGAAGCCCTCCGGGATTGCCATCATAGGCGTACCGAACAGACTGGACCCATTTCTGCGCCCCCTGATGGTGCATCTGTGGAACCTGTTCGGCGCCTATCCCTATGGGATTGAAAAGTCCTTCACATCCGGAGAATTGCGCCGATTGCTCGAGTCCGCCGGTTTTCGGCCCATAGGCAGGAGCGGCATCCTTTTCATGCCGGGCTGGCTGCGTATCCTGGACCTTTGGTGTCACGTGCGCATGCCGCGCATGGCGCGGCTGACCGGTTGCCTGGTCCGCCCCTTTGCCTGGGCGTACAGGAGGTTCCCCAATATCCGGCGCCACGGTTACCTGATCGCCTGGGCGGTCCGCAAGCCGTGACCCCCAAGCACCCGGATTTTCAATATCTGAAGAGGTAGCTTAATTTGACGAAGAACTGGCGGCCCACATTGGTCGTCGGCGATCCGATCCGGCGCAATCCGGTCACGTCAGCGGCATCCAGCATGAGGTTCGCGTAAGAATCGTTGTACCCAACGTAAAGCGCGGTCCAGGGATTTATCATATACTAATCAGATCATAAGTATGCGGACATCGGCCTGTTCCGAATTTTTGGGCTGCGTGCTATGGCGTGCCGTCGGTATCGGAATCGGTATCGAAACAGAATCCCACCAAAAACAGGACGTTCATTGGTTTTCCTCGGCATCAAATGCCGATGCCGATAGCAACCTCAATGATCAAACCAATGTCTACTTACCAGTGAACTGATTAGTAAGTGGCGAGAATATCGGCGGCCAGCCGCTTGTCCCGATCCAGCAGGATCAGACTCGTGTTCGGCAGCACGCCGTTATAATCAAGAATCGCGCGCACGCTAAACTCGCGGCTGCAGGTGAAGCAAATATCCCCGGCCGAAGACATGCTTGTGCAAGACGTTAGATCCCATGTATGGTACGATCAGACACCAGGAAACAGCTGAAACATGGATTCTGGGAAAAGGACCAGTGACCAAAACGGATCTGCTCGAACTGATCAGGAACGGTGAAAACTCCGGCGTGGAGTTTAAGCGGGATACTATCGAGAATCGCGCACTCGCCAGGGAGTTGGTTGCTTTTGCTAATTTGCAGGGAGGCCGGGTTCTGCTCGGTATCGATGACGATGGCAGCGTCACCGGAGTCACCAGGGCCAGGCTCGAAGAGTGGGTTATGACTGCTTGCCGTGACAAGATCCGCCCCGAACTCATCCCCTACTTCGAGATAATCAAGGAAGTAGAGCCTGGAAAGGACGTTGCGGTCGTACAGGTGGATCGAGGCTGGGGCGTGCATCACGCATGGCATGACAATCACAGGACATACTACATCCGCGTCGGCACCCAAAGCCGCGAGGCCAGCCCCGAAGAATTGGAGCGGCTTTTTCAACAGCGCGGCGCCATTCGCATGGAGATCCGTGGCGTCTCGGGTTCGTCGATTCACGATCTGGATCGCCGGCGGATTCACGATTACTTTCGCCGCGTGCGCGGACAGAACGTTCCCGCGCAGGAGGAGATTAGGGGCTGGCGGAATCTCCTCGCTAATACTGAGTTTCTGGTCGAAGAACAAGATAGAACGCCGGCCTCCGTTGCGGGGCTGCTCTTATTCTGTCTGAATCCAAACAAATTTCTTCCCCAGGCCGGGATTGATGCGGCCGCCTACCCGGGAAGAGTAAAGGATTACGCCGCCAGGGAGCGTGCCACATTGCGAGGACCGATCACACCGCTCTTCAGTCAAATCCTGACGGAGGATGATGTGCGGGGCACAAGAGCGCTCAACACCGTTCTGGTCGAGAACGGACTGGTTGAACAAGCGGTGGAATTTGTACGCCGGAACACCGGAGTATCGGCAACTTTATCCGGCGGCGCCAGACGCCAGGAACGATGGACATATCCCGAAGAGGCGGTGCGCGAGGGCATCGTCAACGCCGTGGTGCACCGTGACTACTTGCTGTCCGGCACGGATATCGAGCTGTCGATCTACGAGGACCGCCTGGAGATCGTTTCGCCCGGCCGGCTTCCGAACGGGATCACGCCCGAGCGCATGATCACCGGGTGCCGGGCCGCCCGGAATCAACTGCTCAAGGATGTGATGCGCGACTACAATTATCTTGAGCACATGGGCATGGGGATTCCGCGCAAAATCGTCAGATGCATGATGGAGCACAACCAGACTATGCCCGACCTGATCGAGGACGGCGAGAGCTTCACCTTGCGGCTATGGAAAGACTCCCGGACAGACTCCTAGACCGTTATGCGAGGCGCAACGGCATTTTTGCTCTCGTAATTGAGAATCGCCAAACATGGCGCTCAGAACATGGCAACGGCTCAGGATTCGAATTGCACTGGAGCGCTGGTGTCCCGCCCGATCCCGGAGCTTTCAGTTTGTCCCGCGAGGGCAGCAACAAATTCAGCGCATGCATGTGCCGTTCCGCGTCCAGGCGGGACAGCACGGAAAGAAAGGAACAGTAGCTGATGATCGCCTGCGCATCCTGTTCGCGCTGCGAGTAGGCTGCAGCGGTTTCATCCGTCAGGCGGTGGAGGTCAACCAACAAGGAGGAACAAGATGAAGCAACGCGCTTTGGTTTTTGCTATTGTCATGGTTATGCTCGCCGGTCTGCTGTCGCTGGCCCAGGGGCAGAAACCGGCAAGTCCGCCGGGAACCGCTGCCACCCAGATTGGCGGCAAATGGATCGAGGTAACTTACGGCCGTCCCATCCTGCGGGGACGCCAGAACATATTCGGCGCGGGCGCGGACTACGGCAAAATCGTAAGTGATGGAGTGCCCGTCTGGCGCGCCGGAGCAAACCAAACCACCCGCCTCAAAACTGAGGCACCGCTGATCTTTGACGGCAAAACTTTGCCGATGGGCGAGTACAGTGTGTTTGTGGATCTGAAGGAAAAGGTGTGGACCCTCGTTTTTTCCAGTTGGCCGGCGCAGCAGAAGTATGATCCAGGCAATAAGGCAGCCCTGTGGGGCGCTTACGGATACACGCCGGATAAGGACGTCCTGCGGGTCGCGATGAAACTCGAAACCTTGCCCTTCTCAGTGGACCAGTTTACGATCGCATTCACCGACGTGGCCGCCGGTGGCGGCAAACTTGCGATGATGTGGGAAAAAACGCTGGCCGCCGTGCCCTTTAAAGTCGGGAACTGACCCTGATTGGCATCGGGCAGGGATCCTGACCCTGCCCGGGCGTATGACGAGCAATGGGTTCTTTGACAACGCCACAAATGAACTGCGCCGTAGTCTAGGGCTTTCGGTGACAGGAGACCCATTTCCTCAATTCGCTCCGGATGCTCTGTCGTTTTTGAAATCAGGAAATTGATATCCTGTCACCGAATTCCCTTCGTTGCCTGACGGGTGGATTTCCCTATCACCTTCAGATTCAAAGATTTTTGTTGATTTCGTGCTCTCCTGAACCGATCATAGCCTGTTGCTAATTTGTCAAAATTCCCCCAAAAGAATCATTCCGCGGGCGGCTCATTTCTCCGCGCGGGAAGCCGCAGGGTGTGTTGTATTGAGCGGTGATGGGGCTTCCACTAATGGAAGCGTTCTAGGGGATTGCTGCAATGCGCCTCGACCAGCTTGGCCCCAACGTTATCATCAAGGGCCCGATCTTCCCGGAGCCGGTCCAGATTATCATCGTCAGCCCGGTCGGAGCGGCCTTCAAGATCATTGCGAAAGGACTCCAATCCGGACGGGTTCACGAGCCGATTCTTCTCCCCGCGCAGCTTGAATCCCTCGAAGCTGTAACTACCCAGACCTTCGACGGGGACGCCGTCCGATTCCGGCTCGCCATTGAGGCCCTCCGCCTCGGCCTGGCCTACGAATACGATCCCTACTTCGCTCTCTCAATTGCCCGAGTCGATCCCCTGCCGCATCAGCTCGAGGCCGTCTATGACTACTTCCTCGAGTTGCCCCGCATCCGATTCCTGCTGGCCGACGATCCCGGCGCAGGCAAGACCATCATGGCGGGCCTGCTTCTGAAGGAACTGAAGATCCGCGGCCTGGTTCAGCGCACGCTCATCGTCACGCCGGCCAACCTGACATTCCAATGGAAGCGGGAACTGCAGGACAAATTCCACGAAAAGTTCGAGGTGATCCGCGGCAGCGTGCTCCGGGAGAATTACGGGCAAAATCCATGGCAGGAAAAACACCAGGTCATCACTTCGATTTCCTGGGTTTCTCGAATCGAAGAAGCCAAAGACAGCCTGCTCCGGAGCCACTGGGATCTGATCGTCGTCGACGAGGCGCACAAGATGAGCGCCTACAATGTCGAGAAGAAGACGCTCGCCTACCAGCTTGGCGAACTGCTCTCGGATAAGACCGACCATTACCTCCTGATGACGGCGACACCGCACAAAGGGGATGCCGAAAACTTCTGCCTTTTCCTCGCGCTCCTCGACCGCGACGTCTACGGCGACGTGAGCAGCCTCGAAGAAGCGCTCAAGCGCAGCCACGCCCCATTCTACCTGCGCAGGACCAAGGAAGCCCTGGTCTCATTCCCGGATACTGAGACGGGCGAAGTCAAAAAACTCTTCACGCGCCGCCACGTCCGCACCGTTCCGTTCGAGATCGACGCAGACGAATGGGACTTTTACGACCAGCTGACCCGCTACGTCGAAGACCAGTCGATCAAAGCCCAGGCGGATGACAGCGCACGCGGGCGCGCGCTTTCATTCACGATGGCGATGCTCCAACGGCGATTCGCGTCCAGCGTGTATGCCGTCAGGCGTAGCCTCGAGCGGATGAGAGAGAAGCGCCAGAAGATCCTCGAAGATCCGGAAGCCTGGCGCCGCGCCCTGATCGAAAAGAAGCTGCCGGATGATTTCGACGAACTGCCCGAAGACGAGCAAGAACAGATTACTGAGGAACTTGAGGCAGTAGTCGCTTCTTACGACCGGGCGGCGCTCCGCGAGGAAATCCTGCAGCTTGATCTACTGATCCGCCGGGCACTGGATTTAGAGAAGAGAGAAATCGAATCGAAACTCGTCAAACTCAAGGAAGTCCTGACGCAGAACGGAATCTTTTGCGACCCCAAGATGAAGCTGCTGGTATTTACGGAGCACAAAGACACCCTCGACTACCTGGTCCGCAAACTCACCGAGTGGGGGCTCAACCTGACGCAGATCCACGGTTCCATGAAGATCGGCGACCGCGACATGCCCGGGACGCGCATCAGTGCTGAACGGGAATTTCGCGAGCAAGCCCAAGTCCTGGTCGCCACGGAAGCCGCCGGCGAAGGAATCAACCTCCAGTTCTGCTGGTTTATGATCAATTACGACATTCCCTGGAATCCCGTGCGGCTGGAACAGCGCATGGGCCGCATCCACCGTTACGGCCAGGAGCGGGACTGCCTGGTCCTGAACTTTGTGTCGACCAACACCCGGGAAGGGCGCGTGCTGGAGAAGCTGTTTGACAGAATCAAGCAGATCGAAAAAGACCTCGACCCCGAGCAGACCGGGCAGGTGTTCAATGTCCTGGGCGATGTGTTTCCCGCAAACCAGCTAGAGCGCATGATCCGGGAAATGTACGCCAGGAGCCTGACGGAAGAGGCGATCAAAGAGCGAATTGTCCAGGAGGTCGACCTTGACCGTATCCGCCAGATCACCGAATCGGCATTGGAAGGCCTCGCCAAGAAGGAATTGAATCTTTCCGCCCTGATCGGCAAGCACAGCGAGGCCAAGGAGCGATGCCTGGTCCCCGAGGTCATCGAGGACTTCTTCGTCCAGGCCGCCCCGCTCGTGGGATTCAACGGCAGGGAGATTCGCGCCGGATCTCATGTCTACCGCCCTGGACGCGTGCCCAGGAACCTGTGGCCGCGCGGCGATCAGCTCGAACCGCGGTTTGGCAAGCTGGGGCGCGAAAACTATCTCGTGGAATTCAATAACGTGCTGACCGAACTCAATTGGAGCGTCCTTTCATTCCCCAGCGAGGATTTGGTTTAATGAATGGGTGGGGAATCGAACGATAATCAAGCGCTGACACTTTCTTGGATCACCGAAATTACGCCGATCTTGAGGCGCATGGCATAAGGAGCTCGACAAATGGCCGGCAACATATTTGAGTTGTTTGGGTATTCTCCGGACGAGCAAACAGCCGAGGCATCTGGCGCACGTAGTAATTTTTTCTGCCCCTTCTTGAACAGCACGTGCACCAAACAGCTTCGGGATGGAGCAATCAGTGGCGTTTGTTCATTTAAGCCAGCCACTTCACCTCCAGTCATTTGCTGTCCTAACCGGCTCTACGCCGACAACTACCGAGTTTTGAATGATGTGGCGGTGACGGCATTCGGGCCTCGAATTCGACTGATGAGCGGTCAGCATGCGATGAAATCGAGTTGCGACGGTCAAAGTGTCGCGGTTTTCGGAAAGCGTTGGGGGAAGGAGCTAAGGCTGCCTCGGAGCGGTGGGCGAGGTGGTTATTTTGTGGATTGGGTTCTGGCGCTACTTGATCAAAAAGGCAAACTTAAGGAGTTTGTCGCTGTCGAGATCCAATCAATTGATACGACTGGGAATTATCGTGCTGAGAGAGAGTCGTATCTAATGAGCCAGAAATACCAAGGCAAGAGCACCGCAAATCTAAACTGGGAGAATGTTTCCAAACGGATATTGCCGCAACTCATTTATAAAGGGCATGTACTGCGGCGCGAACCCTTGTGCCGACACGGGATGTTCTTTGTGTGTCCAACTGCGGTTTACGATCGGATTGTACAACGCCTAGGTGGAAAACTGCTGAAATATGCCCGCCAGCCGGGGTCGCTAACGTTCCGGTGGTACGGTCTTGGTGAGATTCTGGAGCAAGGCCTATGCCGGTCACTGGATGCCCAAGGTGAGTTCACGACAACGATTGACCAAATCGCAGTTGCTTTTACCTCGCCGACAAATCTCCCGCCCGAAGGCGTGTACGAGGCTGCGATCCGAGAGGAGCTATGAGGTTGCATCATCCAAAAACTGCCAGCATGGGGCGTAAGGATCGGCTCACAGCGGAGCAACGAAGTGAGAACATGCGCGCTATCAAAGCCTTCGGGACCAAGCCTGAGCGGGTAGTTGAATTGTGGTTCCGAAAGCTAAGATTACGTTATCGAAAGCACGATCATAATCTCCCTGGACGCCCTGATTTTGTGTTTGGCCGGCTCAGGAAGATCGTCCTTGTTCATGGGGACTTCTGGCATGGCTGGCGCTTTCCATTCTGGAAGGCGCGATTGCCAAAGGGGTATTGGCGGGCTAAGATCGAACGGAACCGGACAAACGATCTACAAAACCGCCGCCGTCTTCGAAAACTTGGGTGGGAAGTGTTGGTAATTTGGGAACATCAGATCCGCAACGCTCCCGGCACCACATTTGGAAGGCTCGGTGCGTTTTTATGCTGCAGGCTGTCAGCAGAAGAGGACAGTTCTAAATAGTGACGTATTCTGCTAGCGATTGCTTGCGCCAAGAGCGGCGGCACGGCATTCCCGACCTGCCGGTATTGGCTGCCTTTTGATCCACTGAATATGAACCAATCTGGAAAAGACTGAAATCTCGCAGCCTCGCGCACAGATATGACTCGATCCTGCGCATAGTGGACTACTGTGCCCCAGTGGGGATCGCATTTTGTCATTATTGTAAAGGCTATTCCTTTGGGATCGAGCCGCCCGTATCGGCGCGTGTGGTCACTTCTTCGAGCACGCTTCATCCCTTCTGGCAGGAGATCTCGGGGAATATCGCGCCAGGAACCTCCCGGCCGTACATGCTGCATGCGCAGGCGATTAATGTCAGACAAGTCGACACAGTGGTGGTTGTGCAGCCTGGCCGATTGGCTCCTCGCCCATCGCTGGTAGTTGCATAGGCTTGAACTCGTATATTCCATAATTTCAGCCCCACCACCACTCTTGATCGGAGGGAGGTCGGAAATTGCATCCTTGACCGTCACAGGATCTAGCAACCCGATCGCCTCATCGAATAATGTCTTCGAGGAGGATCGCCGTGCCGCATAGCTGTATGTTAGCGCTCTACCCCCCGTGAAGTTCGGACGTGATACTGAATAATGTGTCGGTTCGGGAAAATCAAAATGGATACCGATGCGATTGGCCACTATGACTAGGCGCCATCGCTCCTGGGGTACTCCATAATGGCAGGCGTTTAGAATGCGAAAACAAGGTTCATAGCCCGCCCGCCTGAACTCATGGCATACCGCCGCCAGCGTTTTTCCGCCATCGAGCGAGACCAAACCCGGCACGTTTTCGAAGACAATGAACTTTGGGCGGATGCCCTCAAGGACCAGCCGAGCATAATGGCGAAACAGATGGTTCCTTTCATCGCTGGTGCTGCGAGTCGGCGCATTGATGGAAAAACCCTGGCAGGGCGGCCCTCCCACAAGCACATCCAGATCATCAGGCCCGATTCCGGCGGCCGCGAAGACATCCCGGGCTGAGATTTCTTGAATCGGAGCAACAAGCGGCTTGGCATCTGGGAAGTTGCACTGAAAAGTCAGACCGCATTCAGCATCCAGGTCATTAAAAAACACAGAGCGAAATCCTTCGAGATGAAATCCAAGGGAGAGCCCGCCAGCTCCTGAAAACAGGTCTGCTATCAGTAACGGTCTGGTGCCATAATCTGGTGAATGCTCTGCGATCGCAGTTTGCACCTGATCCGGAGAGAACCTCCAATCCCTCCCAACCTTAATCCCGTGGAGTCGCCCAGCCTTGAGCCATCGGTATGCGGTCTCCCGCGAGATGCGGAGACTTCTGCAGACTTCGGAGAGAGTCAATAGGTTTTCAAGCTTTGAGATCATGCTTTTCCGGAAACGCATGACATAATATGATAGACAATGACACAATGTGCAACTAAAATTTACAGGTGCACCCAAGGCCCTTTTGTCTGTACCAATGGGCGGCTGCCAGATCTCGTCAGGGTGTGCTAAGACTGTGCGCTTATTGCGTAAGGCTTTCCCGAGGGAATGCAGGGGCGAAACCAAGATCGAACATGTCGGTGCGCCCGTCCTCGATCGCATCCAGCAGAGCATGACTCTCTTTGCGACCGGACGTGGCGAAGCGCTGACGCGTTTCCTGGCCGAAGACGGTGCCTGCCAGGACCAGCGCTTCTGGCTCCTTGCCCAGACGCTCTCTGCACTTTCTCCGAGCCACACCGAAGAAAAACGCTGGCTCGATGGCATGCGGGCCCGAATGAACCTGGAGACACGATCCGTTTCCCTATCCTGGAAAATGGAGCACTGCGATGGCACGAAGTAACATATTGGACGCATGCACAACCAATTTCCTCGAACTGGTCGGGAATGGTCGGATTTATCGGTCGCTCCCATCTCAACGCGACTATTCCTGGGAAGAAGAACAGTGGGAGGATCTTTGGAACGACATCCTCGAGATGCGTGGAAAACCACAGGATCGTCATTATATGGGCGCACTGGTTGTCGAAGGAAAGAGCGATCGGGAGTTCCTGATTATTGACGGTCAGCAGCGCCTCGCTACCCTGAGCTTGCTGGCCCTGGCAGTGATCTCCAAACTGCTCAACCATGCGGAACGGGGAAACGACCCTGAAGCTAATCGCGAACGTGCCGCCGCCCTTCGCAGCCGATTTGTTGGTGAAAAGGATCCTGCCTCGCTGGTCGAAAGCAGCAAACTTTTTCTCAACGAGACAGATGATCCCTTTTACCAGGATTATCTCGTGCAACTGCGCTCGCCGCGGAATCCCAGAGGGCTGCCAAAATCCAGTCGGCTTCTGTGGGAATGCTTCCAATATTATCAAAAAAGGCTCGAAGATGTTGCTGAATTGGTCGCGGGTGGAACCGCCATTGCCGAGTTGATGTCGGAGACGGTCGCAAGGCAACTTGTTTTTATCCTGATCACCGTGGAAAATGAAATCAACGCCTACATGGTGTTCGAGACGCTTAACGCACGTGGTCTCGAGTTGACTACGACGGATCTACTCAAAAACTATCTTTTTTCGCAAGTGCAGGTTCCGGCGGATTTGAAGGCCTTGCAGCGCCGATGGCGCACGCTCGTGGCCACCATCCGGCAGGAACGATTCCCCGAGTTCCTCCGCTATCATCTTCTCTGCGAGCATCCCAAAATACGCAGCCAGCGACTCTTCAAATTGGTGCGTGAACAAGCAAGATCACCTCAAGAAGTTTTTGTTTTGCTCGATGCTCTGGAGGCTCGCGCTGAACTTTTTGCGGCTTTATCCGATCCCAATCACGGCTATTGGGCCGAACTTGCGGACGCCAGGCCCTATATCCGAGAACTCGACATCTTTCGTGTGCGCCAGATGACGCCCCTTCTTTTTACTGTGTGGGAGCGCTTTTCGAAGGCTGACTTTGTTCGCGTGCTCAAACTGGTTAGCGTCATTTCCTTTCGCTATTCCGTGGTCAGCCGGTTGAACACCAACGCGCTCGAACCAGCCTATCACCAGGCTGCCAAGGCCGTGCTCGAAGGAATCGCAAGGAATCCGGCGCAGGTCTTCGACCGATTGAAGCCGATTTACGTGGATGATGCGAAATTCGAACAGGATTTTTCCCTGCTTGAACTCGACACCGGACAAAGGAAGAAGTTGGCGAAATACATGCTCGCGCGCTTGGAGCATGATTTCTCCGGGCGCCCGTGTGATCCTGATACAGATCCGGCGACCATAGAGCATGTACTTCCCGAGAATCCATCCGAAGAGTGGGGGGAACAGTTTCCCAGAGAGCATTGGGAATCATCCGTGTACAGGCTTGGCAATCTTACCCTGCTTGAGTCGTCTTCGAATCGGAGAGTGGGCAATCTGTCGTACCTCGATAAACTCCCTGCTTATGCCGGCAGTGCGTACTTCTTGACGCGACATATTCATCAAATCGCTCCGGAACAATGGTCGCCCGACCATCTGAATAAACGACAGCGCGAACTGGCCGGGCGCGCGGCCCGCCTCTGGCGTTCGGAATTCGCATGATTGAATGCGGGCCAAAAGGGGATCGGGGACGGACCAGCCGAAGCCGTTTGGATTCGATAGGGTGAGCATTACGGTGCGGAATTGGGGCGGACCTCGCCTGGGACTCCGGCAAAGTGAGTTCCGCCGCGTCCAACCAGGTGGCCTATCAAGGGCCTGCGCTGCGGACCATGCAACGATACTACTGGCAGGTGCAGGTGTGGGACGGCCGGAATCGCTCATCGGGCTGGAGCAAGGCTGCTTATTTTGAAATGGGACTGCTGCAGGCAGGCGACTGGCAGGGGAAATGGATCACGCCCGGTCTGCCCGAGGATACTGCCAAACCCAATCCTTCCCCATACCTGCGCCGCGGATTCACGATCGGCAAGCCGGTTGCGGCAGCGCGCATCTACGCAACGGCGATGGGCCTGTATGAGCTCGAACTCAACGGCACGCGCGTCGGCGACCAGGTTTTCACTCCCGGCTGGACCGCATATGACTTTCGCTATCAATACCAGACCTATGATGTGACCGGCCAGATCAAGACCGGAGAAAACTGCCTGGGCGCAATTCTGGGGGACGGCTGGTTCCGCGGTTACCTGGCGTGGGCCGGATCACGCAATTCCTATGGGGACAAGCTCGGCCTCCTGGCCCAGCTGGTGCTGACTTATGCGGATGGAACCCGGGAGGTGGTCGCGACCGATGAGAGCTGGAAGGCGGCCACCGGCCCGATTCTCGCATCCGACATCTACAACGGCGAAACCTATGATGCGCGGCTGGAGCGTCCCGGCTGGAGTCAGCCCGGATACGTCGAAAACGGCTGGACGGGAGTCAAGGTGACCAGTCCGCCGGTGGCATCAGTCCGGCTGGTCGCGCCCGGCGGGCCGCCGGTGCGCCGGATCGAAGAAATCAGACCGGTCAAGGTTCAGAAGGCTCCCTCCGGCGAGTACCTGCTCGATATGGGCCAGAACATGGTCGGTTGGGTTCGGTTCCGCATACAGGCGCCCTCGGGCACAAGAATCACCCTGCGCCACGCCTAAGTGCTGGACAAATCCGGCGAGCTCCACACCGACAACCTGCGCTCGGCAAAGCAGACAATCACCTACATCTCCAGCGGGAAAGGCCCGCAGGTCTTCGAGCCGCGTTTTACTTTCCAGGGATTCCGGTACGCCGGGATTGAGGGCTGGCCCAGCGAACCAAAGCCGGAGGATTTCACCGGCGTAGTCATTCATTCGGATATTGCACCGACCGGGGAATTTGAATGTTCCGACCCGCTGATCAATCAGCTGCAGCACAATATCCTCTGGGGGCAAAAGGGGAATTTTCTCGATGTTCCCACCGACTGCCCCCAGCGCGACGAGAGGCTGGGCTGGACGGGCGATGCGCAGGTATTTGCTCCAACAGCTTCTTTCCTCCACGACGTCGCCGGTTTTTATGCGAAATGGCTGCAAGACCTGGCGCTCGACCAGCTGGACGACGGCTCTGTTCCTGACGTGATTCCCAACGCGCTCACCCATAAAAAGCGCGCAGGCTCTTCCGGCTCCGCCGGGTGGGCGGATGCAGCAGTCGTTGTCCCTTGGACGGTGTATCTTGTATACGGCGACCTCCGCATCCTCGAGCAACAGTACGCCAGCATGAAGGCCTGGGTGGAGTACATTCGCCGCACGGCCGGCGACAAGCACATTTGGAATACCGGCCGGGCCTACGGCGACTGGCTGGCTTTCGCCACAAATTAATCCGATTATCCGGGCGCAACCACGGACAAGGATCTCATCAAGACGGCCTACTATGCGCGCTCGACGCAGATCCTGGCCCAGACGGCTTCGCTTCTGAATAAAACTCAGGATGCTGTTTTCTACACCGGCCTCCTTGCAAAGATCCAGGCGGCTTTCCAAAGCGAATTTGTCACTCCCAACGCCCGCATTTCCCCGAACACTCAAACAGCGTATGCGCTGGCATTGGCTTTCGACCTGCTGCCCGATGCCATGCGCGCGGCCGCGGCGAAACGGCTGGTCGAGGATGTGCGCCAGTTCAAGCACATAACCTCCGGATTTTTGGGGGCGCCGCTGATCTGCCCGGTGCTCACAAGATATGGTTACCTCGACGATGCCTTCATGCTGCTCAACCGGAGAGATTATCCTTCCTGGCTCTTCCCCGTCACCAAGGGGGCGACCACGGTTTGGGAACGCTGGGACGGGATCAAGCCTGACGGAACGTTCCAGGACAAAGGAATGAACTCGTTCAATCACTATGCCTATGGAGCGATCGGAGACTGGCTCTATCGCACCGTGGCCGGCATCAACATTGATCCGCAACAGCCGGGCTATAAGCACATCGTGATTCAGCCGCGCCCGGGAGGCGGCTTGACCCATGCCAGGGCGGCGATCCACAGCATGTACGGCCGTGTTTCCTCCTCGTGGGCATTGAAGAGCGGCACGATGCGGGTCGAGGTGCGGATCCCTCCCAACACCACGGCCACCGTGCGCCTGCCCAACGCGCTGCTGAAAGATGTGACCGAAAGTGGACAGCCTCCGCAGTCGCAGGCCGGCATTCTGAATCTCATGCAGGACGGGGACGCCGTGCTGATCGAATTGGGTTCCGGCAATTATTCCTTCGCGTATGCATATGCGGCCGGCGGCAAGCTGCCTTGAATGGCGCGCACCACCGCAGTAGCTACCCGGCAGGAAATGCGGGTCAGGCTCTGTTCCAGGGATTGATCACCGGGACGGAGCAACGCATGAAATCGTGCTCGTTACGCGTCGCTATCGTGAAATCATGAAAAGCGGCTGTCGCCGCGATCAGGCTGTCGATGGCGGGTAATACCTCCCCGCGCTTTTCCGCCTCGGCCAACATCGCGCCCCAGCGCGTGGCGATTCCGGCATCAATGCCCAGGATCCGCCCTTTAAACCTGGCGGGAAGCGCTTCGCCTACCCAGGCGCCAAGGCGGTCACGACGCGAGCCGGCAGGCATCCGAAGCACACCTTTGGTCAACTCGCCGATCGTCAGGCTGCTCAGGAACAGACTCTGCTCCTCCTGATGTTCGAGCCACTCCAGGACTCCCGGATCGGCATCAAACTTCCAGGCTTCCGATAGAACACAGGTATCAAGCAGGATGCTCATAGGTCCACTTCCCTGGCGGCATCACGACTTCGATCGATCTTCAGATCCACCCCCTTCAAAGGCGAGCGCAGGAGGAATTCCGTCAGCGTAGTGGCGGGCTGGGTCAGGCGCGAGAATTCTTCAAAGGACACTACGACAGCCGCCGGCCTGCCCCGCAGGGTTATGGTTTGCGGGCCCTCGTCGCGGGCACTGGCGACGACCTCGCTCAGACGGTTTTTGGCGTCCTGCAACTGCCAGCGCCGGCTCCCTTTTCTCTTTTGAGATAACTCTTTCAAGCGCCACCTCCCCATATCTGGCTAGACTGTCTAGATTAGAAGTACCATGATTTGTGTTTCCGGTCAATCGCACTTTTCGCATGGGGTCGGACCACGCTAAGATATTGTTTTTCATGACTTAGCCCTACTGGAAGCGGAAGAATTGAGCCTTAGTACTGGAGTTCATAAATACGGTAACGTATTTTCGCCCCTCGGGGATTCACGGGCTGGAAGCCCGTGCCACGTTAACAGGCAGTCGTGGCACGGGCTTCCAGCCCGTGAAACTGCGAAGCCTGCTCCATTCTGCCCCTGTGGCAGAATAAGTGACCGTATTTATGAAACCTTGTACTTAGGCCACCATATCAAGCCCTTTTTTTGCCTCTAACGAAAAGGTCAAAACGGGCGTCTCGTATAAGGGCTGACCAAGTCTAACTCAAGCCACAGCAACAATAAGCGTGGTCGAACTCCGTATTATGGAACCGGAATTTGCGATTTGTCGTCTTTATTTTTCGTTGATGCTCTGACCGGGTAATGACCCGGCCGTAAATACGCGTGCGCCGCCTTCATGGCGGAGCAGATTGGCTTTTGTCCGGAGAGATCATGGGCATGACTGGCAAACCGATATTGCGCATGTTGTTCCTTCTTGCGGCGCTCGGCGCCGCCAACCTGGCAGCGGCCATCGATATCTCGGGCCCCCTCGATTATAGGACCGTCCCCGGTGCAACCGGCGAGGTGAATTCGGTTCGGCTGACGGAACCGGTGATCGTAGACGGCCAGCTGTCCGAGAGTATCTGGAGGCAAGCCCGGCCTCTTGGACAACTCCTGCAGAAAAATCCGCAGGAGGGGAAGGAAGCGAGCGAATCCACGGAGGTTCGCGTGGCCTACGATGATTCAGCCCTATATGTCGGCGCCCGCATGTTCGATCGTGAACCGAGCAAGATCATTCGGGAACTGAGCCGCCGGGACAGTTCCTCGAACTCCGACGCGATCCGGATTTACCTGGATCCCCAGCACGACCACCGGACCGGCATCCTGTTGGGGGTGAATGCGGCCGGCTCAATGACCGACGGCATGATCTATGATGACTCGAACCAGGACCTGTCCTGGGATGGCGCCTGGCAAGCCGCGGCTTCCGTGGACGAACAAGGGTGGTGCGTGGAAGTCCGCATTCCGTTCTCGCAGCTGCGGTTTTCCCCGGGGCAAAGCCAGACGTGGGGATTCAACTTCTTCCGGCTCATTCACCGCAAGCATGAGGAAGACTGGTGGCAGCTCGTGCCCAAAACCGAGTCGCGCCTGGCATCGGGAATGGGCCACCTCACCGAACTTGACGGCATCCCCGAGCAGCGGCACCTGGAACTTCTCCCCTATCTGCGCGGCGGTCTCAACCTGTCCCAAACCGCAGGTTCCGGCAATCCCTTTCACGACGGCAGCAAACTGTCCGGCGGCGCGGGCTTCGACGCCAAGTGGGGCCTCACCAGCAACCTGACGCTCGATGCAACCGTCAATCCCGATTTTGGACAGGTGGAAGTGGATCCCGCGGTCGTCAATCTGACCGCATTCGAGACCTTCTACCAGGAGAAGCGCCCTTTTTTCATCGAGGGGTCCCAGCTCTATTCGAATTTCGGCCGCAACGGCCTGTTGCTCTACGGGCGATTCGGAGCGCGCTTCCCCACGCTTTACTATTCGCGGAGAATCGGCCGCAGCCCCCGGGGCTACGCAACGGGTGACTTTGTCGACAGCCCGTCCGCAACCACTATTCTGGGCGCCGGCAAGCTGACCGGACGAACGGCTTCGGGATGGAACATGACGGTCCTGAATGCCCTGACCGGCCGCGAGTTTGCCAGAGTCGCCATCAGCGACGATCGATCTCGGGCTCAGGTGGAACCGATGACCAACTACTTCGCCGGCCGGGCCGCGCGCGACTTCGGCCAAAGAGGCACGGTCGGGATTCTGGCAACATCCGTCGTTCGGAGTCTCGGCACCGCGGCCTTGGGTGAACAGCTCCCCCGGAGCGCCGCCGCGATCGGCGCGGACGGGCACCTTTTTCTCGATAAGAAAAAAACCTGGGTTGTTTCCGGGTCGTTTTCCGGCACCCGGGTATCCGGAGATCCCGCGGCGGTAACCTGGCTGCAGCGCTCCTCGGCGCGCTATTTTCAACGTCCCGATGGCCAGCGAACGGCCAATCCGGCCGCGACGTCGCTCTCCGGTTGGGCCGGGGAAGCTGAGATCAACCGCCGCGCCGGAAATCTGCTCCTGGATTTCTCCTTCTGGGGAGTCAGCCCGGGATTCGAATCGAACGACCTCGGCTATTCGCCGAACACGGACCGCATGGGCTCCCACTTCGGCATGATCTGGCGCAAGACCACGCCGGATGGCCTCACGCGCTCGCGCGATCTCACCCTTTTGAAGTGGTGGGTCTGGAACTTCGCCCGTGACGCGCAAACCGACGCCTTTCAACTGTCCGGCAGCGCCACACTCCTCAACTACTGGGACGTCCAGGCGGGTCTGTATGCCAGCCGGGCCGTGCAGGATGACCGGCTGACGCGCGGCGGGCCGTCGGTACTGAGGCTCCCGTACCGGCAGTTCGACCTGTTCGTGATCTCCGATCAGCGCAAGAAGATATCCTTTCAGGCTTCCGCCGGCTATGGTTCCAATGGAAAAGGCGGCTGGTCCGCCACCGGCAGCGTGGGTGCAGTCTACCGGCCATCACCGGCGCTGCGGATCGAGTCCGGCCCCGAGATCAGCCGTGGCGTGGCGCTGCTCCAGTATGTCAAAACCGCAATCGATCCATCGGCCTCCGCAACCTATGGCAGCCGGTATGTGTTCAGCAACCTGGGCCAGACCGAGGTGTCGCTCCCGACGCGTGTCAGCTGGACGTTTACGCCCAGGGCATCGCTGCAAGCCTACATACAGCCGCTCCTGTCCTGCGGGAATTACTACAACTTCAAGGAACTCGCGCGCCCCCGGGTTTTCGAGTACAACCGCTACGGCGCCGATATCGGCACCCTGAATTTTGATAGTGCCTCCGCCCGCTACACGGTTGATCCCGACGGGAACGGTCCCGCGAAGCCGTTTTCCTTTGGCAATCCGGATTTCAATTTCAAGTCGCTGCGCCTCAACCTGGTGTTCCGTTGGGAATGGCGCCTCGGTTCCACCCTCTACCTTGTCTGGACCGAGCGCCAGGAGGACTACACCCAGTCGGACAATTTCCGCCTCGGCCGCGACCTGCGCTCGATGTTCCGGGCGCCTGCGGACAACGTATTCATGGTTAAAATGGCCTTCTGGCTCGGCAGGTAGAGGACCCGGAAACCTGGAAGATTTTCAGTTCTATATATTGAATGAAGTTAAATCCAAAAGAGGTGGACACCCGGCCGATTTAGCGGCATATTTCCCATCACCGGGAGCTCGGCGACCCAAATCAGGCCCGCCTGCGGGGCCTCGGCGTTCACATCGGAGATCAGTCATGGGAAGACCGTCACAAGCCCTGCCTTTCTGCTTGCTCCTGTTCTTCTCGTCCGTGCTCACGGCACAAGGGTCGACCGGGACCGTCGGCACGAATTCGCCACAATGCGCCGGCTCCCAAATCGGATTCGATATCTCTTCCATCGAACACATTTTCCTGCGGCCCGAAGACATCCTTGCGAACGAGGAACGCTTCTGGGAGGCGGACGGCGCCTACAGGCTGGCCAAGCTGTGGCATGAACGAAACAACATCCCGATCCCGCACGACGAATGGCATGACAATCTTAAGCGGATCGCCGGCACTCCCGCTGCAGAGCGCTCTGCTCACCCTGTGTTTGGCTTGGCCAAGGCGCTGGCGGACAGCTACGCTGAGTTCATGAAACGCGCAATCCCGCATGTCTGCTCTTACTTGCCCGACGCCGAGGTGAAGCTGGACACGACCGTCTACCTCACCGCCTATACACAAGCCCGCGGCTTCATGACGCAAAGCAACATCGTCGTCAACATCATGCACCCGTATTGGCAGGGGGACCGGCAGCATATTTTGAATGCGATCGCGCATGAGATCTTCCACATCGGCTATGGCAGGAGCCCAACCTCCCTGGCGCTCGCACAACAGAGCAACGATCGCTTCTACGGATTACTCAGGCAGCTCCACAACGAGGGAATGGCCACGTATGTGTCCTACAAGGCCCTCGCGATGTACCCGGCGGTGGCTGAGGTAGACTACAAGCTACTGGCGAATCCGGCAGATGTGGTCGGACTTCGGCGCCAGATCAATGCACTGTTTCTGCAGGCGGCCTCTCTCTCCCAAGAAGACCTGCAAAAGCGCTCCTGGGACATCGGCGTCACCCAGCGCGCCTATTACGTCGTCGGTGCAGACATGGCTAGGACCATTGAAGGCAAGGCCGGACGAAGAGCTCTCATCGAGACCATCACAAAGGGACCACGCTCGTTCGTGGCAACCTACAACGGCCTTGTTCCCGCCGCTGAGCGAGTTGTCGTGTTGCGGTGAGCGTGACCACCGCCGGAGCTCAAGACCGGATTCGGTGACGGGATCCTGTCACTTGATCTCATATATGGAATTTGCGGGAACAAGGATGGCTGTCCGAGATCTCCATCCATGCGCGAGAAAATACGCTGGCACCTCGGAATCTGAAGCACTAGAATCATCGACCAGGCTAATTCCTCACTGTTTTCTGACAGTTTCGGCATCGGAATCGCATTCAGCCGTTCTATATTCTTCGGGGACGGTCAGACATGGCATGGGAGCGCTTTCCGTATTTGTGGCTCCACTCAAAATACAACCTTCTGGCGGCGTTCCTTGTGCTCACGCTCGGGCCAGCGCTCGGTCTCGTGTGGCTTGGCTGGCGATTGCTCGACCAGGATCGTGCCCTGGAAAGCCGGCGCATCGAGGAGCGCCGCGAAAATGCTGCCGATCAGGTGATAGCTGCGCTGCAACGGACGCTGCAAACTGCCGAGATTGATCTCATGCAATTGCGGGCGCCCATGCCCGGGGATGATGCGCTGATGGTTGAATTCCGGCCATCCTCAGTTCGTGCCTATCCAAACGGCAGTCTTATTTTCAATACCTCGGCCTCCGCTCGGCAGGAGGCCCCTGCCGGCGTTTATCAAGAGGCCGAGGCCTATGAGTTTCAGCGCCAGGATTACGAAAAGGCGATTTCGGTGCTCACGGTCCTGACACGTTCGCCGGACCGTTCGATTCGGGCGGGCGCATACCTCCGGATGGCACGCAGCCAGCGCAAGGCCGGCCAGTATGATGCGGCCCTCCGGACCTATGCCGAGCTGAGCACATACGGCGAGACCTCAACCGGCGGCCTTCCCGCCGGACTCGTTGCGCGCAGGGCCCGCTGCGCGTTGCTGGCTCAGCTCGGCCGCCGGGAAGATCTTGCCAAGGAGGCCGCCGAACTCTACAACCTGCTCCGGCAGGGGAATTGGCAGCTGTCGCAGGCAGCCTATGACGTGCACGCCGAGGAAGCGGCAGCCTGGCTGGGTTTGGACCGGAGCCCGGAGGCCCCGTCTCTCGCCCTTGCCGAGGCAGTGGCCTGGCTCGCTGCAAAAGAGAGCCAGGAGCCGCATCCATCAGGCCGGGCGTGCATCGTCAGGCAAGGCCGTCTGGTGACTGTTCTCTGGACCCGTGGGCCTGATGGATTGAACGTTCTTGCGACAGGTCCGCAATATCTGGAAAGTAAATGGCTGGCCCCTCTTTCACCGCTGGCCGACAAGCTGCGCGTCAGCTTTGCCGTGAAGGAGACGAGTCCCGGGACCGCAACGTCCACCGAGCGGAGTCCCTCATCAACCGGGCTGCCGTGGACCGTCCTTGTTTCCACCAAAGATGTCCAGGCGGAGATGAATGAGTTCGCAGGGAGGCGCCGGCTGCTGTTGGGCGCCCTGGGCCTGCTGGCGGTCATAATCGGCGCCGGCGGCTACTCGGTGACCCGTGCATTTGCGCGCGAACTCGCGGTCATGCAGCTGCAATCGGATTTTGTTTCCGCCGTCTCGCACGAGTTCCGCACGCCGCTCACATCGCTCCGCCAGGTCAGCGAGACGCTCAACGAGGGCGGGCCGCTGGAGGAAGAGCGCCGCGCGAAATACTACCGGGCGCTCGACCGGGCGACGCGCAGGCTGCAGAAGCTGGTCGAGGGGCTGCTCGAGTTCGGGCGCCTGGAATCGGGCGCCATGGTCTATCGAAAGCGGGATCTCGACGTTGGAGCTCTGGTCACCTCGGTGGTCGACGAATTTCAGCGCGAGGCCGCCGATCGCGGCTATCACGTCGAATTGAAAACCACGGACGGGCTCCCTTTGATGCCTGCCGATCCGGAAGCCCTGGGCCGAGCCGTCTGGAACCTGCTGGACAACGCGGTGAAATACTCTCCCGAATGCAAAACGATTTGGGTGGAAGTCGAACAGGAAGGATCTGGACTGGCCATACGCGTGCGCGACCGGGGCGTGGGAATACCCGCGGCCGAGCACAGCGATATTCTGCGCAAGTTTGTCCGCGGCTCGGCAGCCCGGACATTGGACATCAAAGGCACTGGGATCGGCTTGGCGATGGTCAAGCATATTGTCGATGCGCACGGCGGCACGCTGCGCCTGGAGAGCGCGCCGGGAGAAGGCAGCACCTTCAGCATACTGCTGCCCGCGAGGAGGTAAATCGTGGCTCGAATCCTGGTGGTCGAAGACGATCGCGATATCGCCATGCTCCTGGAAGACGATCTCGCGGCCGAAGGGCACAGCGTCGAAGTGGTGCGCGACGGCCCCGCCGCAAGCCTCCGCGGCCGCGAGACTGGCTGGGACCTGATCATTCTGGACGTAATGCTGCCCGGGCGCGACGGCTTTGATGTTTGCCGCGATATCCGGCGTGCGCACGTGCGCACGCCGATCATCATCCTGACCGCCAAAACGCACGAGGCCGAAAAGATCCTCGGCCTCGACCTGGGAGCCGATGACTATGTGACCAAACCCTTCAGCCCGCAGGAACTGCGCTCGCGCATCCGGGCGGTGCTGCGCCGGGTCAGGGGGGAAGGCGAAGATGTTTTTCGATTCGGCGATGTGGAAATCGATTTCGCGCGCGCCGAACTCCGGCGCCGGGGAACGCCCATTGAGCTCACGCCGCTGGAGTTCAAGCTGCTGGGGGTTTTTGTGCGCAACCGCGGGCGAGTTCTGAGCCGGGACCAGTTGATCCAGGATGCATGGGGCGGGCAGACCTTCGTCACCGAGCGCGCAGTCGACGGCCACATCGTCGGCTTGCGGCGCAAGATCGAGGACGACCCGGCCCAACCCCGCCACCTGGTGAGCGTCAGGGGACTCGGCTACCGGCTGGACGCCTGAAATGCGGCGAAAATCGCGCAGAAATCGCACGATCGCCTGACGGAAGCCGCATGCAGGGCAGCTATCCTCGAATCAGGAGGTGACACCATGCGCACAAATATCCTGAAAGCCTTGCTATTGATCGCAATTCTGGCCGCCGTAGGATTCCGGCATCCCACAAAATTCCCCCAGGGCGTGACCGAGGCGGAACGCCTGCTGCAGAGGGCCATGCAAAAGGAAACCGTCGACGGCGATCTCAAAGCCGCAATCGAACAATACAAGAAGATAATTGCCCGGCGCGACGCCAGCCGCGCCGTGGCCGCGAAGGCCCTCTTCCAGATGGGCCAGTGCCAGGAAAAGCTGGGGCACGCCGAAGCGCGCAAGTCCTACGAACAGTTGGTGCGCGACTACGCGGATCAGGCGGATCTCGCCGGTGAAGCCCGCGCCCGGCTGGCTGTGCTGTCAAAGGCCGCCGGCGCCGCGGATGGGTCGACGCTGGCCGTCCGTCTGGTCTGGGGAGGCGACGGAGTGAAATCCTCTGGCGCGGTTTCACCTGATGGCAGATTCCTTTCTTTCGCTGATTACGACAGCACCACCGCGAATCTTGCTGTGCGTGAACTCGCCACGGGGAAAATGCGGCCCGTTACGAATCACAAGGGTTCAGGCTTGGAACACTGGCAATCGTCGGCGTTCTCGCCTGACGGAAAGCAGATAGCCTACATCTGTCAGAACGGATGGCAATTTGAACTGCGCACCATCGGGATCGACGGCTCCAATCCCCGGGTTCTGATTGGGAAAGAGTTTTGGAAAGAAGACCTCGGCTATCCTGACATCAGCCCGGACGCCTGGGCCGCAGATGGAAAGCAGATCCTGGTATCGCTGTCGCGAAGGGATAAGCCATGGCAGATCGCGTTGGTCTCGGTTTCGGATGGTTCCGTGCGCATCCTTAAAACGTTGGACTGGCGGGGCCCCGGCTATTTGAGTCTGTCACCGGACGGGCGCAACATCGCCTATGACTTCCCACAGAAGGAGGACGCGAAAGAGCGCGATATTTTCTTGCTGCCGTCGGATGGAGGCCGTGAAATACCGTTGGTGCAACACCCGGCTACGGATCGTACCATCGGCTGGACGCCGGACGGCAGAGGCCTTCTCTATACGAGCGATCGCATGGGAACCATGGATCTCTGGTTTGTTCAGGTTGATCAGGGCAAGCTGCATGGATCGCCTCTGCTGGTAAAGAGAGATGTCGGAGGAATTGCTCCGCTCGGATTCACCAGGGACGGGTCTTTTTATTATGGCTCATCTGTCGGCATGGAAGAAATTTACATAGCCATGTTCGATACAACTACAGGAAAAATCCTGAGTACACCGGCCGCTCTGCCCCGGCGTTACTCTGGCGGCAATCTCGCACCCGACTGGTCTCCGGACGGCAAATACCTCGCTTACTCCTCAAAAAAGAATCCCGCCCCTTCGGGGGCTAATGCACGGGTCATAACGATTCGCTCTGTCGACACCGGGGAGGAGCGGGAACTCTCCAGCAAGATAGATCCCCGTTACAACCTGCGCTGGTCCCCGGACGGACGCACCGTCCTCGTCGTCGGGATCGGTCCCGAAAATCAACCCGGGGCTTACGCAATTAACGTTGAAACCGGCGATATCGTTGCGAGTCTCAAGAGAGCGTTCTGGGCTGAATGGGCTCGCGATGGCAAAACGGTTTTTTATCTGCACAACAATCCGGATAAGGCTCCTCTTTTAGTCCGGGATTTGAAAACGGGGCAGGACAAAGAACTCTCGCGCGATCCGATGGGATCGATTTCTGTCTCGCCCGACGGCCAATGGTTGGCCTTTTCCTCGCGTGACAGCGAGGGAAAAACGTCCATGCTAAACATCATGCCGGCATCCGGCGGCAAACCTCGCGAGTTGCTCAGGCTTAAGAAACCAGAAGACTTCTTTTCAATTACCTGGACGCCCGACGGACGCCAACTTTTCTTTGTGAGAAGGTTCATCCCTGAAAGAGGATCCGAACTATGGCGCATTGCCGTCGAAGGGGGCGAGCCACAAAATCTCGGGCTTGCAATGAACGTACTAAGCCAGATAAGCATTCATCCTGACGGGCGGCGAATCGCCTACAACTATGGGACATCCAAATCTGAAGTCTGGGTAATGGAAAACTTCCTGCCGGCACGCAAGTCTGAGCGGTAGCAAAAATCGGCAGCAGGCACCAAATCGGGGACGCACCGATCGAAAGCCAGCATCCGCAAATGGATAAGAGAAAAACAGGCTTCTATGGGATAATCAGTCTCGATTTTAGGCTCATTTTTTTGCTAATAAGCGGTCGGGGTTTCAGTTTGTCGAGTTCTGCGAACCGCTTAAGCTGAATCACGGATACGCAAAATCGAGACTGAGCCCTCTCTTTGAGCCATTTTTCTGGCTAAGTAGATCATGTTATTCAGGTTGCCTCGGTGCGTCCCCGGTTATCACTTGCTAAATGGCCATTTTTGCCGTAAAATGGCTACATCGTGGAGCGGCTAAGATGGTTACGGTAAGCGCCAGGGAGCTGAAAAACAAAACTGGCAGAATTCTCCGATTGGTAGTGGAGGGCCAGGTTGTGCTGATCACGAAAAATCGGAAGCCGCTGGCCAAGGTGACGCCCCTGACCGACGAGGATCTGGAAAAACTGAGCCTGAGACCCTTTGCCCTGGCCTGGGAAGACATTGAACGGTCGCTCGACACTTCGAAGCCGCGGTTCAGGTCCATGGCGGAGGCGATGCAATGGAGCCGAAGGCACCGATAATCGCAGTGGACAGCGACATCTTCGTCCGGGACTTGCGCTACCCGCGCGACAGAGACCATGGCGTCAACAGGCAATTTCTGGAATCCCTGCGGACGGCGAAGAATGGCGTCACCACGCTCTACAACCTTCTCGAAATCTGCGGAATCCTTTCATTCAATCTGAACTCCCGCCAGGTGAAGGAGCTATACTTTTATTTCCCCCAACGTTATGCCATCGGAGTGGTTCCCGAGCCGACTCTGCGCGGCGCGCTGCCCGAATTGGATTCGGCCCATGCCTTTGAGCGCATCCTGTCGCCCATGAGCCTTGGAGACGCGCTGATTGCCGCAGCGATTGAGAAGTACCTGCCTGAGGCGGAGCTGTTCGTTTCCTGGAACGCGAGGCATTTTAAGCTCCCCGGCATCCGGTCGCTGACTCCGCGTCAGTTCTTGGCGGGTCGCTGAGCGCAGGCCGTTCCGAGAGGCGAATCGGGGACGCACCGAGCTAAAGCTGGCATCCGCAAATGGATATGAGAAAAACATACTTCCATGGGGTGCTCAATCTCAATCTTAGGCCCTCTTTTTAGTTAGACCGTTATTGGGCGTGTCACGAGAATTTTGTTCGCGTTAGAATCCAGAAGCCGGAAGCAAGAAGCCAAAAAACTCGGATTGAACTCATTCCTGTCGGCGAATCTCAGTTCTTTGTAAATCCCTTCTGGCTCCTGGCTTCTGGCTTCACCTTTCTAACAGGAACAAAATTCCCGTGACGCTCCGCATAACGGGCTAATCAATAAGCGGTCGGGATTTCAGCTTGCCGAGTCCTGAAAACCGCTTTAACTCAAATATGAATGCGCAAAATCGAGATTGAGCCTTCTTTTTGAGGCTTTTTTCGGGCTAAGTAGATCATTTCATTCAGGTTGCCTCGGTGCGTCCCCGATTTCGGTCCCCGATTTCGCCGAGCAGTTGCTCGCCGCCGGCTCCTCTGAACGCAGCCGTTGCTTCGCGGTAGCGCGACTCGGCTCTGCGTAGCAGGTCCTCGAACTCTGGACTGGAGTGGAGCGAATCGAGCCATGGATCCTCACGGGTGAGAATGCGATATACGATGAAGCCGCGTTCGAGAGACAGGTTGAATGCGGCAAGGGCGCGCGCCTTCTCTCCAAAGTAAGCAAATATCCGCGCGGCCTGCCAGAGCGTCTCGGAATCCGTGACCTGGACGAGGAGGCGCTCTGCCGCGCCGAGGCTTTCTTCCCGAAGGCCCTCGAGCAAAGCCCGGTTCATGCACACAACCGCGCGAAAAAAATCCGTAAGCCCGGCTCCCTCGATTTCACGCAGCTGGCGGACGGCTTCGCCCCTGCGGCCCATCTCACCTAGAACCACGGCCTCCAGGGTCCGGTTCGTAATCGAATACACACCGTAATACCGGTGCTTCGCGTACGCGAGAATCCGATCGTATTCGCGGAGATGCCACCACGTGTGATCGACGCTCGTGTGGATGTTCCGATCCAGCTGTTGCGCGCGCTCATGGGAAGCCACGGAAGCCTCGAGGAGCCCGCAGAAGCGGCAGGCCTGGACCAGGGCCGCATAGAGTTCGGGCTGCGCGCTGCCCGAGCGCGCGCGGCCGAGCAGGCGCACCATCGCATCCTGCGCACGGCCCTGGTCGATCTCGAGGAGCGCGTACAGATTCAGCGCGAGAGGAAGGTCGGGATTAAGTTCGAGGGCACGCTCAAAGCACGCCTCCGCTTTGCGGACGTTCTCGGCGCAATCCTCGCCCCCCTTGCCGATCAGCCAGTAGCTTCGTCCCAGCCGCGCCCAGCCCGGAGCGTAGCGCGGGTCCTCCTGCACACAGCGCTCGTAGAGATCTCGCGCGATATGGAGGTTTTCGGCGCTCGTCACGCCCTGCGTCAGGATGAGCTGGTTGCCGCGCAGGAAGAATTCGTAGGCCGTGGGGCTCGCCGGCACATCGGCCTTCAGACTTCGATGCTCGCGGGCAGTCAGCGACAAAGAAAGCGACTCAACGATGCGGTCGACGATCTGGTCTTGAAGCTGGAAGAGGTCGCGGAGCTCAACCTGGGGAGCAAGGGACCAGAGCAGCGACCCCTCCGGCACTTCCGCGAGCTGGGCAGTGACCCGGACCTGCATGCCGGCGCGCATCAAGCTCCCCGTCAGCGCCACGTCCACGTCCGCTTCCTCGGCAAGTCGATGGAAATCCAGCTTGTCCGCCGTGAAGTTCGCGGCGGCGGCGCTCGAGCGCACGACCAGCGATCCGAGACCCGCCAGCGCGCCGGTGATGGCATCGGGGAGGCTCACGGCCAGGAAGTCGGTGTCCGGATCAGGGCGGAGGATGCGAAAAGGAAGGACAATGAGGCGGGTGATGGCGTGGGCCCGGGTCACTCCCGTGTCCTCGACCGCGCGCATCGTGCGGAGTGCTTCCACCATTTCGGAGGCCCTCGCATAGCGATCCTCCGGCCTCTTCGCCAGAGCTCGGCGGATCACTCGATCCGCGGCCGTCGCCGCCGGAGAACCGCCAAGGGCGGGGGGCTGCTCGTAGAGGGTGCAATGATAGATCTCCATGGGCGTCCGCCCCGGGAAGGCGCGTCTTCCCACGAGCATCTCGAAGATAACCGCGCCGAGCGCGAAAAGGTCCGTGCGCGCATCGACCGGTTCGCCCCGGACTTGCTCAGGGGCCATATAGGCCAGCGTGCCGACAATCGCTCCCTCCTGGGTGAGCTGAGATTCCGTGGCCTCCTGGGACCCGGTGATCTTGGAGGGCATCGCGCGCGCAAGCCCGAAATCGAGGATTCGCACGCCATGCGGCGTCAGGAAGACATTCGAGGGTTTGAGATCGCGGTGGACAATTCCCGCTTCGTGGAGCGCGTTCAGTGCGGAGAGAATTTCCAGAGAGATCTCGACGGCTTCAGGAATCGCAAGCGGACCGCGGACGAGACGCTCCGCGAGCGACTCCCCTTCGAGAAATTCCATCGCGATAAAGAGCTCGTCACCGTCCTCGCCGATTTCATAGATATGACAGGCGTTCGGGTGTCGAACGCCGGCCGCCGTGCGAGCCTCGCGCCGGAGCCGCTTGCGCAACTGCTCGTCTTGCGATGATTCCGCGATCTTCTTGATCGCTACCGGACGTTCCAGCTGTTCGTCATAGGCGGCGTAGACCACACCCATGCCGCCACGACCGAGCTCGCGATCGATCCGATAGCGTCCAATACGCTTGGGAATCTCCATGCGAATGCCCAATGTGAAGAACCGGAACCGCAGCCCGTTCCTCGCGCCTGCTACCGAACGACAATCATCAGTACCGGTTCATCGATTAACTGCGCCGCTGCCTCTTCACACCCAGGCAGCGATTCCATCGCCCGTTGCAGCCCACCGAATGGCAAACACGAGCTGCTCCTGGGCATTCGGATCTTCCCAGATGCGTTCCCGCCGGTTTTCCCTTTGCGGTGTGATGTTCTCTTCCGTCTTCTTCCAGCGCTGACTTGGCGCATGCGTCGGCCGGCGCGGCGTTGCAAGAGACCCGAACACACCTCCCAAAAACTGACGTGTCCGTATTGATCCAAGACTTTATGGACATATTCTAACTCATTTCAGGGCTGCCATCGCAATCCATTCTCGGGTCTGAAAATTGGAAGTCCACCTCGTTTACTTATTTTGTGGATTGTGAAAAATAGGTACGCGAGGACGTCCCCAACTTTCCGCATTTGGCAGACGCCGCAGCCTGTATCCATGGCTTCTGTGCCGCGCCTTCGGCGCTCCATTCTGTGCCTCCCTGATCCCGGCCTGACGGCCGGGCCTATTTCCTGCGGCCTGTATAAACTGCCACGCCTCGTTATGAAACCGAAGTGGAAGCCAACGTATTGGCAGCATCCGCCAATGACCAGGAAAACCAGGCGCGAAGCGCCGGCAGTGAATAGCCCCGAGCGTCAGCTCGGGGTATGGAGTGCAAGGAAAATGAGGCCCAAAGGGCCGGCACAGGTTTCAAGCAAGTTGGTTCACTGAAAGGAAATTCGTATAAGGAGAAGGCGCCGGCGCCGCTTTCACAGGTTGCAGGCGACCCCGGAACGGGCGGCTTGCCGCCATTTTCGACTTGCCGTCGGCCGGGAGCGGAACGTGGCGGCAGGCGAACTGTGGACATCCCGGGCGGCAAGCCGCCCCATTGCGGCAGCATTCGGACCGACAAAGCGGCGCCGGGGCGCCGCACTCCAAAGGCGCCTTCGGCGCCATGCTCTGATCCGTAATATTTCGTGGTGCGCAAGAACTGTGAGGCGTTGGGCTGGACGCTCGCATTCCGACCTGAGCTGTTCTTTTCCCGGTTTTCGCATTACATCAAGGGAGCCTTTTGGGCTAGCCGAAGACAGCACTTTTTGAAACGAGGTGTGTATGAGCCTGAGAAAGATGTTTCTTGGATTTTGCGCATGGCTCGCGTTTTCGTCGTTGGCAGCGGGCCAGACGAAGCCGGCCTGGACCGCGCGGCCAAAAGTCGAAATCTTTGGCAGCGTCGCCGTCGCGCACATATTCAGAGCGGGAGACAGGGGCTTGGGCACCAAGGCAAACGCAGGCGCGGGAGTGGAAGTTCCCATCTGGCGTGGCTTGCGTGCCGGCGCCGAAGTGAACCGGACATGCGGTCTTGCCCCGACTCCGGTCAAATGCGGCAGCATCTACCCCGGGCCCGGCCAGCCCGCCTATCCTTGCACCGGATCAGCACGGGAGGGCGTGGGAGCGGCTATGGCTGCATCCTTCACGGCAGCCTGGTTCTTCGGAGGCGACCGGATCCAACCGTATGTTTTCGGCGGCTTGAGCATCCTGCGGACGCAGCAATTCACTTCAGTTTCGATCGTGCGCACGGACCATGTCGAGTTTCAGGAAATCTCGTCGAGGGATACGGGCGCAGGTCTGACATTCGGGATCGGCCTGCGTGCGCCCCTGACCCGGCGGCTTTCCATCCGGCCCGAATTCCGCTTCTCCGACGGCACAGCCATGTCAAGGGCCAACCTGAGCCAGGTGCGCTTTTCTGTCGGCCTCGGGTATGGATGGGAATAGGAGAAGCCGGGAGGAGCGCGGGCGGGACGCCCAATGCCGCATAGTTTTTGCTTCGGACGGACACAATCAGTGTAGCAGGCGCGTTTGGAGTGCGGCGACTGGTCGCCGCTTTCACGTGTCGATCTGCTGCCGCACGAGGCGGCTTGCCGCCCTAAATCATCAGGACGCCTGGGAGTGCGGCCGCATTCTGGTTCGTGGAATTCCAGGCAGCAAGCTGCCTGGTAGTGCCAGCAGAACGATAGCCAGAGCGGCGACCAGTCGCCGCACTCCAGACGCCCTTTGGCGCCATGCTCTGACCCGTAATAATTGGTGGTGGCGCAAAAACTTTGCGGCATTGGGCGAGACGCCCGCGCTCCAAAACCTGCCCGCATTTCTCACCAGTTTTCTGCTTCGGAGCGGGGAGTTGCCGCGGGTTCATTCGGCTGCCAGACCGACTGTATGACTCCTGGCTTCCGGCTTCCGGCTTCTGACGAAATAATAAATCCCCCGCCGCGCATCCCATGACGGGCCATTTATTTCCTGCTTCCTTTGAGATAGGTATCCAGCCAGGCCCTCTCGTTCAGCATGCGGTGCACCTGGTTCCAGTGGCCCGCGATGCCGTGCGGCTGTCCCGCGTACTGGATGATCTTGGCCGGCACGCTGTTTTTCTTGAGCGCGAAATACATCTGCTCCCCTTCTTCGAAAGGAACGCGGTGATCCACTTCCCCGTGGATGAAGAGCGTCGCGGCCTTGACCCGGTCGGCATAGACCAGCGGCGACTGGCGGATCATGATCTCGCGCGCCTTCGGATCCCAGGGCGTGCCGTAAAATTCCGTCTCCTTGGTGCGGGCAATGTCGGCAAGCCCGTAATCGCTGATCCAGTTTGAAATCCCGGCGCCCGGGATGGCGGCCGCGAAGCGGTCGGGATACTGCGTGATCAGCCAGTTGCTCATGAAACCCCCATAGGAGTGCCCGACGGTGGCGACCCGGCCGGCGCTCACCGGGAAGTTCTTGATCACATGATCCACGCCGGCCATGACATCCTGCCCGTCTTTGGTGCCCCAGGCCCCCCACGTCGCCCAGAGGAACTTTTCTCCGTAGCCCGTGGAGCTGCGGAAATTCACCTGAAGAATGAAGTAACCATTCGCGGCGAAGTACTGGCCCTTGAAATCAAAGCCGTATCCCACCGCGCTGTGCGGCCCGCCGTGGTTGATCACGACGAGCGGGTATGGCCCGCCGGCAGTGCGGTAACCGTGGGGATAGAGGAGCCATCCTTCGATGGGCGTGCCGTCGGCGCTCTTGAAATTCAGCCGCTCGGCGCGGCTGAGCGCGACTTCGGCAAGAAACGGATCGTGGATATGCGTGAGCTGCCGTTCACCGGAACCGTCAATGTTGGCGATGAAAATCTCCGAAGGAGCCTCGAACCGGCCGACGGTAAACGCCATTTTGGTCATGGCCCGGTCGAAGGAAATCCCGCCGATGCGGCGCTCACCTTTCGTGATCTGTTCCACCTGGCCGCCTGCGGGTGAGACACGGAAGAGATGAGTGGCGCCGCCGATGCCTCCGGTGAAATAGACGTATCTGCCGTCGGGATTCCACTGGGGGCCCGAAGGAAGATAGTCCCAATCCGCGGTGAGGTTTCTTTCCTGGCGGCCACCTGCCGGGATCACCACGAGATCCACGGGCCCGCCGTGATTCAGCTTTTTGGCGATCACCATGTCGAGGGCAAAGCCGCGCGTGGCCAGGATCCAGCGCCCATCCGGAGAGAGGCGCGCGTTGGCATAGCTGAAATCCGGATTCGAGGTCAGGCGCCGGGCCCGGCCGTCCAGCGGCACCGCCCAGATATCGCCGCGTCCGTAGGAGCGCTCAATGCGGTACGAGGAGTCGGCGGTAAAGAGCAGCTCCGTGCTCTCCTTGTTCCATTGCACGCCGGCCGGACGCAGCGCGAGCTGGGTGAGCTGGCGCTCCGCGCCGCCCGCGGCCGCAGCCAGGAAAATCTCCTGCGGCGGCGTCACTTCGGGGTCGACGCGGTTCGGCACCGGCCATGGGGCGCCGTCGCGCTTGTAATCGAGCCAATCGATCGCGGCGCCCTTGAAGCGCTCTTCATGGCGCTTCGCGAAATCGGACTCGAATACGCGTTCGCGCTTGGGAGGCGGCGTGCCGCGCACCGCGGCAGTCCACTTGCCATCGGGAGAGGGGACCGGCTCGCCGCCCCCGCCGCCGCGTCCGCCTGCGCCCCGGCCTCCTCCCCTCGCTCCGCTCGCGGCGCCGGCATCGGCGGCCTTGTCGGGGGCTCCGGGATCGACCAGGTAGGTGCGGCCGCCGGAGTTGAAGCGCAGCCGGCCATCATCCGTCCATTGCATTCCGGTCGCATCGGCGCCCTCGGCGCTCACACGGCGCGCGGACGACGCTCCATCGGCGGCAACGAGCCAGACTTCGCTTTTGTTTCCGTTGGTTTCCTCGATGCGCATGCCGACGGTGAAAGCGACCCATCGGCCATCGCGGGAGAGCTCGGGGGCGCCGACGATCTTGATGCGATAGTAATCCTCGATGGCGAGCGGGCGGCCTCCCGCCTGCGCGGCGCCGGTAATTTGTCCCTGATTTTCGGGATGCGCAGACGATAGACGCGGGCCGGCGCGCGCCGCAACCCACAGCAACATGATAAGCAAGGCGCTCGTGCGATTCCGAGTCAGCAGACAGAGGATTCCCTGCATGGTGCAATCTCCTTTCCGTTATGCTTTCTTGAAGCACAGAGGACACAGCGCGGCCTGTCGGCTGCAACCCAAGTTGGATGTGCAGCCCACGGAGCCGCGAGCGTAAGCGAGCGGATATCTGACAGTGAGTTCGACCCAACTTTCAAACATCCGCTCGCTTACGCTCGCGGCTCTGTGGCTGGAGCATTCGCCCGGTTGTGGCAAACACTGAGGTGTCCGGCCAAAAAAGTGTTAAAAAAGTCTGCAGCTCACAATTCTTCTGTGGGGCGAGCTCCTCCCATGGTCTTGGGACACCTAGCCTCGCTGCAGCCGTTGCAGATCTTGTAGCCGCACAGGCTGCAGACCGAAGAGCCCAGCGCAATCTTCTTGCCACAGTGCGCGCAATGCCAGTGGTCCACCCCGTCTCCGGCATCCCGCGGGCGTACTGCTTTGATCCGGCAACAGTCCTCACTACCAACGCAATTACTGCAGAGCTTGAAGCCGCACTCCGTGCACACTGGAGAATTCAGCGGAATTTTGGTGCCACAGTGCGCACAATGCCAGTGGTCCACTCCGTCGCCGGCATCCCGCGGGCGCAATACCTTGATCCGCCAACAATCCTCATTGCCAACGCAATTACTGCAGACCTTGAAGCCGCACTCCCTGCACACCGGAGAATTCAGAGGGATCCTGACGCCGCAGTGCGCACAGTGCCAATGATCCACTCCGTCCCCTTCATCCCTCGTCCGGACCGAGCTCGTCTTCGGGCAGTTCACCTCGCCGCAGCTGTTGCAGATTTTGTACTTGCACAGCCCGCAGACCGAAGCGTTCAGCGGAATCTGCGTGCCGCAGTGCGCGCAGTGCCAATGGGTCACGCCGTCCCCCTCGTCCCGTGTCCGGACCGAGCTCGGCTTCGGGCAATTCCCCTCGCCGCAGCTGTTGCAGATCTTGTATTTGCAAAATCCGCAGACCGAAGAGAACAGAGGAATCTGCGTGCCGCAGTGCGCGCAGTGCCAATGGGTCACGCCGTCCCCCTCGTCCCGTGTCCGGACCGAGCTCGGCTTCGGGCAATTCCCCTCGCCGCAGCTGT
>Ga0315277_10001446_pt1 | contig 34652 bp, 27 predicted proteins | sample YL17G05_15_MG_FD_203695 | JGI IMG/M metagenome (GOLD analysis project Ga0315277, IMG submission 203695) | Sediment microbial communities from Yellowstone Lake, YNP, Wyoming, USA - YL17G05_15 | ecosystem: Environmental > Aquatic > Freshwater > Lake > Sediment | place: USA: Wyoming | collected...
GTTCTGCATTTTCAAAGGGGGAAGATCTGCATCGTTGCATCGATCTAAAGAAAATAGAGAGTAGCCCCGGGAGGATTCGAACCTTCAGAGGATTGACACTAGCCATTTTTTCGCGATTTTACCCCGTTTTGACCACCTATCGAAGATCGCTCAATAAGTGGGAAATTGGACCAAAACATCAAACCCCTTTCAAGGCTTCTTCCGATTCCTTCCGACTAAATCCATCTGCCAATCACTCCCGGACATAATAGGATCGATATGTTGAACGGTGAGTCAAACTCACTTCAAAATTCGTCCAATTCTCCGTATTCTTCATCTTCATCAACATCAGTTCGATATGGAAAGACCTTGTCGATTAAGGCAACAAGCCTCTGTCGCCCCTCCTCGCATGGGAGACCTGACACTATTTCCTTTGCGCGCTCGATACATTTGACTATCCTTCTCTCTGCTTTCTCAGGAGCACCGGAACCCATGATGAAGTCATAGACTTCATCGATTTCGGCCTGTGAGGATTTCTCCCCGCGTCGCAACACCTCCATGAGGCGAAACGATTTCTTATCATCTAGCAATACAAAAGCGTCTATGACCAGGATGTTCCTCCCCACTTCGTTCCGAAGGTTATCCCTTAGATCCTCGATGTCATCCTTGATCTGGTAGGAGAGGCCTATCAGCCTGCCGAATTCTCGCAGGTTCTTCCGAGTTGAGGGCGACGCGCCAGTTATTACACCTGCCCCTTCGGCAGCTACGGCGAATAGACTCGCCGTCTTGCGTTCGACCATCTTCATGTAATCCCCCACGCTTGGCAGAGTTGTCAGGTCCTCCAGCTTCAGATCCATCATCTGCCCGTCCGCTAACTGAAAAGTTGAACGAGCAAGCAGACCCGCTAGCTTTCCTTTCCTCCCATCGAGCGTTTCAAGTCTGCCAATCGCCTCAAAAGCCATCGCGAAGAAAGCATCGCCGAGGAGGATTGCGGAATTGAGGCCGTATTCCTTGTAAGCAGTCGGCTTCCCCCTCCTCAGGGCGCTTCTATCCATGATATCATCATGGATGAGAGAGAACGTCTGAATGAACTCGAGCGAAAGTCCGAACGGAACGGCGCTCTGAGGATTCCCATTCAGAGCATCTGTTATCATAAGGGCCAGCTTTGACCTATAGAGATGCCCCGGCGGTTCCATGCAATAGCGAAGTTGTGTTCGAAGAGATTCGTTTTCCACGCATGAAATCGCATTGTAAATTTCACCCGACAGCATCTTTGCAAGGCAATCCTCGAATTCCCTATTCGCATCCTTCATTCTCTTAACCTCCATTATCCGCTAACGAGCCTCGTATCTCTATGTAGATTCTTCAATCCGCGCAGGCGAGATTTCTCCAATGATTCATTAAGACCAAAGCCTTATCATGATTTGTCTGGAGCTCTCACCGACATCGACAGAGACATCTGACACCCTTACGAATCTCATCAGCGAAGGTTCATAAATCTCCCCGCTACAAAGCAGGTCTTCACATATCTCCTTGAGCCTCTTCTTGCCGATGTGTATCTTCTTCGCCGCCTCGACAAGGTCCTTCCATCCGACCCCTTTGGAGTCTCCGCCAAGCTTTACTATGATGCTCAGGACCGCACTGGTTTCATCTTCCCGGTCCTTCGATTGTTCATCGATCTGAATGATATCGCTCCAACCCTCCGCATTCCTTTGATAATGTTGCGTCATGAATCCAGGTTTTCTGTCCAGATAAACGCAACGTGGGACGGCGTCCAAGTATTCCTTCATTTGATGAACCTTGTACCTGCAGCTCCCGTGAAAGCACGGCTTGACGCTTTTGATCTTGTTCTCGGGGAATATCGAGAGCCAGTATTTCCGAAATTCGTTTGTGTTGACCACCTTCAATATCTTCTCTCTCGAAGGTCTCGACGCATCATCTCGAATTATGAAATCCAGCCAACATGACCCGCTCGCGTAATGAGCACACCAGGTGTTCCCACAACGGCACCCCTCGTCGTTCTTCGGCCATTGCTGCTTCCGAGCCTTTCCTTTCACCCTTCCGGCCATCTTCTGTACCCCTGCAGATTCCTTCATCTCGATTGCCGTACACCCTGTGCGTTGAATCCCAGGACGGATGTCTGGTCGATTGGGAACGGTTTGATCCCCGTCACGCTCTCTTCAATCCCGTTGCTTTCAGCCGGATAATCGGCTCTACGCGCATCGACCAGCGGTTCCATACGGCATTTTCTGCGATACCAAACGACGCCATCCGCCTTGGTTATGACGGCCACATCGATCGGACCGCTGACCGAGATGTCACTTGTGGAATATCGCTGGCGCATCGAGCTCAGACTGACCAAGAACTCTGCGAACCTCGCCATCTCCTCCTTCGGCAAGATTGCGATGTTGTCATTTACCGGTGAGAAGAAGTGTGCTATTTCGTAGGAAGTCAGCTCTTCGATCCCCGTTTTAAGGATTTCCTTTCCCTCCTTCCTGAGTTCCTTCCCTATGCTTTTGAATTCGCTAATCTTCATCGAGTCCAGGAGGATCTTCTCCGCGTTGGCCACAAATTTGCTGAGATTCTCCTTCATGATGAATTCCATGGCATCTAGGTACTCGGGATGGACCCCTCCCAAAAAGCATCGAGCGTCGTCTATCGCATAGCAGAACGGAGAAATCAAGGATCGTTTCTCGAAATCGATGGATCCTTCCTCAGTTTGGCAGCATCTGAGCCTGCCGATCACAGGAGCGCTTATCTCCAGACAGACATAAGATGGGAAGATGTCCTGGCCCCCATAGCCTGCGATTATCACATCGGACAGCTTAGGAACCCAAAGCTGGTTGCTGTTCTTGACACATAGGCATGCTGCGATGTAGATTAATCTTCTGGAGTCGTCCTTTGTTAGAGAGAGATCTCCGAAGACTGAGCGGTAAGCATCCCAAATCGTCATTTCGAATCTCTTCTTGACTCCCTCCAGCTGGTCTTCCCCCATGCCGGTGGAAAATTCGGCTTTTTTCCATTTGCCCTCGCGCTCTTTGATGCTCTTTGAGACCACCTTCGTGATTCGGCTCTTATCGAACTTCTCTGGATCCTTCTCAGAGAGCGCGAAGTCTCGGACGAATCTGAAGTAGGATTCAACCATCGTTTCGAAATACGCGTTCTGCGCCTCCTCCGGTATCTTCTGCATCAGCTTACTCAGAAAAGTGAGGAAGTCGTCTGCATATCCCTGGACATTTGCAATGACCTTGCTCCCCAGCTGATACCCGTACAGCTTAACGATGGTCTCCCAGGGCAGTCCCATCCAGTCGGCGCTGCCGCTGAACATGAATGCGATGTGATGGCACTTCGGCAATGGTATGATCTTATCGGTCGATTCAAAGATCTTAGGCGACGGCGCATTCCTACCGTTGCTCGAATACATCGTACTAGTCGTTGTCGCGCTATCTGCTGCGAGAGCTACTCCTTCTTGGTTCATTATTAGAACTTCTGATGTCAATGCTTTACCTCCTTCTTCTCCAGTCCGTCGCCTCAGTTGAAGAGGCCGCGCCTTTGCATAATTGCGGAAGGAACTACCATCCTGTTCTCACCGATGTCAAACTCATCGTATATGAACGCTCTGAGCCAATCGTCCTCTGGAACGATGTTTCTTATCAGGAATTCTTTAAACGCGCCCTCGTCCTCGAGGAGGAGGCTGACGAATTTGATCTTGTCCAATTCGTCAATAATCAGAGGGAGCATATCCTCCTCATCCTCATCGTCTTCCTCGTCGTTATCTTTCGATCCGAGCTTCCGGGCGAGCTTTCCCACCATCCCGGTCAGCATCTCGTAGTCGCCCCTGAGGCTTCTCATCTCCTCAACCAGCTCGCTGTAGGTCTCCGATTGCCTTCCCTTCCAGAGCCCGCCCCATCGTATATGTAAACAGTCTCTTATCTGCCGAATCATGATTTTCATACCATTCTCAACTGTAACCTTATTATTCGGCGTTCCTCCATATCGATGTTCTCTCAATCTTGTGTTAACTCTGAGTGATTTTATTGCTTGAAAAACATTATCAGGGTCTGGATGCAATACGTTATCAAAGGCATATTGGAAGTTCATTAAGATGAATCTCGAAACTGCATTTCTGACCGATAAAGGTAGAAAGCGCACAAACAATGAAGATCGTGGAATTGTACTGAGCTATGATCTCACGAATCGGACAACTGGATTGAAATTGTTGCTAATAGCAATCGCTGATGGTATCGGAGGGCATCTAGCGGGGGAGAGAGCGAGCGAGGATGCTCTAGGTATAACAAAACGTGCCTTCCTGAGGTTATCTGGCTCATCCAATGACGAAAATGAATTGATTAAGATTTTTACCGAACAACTGTCGGATATTTTTGAAAGTGCGAATAGAGGGGTGACTAACTTCGCGGAGGTTGACCCGGAATGTAAAGGGATGGGCACAACTCTGACGATATGCGCAATCATTAACAGGAGGGCAATATTTGGTAATATCGGTGACAGTCGCGCTTATCTTATCAGAGACGGTGCAATTCGACGTGTCACAAAGGATCATTCATTTGTTCAGAATCTAATTGATATCGGTGAGATCACAGAAGATGAAGCTTTCTCCCACCCACAAAGGAATATCGTCACCAAATTCATCGGATGTGGAAAAGCTATTAAGGCCGACATTTTTTCTGAGGACTTGAAACAAGGAGACGTTGTATTATTGTGTTCTGACGGATTACATGATATGCTCAGAGATGAACAGATTCTGAAATGTATTGCTGATGGTATGCCGATGGCGGACTTAGCAAGAAATTTAGTCGACACAGCAAATCGGCTAGGTGGGGTGGATAATATTACTGTCGCAGTGGCACGAATTAAGGATTGAATTAATTCTTCTTCAATCACTTGGCTGAATAACACGATTTCAGTTGATTTCTGAATTCCGAGACCGACTCAAATCTCTTCTTTGGATCCTTATCAAGTGCTCTCATGATGACTTCGTCAATCTCCGCCGTCAGTTCCGAATTTATATCACCCGGTTTCACAGGATCGGAACTGGTTATACTGAACATTATCTCTCCGACATCTTCACCGCCGAATGGCATTTTTCCAGTCATCATCTCATATGTCAAAACTCCTAGCTGGAATACATCTGTCCACCAGTCTACAGGTCCGAATTTCTTCGGGGCCAACTGTTCAGGCGCCGCATACATCAATGTATACCTGGAAGTTGATGATTTGGATGCGAAGAGTAATGCTTTCGCAATACCCCAGTCTGATATCTTCGGATTATCCTCTTTTGTGAATAAGATGTTCTCTGGTTTAATATCTCTATGAATGATCCCGCGTCGATGAGCGTAATAGACTCCCTCAAAGACTTTATCTAAGACTGTCAAGCAATTCCTAATATCCGTTAGGGGTAACCTATCTCGTAAGCTGCCTCCCTCCATGAGTTCCATGGCTATCCATGGATAAGGTCTCGATCCAAATTCATAAAGCTTCACTATGTTCGCATGGTCCAACTTCGACCAGATTGTGGCCTCGTTCTCGAACGATTTTATTAAATCTTCGGATATCGTCTCCCAATCCTCTTTAGATTTTGGGATTTTCAAAGCGACAGACACCCCATCCTTTATCCTCGTGGCTTGATACACGTTGGAATAGCCGCCAGAGCCGATCTTCTTATGAGTCGCATAGATGTCCTCAATGGATTGATTAGAAGATGTATTGATCTCCGATTCGTGTTCTTTAAGGATTCCTCGGCCAATTGGAGCCAATTTCGGTTTTTCTCCTACTGTGACTTTCTTCATACCGACCATTGAACTGTCAATTGTGTCCTGTTCCTTTCTAATATAACTCAATAGCAATGCGATTTCCTTATTGATGTCATTGAATCCCAGATTATTGGAGAGATCAAAAGCTTCATTCGCTTTATTATTTGCCTCAATAATTATCTGTCGAGCCTTGAGTATCTCTCCTTTCAATCGGACATCAGATGCATTTTCGAGCATCTTTATTGATTCGGCATATAGCGTTTCGATTCTTTGATTATCGATACCATGTTTGCAATTCTTGATATTCTGGTTGCAAGTCTCGATATAATCATCCAACACCTGCATAGGGATTGGTGAGCCAGCTCCAATCGCTGTACTTCTATCCTTAGCTCTTCGTAGATCAGTCGCTACTCGTTCGTAGGATGATAGAGCTTGTTGATAATTGCCGGAACTGAAATGATTTTCAGCCTCTTTTGATACAATCTGAGCCGATTCGAACAACGCGGATGGATTCGCGGGGATCGTCGTCTCCTTCGGATATTTCGGGAAAGCCTGATCAAACAATTCCAATACGATGGGATTGCGAATCGAATCTCTCATAAGAATTCCTGGTTTACCATTAATATGTTTATGCTCGGTTACATACACGCCTCCTTCTCCCATCCTCTTCAAAGTGAATGAGGCGTTGAAATGAAACGATATATAGGCAAATTGCAAACCATCAGGCGATTTGTAAATCTCGTTATCTCGATGGAAATTAATATCAGCAGATCCAGCATTCCGATTGATGCTGGAAAATGTTTTACTCAACTCATATTCCTTAGAAAATTTCCCCCCTAGGATTCTTTTCATACAATCAAGAGAGCAGACTTGGACTGAAGAGACATATTTCTTAGATATTTCATCAACGTGACCCGAAATCCATTTTTGGAAAGCATTTATATCTCTATCCTTATTGAAATTTAGAATGTATTGCTTTTCATTAATATCCAAGAAGGTCTGGAGGTCAAAGAATGATAATGTCAATCCCAGATTCTGAATTGTCATGAAACAATTTTCACAAAAATCACCAGCATTGATGCAATCATTTGCTTCATGTCTGTCCATGAAATTCATTCCAAAATAAGGATGACCGTGATTCAAATCGCACTTTACAGTATATGTTTTGAGTAACCTTCCTCTTCTTCCGCATTTAGCGCATTGCCGCATTGGACCGAATCACCCCAATCTTCTCGATGCGAACCATTGACTTCAATGTAAGTTATATTTGATTATTATTAGTTATTCATTTCTCCACAAAAGTACTCGCTGGATTTGTATCATTGGACGACTATGGTGACGGCATCGCAAGGCATTGAAATCAATTCATATCCCGTTTGAAGTAATAAATTTACTATTGTTCTTCCCGTAGATTGTGCTTCGCTAATCTGATTTGAATCGAAAGTTGCGACATCGTTACCATCACCCCATTTTGGATTTCCATAAGCCCAGTTTGTAAGGGAAGCGACCTCGGCACCATTCTTTTCCCCTGAAAAAATGAAAATGAGATAATATGTGCCAGACGTGGAAGGTGCACTAAGGCTCGTGGTTGCGATTTGTGTTGAAGAAGTAACTACCGATCCAAAGCTCCAATAGCTCGTTTGAGGGTTGCCCCAGCTCGGAGTTCCAATTAGGATAATTGTGGCTGAAGAAGCCCAACCGTTAATTGTGGTCATCGTGATACTGCCCGATATCGAACTCCCCTTTCCCACAATTATTTGCTTATTTATTGATGTAATCCCAGAAAAAGATCCGGTTCCTGATTTTATTTGGATACTACTTTTCGAACCTGGATCACCAGTTTGAGAATTCAATCCGGTATTTGGCATCATAACATATGCCAATATGATAATTATGACCAAGATCACAATCCCAATGTAGCCCTTCTTCGCCCAATATATGATGGATGAGCCGCCCCTATTGCGGATTCCTACCTTACTGTAGTCACCGTAATTGCCTTTCGAGGTTGTCTGCATATGTGGATTCACTTCCAATTGATATGCTCCAATCCCCTTCTTAATTCGGATACCGATCCATATCGATTCTTCGGCATCTTTTCCAAAGCCTTTAAAATGACTCTGTCAAATTGTAAAGGAATCTTGTGATTCATTTTGCTCGGTGGGATCGGTGACATCTTCATGGTTTTGAATAATATCTCACCAACGTCATCCCCGTTAAAAGGATGTCTTGCTGTCATCATTTCATATAGAATAATCCCCATCTGGAAAATATCGGTTCTAATGCCAATATTTCCGAATTCTTTTGAGGAGATCTGCTCAGGAGAAGCATATGCCGGTGTAAATGAAGACGGTCCCGTGCCATTCTCTGTTAAGTCGCTAAATGCCTTCGCCGTTCCCCAATCTGAGATTTTTGGTGTACTGGTCTTTGTAAACAATATATTTTCTGGTTTCAAATCTAAATGTAGTATTCCTTTTCCATGTGCATATTCAAGACCGCAGAGAATCTGGCCCATAATCCTACGGCATTCCGTCAGATCATTTATAGGTAATCTATCTCGAAGGGTTCCATTCTTCAAGAGTTCCATGGTCAGCCAAGGAATCGGAGTTAAGCCATACTCATGAATCTTAACAATATTCTTATTTTTAAGACAGGCCCATTTTCTTACAGCTTCATGAAATTGCTCCATGGATTCAGCTCTTTGTGTGTCATTCGGGTTTAAGTTAGGTATTTTCAGAGCATAGGCAGTCTTGTCAACTCTGCTTATTGCCTCATATACTACTGAGTATCCACCTTTGCTGATCTTCTTGCCTATATCGTAATTATTAAAATTCTCATAGCCTCTAGAATCATCTTTGAAAATCGTCTCGCTCTTTTCAAAAAAGGATGCGACAGAATCCAATGTATTTTTCTTACTTCTTGAGGATAGAACAGGCGAATCATAGAACTCGATGCCCAACCTCAATGCTTCTTTTTTGGAGAGCAGGATAAAATCGCCAAAATCAATGGCTACTTCTTTTGGCTTATAGTCAGGCGAGTCTTGCACATTAATTTCATTTGATGTTACTGTGCGAATTGCATGTGCCGAACTCTTTTTTCCCCTATGCCTTGTCTTATCTGGATTTTTCATGAATAATTACCCCCACAGTGAATCAGCATATCAATGAAGAGGCTTTAACCTTACTTATTATTGTGGTGCAAGAACGGCCTAAAGAACAAGGTCTGGGTTAAGCTATCAATTCACAATCATCAGATATGGACGAATTGCGCATCAAGGTGGACATTATGACTTAGCGCATTTTGCCTTCTTATTCTGACCTCTGTAGAAACCCTATGAAAAGCGACATTCTGGGAAGATGAATGTTCGCGGCAAAATATGGTCCCTCCCTGGAGACAGGCCAACTCCTTCACAAGAGTCCTGGCTCCGAGGATGGGATGGCCTCGTGTCGCGGGATGGGGATAATCACAAGCAGAATAAACTGGTTCGCATGGTCGTCAGGATGTCGAGGGTGCTGAGGCGGGCGAGGTACCCCGCCAGGCGGTCGAAGTACGCCAACCACCTGTACTCGGACCGCCAGCACGTCATCCTGCTGGCGCTCCGCCAGCACCTCGGCAGGCCGTACAGGGACTTCTGCGACATCATGGAGGTCAGCGCCGCCCTCCTCGGCGAGATAGGGCTGAGGAGGATGCCTCACTGGACGACGCTGCACAAGTTCTCCAAGAGGGCGGAGGTGTGGAGGCTGGAGCGGCTGCTGCTGGCGTGCGTCGACGAGGCCGGGCTTCGCGCGCTCGACCTCGCGGTCGATTCGACTGGCTTCGGCTCCACCTCCGCCAGCGAATACTACGTGCGGACGATCGAGCGGAGGACGGGCAAGAGGGGGAGGCCACCGAAGAACAGGAAGGTGCGCTCGTACGTCAAGCAGACCGCCGCGGTCGAGACGCGCACGCAGCTCATAGTGGCGGTCAAGTTCAGGAAGGGGCCCGCGAACGACTCCCCCGACTTCGTACGGGTGCTGAGGAAGGTGGAGCAGGCCAGGCAGGACGTGCGGGTGGTCGTCGCCGACAAAGGCTACGACGCGGAGCGGAACCACGAATACGTCGACGCGGCGCTTGGGGCGAGGAGCGTGATCCCGGTGAGGGCGGCCGACCGGCCGGGCATACGGATAACGGGTAGGCACAGGAGGGGGCAGGTCAGGGACTTCGACAGGAAAGGGTACAACAGGAGGACGATGGCGGAGACGATAAACTCCGTCGAGAAGCGGAGGATGGGGGATCACGTGCTGGCTACGGGGACGGCGCAGCGGCACAAGGAGCTGGTGTTCAGGGCATTAGCGTACGACGTCGGGAGGTTGGAGGTCCTCTTTTTATTGATCATCGATGTTTTCTACAGAGGTTTATTCTGGGCAGCGTTATATACTAAACTCGAAGATTAGGGAGAGTCGAGGAAGCGGCGATGCCTTTATGTCCAAATTGCGGGAAAGAAGTTGTCTCTCATAATCTCTGCTCTGAATGCGAGAAGAAGATAAAGGGTGACGTAAAAACCTTCTCCAGTGGTAAAAGACGAGCAGGATTGTCAGATAGTCAATCCGAACCGACAATTTCATCATATCAGCCAGGCAATGATAGAGACGATAAGAAGAGGGAACTCAGGTCAGAAAAGATGGATGTCCCCAATTCGCCTATCTATCGACCCAAAGAAGTCTTTATCTCACCAGATGCCAAGGCAGGAGACATCTTTCAGAATGATTTACATATCGATAAACTCTTTGTCATCGATCTTGGAAGTATATTAGGAAAATCCAGTCCAGTATCAAACCAGAGTCATCAAAGAGAAATTACCACAAATCTCGTGCACCTTGTTTACTCACGGGACGATGGAAAAAGTGGCTATATCGGGGTTAGTGAAGAATCAATCGTAATAGGCCGATTAAACACGCCTGATGCAAGAAGATTGAAAATTGATGAATATGAAGTTGTGGCATTTTCCAGTGACAGAATTGAGAGACTTGGTATATCTGATGGGATGATTTCTCGTCGGAAACCAGGTCTAGATGGTCATGCTAGGTTCTTCATTGAGGGTGGCGGTCTTTTCGTCGAACCATTGAAAGGCAAGAACCACACCTATCACAATGGGGAATGCCTTCAGACAGAAGTCCCAAGGAGACTTCATGCCGGCGAATATGTAAGACTCGGAAGATACACTCAATTTAGAGTTGAGACTGACCCAGATAGAACTGTAACCGTTCAGAAAGACTCGATGTTACTATTGCCTCAATCTGAAGCAAGAGAGATTGGAATTCATACCGAAGACAAATTTGTTCCGGTTTCAACTATCGGAATGAAGGCAGGCACTTATGAACTTGAGAGTGGTAAGAGATTGGTCATTCCAGAAGCCAATAATGATAGGAGCGGGAATCAGATTGAGAGATTCTGCGATTCCTATCTCACGGAAATTGGAAGATTTACTTCAAGCGGTCAAGTTTCAATGGATCAAATATCCCGCAGCCTACTCCCCCTGATTGAGGGATTGGTTCACTCCATGTCTTCTCCGTCAGATCTTGAAAGGAAAGTCGATTCTCTTCAGAGGGAAAGCAATGGAGGAGACTACTCCGGTAGATTCCTACCACAGCTGAAAGAGGTAGTGGATGATTTGCAACAGAGATTCTCAAATGCGAGATGCCGATGAGAATAGAACCGAATATTCTTGTCTCAATTTTGTCGGAGACTACTATAAGGATTTAGTACATAGTGTGTAATCATGCCAAAGATATTAAGCGAAATAGAATTGGCCGAAGCTCGAAAATTCCGATCGGTTATCTTGATCTATCTATTGGACAGATATCAGAGTGCTTCTACCGACACCCCCTTCTTTAATATTTATCGATTGGACTATTCCAAGATCTATCCTCCAAGGGAAGTTCAACAAATTTGGCTATCAAAAATAGTATCATTCTATGGCAGCAATGGGGAGCGAGAGTGCAATATCTCTCGTTTGCTCACCGACATGGAGAAAAGCAATCTGATAGAATCGAACAAACATGGGCACCCGATGTACAGGCTTTCAGTGAAGGGGAATCAGGAAGTGATCAATACCCTTACTCGATTCGTGAAGATTGACGGGGAACAGAATGCAATCTCTCTGAAAGATTACTGGGAAGAGCAGAGGAAGAAGACCAGCGATTCCGAGAGTGAAATTCGGCTCCTGGACATTGTTTTCGGCATCGAGAATGGAATTGTCAACTCGGAACGAGTCAAACGACTGTCCACGGATAGAGCAAGATTCATAGGAGGTATAGAATCGAGATATCTGCTAAAAAGAGAAGCCGAGATGAATAAAGTAGAGGAAACAGATTCTGATGAGGATAACCGATCTGATTCGATCTTAGATTCGAAAGAGATGCCTCCGCGCATCGATGAGCCAACTTGGGATGATATCTACACTGATTACGTGAGATCAGGAGACTATCAAGGCGCTATCGGTATCTGCGACACCGCATTGGAAGACATGCCAGAGAATATCCGAATCAAGCTGGCGAAGGCAAGAATGCTAAGAGAAATCGGAAGAAGGAAGGATGCATCGGATTTATATACATGCATAATAGACGAAGATCCCGAGAATGACGATGCTTTTTACGAACTTGGCATGATGCTTGCAGCAGATCGAAGAACCAGAAAGGCTATGAATTATCTGGAGACGGCACGCAAGATTCATCTCGCAAGGCTTGGCGATGGTATGAGGGATTTTGATAGAGACTCAGACGAAATCATATCTCGGTATCAATCTTCTCAGAAGCGCTCAGATAAACAAGGAGATGTTAGCACATCGATAATTGATAAAACGATATCTTCGGCACTGAGAATCACCAACCCTACTGATTCTGATATTAAGAATGTCCTGGCACTCATTAATCAAATTTCGGGACCGGACAAGGAATTCAAGTCGCAAGAGGGACTTATCTATCGCGCATTGGCGGATATGGAAACGAAACGCGGACAGCTGGATTCCGCCGCTTCCTATTTTGAAAAGAGCAAGACGATTTTTAAGGCTCTCGGCAATCTTACGGAACTTGCTGAGACATTCCTGCAATATTCAATAATGCTCTCACAGAAATTCAAGGATACAAATGACCCCTGGGATAAAAAACTCTCAGAAATCGCCAAGGAATACTCAGATGACATTCTGTCAATGGCATCGTCCCACAGGGTGAGGTCGATAGGGGGAGGTTAAGGAGGAGTATCGCTCTTACGAGGATTCAGATTCATAGAAAAAGAGATGAGGGGCTCTAGCGATTCCCTTCGATGCTATATATGTATTAGGCGTTAGATCGAAATGGAGGAATAAGAATGATTGAAATGAGGAAAATATTTGGTAGAGATGATATAATTGCGTGTTGGTTGGACCGACAATATATAGTGGAAAACTCCGGGGTCTTCAAGCAGGTCGTAATCAATCCTTATGAATATGCGGTCATAATCAAAGATGGAAAGATACGAGAAACCGTGACCCAGGAGAAACTTCGCGGTCTGAGCGGCGGGCTAATGAACAGACTGGGGAACTGGCTAGGCGGCGGGGAGAATTTCCAGTTGGTGTGGATAGACTCCGCTGAGAAGGACATAGTCCTGCCGATCAGTGGCAGGTCCTCCGACTACATTGACATTGGAAAGGATGAATTCGGAAACGTCAAGGGCAAGTGCATCCTGAGGTTCAGGATCGTTCCGGATCAGGCAGAAAAGGTTCCTAAATTAATGCGCGGTCGGTCGGTCCTCACAGTTGCCGACATCATCGATAGGCTGGGACCCGAACTCACAGGAGCCATCGCATCGAATTTCATTTCAAAGTACAAGGCATCCGAATTCACCGAGAATAAAGATGTAGTTCTCAAAATGACCGACAAATTCATTCAAGAAATCGGAAGTGTCTGGTCGGATTTTGGGATTGAGATGATTAGTCTATCGATTGGGTTCGGCGAGAACGAATATGAGAGAATCATGGTCCTTGCGGCCCGGACAGAACTCAGACAGAAAGAGATGGATATCAAGTTCGCGGAGCAAATTGGAAATAAGGGGAGAGAAGAACGCCTGAAACGTGAACTCGAATCTTTCGAACATGATACAAAAAAGCAGTTCGAGCAACATGGATATGATTTCAAGAAGCTAGAAATGGAACACAGGCAAGATCTTGAGCGAATCACGGATGAATATGATCGCGGCAAAGAATATTCAAAGGTCCTACACGACGAGAAGATCAAAACGACCCATCTAGAAAAGGAGCTCCAGCGGATGGAAATGCAATTCGGCCTGGAGGACAAAAGATGGGGGGAAGAACTCGAGCGCACCAAGAAATTGAGAGAGGAACGCCTGCAGGAAGCTTTTGTTGGAATCCGCATCAAAGAAAAGGATTGGGAATTGACTGAAAAGAAACTGGATGCATCAGTCAGAGCTCGAGCCGAGCTTGTCAAACAAGACATTGGAAAATATCAAGCAACGGAATTGGAAAGGAGCAAGATCGATGCGCAAATCAAGATCGAAGAGGCAAAGGCCAGGGCAGAAGAGAAGAAATATGAGATAGAGACCTACCGCCAAGGACGGAAAGAAGCGGAACAACAGGAGCTTGCCAGAGGAGAATTGATTGTGAGAACCGTCGAAGCCGCGAAACAGGGCACGCCCACGACTCTCGTTCAGGGGAGTTCTCAACCGATTGTAGGTCTGCAAATATCAACAGAGAGTCCCGGGAGTAAGAAGAAAAAGACCGATGAGAAGAACGAGAAATCAGATCCCGCCTGAGGAGATGACAACATCTCATCGCCTTGGATATACGAGACCGAGAGAGGGGAATCGAAGACCAAACCTAATTTGGGACCTTTCTACAAAGATATGATCCTATTAAAAACATGGATTTATCTTCTAATTGGGAGCATTTTTGTACTTATTTTTATTGGTGATTCAATATCTGAGATGATCTCTTTAATTGGAATAGCTATTGCCATAATTATTGCCATCATAGATTTCGTTATAGCTCTCATACATAGGAAAGGAAGGGTGGAAAATCAGTGGTTGCATGAACGTATACGGGCAGACGAACTAGCTCAAAAGGAAGTTGAGTTTCGGAAGAAGATCGAGGAGAAGAAGACAGCTATCAAGGAAATATTGGATGAATATCCCATATTGTCTCAGTATATCGGTTCCCGGAGGGAATATGGGGATCTTAGTGATCCCCAAGATCAGCTTGGTTACGATTTAGATACTATTAGCAGACTCGCCGCTGGATTGGAAACGGCCAGAGCAAAAGAAAGAATCTCAGAATATGAAGTTGCCGCCAGCATCTATGATGATGTGGGGATAAAGGAGGAATCGAAAAGGCTCTGGTCAGATATCGCAAATAGATACGAACTTGCGGCTAGGTATGATGATGCCGCAAGAATCTATAGAGAGAAGATAAACGATACGAAGCAGGAACACAGAGTCAAAGCATTATTCGCTAAGGAACTCGAGGATGCCGGGCAGCTCGATGAGGCCGCGGACATCTATCAATCTGCTGAAATGTATAATGATGAAAAGCGTATAAAAAAGATAATCGCACAGAGACTTGAGGATTCTGGGAAGGAATTAGCTGCGATTGAGATCTATGAGAAAATATCAATGCCCGAAGAAGTAAGGCGCGTGAAGTTGAACGTCGAAAGTGACCTTGAAACCACTGGGAAATTCGAGGAAGCTGCCAAGATTTATGAACAACTTGGGATGTGGCAGGAAGCTGGTCAGGTAAGGAGAAAGATTCTCTTTTCCAAGAGTGAAAAAACAGAGCCATCCGATTATGACGCTTTCGGTAAAAGAACTGTGAATGTTAGATTCAATAAGGATAAGCAAGAGAGCGGACGGGAGAAATCGCATCCAGCAGGAAATTCACGGATGGATGGGAAGGTAGAATATTCCAATGTATCGGATGGAGCAGCATTTGGGGGAAGGGCACCAGATGGCAATGCCCGGCTATCGGATTTTTTTGAAATTGATATGAAAGCTAAAATCGGTAGGGGAGGGAATGCGACCGTCTATAGGGCGGTCAGAAAAAACGATGGACAGGTCGCCGCGATAAAAGTTCCCAGGGATATTGAGGAGGGCGAAACCCTCAGTGATAAGCTCTTGATATCTTTCCAGACAGAGGCCAATACATGGTCGAAACTCGATCATCCAAACATCGTTAGGGTGTATCAATACGGATTGAGGCCGTACCCATGGATAGCCATCGAACTCATGGAAGGCGACAGTCTCAGAAAAAGACTGCCGATTCAGAACCTAGATGAATCTTGGAAAATCATAGATCAGGTTCTTGATGGTCTCTATTATGCTCACCACCGCGGAGTGATCCACAGAGATCTGAAGCCGGAGAACATCCTTCTCACAAAGGATCTGACACCCAAGATATCGGACTGGGGGATAGCGAAGACCCTTCTTCTCGGTCCACGGTCATCCACAACGAAATACACAATGTATTACTCCGCTCCTGAGCAGATGGCCCCAAAGAAGTTCGGACCTACCGATTGGACGACCGACATCTTCCAAATGGGTATCGTCACATATGAGATAATGACAGATAAATATCCTTTTGAAGGAGAGGGTATTGCTGAAGTCCAACACAATATTCTGGAAGAGACTCCTTTGCCACCCAGTCAACTCAAGAAGAAGATTCCAGAAGGAGTGGACAAGGTAATAATGAAAGCACTCGAAAAGCGGCCTGAGAATAGGTTCGAGAGCATCAAGGAGTTCAGAACTGAACTGAAAGAAGCCTTGATTCATCCCGAAGGAAGGCCCCGTGAAGTCGATGACAGGGAGAAGACGCTCGCCGAGTTAAAGGAGCTTCGCGAAAAGAGAAACAAGGCGGTCGGGGGGGAGTCAGATTCTCTTTCGGATGTAACCAATCGTCTCGAGGAACTTAAGCAAAGGAACAAGCCAAAATGAATTTGTGAGTTTTATCTTATTATCGAACTTCTTAGTCAATATTATCACAAAGTTGACATTTCGCATATTACCCCTCAACACACATTTCTTCACTGTGAAGCATAAATGTGTGCGAGAGAAGAAACGCTCAATCTGCTAATAGATACAATTGAATCCAGTGTGCCGGCTGTAGGATTGTCCGCCTCCTTGATTGCGTCTGCAGCAGCTCAGACCCTCCTGAGGGATATTCCCGATTCATTGGTCCCATTGATCGCATTGATAATCTTCTTCATTGCACGGAAGCTGCTCATCGGAAGCATCAAGATGTCACTTCATTCGAAAATGGAAATAATGAAGAGTTTCGGATTCCTTTGCACGGCGGCAATCTCCTTCGTTTATCTCAATATATTCCTTGGCACAGTATCCCCCCATATCGAAATCCTGTCACTGGAGGCGTTCAAGTTCGTTTTCCTTTGCAGTTCCCCAGGAATAATCGTCGGAATCTTCTGCCTCTATCTTCGGGCTGCGAGACGCTATGCACGAGATAATCAAAACAAGAACTCGGAATCCCCTCAACGGATAGATAATAGATCCCGAAGGAAGCGAGATCGAATCATAGCTCCGCAGGATTCCCATCAATTCGCTGAGGAGATTTGCCGGGAATGGGAGGATGGAATCAGATTCTCAGAATCCTCAGGACAGAAGTGCTCGAAAGCGAACCTAAAGGATTTGCTGTTTGGGTATATTACTCATTATTGGGGAGATAGTCAATCAATCGTTTTTGATGACGAGGGGCATCAATATGAAATTTCTAGTGCAAAAGCACACGAACAGAGAGTGAGGGAGAAATCGGACTACCTCATCGAGACTTGCATCCCAGAACTGGCAGGAAGAGGACGCTTTCTCTCGGGCATCCGAATAAAGACGGGTGAACATAGGGCGAAAGCTCCTGTGGTTGAGGTCGGCGCAATAATGCCCGTACGGCCAAGCAATCAGGAGCCCATTAATGTGCAACAAATCAGCGACATCCTTCGGCAATTCGAGACAGAATATGCGGAGAGGAGCTGTATCCTTTGTCTCTGGGCATCGAATCCTCTTTCAAGAGAATCAAATGAATTTATAGGTTCGGTTCAAGGATCGAACCTTGCTTTATGCGTAATCGACGCTCCCAATAATTCCGTAATTTGGTCGCAGACGAATCTTGTCGGTATCGGCTTCAGGAGACTCGTCCAAAGAACTCAGAACTTCATTCTTTCAAGAATGAAAGTTGATGCAAATCTAACAGAGCGGTAAAGATGGTCTTCAGATAATTGACATACATAAAACTTCAAAGGAGGTGAATGAAAAATGAGCTGGTACAAAAGCAACGAACGAAAGGAACTCGAGGCCGACATACAATTTGAGAATATCCTGCACGAGATCTCCAACTCGATCGGGCAATTGGACGAGAACCGGGCTACCGTTCTTGAATCCGGAAAGGAGGCAGTAAAGCTTGGTGAGGACGAGCTTATGGCTTTGTCAGCGAGCGGTCTAAGGGAGATCGATCTCTCTAGGCTTCAACTCATGAAGGCAAAGACCACCATCGAACTCATGCACGCTCAAGGAATAACCGCCAAGACGATGACTCCGTTCTTCGCCGCAGTCAAAGGGCTGAGCGATCAAGTTGCACAGATGGGCGTGAAGGATGCATCAAAGGCAAGGGCCGAATTGAAGAAGGCGAGCCAGAAGATGAGGGACTTCGACACGATATGTCGCACCGCAATCAAGTCCGTCTCTGATTCATCGAAGGCCAACCTCAGGAACCCTGAGCTACAGGTCTATGTTGAGGAGATCAAGGCCAAAGCCAGAGCTGATGAGGAGAAGAAAATGCCCATGGAGATCGAAGCGGCCAAGATGGGAATAGAGCAGACGAAGGCTGCGCTGAGAGGAACAGCGTAGCCCCAAACCCTTTTCCGATATTAATTCGACAAAGAACGACAAGGAGGTGAGAAGGATGATGAGCGAGGAAGATCCGGTCCTTGAGCAGGCCCAGCTCTACTATGAGAAAGCAGTGCGAGAGGAGCAGGCGGGACACAAGGACGAGGCTGAGCGGCTGTTTGCAGAAGCAGCAATAAGGTACTACCAGTCTTCGACATATGCGCGCGGGGTGTCTTATGAGATGAGGATCTCTCGGGCCGAGGAATGCAGGCAGAGGAGTCAGAATGTTCATGCGAAGACCGGAGGCAGGAGCAACGCGGATAATGAGGCGCCTCAGCAGGATAGTGCAAGGCGCGGCAAAAAATATCTCGAGCGGAGCTTGCCCAAGATCACCTTCTCCGATGTCGTTGGGTTGGAGGGGGTCAAAGAGCGGATTCGCACCGCGATGATATACCCCCGTCAGAGACCGGAGCTTTTTGAGAAGTATCGTCTGACGCCTGGAGCGAAAATCCTGATCTACGGCCCTCCCGGTTGCGGGAAGACCCTCATCGCAATGGCCTGCGCAGGCACCCTCAAGATGCCTTTCTATCAGGCAGATTGCGCAAAGCTGCTCTCCAAATGGGTGGGAGAGCCCGAGAAGAACATCGCATCGCTCTTTGCCGCAGTACGTGAAGAGTCTTCCGCAATCCTCTTCCTCGACGAGATCGACGCTCTAGGGGCAAGTCGCGAGATAGTGGATTCATCCACATTCGCAAGAAGGATTGTCACCCAATTGTTGATCGAGATCAACAATCTCGGCAACAATACTCTGCTCTTGGGCGGCACAAACGCGCCTTGGGTGCTCGATCCGGCCCTTGTCAGAACGGGTCGTTTGGGTACTCCGATCTTCATTCCACCTCCAGATTGGGATGCAAGGCATGTATTGATGGTGACTTCATTGAAAGGGAGGCCGGTTGAGGGCGTTCTTGGGACAAATGAGGCCCATTCTCTCCTTGGAGGGCTCAGGGATCCCAATTGCGGAGTATGTACCCTCTCTGATTGGACCGAGGGGTTCTCCGCGGCGGACATATCTGAGAAGGGGGGACTTTGCGATAGGGCCGCGATGCGGGCACTTCGGGAGGAAATGGAGAATCCCTCTATTAAACGGGTAATAAGAATGGATGACTTCAGATTCGTGCTTGCTAACGGGGAGGTGAGGCCGACTATATTGTCATGGGTCAATGAGGCAAAGCGCTACACAAAGAAGAGCGATACCACCCAAATATTCCCGGAAATGGCGGAATTCATAAATCAATACGAGTGCAAACGAAGAACCGATTCGGATTTGACAATCGGCGCTAAATAGCCATTTGATGAATGAGAGAAAGCTGAGGATTATGCCAATAAATATAAACCCTACCGCCGATATTCGCTGGGTTTCCTCCGGGCATAATCCCGGGGTGCGAAGGGAATGGAAGCGTGATTGACCTATGAAAGATGTGAAGAAATGCCCGAAATGCGGCGAGCCGCTCGTTCAACCATTATTTCGAAACAAAAAGTGCCCAATCTGTGGTGCCTCTCTCCAAGGAGAGAGTAAATCGGCTGATGCATCTCGTAAATCACGACCTCTTTCTCCATCGAAGAAGGTAAAAGCACAGAGTGCGACTCAGGAGGATATCGATGTCGAATCTGGCGAGGGAGACGAAAACCCTGAAGACATGAAGAGATTGGATGAAGCTTCCCAAGTATTTGAATTGCAGAAAATGATGGAGGATGCATACAAAGCTTTTGAACTTGCACGAGATTCACCACATATCGGTTCAAACCCTGAGTACCGCAAGAAATCCGATATCACTAATTTCGAAATTGACACATCATCCGATGGTGCATGGGATGTAAACGCTGGGGCCTGCAAACCTTTTTCTAGCAATTCATATGAGATCGAAGTCAATATTGGAACCCTCTTGGCATTGTATTGTTGTTCCAGAATCCATTATCACTTCTTGATGCAAGAAATGCCAGCTTCAGAATATCTAGACCATCTAAAGGATTTCGCACTTCTCCTGGTGCAGATGGTAGAGAATGACGATGAAATCCAAATTCAATTCGCATTTGATCCCCTATCTGCCTCAGAATTTCTGCAGGAGTTTGAGGAATCTAACAATCTATCACCGGTAAGCTATGAAGAGACAAGGGATCTGCTTCTGACCTATTATTGCTCATTCATTGCACATGAGATGGGACATATATGCCTTGGGCACGCCGGCGGCCCCGGGTACCGGGGACAAAGGGAGACAATCTCAAGGAATCAGGAACGCGAAGCGGATATTTTCGAATCGAGTGTCGTGACCTCTTTCAACAACATCCTTTTCATTATGGGTCGAATCGGAGCAGATCTTCTCATTGCATCTTTGGAAAGAATCGGTCGCTCGATACTCCTAGATGAGGGCAAGGAAATTGAGAGGGGGCATTCCACCCATCCCGACAGTGAAGAACGTTTATTCAATGCCATTCGTGATCATCGCAATGATCTCGAGAAGGACGGCATCACAATGGAACTGATAGCGGAATGGCTGAACTCAATCAAGAGAGAATAATGAAGAATCAGGAAGGAACTGAGTCTTAATGAAAATCGAAACAACACTCCGCACGGACATCGGCAGAAAAAGAAATACCAATGAGGATTTTGGCATCACCCTTAATTTTGATTATGGCGAATTAAGAAGTGACGGAACCCCTTCAAAGATATACATATTGGCAGTAGCTGATGGGATGGGGGGGCACCTCGGTGGCGAGAAAGCAAGTGAAGTGACGATCGATGCCATCAGCATGTACCTTCTCAAGTTCTTAGTGAGATTGAAACAGAACAAGAGACTTGTTGACAGGATTGAAGACGAATTGCGGATTGGGATTGATTATGCCAATAGGCGGGTGAGACATTCATCGAAAATGGATTCTGCGCTGGAAGGGATGGGATCAACTATTACGGCATGCATCATTCTGGAGGACAAGGCGATTATCGGCAATGTGGGAGATAGCAGAGCATATCTGCTGAGAAATGGTGAAATTGCTCGGATAACAAAAGACCATTCTCTGGTCCAATCACTTGTTGACAATCACGAGATTGGTCCAGAGGAGGCTTTTGAGCATCCTCAACGGAATATCATCACGAGAGCAATAGGAATCGATGAGAGAGTCGAAGTCGATATTTTCAATCTTCATCTAAACGCAGGAGATATGATTATGCTTTGTTCAGATGGGCTTCACGATATGCTCAGAGATAAGGAGATACGAGATTGCCTGGTCGATTCCGATTCTCTCGATGAAGCTGCCAAGATATTGGTGGATAAGGCGAATGAAAAGGGTGGGGAGGACAATATTACAGTGGTACTTGCAAGAACTGGCCGATTGTCGGATTCGACTCGGAGGAATGGTAAGCAATGGATTTGCTGATTCTTGTTCTTAGCATCCTGTTCCTCGGATTCGCGGCCTTCATGACTGTTCAAATTATCTTCTGGATAATAGACGCTTTTGTTGATTTCGACGATGAATCTGCTTCACTGCTGTCGTTCATCGTTGCCGTCGGTATTGTTGCCATCATATATTTCCTAAACGTTTCGATGTTTGATTCAACAGTCATTCTTTCAATCATTGCAATATGCGAGTTTGCTTTCTACTTCGTCTATGTCTTGATTTTCGCTGCTGCCGGGCGCATTATGGTCAAATCATCAGACCTTAGGAATCAATGGCGTCCCAGTAGAGGAGGTGTAGATAGTGAGTCATACCACACTCAACCCCAACAGAGAATTCCTCAGATTGAATCTCGGACAACATTGAGTCCGGATTTCAAACCCTTAGGAAGCAAGGCATTGGGAGAGCCAGAAAGACCTAAACGAAGAGCCCCTTCTCAAAAGACTCCGAATAGAAAGTCATTAAAATCTGCCGAACAGTTGAGACCTCCCTTGAAATTCTATGGTCAGAAGACATATGTTGCGAACGAGAGAATCGCCACGACATACATATCGGAGGTGTTCAAGGGACGATGCCTTGAAGATGACCTCGAGGTTGCAATAAAGGCTCCTCGGGGTGTCAGCGGCGGGATGACAATCGAAAATAGGGCTGCCGATTCCTTCCTTCATGAGGCTAAATTGTGGAGCAAAATGTTACATCCCAATATAGTCAGAGTCTATGATTACTCCGACAGACCTTATCCATGGATATGTATGGAATATATGGACGCTGGGGATCTCAAGATTGCCATCGAAAGGTCGAATAAAGTGAATTCCAAGAACTGTATGGCGTGGAAAGAGACGATATTCGGCATCATAGATGCACTTGAATTCGCTCATAAGAAAAATGTAATTCACAGAGACATCAAACCGCAGAACATCCTCTTCTCATCTGATGAGCCGGATGTCCCGAAGTTGACTGACTGGGGAGCTGCAAGGACGGGAGAAACCAGGGGATGCACAAGGACACTTGAATACGCTACGCCAGAACAATGTCATGGAGAACCTCAAGATCGTCGAACTGATATCTTCCAGGTCGGAGTCCTGATATTCAAATTACTGACAAATCGATTACCTTTTGAAGGGGAGACCGAAGAAGAATATCAATATCAGATATGTACAGTGCAACCGCCTCTTCCCACCTCGATGAATCCATCACTGCCGAAGGAAATGGATGAAATACTTCTCAAAGCACTATCGAAGCGGAAGGAAGACAGATATCAGTCGATATCTGATCTTAAAACGGATTTGATGAGTATTGACTGGAGGTGATCTAAAAGATGTCCGCTCCAAAAGGAAAATACTATGATTACAGGATTCTCGAAGAGATCGGCAGGACCAATCATTCTGTAGTCTCCAAGGTCGAAAAGAATGGCTTCATATGCACGTTGAAGATGGCCACCTCTCACGAACATGGTGGCACTATGATTGAAGACAGCCCTACGATTGCAGAATTCGAAAAGGAGGCTGAGATTCTGCATACCCTTGCCGAGAAAAAGGTGCCAGGTGTAGTGGAATTCTATGAATGGGGCCCGAAACCAGTCCCATGGATAGCTATGGAGTTCATGGACGGAGGGAATCTGCGAGATCGGATGATACGAAAAATGTCCTTAGATGATGCCATCAAGGTGACTTCATCAATCCTGGATACGCTTTATCACGCGTCACGCTATGACATTATTCATAGAGATATCAAACCTGAAAATATTCTAATTAATTCGAAAGGAGAAGTAAAACTCACCGACTGGGGGATTGCCAAATTACTCTCCTCTCAGGACAAATCAACGACATCGTTCAAAGGCACATTTCTCTATTCTGCGCCAGAGCAATTCAATGATGAGAAATTCGGACAAGTGGATTGTCGCACTGATGTCTATCAGGCCGGTGCAGTTCTATATGAGATGGTTACTGGAAGATGCCCATTTGAAGCAAGTAGTGAGGAAAAATTGCTTTACTTGATTCTAAACGAAAAACCTGAGCGACCCAGTAAGATCAATTCCAATATTCCTCAAGAACTCGATGAAATCATTCTAAGAGCGCTCAATAGGAAAAAAGAAAATCGCTTCAGAGACGCCAGTGAATTTATGTCTGCGCTTGAGAAATTAAACCCAATCACTCAAAAGAGGATTAAATACTCCGCTCATGATTCCAAGATGATGCCATCTGGGGGCGAACAATTGAACGATTTAATGAAAAAAGCCAAAGATTTCATAGAAATGGAAATGTTTGATGAAGCGTTAGATTGCTTGGATAAGATGCTTGCGACTGATCCTAATGACAAAGAAGCATTGCAATCTAAGATCGATCTACTAGTCGATATGGAAAATTATGACGATGCACTTTCAATAGTTGAACAAATAATTTCCGGAAACCCAAATGAGCCAGTTAATTGGATTGCAAAAGCTCAAATACTGTTAAAGAAAGACAATTGTGAAGACGCCATTGTGAATCTCAATAAAGCTCTGCAACTAGATCCTAAGAATAAGGACGCCTGGTATGGAAAAGGTCAGGCATTATTCGATAACGATGTTGATGAAGCAATCAGATGCTTTGAAAAAGCGATAAAAATTGAGCCAGGATTTGCCTATGCTTGGCTCTGGAAAGGTTACTCGTTGACATCTTCAGAGTATGGCGATGCAGCCGAGGCTGTCAAATCATTCCAAAAAGCAATAAAGAATTTACCAAATGACCAGGACTTATCGGAATCGATCATCTTCGATGATGATGGATTGCTCACCGCTTTAGATCGCGTAATTGAAGATTGTTCCATCAAAAAGGAAATAATCGTATGTATTGACAATGCTATCAATATGTTTCCATTAATGACCCTCGATTCTAATCAAAATAACCTTTTTCTTCACGGACTTGCTGGAGCTGTTGTTAAGAGTATTAATAAAGACGTCGAATCCCATGACTTCAACCATCTTGAAGAATTATTTGAACTATTAAAAAAAATTCTAGATATCGATAAGGATTCGGACGAACAGGAACCTTGTTGGGGGGTAAGACTGGGAATCCAGATCGGTCTCGGTGACGCCATGAGCTCCATCATAGCGAGCGAAGGGTACTACACTGAAGCACTGAAATTAATGGAAGATTCCTCTCAGATTGATTCCAGTGATGGTATGATGAGGATGATTTCTGATAAATTTGACACTTTCCTTGATTCTCTTATTGAAAAGGAGCAAGGCGTTGATATAGATGAAGAATTGAATAAGGCACTTCAATTAATTGCGAAATTACTTGAAACTGCACCTAATAAATTTGAAAGTCATTTATCGGTTTGGTTTAGAAAAATCATAAACCGTTACATCGAAAATTACGAGTACGATGAAGCAATGAATACAATGGAGACAATTCTCAAAATCGATTCTAGCAAAGATACGAAGGACACTGTACGATGGGCGCTTGTTTCTTGGCTCCAAGACATTAACCCTGATACATGTGAAGAACCATGTTATGATAGAGACACCGTCCTTGAATATTTCAATATGGCGAGAAGGATTCTCCCGAATGATAGAGAAATCAAGGAAATGGAACTTGAATTCCAGCAAAGGGGGAATGACGAATGATATTGTTGATTGCTACGGGTGCAGGAGGACATCTCTCAGTTCGTTCTTGAACTCAGAAACGGATTCATATCGCTTCTTCGGGTCCTTTTCAATTGCTTTCATTATGGCATCATCGATTTCGGATGAGATTCCCGGATTGATGCTCGAGGGCTTCGGTGGAGCCATATCGATTATCCCTTGCATGATCTCCCCGGGATCATCCCCTTGAAATGGCAATCTTCCCGAAACCATTTCATATATGGTTACTCCGAGCTGGTATACGTCTGTCCACCAATCCACCGCCCCATATCTCTTCGGTGATAGTTGCTCCGGAGCCGCGTACATCAATGTGTATCTTGAAGTGGATGATTTTGACATCGAAAGTAAAACTTTCGCAATCCCCCAGTCAGAAATCTTTGATGTACCATCCATCGAAAACAGGATATTCTCAGGTTTTATATCCCTATGTACTATCCCCCTATGATGTGCATATTGGATGCCTTCTAAAATCCCCTCAAAGATTTGCCAGGATTCTCCAATATTCGATAACGGCAGATGCTTCCTGAGGCAACCTCCTTTCATTAATTCCATCGCCATCCAGGGATATGGCCTCGTCCCATATTCGTACAGCTTCACGATATTCGGATGATCAAGCTTTGCCCAAATGCCAGCTTCGTTCTCAAACGAACTTAATATGTTTCCAGAGATCGTTTCAAATTCATTTGTCATTCTCGGACTCTTCAGAGCTACTTCAATACCGTCTCTGATACGTATGGCTCTGAATACAGTAGCATAACCTCCAGTTCCAATATTTTCAGCAATTGTATACAAATCCTTCAAAAAGCGATTGGTCAAAATTTCAGATGGATTATGCGATAAGTCTGATCCAGACGACGAATGGATTACTCCTTCCATCCGATTATGAGACTTTTCCAAGAACGATGAGTCTTGTTCTTTTCTCATCATATCTGAAAATCTATCGGTATGAGACTTCTCAGAAAACGATAAGTCGCCAGCAAGCATTACCGTGTCCATCGCTTTTTGTTTCTCAACTACCAAATTGGATAGTCGATCAAATTCCATTTTAACTCCCTTTGAGGCCGCGGTTGACAAGTTGATTCGCGGTATAATTGAAGAGGCCTCATTTATCGCTCGTCTTGCCTCGGAATATTCACCCTTTCTCTGCTCATTTGAAGAGTATTCTATCAGATTCCTAATTTGCGAGAGAGAAGAAAGCACCCCCTCAAGCTCGATTGCGTTTCTACAGCTCCTGATGTTTTGTTCACATGACGTAATATACGCATTCAATGAGAGTTGAGAGATCGGAATAGAGATGGCAACTTGAGAATAGTGATAGACATTTACGATTTGACATAGCAGAACTAACGCCTTTTCATAAAATGATACAGATTCTCGAAATGATTTCTCGCGGAATAGGAAATCTGCCTGCTTGATCATTGCTTGTGCCGAATCCAACATATTTCGTAATTGTTCATCCAATTGGATGATTTTTTTCTTCGCCATTTTCCCCTTGTTCCCTAGAAAGTAATCGAATTAAGCCATAAAAGATTATGTGTTGAACGAATAAATCAAATCAATTATTTGACTGGAAGGTCCTCATGAGTTGGAATAAGGAAATCATAGCCACAATAGACACATCCAGCACTCGATTAGTCATTGATTACTTCACATTTCGGGCATCTCTTCGGTATTCCCCTTTTTTCCCTAGGTAGTCTTCCCCTGGCAAGGATATGAGGCCTTTTCCGATCCCCCTCAATACGGATGCCCCCACTACATACATTTGCCAGCGAAACGATCATAGGAAGGAATTCTTAATGAGTATACTTCTGGCTAAAGTGATGGTGGGAGCACCGGCTTTGGATTGTATTTCATACAGATGGGGGCATGCCAAAATAAAATTGAGGTCACTACATTCGATGTCTAGGTTTTATAAAAGAGGGGGCAATGTCGCCAACTTTTGAGACGACGGATGCAAGGAACATGGAATTAAATGCTTTGAGAAGTGCAGCTAAACCAAGAGTCGTTCGTCTGAGTTCGGTGATTTGAACCGTTGTTGCTTGTATTCTTTTCGCACTTTCTGCCGGGTGGAGATTTATTATTACCCCACCATCAATCATGATAAAGTCCCGATGCACGATCCAATTTCTCAATTCAGAAAGAAGCGAGCTTGGAATGTCTCTGGTTCCAATCGAAGTATAAAACTGAATCAGTTCTTCTTTTTCTGTCGTACTCAGAATATCTGATTTATTAGAATTCAGCCATTTGATCATCCCGTCAATTCCATATCCAATTGAGCCTTGTTCTCCATCTCCTTTTAATTGTGAAAATGAATACAGAATAGTCGGATTCTCGGTGGATAATTTTGCAAGCCATACTATTCTTAAGAGGTTAGGGCGAACATAAGCCTCCAAATCATGTGCAATCATAAGCAATTCCAGTAATGTCTGAGCCTCTCCTTTTTTTAAGCTCTCTTCTAACAGCAAGTGGGGGAAGACCCTGAATTGAGGAGATTCCCATATTCCAGGCTCAACAAAAGCTCCATCATATGAAAGACTCCTTTTCAAATCAGGAAGCACATCATCTGAGACCTTAGAAAAAGCTTCGGTCAGTAACTCAGCAAATCCTCCGATGATGTGCTCATTGGATTTATCTGATTTATAATCCGCCCCCATGAGTAATTTATACATCAGAAATCCGAGGTTGAACATTTTCTCTTTATTGAGTGGATCCAATATGGCTTCATCCCATAATTTTCCGAAGCCCTGCCCATTACCATCAGTCATAAGCTATCATTCCATCTCATCGATTTCTTTTGGTCACGTTTATGAGCTACCTTGAATCATGCCATTAGAGATTGCATTAAACATACGCTTTACGAGCGGATTCGATTATTTCATGAGCTCTATCTTTCTTTACCTTGTCTCTATTATGTTCCAGGATTGAATACATAGCATCTATGATATGTTGCTGTAGACCTGTTGATTTAGCCATTTGTAAAAGGTTCTTTGGTTGTAATTCTGAATAGAAGTCATCTTTTGCCTCATAAATCCAATGAAGTAAAATGTCATTTACTTTTTGATTGCCAGAACATAGGATTACATCAAATGCCCTTCGGGCAATTTCTGCATTCATTGAGGACTCTGCTAATGTAGTTATTTCGTCTATCCAGGATGTGAGGATGCCCTTCTCTTTTTCACTTCCCCACAACGCAATGGTTCGAAGCATTTGCAGGATTAATTCTTGCTCTTTTTCGGTCCCCGATGTTAACAGCAATCCAATCCTCTTTGCGAGATCTCCAACTTCCAGAACTGCATTATCATTTGAAGCGATAAGAATATCCGTTAATCCTTCGACACGAAGTTCCCCATCATTACTGTTTAGCGCTCGAATCCTGCTCTGAAGACTCAACTCAATTGTAGTCCCTGGTTTTCGTTCTCTGGATGTTGAATACCCTTTTGCAATTTCTTGGCCCAATAAACTTCGTTCTCGTAGCATATTAATCAATCCAACTGCATCCAGATAGGTTGTGATGGTGCCAATCCTTGTCGGAAATCTCAGCGAGTCATCACTATGTATAATGTTACTTCTTGGGATATGGATAACTGGAAACATTTTATTTAATCCATTAACTCGCGAGATCTCTATTACGACAGATGGTGAGCAGACTTCTGCAGCTTGTGATATTTGATTTGAAAGAGTATCATTCATTTCACATCCGATAAGATCTCTGCTGTTTGAAACGCCGAATATCATCATTCCTCCAAGGGAATTAGCAAATGAGCACATTTTCGTAGATAAATCCTTGAGTACTTCTTTTGAAAATGATGCCTTAAAATCAACGCACTCATTTTCCCAATGCTCAACCAAACGTTTAAGCTCATCGATATCCATTTTCATTCCCTCTCCCCGACTTATCCTTTACTAAGGAGATAAGCATTATTGTGAATCAGAGTCCGGGTTGGATTGGATTAGACAACTGCTCGACAATTGAATCAGAATTAGTGGAAGGGCGAGATGTAATAAAATCCTCTTCCTGTCTCTGAATCATGCAAATCTATTTCTTAATCCAAAATTGAAAGACATCAAGCTAAATAACTATGACATCGCTTCATAGGTTCAATGCTTAACTGCAATCTTTGTGGCAATCCTGCTTCAATTATAGCCTATTGCTCAGAGTGCTCAGGATCCTTCTGTGAGAATTGCTCTCGGAAGAAAGGGCCGTGCGTATGCCCTCAATGCAATCATGAAGTCGAGATAATTCAGGTTAAGGAATTGCAATATTCCGGGATGAACCTAATCTCCTTGAAATCCCAGCAGACAGGGATGGACATCGCTCTTTACAACACCTCGAAAATTTCTCATAAACTTCCATTGAAGGAATTGATGCATTTCAATGATCCAAACATGAATATCATAATATGCCCAGACGCAAAATCTCTTGAAATAATTTCATATGAATACAGTAAGAATAATCCACTTTATCTTCAAAATGAAAAATGGAAACCTTCGGAGAGTAAAGATATCCTCAATTTATTCCAGGAAACTGGATATAGAATCGTTAAACCTTCATTGGAGGACCATTACCAATATGTATTTCTTAATTTAGCCGCATTGGAACATGACGAAGTAATGCCAAGTATCAATTTTGTTTCGAGACTGAATTATCATTTCAAAGAGGGTGCTCAGGTCAGGATAAAACAAATTCTTGAGACGATCCTCAAAGGAGAAACACGATTGTATCATGACATAGGATTCCAATCGTGCGGACCATATTATGCAATTAATGAGATAATAGTTCCATTATCAATTGAGATTTGTGGTTCATGGGTCGAATATCTGACCATGAGAGATATTTCAGAGAAACTCTCTTCGGCAGAATTAGGTCGCTTTGTAAGACGGAGATTGAACCTGTTTAACAAGGTTTTTGAGCATTTGATCGAAAACTACAAGAATGACGAGGTAAGCCTTCCGGATCATATTGTCAAAATATCAAGAATACTGGCGTTCTGTAATGGCATAATTTCAAACCAAGAGATACATGATTCGTGTATTTTGAGGATAGGAACACAGTGCGAGAAAGCAGCCGATATTTACAGACAAAAAAATATGACATCATTAGGTCTAGCCATCAATGATTATTTTTCAAATATGAAAGAATCTTCTAATTTCACTGATATCCAGACATTCGAATTCGGCATTATAAATGCCCTTTCAAAAGCATATTCCGTTCTTGAACCTGAATTCTACATGCGAGGCGGAATGATATATTTTTCAGCAAGATCTGAAGAGATCGGATATCAACTATCACGTTTCAACTTTATTGAATTGGAGCCATCCATCAGGATATTTCTTGATGAATGTGAGAGAATCGCTGACAATCCAAAGACACCGGAACATTTAGCATTATACGCTAGAATGACCATGGAACAAGTGCTCTACTTCTTTGGATATGCAGCTAATGACCCCCATATTTGCCACGAAATTAAGAGCGTAATATCCGGGACTATAAATCGATTTTTTGATAGTATGGATAGGATTAGAGAAAAGTGTGAAGAGTATCCTATTACTGAAACCGATCTACTCCTACAACCCCTTGGTGCAATGGGGATGTGTGTTGCATTTAATGAATTCGAAATAGCTCAACAATTAAAAGATATCATCATTTCAAAGAAAGACCATCCGGCGTCAAAAACCCCTCTCGCGAATTTATACTGGCTAGAATTCATGACAAGGGAGGATTACGATTCTCTTGAGAGATTTAAAGCGATTCTTCCAGAGATTAGAGTCTTGCATGAACCTAAGAATGTCATGCTTGAAGAAACTTTTCAAATGGAATCATTGATAGCAGATGCAATATCCATTAAGGAACATCGAACAGAAAATTTCAGGAAGGCTCAACTATCCCTAGAGGAAGTTGAGATTTCTCCGATCATGGATAAGAAAGAAACAATGCAACGAAACGCTTTAAGAAAATACATAAGGGTCATGCCATTTCTATATGATGCAGCAAGCGCACCTTCATTTCCTTTATTGATATCGAATCTCATTAATGCGGTTGACTTGTCACAAGAGTTGTCAATTAATGAGAGGCCCGAATCTCCAAATCAATTATTTTATCACAAATGCCTTGTTTTAAAAACTATGGCATGCGGTGACGTTGAATATTCAATTCAGCTTATCCAAAAAATTAAGGGCAATCCTTTCTATTCGAAATATTCTGAAGAACTATGCTTGATAATCGAGAAGTGGATAGAATCAAAAAAACAGGGGCATGATTTAGTTCTTACAAGTCTTGAGCTCCGTTCCGATTCTTCTTCGCCTTGGATTCAGATTGCACATAGAATCTTGACCTTTTTTGCTGGAGAAGAGTATGGCAAGACTCTCTCAAATTACATTAAAGGAAGTGCGTTGTTAAGAAGTGACAAGGGGATGGGCAGCCATTATCGAGGTATAGCCTTGGAAGCTGCAGTCTGCTTATGCTATTGCAAAGATGGATATGATTCCACACAACGGTTTATTTTCAATGGCGAGGAAATTATGGATCTAATTTGTTACGATATAAATGGACCAAAATGTTCTGCTCTTCTCATTGATGTGAAAGGAAAAAGTGAGACGTATGAACCAAAGGATGCGAGAGACCTTGCATGTAGAGTAAAAAAGATTGCTGAGAATATTGAAGTAATCATTCCAATTGCTGGAAAAAAGAAATATGAAATTAAAGTAATTGTTGTATCAGAAAGTAGAATATCAACAAATGCAAGAAATAATCTCAAGGATAATCTCGATGAAATTGAAATTCCTTTTGAAATAATCGCGAAGGATCAACTGAAAAAATTCTTATTAGATCACAATATCAATCCGTCACTTTATCTTTTAAAGGAAAAGAATGGTACTTTTTAAAAATCTGAATGATATTGTGAAATGCTCCCATGCTTGCGTAGGCTCCCATTTCAATTTGAACTCAGCATGGCCGCTCAGGCCGCTCATCATTTTCTTCGGAAATCAATTCTGGAGTGGTTTTGCTCTCGCAAATCACTGAGGAATCGGGGCCTATCGCAGTCAGCGGTGTATCCGATCTGGTCTGTCGGCGCGTGTCATTGAGGTCGTTACGCCTTGGGTATAACTCTTTGACTTTTTGAGTTGAAATTCATCGCTCCTTGACTTCCACGAGGGTAGGAATAGCCATTAATTCATGGCGCTTCCTCATGAGCGCGTCGAACTCAACCAACTCCTGCTCGCCGATGAGAGCGGCGATATAGTAGAAATCCACATTCTTCTCACGGAAGGCGTCCGGGTCGTTCTCGGCGAGGTCGTCGAGATATTTCTCGTAACGGTTCTCCTTCTCCTCGATCTTCCGATCGATTTCTTCGGATTCCCGACTTTTAGGAGGGAATACCAGCCTGTACACTTTCTCATCCGGCTCGATTTGCTCCGTCTTCCTCTCCGCAACAGAAGACCTCGCCTTAGGTTTGATATGCGTCGGGCGCGGGTCTTCGGCGTTCTTCGTTGGATAACGGCTCTTGATGTCTGAAAGGAGTTGGCTCACCGGCTTCTCGACGGTTGCACCGCAGAGGGAGCATCTGCCGGTGAGCTTCTCCGGATTCTCTGCGTCGGGGGAATAGATGATGTCCGTCCCCCTGACAATCTTGTCCTGGACGGGGCAGATGAAGAGTTCAAGAAACTTCGTCATCGAATTTGCACTTCCATCCTTTGTCGCCCCTATTGATCCGATTAATCCGCTTCCTACATGGTTCCGCGATTTCCGTTTCTTCCTGACATGTCGTTATATCCGGACATATGACCAATCATAAGGGAAAGGTTTAATTTTTCCTTTCGCCATGCTCTCATCATATCCGATTAGGAGATGTCAAAGATGAGAGAGCAGATAGACCTCAGGATACTGAGGTTCCTTAAGAGGGAGGATTGGCCCGTGACGACGGAGATGGTGGCGAAGGAACTTTCTGTTGCTTGGAACACCGCCCAGGTTCATCTCTACAAATTGCTTGCGGAGCAATCGATAAGGGGCAAGCGCGTCGGCAGACAAAATCAATGGATGATAACGGACGAAGGAAAAAAGAAGATCGCATCTTCAGATAGAGAACCGAAAGCGCTTGGCAAGTCGAAATGAGCTGTATGCGCTCTGAGCGAAAGACCGGAATTCAATCTCCGCTTTCGCTTTCCCATTTCCTCATTGATGACATCTGTATATCGATTTCCCGGCTCACATCCGATCGCCCTATCGCCCTCACGAGATGCACCGGGACATTCTCGTAGAGGACATTCCTCTGATGGCAATCGAATAACAACGCCAGCAGCTGAGGCTGCTTGCGAGGCTTTCTCCGCTGGTCCATCGTGGCGGCAAGCCTCCCGGCGCCGGAAGTAAAGGCATCCGGAACGAGATATTCCGGGAATGAGGAATATCCGGACGGCTGGTGGCTCATGAACGCTTTCATCTTGCCGATAGCGTTCTTCTGCCATGCAGGGGAATTCGAAAGCTTTTTCGCAGATCGCGTATCAGGGTGACGGTCGAACCGCTCTTTTCTGGCCCTGAAGGCAATCTCCTTCATCGTTCCCCTGAAGGCGAAGGCGTTGGCGAGCGCCTCCTCGATAGGCTCGTCATAGTCGACCGGCATGCAGTACTCGTGCGCGAAGTAATCCTCGTAGCAGGGAGCCCCCTTGATGAATTCGATGGCGGAGGCGGATATCTCCGTTATGAAGTGGAAGAACTCGTGCAGGAAGAGCAGTCTGAACGCCCAGGCATAGGAGAGCGGATCCGCCACGGCTCTTTTTGGCAGTCTCGTCTGAGGATCGTTGAAGACCTTGAGGGCCAGGTAGCTTACGCTCGCATCTGGGATGTATATCCCCCAGCTGTTCCGCGCGAACCTGTGGAACGGACAGTACCAGGCGAGGGCGTCCGTCCCCAAATGCCTGATTTCCTCTGTCATCCGTTCATCGATGTCATCGAAATAGGAGGCATCCTCGACTATTGGCAGGGC
>Ga0315277_10001449_pt1 | contig 34609 bp, 17 predicted proteins | sample YL17G05_15_MG_FD_203695 | JGI IMG/M metagenome (GOLD analysis project Ga0315277, IMG submission 203695) | Sediment microbial communities from Yellowstone Lake, YNP, Wyoming, USA - YL17G05_15 | ecosystem: Environmental > Aquatic > Freshwater > Lake > Sediment | place: USA: Wyoming | collected...
GTTTCCTCGAACACGTCTCCCCCTATCCTGCTTTGGGGTTCCGCTTATAATAGCGTCGGGATAGGCACTGTGCAGATAACGAATTCAGGCTGGAGGCATTATTCTTTCGCGATTCCGTCGGCGATCAACATGGCGAATCTCGTGGGCTATGGCGTGTATGACTGGTACAACACGACGGCCAGCACTCCTCCAGCTCACGTCGAGTATTGGTTCGACAACGTCCTGTTAGTGGCCCGGCAGGCTCCTGTTCCTCCGCCGACCCTTTCTGCAAAGCCGATGCCCCACTCGGGCCTTCTGTTTGATTGCGGCCCTGGGGAGGGAGGCGCGCGCGGCTCTATTGACACAGTTGTGGATGTGCGTTGGATTGGGGCTGCCATTCCCAGCACGCCGATCACTTACTCGATGACGGTCGGTTCGGTACCGGATCCCGCGGTTTACTCGAACTATGAGGCAAATATTTGGATCGCCACCTCCGCCGGCGTGGGCAACCCGGACTGGAACCTGCCCGACGTGGGTTGGCTGCAAATCCACAGTCAAAGCGATGGCACGGCGTTCGCCCAGATGCTTTGGAAGACCAACAGCGGCTTTAACAACACGATGTTCTGGAATACGCAGTTCGGCGGCCAGTACGGCACCAATGGCTATGCCGCAGGGCTTTTGGGGCAGTTCGTTGCCCCGACGATGATCGGCACCTGGAGCGTGTCATTTACGAGCGATACCGATCTGGTTGTGAGAGGACCTGGTGGCGTGAGCACCAACTTTACTTTGCCCGCCGATTGGATCACCAGCTTCAATACCGTCGCCGGTGGCGCGGCTTATGCCTACTTCGGTGGAGCTCCCAACGGCAACAACAACGCGGGACAACCCATGTTCCTCGATAATGTAGCCGTCACAGGCGGCAGTTCCCAACTCGCTCTCACGAACGACTTCTCCACCTTGCCTCTGGACACAACCATTTGGGGCCTGCTGGGCAACCAAACCTTCATTGTTCCCTCCAAGGCCGCATGGTGGCTGAGTTGGACCCTGCCGGCGGCCAATTTCAACCTTTACTCCACGGCTAACCCTGCCAGCCCGACCCAATGGACTTTGCTCTCGGGGAACACGAACCTGCCAGTTCCTGTGAGCACCTACACGTCCGGCACTAATGCCAAGGCGATCGTCGCGACCGCCAACCTTGCCAACGCTGACCGCAGTTTCTTCGTTCTCAAGAAGCTGGTGGCGACGAAACTGCAGGTTTTGATGCCGGGTGAAACGAGCGCCCCCGGCACGCCCACAGGCAAGATTGGGACACCCACGCCGCAGACGGTCGGCCTCTCAGTTCCCGTGACGGTAAACGCCGTCGATGGCAATTGGGAAATAGTCCGTTACTGCGCGGACACGGTGAGCATCACCGGTTCTGACTCGAACGCCACCGACGGGAATGGCGTGCCGCTGCCTGTGAGTGGCGCCTTGGTGGGAGGGACCCAGACGTTCAATATCATCTTCGGGACGACGGGCTCGCAAACGATCACTGCCACTGACACAACTCAAGCCAGCGTCACGCCCAATACGGGCAGCTCGACCAACATCACGCCATAACATTAAGCTGGGGTTCTGGTACAGAGGGCGCCGGCTGTCCGGTGCCCTCGCCTTTCTTGAAGGCAGCCATCTCGCATCGCCACCTCTCATCGCCAACACCCGGGTGGTTGGAGAGCTTTCGCGATGGTCAAGCTTCAACAATGAGCTTATGATCCACTCTCAAGACCTTTCCTACACAGACCTGATCTATCAATTTTTCCAAGCGTGAGAGTTCGCTGGATCATTTTGCTTGCGCTCACCGTAACCACTGGCAGTTTCGCGGTCCCGTTCATTCTTCCATGGAACGATGCGCTGCCCGGCGTCGTCACCGATTTCTCGGCGATGAATTCGCCCATCGGCCCGACCTCCCAGGTGACGGTGGACGCCAACGCGCATTTCGTCGCCAACGGTCAGCGGGTCCGCTTTCTCGGCGTGAACTTCGCCGGCGATTCGCCATTCATGCCCACGAACAAGGCCGACGCCGTCGCCGCGCGGCTCGCGAAGTTCGGCGTCAACTGCGTGCGCTTTCACCACATGGACGCCTCGTGGGCCTACAACGGCGGCCTCCTCGCTTACACCTCGACGACCAGCACGAACTTCAACGCCAGCCAACTGGAGAAAGTTCACTTCGTCGTGTCCCGGCTGAAGGCGCACGGCATTTACTCGGACATCAACCTGCTTGTGGGCCGCGAGTATCGCTCCGACGACGGCCTCGGTGCGGAGGTCGCCACGATGGATTGGAAGGACGCGCACGTCCTCGGCTATTTCAGCGACGCGGCGCTCGCGTTGCACAAGGACTACGCCACGAAGCTGCTCACACCCACCAACCGCTTCACCGGCCTGCCGCTCGCCAAGGATCCGGGCGTCGCGTTCGTCGAAATCATCAATGAGAACGGCATCATCCAGAAATGGCTCGACGGCGGGCTGGACCGGTTGCCATCGGACTTCGCGACGCAACTCCAGTCGCGCTGGAACGACTGGCTTCTGGCGCGCTACACCAATGACGCTGCGATGCTCGCCGCGTGGAACGTGATCAACCAGCCGCTCGGCGCGAATCAGATCGGCAACGGCGCGTTCAGCAACGCCCTCACCGGCTGGGTCGGCGAGCAACACGACACCGCGCGGGCGACCTTCACGCGCACGTTTGATTTCACCAGCAACGCGCCTTCTGCCCAGATCGTCGTCACCCAAGCCGGCACTGCTTCGTGGCACGTTCAACTCAATTACCCCGGCCTGCGCGTCACCAATGGCCAGCCGTACACGATCTCATTTTGGGCCAAGTCCAGCCCCGCGACGAACTTCGACGCCTCGGTGATGCAAGCCCACGCCGACTGGTTGAACTCGGGGTACTCCCAGGGCTTTACGCTGACGACCAACTGGCTGCGGTTCACGAACACCTTCCAGGCGAACATGACGGACACTAACGTGCGCGTGAACTTCGGCGGCATGGGTTTGGAGTTGGCGACATTCTGGGTCGCCGACGTTCGCCTCCAACCCGGCGGCCAACTCGGCACGCTGCCCGCCGGCGCGTCGCTCGCGGCCCGCACCGTGCCGAACATTCGTTACTCCGGCAGCGGCTACACCGGCACCGCCGAGGCGCGCAAAGACTGGCTTCGTTTTCTTCGCGACCTCGAATACCGCTACTACGACCTCATGGTGGCGCACGTCCGCACCAACTGCGGTTACGCTGGACTCATCTTCGGCACGATCATGGCCAACAGCCCCGCCACCGCGCAGAGCCGGCTGGACGTGATTGACGGCCATGCTTACTGGCAACACCCGCAGTTTCCCGGCACGCCGTGGGATTCGATTAATTGGTTTCAGCCGAACATCTCCATGGTCAACACGCTCGGTGACGACAACACACTCGCCGGACTCGCCCGGCAGCGGATCAAAGGCAAGCCCTTCACCGTCACGGAATACAACCACCCGCAGCCGATGTATTACGGCAGCGAAGGGCCGTTGCTCCTCGCCGCGTACGGCGCGTTGCAAGACTGGGACGGCCTCTGGATGTTCGATTACGGCCCCGGGCAGGACGGCACTGCGACCATGGGTTACGCGCGCGGCTTCTTCGACACGGCGCAACATTCCGGCAAAATGGCGAACATGCTCCTCGCCGCGAATCTCTTCCGCCGCGGCGACGCCCAACCCGCCGCGCAGGAAATCACGATGGCGCTCACGCCGGACAAGGAGATTGATCTCATGGCAAACACTTGGGCGTGGGGCATCTTTTCTGGCAGCCAGCTTGGCGTTTCCGGCAAACTCGCCTTCACCAATCGCCTAACCGTCAGCGTCGGCACGAACGCCTTGGGCCTCACGAATCCGCCGACCGCGCCTTCCGGCAGCGTACTCACCAGCGACACCGGTGAACTAAAATGGGACCTCGCCACTGCTGGCCGCGGCGCCGTCACGATCAACACACCCCGCACCAAAGCCGTCCTCGGCTACGTCACCAACTGGATTTGGAATCTCGGCGAGCTGACTTTCACGCCCGGCTCAAATCAACTGGGCTGGTGTTCGCTTGGAGCGACGCTCACCCGCGGCAGCAGCTTCACCAACGATTGCAACGCGCTGATCGTCGCCAGTGGTTGGTGGGAAAACACGGGGCAAGTTTGGAAGAACGTCAACAAGGATTCCGTCGGCAACCAGTGGGGCGGCCCGCCGATCCTGATGGAAGTCGTGCCGTTCACACTCACGCTCGCGGCCGGAACAAATCGCGTTTCCGCCTGGGTGCTGGATGAGCGCGGCCAGCGTAAGGCGTCGCTTCCGGTCACCGGCACGAGCACCAACTCGATCATCACCATCACGACCAACGCCGCTTCGATCTGGTACGAAATCCAAGTCTCGCAATACCTCGCCGGCTTCGACCTTTGGCGGGCGACGAATTTCACCGCCGCCGAACTGTCCAACCCCGCCATCAGCGGCGAGAGTGCCGCGCCCGCCGGCGACGGCGTTCCCAATCTGGAGAAATACTACCTCGGCCTGCTCGCCAAGACGGTCGCGCCTCCGGAGCGGTTGCCGCTGGGAAGTTTGTTGACCGTCAGCAACCTGCTTTACCTCGCGACGATTTTCGAACGCGACAAGGTCGCGACTGACGTGAACTGTGTGCCGGAAGTTTCCCCCAACCTCGCCAGTTGGTTTTCGGGCTCGGCCTACACCGAGATCGCCGGCATCACCGACTTGGGTTCACGCGAGCGCGTCACCGTGCGCGACCTCACGCCCGTTGCCAATGCCACCGCCCGCTTCATGCGCCTGCAACTTACGCGCCAGCTTCCCTGAGTTCCGTTCTTGATCCGACTCTCGGACTTCGGGTTTCTTTCGAACTTCGAGTTTCGGATCTCGGATTTGCCTTTCCGCCTTCGGTCGCCTCGTTGACACCCCGGGGCGCCGTTGTTACCGTCCACACGCTCTAGGAAGCTGCGATGGATTACAAAGACACGCTCAACCTGCCGCGCACCGACTTCCCGATGAAGGCCGACTTGGTCACGCGGGAACCGGAGCGCCTGAAGAAGTGGGAAGCCGAAAGGCTTTACCAGCGCATCCAGGCCGCCCGCACCGGCGAGCCGCAGTTCGTGCTGCATGACGGGCCGCCCTTCGCCAACGGCGACGTCCACATCGGCACCGCCGGCAACAAGATCCTCAAAGATTTCATCGTCCGGTACAAGACCCTGCGTGGCTTCTGCGCGCCTTACATCCCGGGCTGGGATTGCCACGGGCTGCCGATTGAATTCAAGGTCTTGCAAGAGATGCGGAAGGAATTCGAGTCGCGCTGGCCAGAGGAACGGAAGAAGCACGAAGCTTTGTGGAAGGACAAACCTGAGCCCGCGTTAATCGAAGCAAGGATCAAACAGATGGCGCAGCATCAGGATCTGTCTCCAAGGAACTTGCGGCAGAAGTGCGAGGCTTACGCCCGCAGGTTCATTGACATCCAACGCACGCAGTTCAAACGCCTCGGCGTGACGGGTGATTGGGAGAATCCTTACCTCACGTTCAACAAGGAATACGAGGCCGAGGAATTGCGTCTGTTTGCCAATCTGGTCGAACAAGGCTTTGTCTATCGGGCAAAGAAGCCGGTTTACTGGTGCATTCCTTGCCACACGGCGCTGGCGGAAGCGGAGGTGGAGTATCGCGACCATGTCAGCCAGAGCGTCTATTTAAAGTTCCCGGTTGTCGGGCGACCCGGCGTAAGCCTCGTTATCTGGACCACGACGCCGTGGACGCTGCCGGCGAACCTCGCCGTGGCATACAACTCCGCCTTCGGCTACTCGCTCGTGCAGGTGGGCGAGGAACAGTTCATCGTCTCAGCGATGCTGCTCTCGACCGTCGCCGAGAAGTGCGGATGGCAAGGTTATCAAATCATCCGTAGCCTCGACGGTGGCCACTTGAGCCAACTCGAATTCCAGCATCCGTTCTGCAATCGCACCGGCAAGCTCTTCGCGGGCGATACTTTCGTTGACAACGTCACGGGCACTGGCTTCGTCCACATCGCGCCGGGGCACGGCATGGAGGACTACCAGCTTGGCCGCGCCAACGGCTTGCCTGCTTACTCGCCTGTGAGCGATGGTGGCTGGTTTGTACACACGGAAGACCTTCCTTCAGAGCAACAAATGCCGCAGGAGATGCTTGGAAAGTCCATTCTGGAGAAACATGGCAAGAGCGAGGCGAATGAGGCTGTGCTCCACGAACTCCGCGTCCGGCGCGCGCTGTTGCACCAGGAGAACTACCACCACAGCTACCCGCATTGCTGGCGCAGCAAGACGCCCATCATCTTCCGCGCGATGGACCAGTGGTTCATCGAGATTGATCATGAGCAGATAGTCCCACAACCGGGTAGTCCTGCGACTTTGGCATCAGCACCTGAACAAGCACGGGATTCCTTGAGGCGATTGTCATTCCGCGAACGGGCGCTAGAAGCAATTGATGGAGTGCACTGGATTCCCGACTGGGGCGTCAACCGCATCAAAAGCGCGGTGCAATCGCGACCTGATTGGTGCATCAGCCGCCAGCGCGCTTGGGGAGTGCCCGTTCCGTTTTTCTACGATGCCGCCGGCAATCCCGTACCTGACCCACAGAAGGACCCCAAACACGCTGCGGAACTCGTCCGGAAGTTCGCGACTTTGTTTGAGAGGACCGGTTCGAACGCTTGGTTCAGCACGAACGATGCTCGACAACTTCTTGTCGGCGCCCAAGCAAAAGACCTCATTCCTGCGGAAGCGTGGACTGCGGATTTGAAGAGGTCCAACGACACGCTTGACGTGTGGATTGATTCCGGTTCGTCCTCGCGCTCCGTCATCGCCCAGCGGCCGGAGATTCGCGGCGGCGACAAGCCGTTCCAGTGCGACATGTATCTCGAAGGTTCGGACCAGCACCGCGGCTGGTTTCAATCGTCGCTGCTGCTCTCACTCGCCGGTAACGGCGCCGCACCGTATCGGACTGTACTGACCCACGGCTTCATGGTGGACGCCGACCGCGAAAAAATTTCCAAGAGCAAGCAGGGCCAGTCCGCCTACGAGAAGCCGCAAACCGCTGACGCTTACGTGAAGAAATGGGGCGCGGACGTGGTGCGCTTGTGGGTGGCCTCGCAGGATTTCCGCAACGACATCATCGTGAGCGAGGAACGCATCGCCAAGGTGGCCGAGACCTACCGCGGCATCCGCAACGCACTGCGCTACCAGCTCTCGAACCTCTACGACTTCGATCCCGCGAAGCACACCGTGCCGGACGACCAACTCACCGGCTTGGACCGCTGGATTCTGGGCGAATTCTCCAAGCTCGAAAGCGAAGTCATCGCGGCCTACGACGCTTACGAATTCCACGTCGTCTATCAAAAGGTCAGCCAGTTCATCGCCGTGGAGCTTTCGGCGATCTACCACGACGTGATCAAAGACCGCTGCTACACCGACGCCGCGAATTCGCCCCGCCGCCGTTCGACGCAGACTGCGCTGCACCGGCTTGTCACCGGCCTCTGCCAGATGCTCGCGCCGATTCTGGCGTTCACCGCGGATGAAGCGTGGGAGTTTGTGCCGGGGAAAACAACCGGCTCGGTTCATGAAGCGGAATTAGAACCAACCAACTTCTCGATTTCTGAATCAGAGCAAGCGAAGTGGAAGAATCTGTTCGATCTTCGTGAGCAATTACTGCCCAGGTTAGAAGCGAAACGGCAGGAGAAAGTCATTGGCAAGTCACTTGAGGCGAAGATGCGTTTGTTCACCAAGAAAGGTGGGAGGGTTGCTGACTTGGTAACCGACGAAAAGGCGCTTGGAGAGTTCCGTGAGCTTGTGAACGTTTCGCAGTTTGAAATTACCGAAGACTACAACGCTGATTTGGTTGTTCATGCCGATGGCGAGAAATGCGAGCGCTGCTGGCATTGGGAGACGGATGTGGGCAAGAACACCGATCATCCCACGCTCTGCGGCCGCTGCGTCGAGGCAGTGAAGCAAAACCAGGCCCAAAAGTAGCCGCGCTCGTGAGAGCGCGGACCATCTCTCGCATGCGATCCGGCGTCTCACGACGGCGGCTACGGCACTTCAGCCCGGTGGCCAGCCCAGTTGGCGTCCGCCGAGGATGTGCCCGTGCAGATGGGGCACCGATTCGCCCGCGTCTGGGCCGACGTTGAACACCAGCCGGTAACCAGACGTGACCAAACCCAGCTTCTGCGCTACCTCCGCCGCCTTGAGCAGCAGATGGGCGAGCGTCGTCGCGTCTTCCGGCTTGGCGGCGGCGAGATTGGCGATGAGTTTCTTCGGCACGATGAGGACGTGTGTGGGTGCCTGGGGATTGATGTCGCGAAAGGCGAGGACCACGTCGTCTTCATAGACGATGTTGGCCGGGATTTCGCGGGCGGCGATTTTCTCGAACAGGGTTTTGCTCATCGGTTCCTCCGCAAACAGGCTGGAGCTACTCCACCATGAGCGCGCAATCCTTGCCCGCGCGGTCCGCCGCGGCGCAGGCGCGCAGAAAATCCAGGATGCGCTCCTGCAGGTCGCGGCAGCGCGGACTCCAGCGGCGCGCGCCGGCCAGTTGCTTCACGCACCCGCGCAGCCCACGGAAGCGGAGCAACCGCGGCGACGCCTGCATGTGTTGTCGAAGTTCATCACGCAGCCGCGGGAAGAACAGCAGTTCCGTGTGCTCCGCCTCCGCCAGCAACCGGCCCAGATCGGATTCGGCGATGGGCCGGTCGGCAAGAGCTTCCGTCGGTCGCGGTTCGCCGCGGAGGAAGCTGCGCAACACGCGCTCCATCGCGGCGGAGAATTCCCCGAGCGTCACGGACTCGCGCTGAAGCTCGTTTTGGAAAAAATGAAAGACGGCCTTCGTGGCCTGTTCCAGGAAGTCGGCATCGAAGGGCCCACACCCGCCGCCGGCCATCTCCACGCAAATCTTGTCCGCCGAGAACGGTACGCGCTCGCCGGATTCCAGCTCGAACAGCAGGTAGTCGCTCGAGAGCAGGATCATTTCGCGCCCTCCAGTTTCTTGACCTCTTGCACGAAGTCGGTGGCTTCCTGGAAGCGGCGATAGACGCTGGCGAACCGCACATAAGCCACCTCGTCGAGCTTGCGCAACTCGTCCATGAGCGCGCGCCCGATGACTTCCGCCGGCACTTCGCGCTCGTATTTCTCCGTGACCTGGCGGAGGACACGCTCGAGCAAGTCCTCCATCGCCTCCGAACTGACCGGACGTTTCTGGCAGGCCTTCTTAATGCCGGCCAGCAACTTTTCTTTGGATAGCTCCTCCCGCCGGCCATCGCGCTTCAACACCATCAATTCCTCATGCTCGACCTGCTCGTACGTGGTGAAGCGATAGCCGCAGGCGGCGCATTCGCGCCGACGGCGAATCGTCGCCCCCTCGCGGGACGCGCGCGAGTCAACGACCCGGTCTTCTTGGCCACCACACTTGGGACAACGCATAAGCCGACGCCACAGGATATTGAGGCTGCCTGTTTGTATCACGCAACCGGTAGGGCCGTCAAGCAGATGATTGCCGAGCGAACCGCGGCAAGCTCAACGCGCGGGCGAGGGCGACGCGGAGGCCCTGGAGAAGCTTTCAGAGCTTGGCTCTGCGCAACTCTGCATTCTCCGTGTCTCCACGTTCGAACTCGCGTGCGTTTTGCCAGGGCAGTTTCCGCTCGACAGCGCGTGAGCGGCGGTTCACCGTCGCCACCGTCAGCCTGGCAAACCGGAAGCCTGAATTCCGCAGATGGAATCTGACGGAGAAGTCATCAACCACGAATGCGCACGGACGGACACGGATTCGAGGCGAAGCCTCTCGCTCACCGTGGGAGTGAGTCGGGAGTCCGGTGGCATTGCGTGGCATCCGTGTCCATCGGTGTCCATTCGTGGTTGAATGGCGCTATCCGGGACGAAAGCAACATTGCCTTTCGTTCCGAAGGCTGCGACACACGTCAAACAACTCAATGCACAAGATCATGGACACCGTCACCCGATACGAATGGCAGGGCAATTGGGCCGTCCTGCTGCTGCTCTGCCTCCTGGGCCTCACGCTCCCCTTCGCGGTGGTCTATTTCATGACCCACCTGCTGAAGATCGAGACGCAAGTCGCCGACGGCGAGAAGCTGACCGAGTTCCTGAGGACGCGGGGGTAAGGCTTGGGCACGCCGGGAGGAAGGGTCAAGGCGAAAGTCGCGGGCTGGGTCGCCGCAAGGCCATGAGGCCAGAGCGGCGCTGAGGCCGCAGCCGGCGGCTCAGGCTCTTGCCGACGCGATGCGGAAGCGCCCGCTCAAGCGCACACCCTTTCCCGCTCGAGATGCAACGCTTTCCTTTCCCGGACGGCGCGGCGTACCCGACGCGCAGCACGAGTGAGCGTAAACGAGGTTTCGAGAAAACTGCGAGCGGCTTTCGCATTCGTCGCTGCTGCTCCCGAAGACCGGTCGCGGTCCGGTCATTAGCAAATCGTGCGCGACAGCCACTTGCGCAGAGTAGCATGGCCAAGTGACAAAGGATAAGTGCAACTCCCGCTTGTCCTGATTCAGCTTGAATCCTCAAGCGGAATGGCTAGTCTGGCGTTCAGGAGACGAAGGTAGCTGCCGTGGTAACGGCAGTTGTCGTCGGCAACTGCTCTCGCCCCCGAACCCGGAAACCGCATGGAAAACCTATGAAGACACCTGTTCACCATCCTTCCATGACCACCCTCCTGACTGTGCTTGTGCTGGGGAGCCTCCACCTCCCGGCGGCGCCGTTGGGGACAGCCTTCAGCTACCAGGGCAAACTCACCGACGGCGGTCAGCCCGCCAACGGGACTTACGATTTACGATTCGCGATTTACAACGTGCCCAGCGGCGGCAGTTCCGTCGCCGGGCCGATCACCAACAGCCCGGTGAGTGTGACCAATGGCCTGTTCACCACTGCGCTCGATTTCGGCGGCGGCGTCTTCACCGGTGATGCGCGCTGGTTGGAGATCGCCGTGCGGACCAACGGCAGCGCCGCCGATTCCACCACCCTGGCGCCGCGTCAATCCCTCACGGCCACCCCCTATGCCCTCTTTACGCCCAACGCCGGGGAGGCCGCCAGCGCCGGCCGCGCCGCGGCCGTGACGGCCAATGGCGTCGCCAACACCAGCCTCCAAGCCAATGCCGTCACCAGCGACAAGATCGCCGACGGCACGATTACGGCGGCGGACGTGAACGCCGGCAGCTTTTCGAACACGTTCTGGAAGGTGGATGGCAACGCGGGCACCACGGCCGGCCCGCACTTCCTCGGCACGACGGACACCCAGCCCCTCGAGTTCAAGATCAGTGGGCAGCGGGCCCTGCGATTGGAGTGGACGACCAATTTCTGGGGAGATGTTGCGGTCAATGTGATCGGTGGCTCGCCTTACAATTCCGTTGGTTCAAACACGACCGGCGCGGTCATAGCCGGCGGCGGCTATGCCTATACTCCCGGATACACGTTCGTAGCCAACCGGGTGGAGGCAGACTACTCGTCCATTCTCGGCGGCATTGAGAATACCATCAAACCCGGCCACTGGGGCGACGTCATCGCGGGTGGTTGGTCCAACACGATCGCCAACGCCGCCGCCTGCTCCATTGGTGGAGGTTCGCTCAACCAAATCGGCTACCTCGCACATCAGGCAGTCATTGGAGGCGGCGTCGCGAACCGCATTGAAGGAACCGCCTACTACTCGACGATTAGTGGGGGCCTTTACAACTCCATCCTGACCAACGCTAGTCGCTCGGTCATCGCCGGAGGTGCCAGCAATCAGGTCGCCCCCTACGCCTACTACGCCAGCATCGCCGGCGGTTTGGGGAATCGCGTCGGCACCAATGCGGACTACAGCGCCATTGGCGGGGGCTGGTCGAACAACATCGCTGCCAATTCGTGGGATGCCACCATTGCGGGGGGGTATTCCAACGGCATCGGCATGAACTCTCCTTCGAGTTCGATTGGCGGAGGCTACGAAAACAAAATCGCGGACGGCTCGGTGTCCGCCACCATTGCGGGGGGAAACTACAACGACATCGGTGCGGACTCCACTGACAGCGCGATTGGCGGGGGCTACGAAAACAAAATTGCGGACGACTCGTTGTCTGCCACAATCGCGGGAGGCCAAGGTAACAACATCGGCTCCAACACCGATTTCTCCACGATTGGCGGGGGCTTCCACAATAACATCGCGAGCAACGCGCTGAATGCCACGATCCCCGGTGGGGATTCCAACTTCGCCACCAACTATGCTTTTGCCGCCGGACGCCGGGCCAAGGCCAACCACACCGGGGCATTTGTCTGGGCCGACTCCACGTATGCCGACTTCGCTTCCACCGGGAACAACCAGTTCTCCGTGCGCGCGGGCGGCGGCGTGCGTCTCATCACCGGCGGGGCGGGGCTGACGATTGATGGAGAAAGTGCTCTCAGTGGGCTCGTGGAGGCCGGCCAGTTAGCGGCGGGGGCGGTGGTGAGCAGCAATCTCGCGGTGGGAGCCGTTACCAGCACTGCAATAGCCGACGGAACCATCACTCCCGCGGACATCAATACCGGCAGTTTCTCGAACACCTTCTGGAAAACCGACGGCAACGTGGGCACAGTGCCGGGCACACATTTCGTCGGCACCACGGACAATCGCCCGCTCGAACTGCGGGCCAACGCCGAACGAGCGTTCCGGCTGGAGCCGGGGGCATATTGGGCGCCCAACGTCGTCGGCGGCTCCGCCAGCAACGCGGTGGATGCGGGGGTGATTGGCGCCACCATTGCGGGCGGCGGAACCTACGGAAGCACTTTCACACAGTTTCCCAGCCCCGGGCCCATCGCTCCTTTCCCACCCACGTTCCATCCCAACCGAGTTTCGGGCAATTTCGGCACGGTGGGAGGTGGTGCGCATAATTCCATCGGGCCGGCAACGGTCGCCTCGACGGTGGGTGGCGGCTACGACAATGCCGTGGCCGAGAGATCCAGCGCGGCCACGGTCAGCGGTGGCGCGAACAATTGGATTCTGACCAACGCTACTGGAGCGGCGATCGGCGGCGGGAGGGACAACATTCTCTTCAACGACGCGAGCTATAGCCGCATTGGAGGCGGGCGACAGAACTGGGCTTTGCCTGGAGCGCAATACGCCACGATTGCCGGCGGCGCGACCAATACCATCCAGGAGAATGTCACACTGAGCAGCATTGGGGGCGGCTGGCTGAACACGGTGCAGGCGGGCGTCCAGTTCTCCACTATCGGCGGGGGCGGTCTGAATACGATTGGCACGAATACCATCTCCGGCACCATCGCCGGCGGAGCGCAAAACCAACTGGGTGTAGGGAACCTCGGATCCGCTATTGGCGGCGGCGGAGATAATCTCATCGCAACCAACACGCGCTACGGCACCATTCCCGGAGGTCTCAACAACACGGTGGCAGGCGATTATGGCTTTGCCGCGGGTCGCCGGGCCAGGGCGGTGCATGCGGGATCATTTGTTTGGGCCGACTCGGCCAATGCTGATTTCAGCTCCACGGCCGCCAACCAGTTTCTGATTCGCGCCTCCGGCGGGGTGGGCATCGGTGGCCCGCCGCAGGACTCAATGCTCGATGTGGAAGGCGACGTCCGTCTCAACGACCACGACCTGCTCTTGCGTGGCGGCAGTGACCGGAACCACGGCTTGGGCTGGCACGGTTCGGGCAAACCGTTCGCGGGGGTGACTGTGGATGGGCCCGTGACTTACGGCTGGAACGGCGGGGCCCTTGGCACGCTGGGACCTGAGAAGATCGTCTTGTTCTGGAACTGGCTTGGCCAGGTCGGCATTGGCACGAGTGCTCCCGGCACGGCGCTCGACGTGGCCGGGACGGTGCGAGCAACGGCGTTCGAGGGGGATGGTTCAGGATTGACCAACTGCAACGCCGGTCAGCTCGATGGATTGGACTCGTCCGCTTTTTGGAAGGTCGGGGGCAACGCGGGCACCAGCCCCGGCACACACTTCTTGGGCACAACGGATAACAAAGCGGTCGAGTTCAAGGTTAACGGCCAACGCGCGTTGCGAATCGAGCCAAACATTAGCGGCCGACCCAATGTGATTGGCGGCTCTACCAACAATGTGGTCGGGGCGGACGTGGTCGGCGCGACCATCAGTGGGGGCTCCTACAACACCATTCCGAGCAATACGTGGTACGCCACCATTGCGGGGGGCGGCTATAACACTATCGGCTCAGATTCCGGTGAAAGCGCGATCGGCGGAGGTATCGGTAACCAGATCGGATCCGGCTCGGCCTACGGGACGATTGCCGGTGGAGACGGGAACGCCATCGGCGCCAACTCCACCGACGGCGCGATCGGCGGGGGCACCGAGAACACCATCGCTGCCAATACATTGGCAGCCACCATCGCGGGAGGCGGTTACAACGAAATAGGAACAAATGCCGCTTATTGCACGATTGCTGGCGGCAGCGTGAACCACGTTGGAACCGCTGCCATGTACGCTGCGATCCCGGGTGGGTATTTTAATTTCGCCACGAGCTACGCCTTCGCCGCCGGCAACCGGGCCAAAGCGAACCACACCGGTGCGTTTGTGTGGGCGGATTCCACGGACGCGGACTTCGCCTCCACAGGTAGCAACCAGTTCCTAATTCGAGCTTCCGGCGGAGTGGGCATTGGCACAGGCAACCCGGCGGCCATGCTGGACGTGGCCGGCACCGTTCGGCTGGGCACGGGAGGAACAACCATTTCGCGGATTCAGGCTGGGACCATCGTTGTAGGCACTGGCACCGCCGGCGTGAATGTCCGGACCAATACCTTTCCGGTAGCTTTTTCGTCCACGCCCAAGGTCCTCGTTTCTGCCCGCGGCGGTGAATACAACGATACGTTCGCCGTCAGCACCCGCGGAGTCTCGGCCACCGGATTCAAGGTTAACGTCATTCGCTTGGATCTGAGCGGCGGATGGTCGCAGAACCTTCAGGTGGACTGGATCGCATGGGAATGAGTCTGGGTGTGCGGCCCTCCTGGGGTTGCCAGTTGATTCGACTGGCGCGATGGACAAGCCGAAACTTCAAATGCGAGATTCGAAAGTTGTCGAAATTCGAGAGAGAAAGTACTGAACATGAGCTTTGATCAAGCACCGAGCATCCCACAGCGAAATGGAGCCCTGCGCGAACTGGTTTTCAACATTTCGCCTCTTGCCTGCTGCCTGTGCGCGGCGGCGCAATACTCGATAGACTGGTCCACGATAGACGGCGGCGGCGGCACGAGCACCGGCGGCGTCTATTCCATCAGCGGCACCATCGGCCAGCCCGATGCCGGCACGATGAGTGGGGGCAACTATACCCTGGAAGGTGGGTTCTGGAGCGTCATCGCCGCGGTTCAAACACCCGGCGCACCGTTGCTCTCCATCTTCCGCACGACCACCAACACCGTCGCCGTCACGTGGCCCTCGCCTTCCGCGGGATGGGTGTTGCAGCAGAACACCAACAGCGTCAGTTCCGTGAACTGGAGCAACGTCATCGCTACGATCCAAGACGACGGCACGACCAAGACACTCATCGCGAAGCCGCCGGCAGGCAACCGTTGCTACCGGCTCAAGTCGCCGTGACAATTCAGCGCTTCCGGGCGGTTCCGGAGGTGAGGATGGAGACTCGCTTCAGGCGCTGTTCTTCGCATGATGCCCGCACTGGCACGACCTGGATCCCATCTCGATGCTGCACCATGTAGCCGCTACGACCCCCGGCAAATCCTGCCGAGTTCCAATGGGGACGTATTCCTCACGCTTCCCGGTAGCAGGCGAGCTGATTCGCAATCGGCAGAAACCGCCGCGTGACTCGGGGCATTCGTCAGCGGATGGCGGGAAAGGCGAGCGCCTTGGCCAGCACGTCCTTCATCTTCTGCAAACCCGTGCGCGCCACCTCAAGAGCGTCCCGCTTGTAGTATTCCGGGTTGAACACCTCCAGCGATAGGACCGGCGCGGCGCCGGAACTCCGGATATGCCGCAGGATTTCCGTGAGGGGCGCGACGCCGTCGCCGGGAAACACGCGGTGGCTGTCGTTGAGCTTTTCCACTGGCGGGTGGGCCGGGTAGTCGTTCATGTGGAGCACGGGCAAGGCTTGCGGCCCGAGCAAACGCAGCCCCTCGAACGGCGAGCCGCCGCGATACATGTGGAAGACATCCGCCAGAACACAGGCTTTGGCGTGTCCGCTTTCCGCAGCGATGGCCAGTGCGGTGCTCAGTTTACCGATGATGGGATGGCGACCCCAGAACTCCAGCACGGGCACCACGCCCATCTGATCGCCAAGCTCAAGCAACTTGCGGTAGCGTTCCGCGAGGCGCTCCGGTTCGGTCTTCTGGTTGACGCCAACCGGAGGTGCAGCCATGCGCCGCGCGCCAAGTTGCGCCAGCTGGTCCATGTCTTTCTTCGCCTGCTCCAGACCTTGGGCGCGTTGCGCGTCATCGTCCGCGCCCCAACCGGCAAACCCGATGGCGTCCTCGACAGTGAGGTTCAAGTCTGCGAGCCGCTGTCGCAAAGCCTTGAGCGAGCCGCCCTCCTGGACGTAGCGGTTCAGCCGGTTCATCCACGGCTCGATGGCGTCGTACCCCGCCTGCGCCGCCACCTCGATTTCCTTCTCGAGCTTGAGTTCATGCCCGCGAAGCGTGCCCATGTTCAGCGAGAAACGGAATGGCTGGTCCGCGGTCGCCAACGCGGCGTGCGTGGCGGCTGGCGACATTGCCACGCTGCCGAGCACAGCCAGCCCGCCGGAAGCGAGCCACTCACGCCGGTTCAGGGTGGCACGGGGTTTCGGGTCGGATGGCGCTATCATGGACGCTCGCTGCTCCGGCGACGGTCTTGCGGACAAAACCGCGCCCCGCGCGGGCGCATTGGCCGGTGGACGATTCGAGTCGGAGTTCAGTTGCACGGGGCAAAAGATGCGCGGGTAACCGAGGCATTTCAACGCGGAACACGCGGAACCCAGTGCCTGATTTCACGCCGAATCTCCGCGCTTGGGGGAACGAGATTGAAGCCGTCGGTGCCGAAATATGGGGAAGGGCGCGACCGGGTCATTGCCCCGAGTAAAACGCGTCCACCTTCGCGGCCACGTCCTTGTATGCGATGTCCACTTCATAGATGAGCTTGAGGTGCTCAATGGCTTCCTCCTTCCGGCCCATGCTCTCGAGCACGCAGCCGAGATGATACAGCAGCTCTTTCTTCTCCTCATCGAACAGGGACTTTTCCTTGATCGCATTCTGCAACGTCTTGGCGGCGAGATCGAACATCTTGCGCTTGGCGAAACACTGGGCGAGGCAGTTCATCGCGGCGAGACGCTTGTGCGGGTTGTTCTGCGCCTTCTGGAATTCGGCGATGGCTTCGCCGATCTTGCCTGCCTGGAGAAGCAGTTGGCCATACTCGAACCGGATGCCGAGGTCGGTGGGGAAGCGTTCGACGCGTTTCGCACACTCGGTGAGTTGGAAAGCCTGTTTCTCGGCAGCGAGGTGAGCGGCGCGCTCCTCATAGTCGGCGGCCTGCGGGTCGAGTTGCTCCAGGTCGTGATCGAAGCGGCGGCTGGTGGTTTCCGCGATGGCGCGGTCGAGTGACGGATCGTTGCCAAGGTCGGAGGCTTTGATGCGCTGGTAATACTCGAGGGCGCGGTCGAACTGCTTTTTCTGCGTGTAAAGCTCGGCGAGGTTGCGGAGGAGTTTGAGGTTGGCCGGCTCGGTCTGGAGGCGTGCTTCGTACTCGCCGATGAGACGCGCCGTCATGTCCTCGGTTTTCTGGACGCGCTGTTCCTGTTCAAGGGCAATCGCCTCGTCTTTGTCCTTGAGGATGTCGCGGTACGAACCTTTGCCGTCGGCCAGGATCTCATAGCCGCCCTCGTTGAGCGTCTTCCGCGCGGAGAGGTTTTTCAGGTCTTGTGCCAGATCCGGGTCGTTGGGGTAGGCACGGACCAGCACCATGAGGATTTCCTCGCCGTGGCGGACATCGCCAGCGCCCGCGAGGGCATTGGCAAACTGGACGGCGAGCTTCTTGTCTCTGGGCGAGTTGCGGTGCAGAACCTCAAAGGAGAGCACGGCCATGCGCGGCAATCCGGCGGCAAGCGCGGCTTCAGCAAAGACTTTGTGGGCAAGCGTGTTGTTTGGGTCGCCGTTGAGAACCTGCTCGGCGACAGTCATGGCCTCGGTGGGATGGCTCCGCAATGCCGCCTGGGCCTTGAGCAACTGCGGGGAGGACCCGGTTCTGCTAAGCGCCTTCTTGAAGAAACCACCGCCGCCGCCGGCCTTGTGCTGCTGCGCGTTGCGCAGCGCCTTCCGGCAATCCAGGAACGCGGGCTCTTTCTCCAGCACTTGCGTGAACAAGGCGACGGCGTAATCGAAATTCTCGCGTTGCAGGGCCTCATTGCCTTTGACGAAGAGGGCCCGCAAGTCGCGCGGCACATCGTTGGGACCTTTTTCAGACATGGCGGGCCGAATCTAGGCGAAGCCGTCCGAAAAGACCACTGGAAACAAGAACCTTGAATCAAGAACCCCTCCCGCGTTTGCGCGCGGGGAAGGGTAATGATCCAATCGCCTGCCAAACCGGCCGCGACATCCTCAATCACTGCGTCTTGCGGAGGCGATAGAACTTCGTCGGTGGCACCGGGGCGTCGTTAGTCACGTTGAAGCGGCCTCCGACGACAACGGGCTGATTGCTGACCGTGTTCCACGCGGTTGGGATCGCATTGGTGGAAGCGTCGAGTTGATAACCCGCCGCCCATGTCGGCCAGTGCAGACGCACCTTGCTGGCGCCGCCCTGTGACACCGCCAAGGTCGGTTTCGGACACGCCTGGCCGGTCACCACCAGCGCGTAGTTCGTGCAACCCGTCCCTGCGTTTACTTCCGTCACCGTCACGACGAGGTTGGTGTAGGCCGGGACCTCCACCGAGAACCGACTGGTGCCCGGCGCGGCAGTTGGCCCAGCATCGCCAACGTAGTTCTCTGCGATGTTCGTCGGGTTGAAACTGCCCACATAGGCGACCGCCTCCACGTGGTTCACACCCGGCGTGCTCAGATGCACGGTCCAGCAAGTTGCCGGTCCCGGATTGGTGAACGTATAGACATCGTAGCGATTCGTGGTGCCCGATGTTCCGGGGAAGCTCTTGGGTACGCCGCAGACGCTGGTAACGCCATTGCGGGTCACCCGCCCGGTCCCGGATGGATCCCCCGCACCAATGGCGCCGCTCACAGCGCCCGGGCAGGTGCCGCACATGCCACCACCATCCGCGCAAGCGGCTGGGTAGAGGAACAACGACCAGCATTGGAGGACCCCCGTGTCGCCGGTGACCGCGTCAATGATACGCAATCGCCAAGCGCCGTTCGCCGTCCCGCGGATGAAGCTCGCCAAACTTCCCTCCGGACGGAACGTGCCCATGAACGGCGCCACCCCGCTCGTGATGGGTACCCCCGCCGCATCATCGAACGTCGTCCGGGCTGAATCCGGCGTGCAGTTCGTGCCATAGTTGTCGCCGCTGCCCCCATTGCGCAAGCTAAGATCCACCTCGACTCCGTCCGGTGAAATCAGGGTGAGGCTGAGGTCGCTGTCCCAAGTATGCGTGAGCCACAACGCCACGCCCGCCTTCATCAGCGTTCCGGTGAAACCAGCGACAACGTTTGTTGATTCGATCGTGCTCGCATCCGCAATGTTCGTGGCCGTGTTGATGTCGTACCGCAGCGGCGTGGCACTGGCGTCGCCGCTGTGCAGAACAATGGGCAGCATGAACGCGCCGTGGCTGGAGGTCGTCAAGGCCAGTGTAAGATTGAGATCGCTGCCGCACGGGAAGCTTGGCAGCATCGAGATTTGGAAGGAAGTCGTGTTGCTCGCCGCGCCGCTCGCGGCCATGTTCGCGTAGGTGGAGAACGGTTGCGTCACGAGCACATTCGTGTTGGTGGTCGAAAGTGTAGCGGCGATGCCGGTCATCGGCGTGGCGCTACTGTTCGTAATCGTGATTCTCAGATCGTTGCACTCGTTCGGATCAATCGCATTGTTGCCATTGCCGCGGGTGACGGCAGACGCTGCCACGGCGCCGGGCACCCCGGTCAACGTCAAGACCACGTCGTTGCCGTCACCGCCGTTGTAGCTGATCGCGACCGTGAACCCGTTCTGTGACCAAGTCGAACCTTGTGGGTAACCAAGGAAGATGCCAGTGATCGGGTCGGCACCGTCGTTGTTGATGATCGTGAACTGCTGGCCGGTGGCGACCGGGGTCGTGAACGCCATGTTGATGTTAAGCGCCGCGTTGGCGAGGTTGTTCGTGCCGTTCACAATCATCTGATCGTACTCCGTGCAAGGCGTAGGGCCGTTGAGTTCCACGTCCAAAGTGCCGGTGTTGGTGAAGGTGAGGTTGCTGCTGGTCAGACAACCCGGGCTGGTGCCAGGCCGGAGGTGGCCTTCGACCTTGATGGGGCCGACGACACCCGTTCCGCCCAAGACCCCCCCGGTCAAGCCATAGAAATCCACTGGGCTTTGCGGCTGGTAGCCATTAACCAACAGCGTGCCGACGGCGACTCTGGTCCGGCCGGTGAACGTATTCGTTCCGGTGAGCGTGATCGTACCCACGCCCAGTTTGTAGAGGTCGCCCGTGCCGCTGATGACGCCGTCGAACGTGGAAGAACCGCCGTTCCAGCCCATTGCAAGCCAGAAGGAACCGAGGTCCACCGCGCCGTCGCCACTCAAGGCGTCTATGTAACAGTGGTAGCCATTCAAGTCGAGCCGACCGGTGTAAAATGGTGGGCTGGTTTGAACGGTCACGTCCGCCCCGTACTGGATCTGGTCATGGTTCAACAACGTCACCGTGCCGTATATGACCAGATTGGTCGGGACAGCGTAGGTGGCCACGCCGAGTTTGTTGAGCCAGAGCTGGCTGCCGGAATGCACCGTGGTCGTTCCGGCATAGGTGTTGGCGTTGGTGCCGGAGAGAACCAGCGGTCCTCCGCCCACCCCCAGACAGATCAAGCCGCCCGGTCCGGTGATGGGCCCTTCCAGGTTGAGCGTGTCCCCCGTGTTCATGTAGAACCAACTGTCCGAGGCAAGCGTGATTGGCCCCGACCAGACGTTGGAGCCAAAGAAGGACGCCAACGCCCCGCCGATACCACTGGGCGCGCCATCGCCGTTCAGCGTCAGGGTTTCCTGGCTCACGCGGATGCCGCCCTCCAGGCTCAGGTTCGCATCGGTCAAGACCTCGGTTCCATTGTTTGTGGTACCCAATCCGTAGCTGTTCGAGACGTGGAGCCGACCCTGACTGACGGTGGTCAGCCCGCTGTAGCTGTTGGAACTGAGGAGGTCCATTCGACCCAAGCCGGTTTTGGTGAACGGCGCGCTTCCGGAAACGGTGGCCGACACTTCCAGAGTCATGTCGTTCGAGACGTTGAACGTGCGTGCGGCACTCCCGAGATCCAATTTGCCGCTGATCTGGGCATTCGAATTCGTGGGATTACTCTTGAACGCCGTCACGGTGCTGGCCAGCAACTGGGCGGTCCCGGCACCGGTCGCCACGTCGCCACCGTCCAGAACCAACTCCCCCAAGTCGTCAAAGTACCCATTCAAATCAAGCAGGCCGGAATTCTTGATCACGATGCGGACTTCGCTGGGGCCGCCCGAGATTCCATAATCGGCCACATAGCGGACAATGTCCGAGTTCGGCGCGCCCACCGCACCGCCGATGGTCAGAGTGCCGTGGCGGATGACGTTGGCCGCGGCGACCTCCAGCGTTCCGTCAAGCACAGTAGTATCCCCGGCGTAAGTGTTGTCTCCCGGACCCGAAAGCCGCAGCGTGCCATAGTCTGTCTTCGTGAATCCGCCGGCGCCGCCGATCTGGCCGATCACGTTGAGGACCTTGTTCGTGGGATGCACCATGATGGTGGTGTAGCCATTGAGGGTGACCGGCCCGGCCCACGTGCAATCGTTCTGGGCCACCCACATTGCGCCGCCGTCCAGTGTCAACGCCTCGTTCGTGATGCCCGTCGAATACACCCAGAGCGTGCCGTTGTTGCGGACCGTGGTGGCCCCGTTCGTAGCGCCCAGCGCCCACGGCGTTTCCGCGGCCAGCCTCACGTTGGCGACCGTCAGCGGTCCGGTGAAACTGTTGCTCCCCAGGAGTTGAATGAAATTCGCCACCGGCGTGTCGTTCGTGAACAACAGCCCGCCGCCCGCATCGCTGATGTTGGCGTAGAGGTTCAGATCATAGAACACGCTCCCATCCTGGACCGACACCGTACGCAGGCCGCCGCTGAATGCGAGGTTGCCGTTGATCGTGGCCGTCGTCGCGGACGCCAGCACGGTCACGTCGCCGTTCAGGGTCAGTTTGCCGGCGCCGCTGCTCACCGTGCCACCTTCCAGGGTCAAACTGCCAATGGTTTCAGGGAGGTTATTCAAATCCAGCGTGCCGCCCGCGTTGACCGTGACCGGCGTGGAATCGGGCATGTCCTGGCCGTACTGCAGACGCCCTACCGCCGGCCCAACCCCATCGCTGATGACCAATGGCCCGCGAAAGCAGTCATTATCAGCGACGCAGTGCAATTCCAACGTGCCCCGGTTCACGCGGGTCGTGCCGGTGTAAGTGTTGTTGTTCCCGTCATATCTCAGCATGCCGGTGCCATTCTTGGTCACGCCACCTGTCCCCGCGATGGTCGTGCCCGTCTTGCCGACGCCCACGAAGAGGTTGCCCGCGCCGTCGAAGCTGAGGGTGAAACCGGCGTTGGCGATGCTGCCGCTGAAAGTCTGGCTCGCCCCTGCGTTAATGCAGTCGAAGGTCTGTGCCGCTCCGAGCGTCATGGCCAACTCGACCGTATTGCCTCCGGTCGCCTGCTGGCCGCTGACGCCGTTCGTGATCGTGATCGCGTTGCCCCGAACCGTGTAACCGCTGCCGGTAAACGTGACGGATCGGAGGTCCAGTCCGGCAATGTTGTTGGTGTTCGTCAGGTTCGCCGCGCCCGAGGGAAACACCAGGTCGTCGCCGTCCGCCGGGATCACGTTCCCCGTCCAGTTGGCGGCGGTGCCCCAATTGCCGCCGGAGCTCCCGTCCCAAGTCTTGACGACCGCGCGGGCAGGCATCACGCCTGCCAGCAAAAGCAACGTCAACAGGCCGACCACCCGGGGCTTGAGGTGGATGGCGTGTTCAGAACGGCGAAGGAGGGGGTTTGAGGACGTTTTCATGTTCGTTTCCGTTGGAGTTTGGCATTCGGCTGGCACACACCCAGAATCGCGCCGCCAGCCTGCTTTGCGTGTAACGAGTCGGGGCGCGAAAGTCAAGATTCAGTTTGATACGGAACTCGTTCTAAAGTTGCCAAGCTGTCGCGTACCGCCGGGCCTCTGACAACAAATGAACCCTGTGGCGGTTTTTGTTCGACACAACCACTGCGCGCCGGAACACTTCCGCCCTCATGCAGGAACACACACTCACGCTTGGCCACTCGCCTGACCCGGACGATGCCTTCATGTTTTACGCGCTCGCCAAGAAACTCATCCCTGCGCAGGGCTATAGGTTCGAACACATCTTGCAGGACATTCAGACACTCAACGAACGCGCCACCCGCGGCGAACTCGACATCACCGCCATCAGCTTCCACGCTTACGCTCACGTCAGCGACAAGTATGCGTTGCTGCCCAGCGGTGCGAGCATGGGCGATGGTTACGGGCCGATGCTTGTGGGCAAGCGCAAGCTTGCGCGTGACGAAATCATGCGCTGCCGAATCGCCGTGCCGGGCGAAATGACCTCTGCTTTTCTCGCGCTCCAACTCTGGCTCGACAGGCCAGCAACAGAGTTCGACTACGTCGTCGTGCCGTTCGACGAAATCTTCCGCGCCGTGCGCGAGGATCGGGCGGACGCGGGGCTGATCATCCACGAAGGCCAGTTGACCTACGCCAACGAGGGGCTGCGGATTTGCGTGGACCTCGGCGTGTGGTGGGGCGAGACGCAGGACGGCCTGCCGCTGCCCCTCGGCGGGAACGTCATCCACAAACGGTTTGATCCTTCGACGCGCAAAGCCATTGCGGACATACTTGCTGCCAGCATCCGATTCAGCCTGGATCATCGCGCTGAGGCAGTGACCCACGCCCTGCGTTACGCCCGCGACATGGGCCGCGAACTGGCCGACCAGTTCATCGGCATGTACGTGAACGACTGGACCCTCGATTACGGCGAGCGGGGCAGGGAAGCGATCCAGCGTTTTCTGGGTCTCGGGTTCGAGCGCGGCTTGCTGCCGCGCCGGCAGGAACTGGAGTTCGTCATGTGAGGGGAGATCGACTGGCCGCGGCTTTCCACGCGCAAGCAGACCCATCTTTGATGAGGTGCGGTGACAAACCAACCGCTGGCGGCGCGCTGATACTTGTCACGCCCTGCGCGACCGACTAGCTTCCGCGCAATGCGATCATCCCCCAAACGTCTGTCACCGAAGCGGAAGGTTGAGGAGCAAGCGCCGCCTCCGCCGCTCCCTTCGCCGAACAGCCGCCTGATGCGGCTAGGCTTAGTCCTCGCCGGGATTGTGATCGGACAATGTCTGATCTATGGACCGTGTCTGCTCGGCGAGAAAATCTTGTTGCCATTGGACTCGTTGGTGGGAACTTATATTCCGAGGACGTCGGAATTCATGAATATTCAGGAATGGGATTGGTCGCTTAGCGACCAGGTCCAGACAGGTGAACCTGCGCGCCGGTTCGCGGCTCGGGAGCTTCGCGCAAGGCGACTCCCCCTGTGGGTTCCCGACTATTTTGCGGGAGTGCCATTCGCTTGGTGGCCGACGTTCTCACCGTTCGCGCTGCTTGCTTGCCTCACTGACTCTCCGGTCATACTCGCGTGGAAAGAACTGGCGACGGCGCTGGTTGCCGGCGTGGGTATGTATGTTTTCGCCCGCAGAGTTCTGAAGGTGGCATTTTGGCCTGCGGTCATCGCTGCATGGTGTTATCCATTGACCGGATTTTTCGTAATTTGGCAAGGAGTTGTGCTGCGGCAAACCGTTTGCTTGTTGCCTTGGTTGCTGCTGGCAGTTGATATGACCGCCCGGGGAAAAAGCGGGCTCGCCGTGATCGCGTTGAGTTTTGCTACTGGCCTCACGTTGGTCGCAGGGCAATTGGATGTGGCCGGACAAGTTCTGCTCGTTTCCGGTATTTACGCGATGTGGTGCATCTGGAATGAATTTGGCGTGAAATGTTTTTCGGCCCCTGCTCGGCGAGCGATGCTCGGCCTGGCCCTGGGGTGGATGTTGGGTTTCATGCTGGCCGCGCCATACGTGGCGCCAAGCATTGAATATGTCAGGACGGGCTCTCGTATGGTGGGTCGCTCTGAGGGCGCGGAAGAACGTCCGCCAGGCGGTCTGGTCGCCTTGCCTCACATTTTCGTGCCTGACTACTATGGGCGGACAACGTGCGATACCTGGCCGATCTTTGTCTGGTCGCCGATTCAAAGACATGAACGAGGTGAGCAGATGACGGGCGATACCGTGCTGATGGCTTATCCACCTGGGAATCTGCAGGAAAGTGCGGTTGGTGCTTACGCAGGCGTTCTCGCGATGCTGTTTGCAGCGCCCCTTGCGTTTTGGAGCAGACGGCATCGTTCCGTGAATCTGTTCCTGGTCGGGCTCGCTTTCTTAGGTGTCGGCTGGGTTCTGGATGTGCCGATCCTCGTTCGTATTCTGCGTCTGCCGGGCTTAAATATAATGTCGCACAACCGGCTGGTCTTTGCGACTTCCTTTGCCTTTACTGCGCTTGCTGGCGTGGGTCTGGAGGTGTTGAGCGAGGGCGCACTTCGCTGGCGGCGCTGGCACCGGCTGTTCGCAGTACCCGTGACGTTTGTCGCGGTTTTATGTATTCACCGCGCCATTGTCCTTCCGGAGCCGGTTGCGACGAAACTGGGCGACGACGTTTCACAGGGCAAAGCATCCGGTTGGGTCCAGAGCATGAATCAGGTTCGTCAAGTTCAAAGCTGGTACCGGCAGCACCTGCTTGTGGCCGGCGCGATTTGCGCGGCTGGAACGGTTCTTTGGCTTGTGCTGGCGCTCAGGAAACGTCTGCCTATGGAGGTGTTTTTCCCGCTGGCCTGTACAGCCATGATCGCCGACTTGATATGGTTTACACAAAACCGGCAGCCCTTATGTGACCCCTCCCTGTATTATCCGTCTGTGCCGGCCTTGGAACAGACTGCGCAAGCCGCGCCGGGTCGGATCGTGGGCTATGGGGGCTGTCTGCCTGCGAATTTGGCCAGCATGGTGGGGTTGCGAGATGTTCGCGGATATGACGGCGTGGATCCGGCGGCAATGGTGGAGCTTCTGATGGCCACTGCGGCGACCAATAGTGTGATTGCGCCCTACGCTCGCACCATGCTCTTGTCGCCCAAGATTACGTTTTCTGCCGATGGCCACATGCGGCTCCCCGGTATTCTGGATATGCTCCAAGTACGCTATGTCGTTTGCCGCGCTCTTCCACAGACGAACGCACATCCGCTTTGCACCAGCCCCGGTTATTATGTGTTGGAAAACACAAACGCTCTGGCAAGACCATTCATTCCACGGCGAATCGAATGCGTCCCCGATCATGATGAGCGATTGCTGAGACTCGAATCGCCGGACTTTGATCCGCGCGCGACGGCGTTCCTCGAAACTCCCGTCGAACTGCCGCGAGACTGCCGCGGGCAGGCGGGGATTCGGGAGGAGATTCCGACAAGAGTCCGAATTGACGCGCAGATGGAAACTGCCGGCCTGGTGGTCTTGAGCGACCAATGGAACTCGGGTTGGCGGGCTTACTTGGACGGGCAAAGTGCGCCCATCTTGCGGGCGAACCACGCGGTGCGCGGGGTTGTGGTACCGCAAGGGATGCACCGCCTGGAATTCCGCTATGAGCCGGCCAGTTTCAAGTGGGGGTTGCGGCTCGCCGGGGTCGCCGCCCTACTACTGCTGGGCTGGAGTGGATTTCAGTGGCGCGCGAAGAAGGCGGGACCGAAACCCAATGAACCGGTTCGGCCGCCTGCCCCGGGGAATCAGCGAGGCAAGCTCGGCAAGAACAGTGGCTGACTACCAGGGCTCGGCTCTGTTCCCATTCCTCCGTCCGGGTGTTGGCACCCTGCCTTCCGCCGTCGCCGATCAGCGACTTTGGGCTTGTGAAACAGGGTGTCGGTTGGGCAGGCTGACGGCAGTTCGGAAGCGCATGTACCAGGACAAGAAAGTCGTCGTCGTGATGCCGGCCTACAACGCAGCGCAGACGTTGCGCCAGACGTGGCAGGAGGTTCGCGAGCAGCTTTTCGTGGATCACATCATCCTCGTGGACGATGGCAGTCGTGACGACACCGTGGCGGTAGCGCGCACGCTCGAGGGTATGCAGGTCCATGTCCACGAGCGCAACCGCGGATACGGCAGCAACCAGAAAACCTGCTACCGGCTGGCGTTGGAAGCCGGTGCCGACATCGTCATCATGGTCCACCCGGATTATCAGTATACGCCGCGGCTCATTCCGGCGATGGTGACGCTCATCGCCAACGGCCTGCATCCGTGCGTGCTGGGCAGCCGCATTCTGGGCGGTTATGCGCTGCGCGGCGGCATGCCGTGGTGGAAGTACCTGGCCAACCGCTTCCTGACCTTCGCCGAGAACCTGCTGCTTGGCGCCAAACTCTCAGAGTATCACACCGGCTACCGCGCGTTCTCGGCGGAAATCCTGCGGCGGCTGGATCTCGCTCACAGCTCGGACGATTTCGTGTTCGACAACCAGATGCTGGCGCAGATTCTCTGGCACGGCTTCACCATTGGCGAGGTGAGCTGCCCGACGAAGTACTTTCCGGAGGCCTCGTCCATTAACTTCCGTCGCAGTGTGAAGTACGGCTTCGGCTGCCTGGCCACGGCCGCGTCATTCCGGTTCGCGCGGATGGGCCTTTGGCGGTCGAAGCTGTTTCAGGTGGTGTGTGAGGCGAACGCGTCGCCACAATCGCGGGAATGAAAGCCAACCGGACCGGGATGCACGAGGCATCCGCGACTCGGGGACTCATCGGCGACTGCCTCCGAACCCGTTTCACGTTGGTCAAGCCCCAGGCGAGGAGGGACTTCCTGCGACAGGCCTTGGCGCGATGCGGCGAATCGCGCAGCCAAGTCGAGATGCCGGAACTGAATCTGGTTGTGGAGCGTCGCGAATATGCTATGATTCAAGGCGAACTGAGAAGTCACATAGCGCGGGAAGGAATTGCCAATGATTCTGGGAAGGTGTGAGAGTTTTTGCAGTTTTCGGCAGAGGCAACTAGTTGGAGGGTGGGGCGAGCTTACTTGCGAGCCGCGATCCCCGCGTCAGCCCGTTTCCACGCAACGCTTTGGACGACAGGAAAAGGAAGGAAAGGAAAAGTGAAGCGAAGTTCTTCCGTCACGAGTTTTCGTTCCCCTTTCACGACTTTCCCGGATGCGTTTGTGGCAGGCTGGAAGCTTGTCGCTCTGGCCTTTGTGCTGCTGATCTTGTTCGCCTACGTCGCCCGCAGCCAACAGGCGCTGCCCTTGATCCAATGGCAGCAGAGCTTTGGCGGGACCAATGGCGACATCCTTTACTCGCTCGAACGGACTTCCGATGGCGGGTGTATTCTGGGCGGTTATTCCTTTTCGGGCACCAACGGCAACAAGACCAGCCCGAACTTTGGCACCGCCGGCGTGAACAGCGATTTCTGGATCGTGCGCCTGGATGCCGGCGGCAACAAGCTCTGGGACAAGACCTACGGCGGCACCAACAACGAAGCGTTGTTTTGTCTCCGCCAGACGACCGATGGCGGCTTCATCCTTGGCGGCTCGTCCGATTCCGGCCCTAGCGGCAATAAGTCCGCGCCGCGCCGGGGCAATGACGATTTCTGGGTGGTCAAGATTGACGCGAACGGCGGAAAGTCATGGGACGTTTCGTTCGGCGCCACGGGCAAGGACATCCTGTTCAGCCTGCAACAGACAAGTGATGGCGGTTACATTCTCGGCGGCTATTCGCAGTCCGGGACTGGCGGCAACAAAACCAGCCCAAATTACGGCACGGCCGGGGTGGACGGCGATTTCTGGGTCGTGCGCCTGGACGCCAACGGCAACAAGCTTTGGGACCACACGTACGGCGGCACCGGAGATGACAGTCTCTCCTCGTTGCAGGAAGTCACCGGCGGCGGGTTCATTCTGGCGGGCAGTTCCAGTTCGCCGGCGAGTACCAACTCGCCCGCTGATGGCACCAAAACCAGCCCGAACTATGGCGGCTATGATTTCTGGATCGTGCGACTGGATGCGGCGGGCAATCAACTTTGGGACAAGTCTTACGGCGGCAGCGCAGCTGACGGCGAGTCCAACGTGCAGATTCGGCAGACAAGCGACGGAGGATTCATTGTGGGTGGCGATTCCTCCTCCGGTGTGAGCGGCAATAGAACCAATGCGAGTTTCGGGGGCAGTGATTACTGGGTGTTGCGGCTGGATGCCAGCGGGAACAAACTTTGGGAGCGCGTCCTTGGCGGCGCGGGTTTTGATGAGTTGACCGATCTCGCCCAAACCTCGGACGGCGGTTTTTTGCTGGCCGGGTTGTCCGACTCCGGCGTGAGCGGCAACAAATCCAGCACGAATTATGGTTTGAGCGATTTCTGGCTGGTGCGGTTGGACGCCGGCGGCAATAAACTCTGGGACCAGAACTATGGTGGGAGCAACCAGGACGGCTTTTTCAACGCGAGCTTGCGGGCCACCTCGGATGGCGGCTGGCTCCTGGGCGGCGATTCGCAGTCTGGGGCCAGCGGCATCAAGACCGCCGCCGGCTTCGGCGGGGCCGATTATTGGGTGCTCAAGCTGAACATGCCGACCCCGGTTTGGTTGCGGGCGGCACCTCAGCAGAATATTGCGCAGAACGGATTCCATTTTTTTCTCAGTGGCGAGACGAACCGGTTTTACGTCATCGAAAAGTCCGTCACGATTTCACCCCCATCCTGGACTCCGATCAGCACCAACTTGTTGACGGGATCGGAAATGGAGTTAATAGATTCGGGCGCCGGCGGCGCGCCAAAAGCGTTCTACCGAGCGCGTCGCTCACCTTGACCGGCGGGCCGGCAATGAGCAAGATTACGGGGTGATTGAACCATGAACAACATGCGGCAAGAGTTGGAGGAATCGAACATGAGTAGTTTCAAGCCGAATGAATCGTCACGCGCGTCGGGCGCCAGGTGCTCGGGCGCCGTTTCGCGCGCCGTCTTGTTTTGGGTCGCGGGCGGCTTGCTCGCGATCGGCGTCGCCGGTTGGTGGCTGGTTCGCAGCCCGGGGAGGGCCGGCCCCGGCGCGACGATGGTGAGTGGCAACGCGGAGGCGGGCGCAGTCGAAAGGCCGGTGCCGGTCCGCCCGGATCCCGGCACCCCGAAGGCAGCACCTGCGCCGGAACCAAGGTCGCGAGTGCCGTCGCCCGTCGCCCCTCGCCCATTGGCGAATGCCACGCCAACCGCGGTTGCTACGACGGCGACGCCGGCCACGCCCGCCGCCCGCGAACTTGTCAAAAGCCTGCACGAGCTGGAACTGGGCGACGGCGGGATCACCGCGGCCCAAGCGCAGCAGTGGAAGAGCAATCTGTGGAACCTGGTTCAGTCCGGTGCCGCGGGCGCAGCCGCCATCCGCGAATTCATGGAGCAGAATACTGACTACAATTTCGCCTCGCTCAAAGGCGGGAATCAGTTGGGCTTTCTGACCTTGCGCACCGCGCTCGTGGACGCGCTGGCCAGCATCGGCGGCCCGGAAGCCACGGCGGCGGCGCTGCACGCGCTGCAATCCACGGCCGAACCGCGCGAAATCGCGCTCCTGGGCCGGGCGTTGGAGCAATTGGCGCCGGGTGGTGATTACCGCGTGGCGGTGGCGGATGCCGCCCGCAATACCCTGGCCCTGGCGGCGGAAGGCAAGTTGGAAGGCGCCGACGTGACGCCGCTGTTTGAAACTTTCGTTCATTTCGGCGATTCCGCCGCCGTCTTGGACCTCCAGACCGCGGTGGCCAAGTGGGAGAATTATGGCAAGATCGCCCTGGCCCAACTGCCCGGCGGAAGTGGCGTACCGGGGTTGATCGCGCTGGCCAACAACGCCTCCAGTCCGCAAGCCGGCGACGTCAACGGCACCTACGGAATGTTGGCACAGGCGGCCGTGAGTTATCCAGATGCGGCCTCGGCGCTGCTGGAACAGGCGCGGGCGAATCGCATTCCCGAAAGCGCCTGGCCTGCGATTGCCTCGGCGCTCTCGGGAGTGACGCTGCGACTCTCCGGGACCGTGCTCAGCCCCGGTCCGGCACAAGAGCGTTCCCCAGTGACCTCGTACGGGTCATCACAAAGGAATCAGCAGTGGTACTCCGTGCGCGCGGCGGGCCAGTGGACGCCGGAACAGATCCAGCAACAGATACATCTGATTGACGGCTTGGTGGCGCTGAACCCAGGCTCCACCGCCGTTTCCGCCTTGCAGAACGTTCGCAACACTTTGGCAGGGACACCGTCGCGATGAGCCATGCGCTGACCAGCGAGCAGGTAGGAAAGCGGACAAGTGGGCCGTCCAGAGGGGCCGGCCTCGGATTCTCCCTTTCCCGACGGATCGCCTGCCTGCTTGCTGGTTTGTTTCTGGCCTGCGGCCTGGCGGTGGATGTCAGGGCAACCGCAACAATTGTCGCGGACAGCTATGCAATAACGGCGGAGAGCTGCGGCCCGGCTAACGGCATCATTGACCCGGGCGAAACGGTCACCGTGCAATTCTTTCTTAGGAACACGGGCACGACGGACACGACGGACTTGGTGGCGACTCTGTGGGCGTTGGGCGGAGTCCTTTCTCCGAGTGGCGCTCAAGATTATGGGGTTCTGGTTCACGGCGGGGCGGCGGTCGGGAGACCTTTTACGTTTACGGCCAACGGAGCTTGCGGCGGGACCGTGGCCGCCACACTCCAATTGCAGGATGGCGCTGCGAACCTAGGCACCATTACCTTCAATTTCCAACTGGGCATTCCCAGCGCTGCCACCAATACGTTTGTGAACTCAGCTTTCATCTCGATTCCTTTGGTCGGCGCCGCTTCCCCGTATCCTTCGGTGATCCCCGTTTCAGGTTTGATTGGGACGATCACCAAAGTGACCGCCACGCTGTACAACATCAATCACTCCTTTCCTGCCGACATGGATGTGTTGCTCGTGGGACCCGGGGGCCAGAAGACGTTGCTTATGTCCGATGCCGGCGCCGCTGGCATCAACGACCAAGGAATCTTCAACACAACGGTCACATTCGACGATGCGGCCAGTTCCTTTTTGCCCGGTAACGACGGGTTTTACAGTGGAACGTACCGGCCTAGCAATTATGGGCTGGGGGCCGATGTCTTTGATAGCCCGGCTCCGGACGGCCCTTATCCGGTATCTCTGATCGTCTTCGATGACACAGTTCCCAATGGAACTTGGTCTTTGTACGTTTACGACGATTCGAACGGTGATCAGGGCGACATTGCCGACGGTTGGAGTTTGACCATTGCGACCACGAACGTGGCGTGTTGCCTCGATCCGAGCCAGGCCAATTTGGCCGTGGCCGTCTCGGACAGTCCGGACCCGGTCATCGTCGGAAACCAACTCACTTATTCGGTTTCGGTGTCGAATCAAGGTCCCGCCAGCGCCAGCAACGTGGTGATTACGGACGTGCTTCCCCCCGGGGTTGCTTTTGTTTCCGCCACTTCCTCTCTCGGCACGATTGGCTTGGCAGGCGGCAACGTCGTTTGCCAGGTCCCTGCTTTGCCGAGTGGCAGTCGGGTTGATCTGGCAATTGTGGTTACGCCTTCGGTCGCCGGCACGATTGGGAATTTCGTCCAGGCCAGCGCGAATGAAACGGATCCCAATCTCGGCAATAATTCGGCCTTTGCTTTCACCACGGTGGCTGCCCGACCGGTGATTTCCATCTCGGATTCGACGGTGACGGAAGGCAACAGCGGGTCGGTCTTCGCCGTTTTCACCGTCAGCCTGTCGGTGGCGGGCCTCGAAACTGTGAGTGTGAATTTTGCGACCGCCGACGGAACCGCGAGCGCCGGCAGCGACTATGTGGCGACGAACGGCGTGCTGACCTTTGCACCCGGCACCACGGTTCAAACCGTGGCGGTGGCGGTCAACGGCGACATCTTGAGCGAGGCCAACGAAACCTTCTTCGTGCAGTTGAGCAACCCGGTGAACGGCAGTCTGGGGGTGAGCGCGGGGACGGGCACAATTCTGAATGACGATCCGTTGCCGACGGTGTCCATCAACAGCGTGAGCGTGGCGGAAGGGAACAGCGGGACGACCAACGCGGTGTTCACGGTGAGCCTGTCGGCGGTGAGCGGCCAAACGGTGTCGGTCAACTACACGACGGTCAACGGCACGGCGACGGCGGGTGGCGATTACGTGGCGGACGCCGGGGTGTTGACGTTTGCGCCCGGGGTGACCACGCAACCGCTGACGGTGGTCGTGAATGGCGACCTGTTGAACGAAGCGGACGAGACGTTTCAAGTGCAGTTGAGCAACCCAATTGGCACCAGTTTGGGGACGAGCGTGGGGACGGGGACGATTGTGAATGACGACTCGCTGCCGGTGGTGAGCATCAACAGCGTGGGCTTGGTGGAAGGGAACAGTGGGACGACCAACGCGGTGTTCACGGTGAGCCTCTCGGCGGCGAGTGGTCAGACGGTGTCGGTGAATTACGCGACATCCGACGGCACGGCGATGGCCGGCAGCGACTACGTGGCGAGCTCCGGGGTGCTGACGTTTGCACCGGGAGTAACCACGCAACCCCTGACGGTGGTGGTGAATGGCGACCTGTTGAACGAGGTCAACGAAACCTTCGAAGTGCAGATAAGCAATCCGGCCAACGCGATTTTGGGAACGAGCGTGGGGACGGGGACGATTCTGAATGACGATCCGTTGCCGACGGTGTCCATCAACAGTGTGAGCGTGGCGGAAGGGAACAGTGGGACGACCAACGCGGTGTTCACGGTGAGCTTGTCAGCGGCGAGTGGGCAGACGGTGTCGGTGAACTACGGGACGGTGAATGGGACGGCGACGGCGGGCAGCGATTACGTGGCGAACTCCGGGGTGCTGACGTTTGCACCGGGAGTAACCACGCAACCGCTCACGGTGGTGGTGAATGGCGACCTGCTGAACGAGGCAGACGAGACGGTTCAAGTGCAGTTGAGCAATCCGGTCAATGCCAGTTTGGGGGTGAGCGCGGGGACGGGGACGATTGTGAATGACGATGCGTTGCCGACGGTGTCCATCAACAGTGTGAGTGTGGTGGAAGGAAACAGCAGCACGGCCAATGCGGTGTTCACGGTGACGTTGTCGGCGGCAAGCGGTCAAACGGTTTCGGTCAACTACGCGACGGCCGACGGCACGGCGACGGCGGGCAGCGACTACGTGGCGAGCTCCGGCGTGCTGACGTTTGCGCCCGGGGTGACCACGCAACCCCTGACGGTGGTGGTGAACGGCGACCTGCTGAACGAAGTCAACGAGACGTTCCAGGTGCAGTTGAGCAATCCGGTGAGCGCGAGTTTGGGAACGAGCGTGGGGACGGGAACGATTGTGAATGACGACTCGCCGCCGACGGTGTCCATCAACAATGTGACGCTGGCTGAGGGGAATAACGGGACGACCAATGCAGTGTTCACGGTGAACTTGTCAGCGGCGAGCGGC
>Ga0315277_10001450_pt1 | contig 34601 bp, 23 predicted proteins | sample YL17G05_15_MG_FD_203695 | JGI IMG/M metagenome (GOLD analysis project Ga0315277, IMG submission 203695) | Sediment microbial communities from Yellowstone Lake, YNP, Wyoming, USA - YL17G05_15 | ecosystem: Environmental > Aquatic > Freshwater > Lake > Sediment | place: USA: Wyoming | collected...
AGCGCAGCGGATTTGCGTGCCTTGGACGTATTCAGCGGCTTTGCGATACCACGCCGTGACGAAATCGAGAATGCCAGTGCCACGTACGTCGCCCCAGACGAGTTCCATGTCCGCCTTCTGCTCCCCGTTCTGTTCCTTCTTCCCCACGAATGGCGGGTTGCCGAGGACGAAGGAGCATTGCTCCGGCGGCAGGACGGTGCGCCAATCAGTGCGGAGCGCGTTGCCGACCACGATGTGCGGCGAGGCGCGCAGTGGCAGGCGTTGGTAAAACTGTCCGAAAGCCTCCGAGAGCGCGACGTTGGCCTGGTGGTCTGTGAGCCACAGCGCCACTTCCGCGATGCGCGCCGGGAATTCCTCAATCTCAATGCCGTAGAACTGGTGGACGTTGACCTTGGAAAGCTGGTTCACGGCGTCGAGCGACATCTCGTGCTGCTGGCCGTGGAGTTCGAGCAGGACTTCGAGTTCCAGCCTGCGCAGTTCGCGGTAGGTGATGACGTGGAAGTTGCCGCAGCCGCAGGCGGGATCGAGGAAGCGGAGTTTGGCCAGCTTCTCGTGAAACTCGTGCAGGCGCGCGGTGCGGCGGGTGGAGCGGTCGGCCTTGATGCTCTCGAACTCGGCGCGGAGATCGTCGAGGAACAGCGAGCGGATGAGTTTGAGGATGTTTTTCTCCGCCGTGTAGTGCCCGCCGATCTGCCGGCGTTCTTTGCTGTCTATGACGGCTTGGAAGAGCGAGCCGAACACGGCGGGGGAAATGGTTTCCCAGCGGAAACCGCAGCAGGCCAGCAAGCCGTTCCGCATGTCGGCGTTGAACTCGGCAAATTCGAGGCGCTCGGCGAAGAGGTCGCCGTTGACGTAGGGAAACTGGCTGAGTTCCTCGTCGAGATTGTGCTGCCGCTGCGGGATGTCCCGGTTGAGAATGTGGAAGAGTTGTTCGAGTCTGACGCCGAGATCCGAACCGTCCTCGGCGGTGCGATTGCGGAGGAATAATTCAAAGGCTTTCGGCGGAAAGATGCCGTTGTCCTCGGCAAACAGGCAAAAGAGGATGCGGACGAGGAAGCGTTTGAGTTCGTGCCCGGTGTAGCCGCCCGCCTCCAACGCGTCGTGCAGGTTGCACATGAGCTGGGTGGCTTCGAGGTTGGCCGGGTCTTCGGGATTAAGCCGGTGCTGCGTGTAGCCGGCAATGAACGCGAAGTGGCGGATGAATTTGTGGAGTTCGGCCAGCGGGAATTCGACGGTGGGCGGCAGGTGCTTGAGCAGCGGCGCGTCAGGGTCCTGCTCCGGCTCCAAATCGTGGAGAGCGATGCGATTGAAATCCGAGACGATCAGCCAGCGGGGAATCTCGCGGTCGCGCCCGGTGTCCTTGAGGCCGCGGATGTAGTCCATGCCCTGCGCGTGGGCCTTGCCAAGATCGGCGCCGGCGGACTTGTGCTCGACCAGCAGCCGGCCCGGCCAAAAGAGGTCAATGAAGCCCCAGTCGCCGGAGAGCTTCTTGACCGGCTCTTCGAAGGTAGCGACGGTGCGGCGGCGGACGCCGAAGACATTGAAGAACTCATTCCAGAAAGTCTGCCGCTCGGAGGCTTCGCGAGTCTCGCCTTTCCATTCCTTGGCAAAGGCGATGGCCCGGTGTCGAATCTCATTCCACGAAAGCGGCACGCGCAGATGCTACCATGCGCGGCGGTTGAGTCCAGCCCCGCGCGGAGGCTGTCACAAAATGAATGCCCCAGATGGGTCGTTCACTTCGTAAATCGTCATCTTCGTCCGGTGCGAGGCAACAAACGCGCTCCCCTGCTTTGGTGGGACGAGACTTCACCCTGCTTGTCAGCGGCGGTCGCTGAGCGTAACGTGCCACAGCAGTTTCTTGCATGAACCCAGAAAAACAGCTCGCTGGCTTCATAGCCAAGTTCACGCCGGAAGTGGCGGCCTTGGCAGGAGCGGTCCTGGCCAAGATGCGCGCCCGCTTTCCCAATGCCATCCAGATGGTCTATGACAACTACAATTCCCTGGTGATCGGCTTTGGCCCAACGGCGCGCGCGTCGGAATGTGTCTTTTCCATCGCGCTCTCTGCGCGTAGGGCCAGTCTGTGCTTCCTGCAGGCGGGGCCACAGTTGCCGGATCCAGAAAAACTGCTGAGAGGGAGTGGCAACAAGGTGCGACATGTCCGCCTGGAACGCGCGACCGTTCTCGATCAACCGGCGGTCAAGGACCTCATCTCGGCGGCACTGAAGCGGGCCGTTGTTCCGTTTGATCCGGCCGCACCTGGCCGCCTGATCATCAAATCCATTTCGGCCAAGCAACGCCCGCGGCGGCCCAAATGAAAACAACCACCACGGCGTCCTCAGCGCAGGATGAAGCAAACGATCCTTGCCATGTCCGGGAATCTTCAACCACACGATCCGGCCCGGTTTGAAGCGGCTGTGCGCCGTTTCGACGAAGAGAACGCACGCGACCCGAATGTCGAGGTCGTTGACGGCTTGCCGCATCCGCGCGAGTGGATCTACGCCCGCTGGCTGACAGACTGGGTGCTGAAGCTAGACCCGCGCGCCCCGGAGGAATTGCGGCTGGCGGCCCGCTGTCAGCACCTGTGCCGCTGGATGATTCCGCGCAACTCCCACCCGATGACGCGTGCAGGCTACCTGCAATGGCGCGAGGCGTTGAAGAAATTCCATGCACAGAAGGCCGGCGAAATCCTGCGCGAAGTCGGCTACCCGGAAACGGTGATCAACCGCGTGCAGGAATTAATCCTGAAGAAGAATTTCCCGGCCGATCCCGAATGCCGTGTACTCGAAGACGCGCTTTGCCTGGTGTTTCTGGAACACCAGTTGGCCGACCTCGCTGGCAAAAGTTCGGAGGAGAAGATGATCTCTGTGGTTCAAAAGGCGTGGAAGAAAATGACGCCCGCCGCCCAAGCCGAGGCTCTGAGGCTTCCCCACCGTCCACGCGAGCAGGCACTGCTGAAGCGCGCGCTGGAAACCAAGGCCCACCAATAAATGGCGCATCAGATCAGGTGTTCGACCAGTGCAACGGATTCGCCTGCGCATCACCTGCCAATGGAGAATGGGCCTGCACCATCGTGGTTTGCGCTGGCTGGTTCCTTCTTCGTTCAGCCAAAGAGCGCTTCGATGGGTTGGCCCACGCCGTCGCGCGTGACGTAGAATGGCCGTTTCTCGATCTCGTAAGCCAGTTTGGGCGAAATCCCCACGGCGCGGTAGATCGAGGCGTGCAAATCCTCGATCACCGCGCGGTCTTTGAGGGTGCGGCAGTAGTCCTACGTGCCTGCTATTTGTAATGAAACCCCAACAGGTTCCAATAATAGAGCCAGCCGAGCAGAGTCAGCCCGGCCACGGTGACCAGGCTGTAGTGAATCCGTCCGGCCAGACTCCAGTACTTCCGTGTCCAGGCGCGGACGCTGAACAATGCTGTCGCCGCGAGCAATGGGATCGCCGCCAATGGCAGCCACAGGGCCTTTTGCATCAAACACGGTACGCCAAAGGCAAACTGCTCTCGGTCAGCAGCTCCTAGCAGGACGCAAGTGAACAACAGCAGGAAGAGCAAGCCCATGATCCAAGCCGCCAGCCGGGCGCGGCGCGGCGGGCTTTCGGTTTCGCGACGGCCCCGCAAACAGCACGCCACAATCGGCCACGCGACCAACGCGCTGAGCATCATGAAAAGTGAAATGCCGGCCACCGCGCGGTGGAACGCGGCAGTCTCATACCACCGGAGTTTGACGAAGGCGTTGGCTGAACCTCGAACCAGATGTGTAATGTTGCCCGCTGCGTCGGCACGAAAGGCCAGCCGCTTTTGGCCCCTGGCTTCTCGGAACAGCAACGGCTCCACCTCCACCCATTTCTTGGGGCCTTCGCCGGCTCCAGCGGTGACCAGATATCCCTCCGGATCAACCCTGACATTGATTGTTTCCATGATCGCCGCCAGCTTGGTCAGCGAGGTGAACGACCTTCGCAGCGAGGAGTATTCCCCGGCGCACTGGGCGACGCGATCCAGCACAGGCTTGGCCGGTTTCAACTCCTCGATCTCAGGCGGCGGGTAGTAATGGTCCATGAACGCCTTCTGAAATCCTCCCAGTGCCTGATTGGCTGTGTCGCAGTTGTAGGTTACGAAAAAGCCGGTATTACGTTCGGGCAAGAGCGTGAGCAAGGTGAAACAGCACACCATGCCGCCGTCGTGGCCGATCGTGCGTTCGCCGTTCAGAGTCCCTGAGCCGAATCCATGAAGTATCGGACTTAGGCCATGGGCGTTGGTGAACAGGGGACTGTGCATCGTCAGCGCTGTGGCTTCGGACAGGATTCGGTTCCCGCGGTATTCGCCGTTCTGCAAATGGGCGATCATGAATCGCGCCATGTCAGTGGCCGATGCGCTCATGGAGCCTGCCGCGCGAGTTGGAACAAACTCGTAGCCTTGGGGCTGAAACCTGCCACCCGCATATTTGTAGCTTTGCACCAAGTCCAGCGTCAGAGCCGCAGGCACTGGCTGTCGAGGCGTGGTGTGTTCCATCGCCAGCGGAGTGAGAATGTTTTTCTCGACATAGTCTTCCCAAGACATCCCGGAAACTTCCTGCACGATATAACCCGCCAGCGCCGAGCCGTGGTTGGAATAAACCGAGAGCTGCCCCGGAGGCCGCACCCGGGCGGGCAACTCGGCCGCCAGCACTTCGCCCAGCGGCTTGAGACTCGCCGGATCGTAACTGAAGAGCCCGAGCACGTAGTCTTCGAATCCCGGCGTGTGCGTCAGCAGATGGGTGAGCGTGATGGGCTCACGAAAGGTCGTCGGAGTTTTGAAGGCTTTGAGATACGTGTTCACATCCGCCTTCAGGTCCAGCTTGCCTTGCTCGGCCAGTTGCATCACCGCCGTCCAGGTGAACAGCTTGGTGACCGAACCGATGCGGAACAGCGTCGTTTCCGGGTCCACCTTCCGACTTTTTTTGAGATCGGCATAGCCGTAGCCCTTGGCGAAATACAATTTCCCGTCCGCCACCACCGCGACGGCCGCTCCGGGTATGTGCAGGGACTCCAGTTGGGCGGCGATCACGCCGTCCACGAAAGCCTCCATTTCCGCCGGGCCTCTGAAGCCACGGGCTGCGTTTGTTTCCGTTCCGGCGAGGCTGGAGCAGACCGCGGCCAAGCTCGCCAACATTACGAACTCAATTCTGAATTTCAAATTTGCAGGAGCATTGTCTTGATCAGCGCGGAAACTGCAGCGGTGTGCCCTCTGTTTCGCGACAGGGCGAATCGCCCAGTTCCCGATTATCCGAACAGCGCCTCGATGGGCTGGCCCAAACCATCGCGCGTGACGTAGAACGGCCGTTTCTCAATCTCGTAGGCCAGCTTCGGCGGAATGCCCACGGCCCGGTAGACCGAAGCATGCAAGTCCTCGATGACCACGCGGTCCTTGAGCGTCTTGCACGGACGCTCGTCGGCGGTCAGGCCGTGAAGATGGCCGCGCTTGACGCCTCCGCCAAACAGCAGTACGCAGCCCGCGTCGGTGAAATGGCGGTGCATGCCGTAGTGTTTCTCGCTCTCGATCTTGTCCGGCACGTCCACCTGGTCCTTGACCTTCTTGTCCGGCTTGCCCTCGATAAGCGCGTCGCGGCTGAACTCGCTGGCGAGCACGATCAAGGTGCGGTTGAGCAGGCCGCGCGATTCGAGGTCGAGCACGAGCTGGGCGATGGGCGCGTCAATCTGCTGCTTCATTGCTGTCAGGCGTGCGTTGCCGTTCTCGTGCGTGTCCCAGTTGAGGAACGGAATGTATTCGGTCGTCACCTCGATGTAGCGCGCGCCGACTTCCGCCAGCCGCCGCGCGAGCAGGCAGCCCAAGCCAAATCGCCCGACCATCTGCGCCTCGTATTTCGCCCCGAAACGATCCTGCTTCGCGTCAAACCGCTGGCCGGGTTCATAGCCAGGAACGTATTTGCGAATGCTATCGAGGGGTTCGAGCGCCAGATCGAACGCCTTCGCCGCCGGTGAACTTAACAGCCGATGCGCATTGTCGAGCGAGCGCAGGAGTGATTCCCTCTGGTAGTCGCTGCCGTATTCCGAAATGGGACTGGCGGCGAGCAGCTTCTTGTAAAATTTGTTGCGATCTTCGAACCGGCCCGGCGTCATGCCGCCCGGCGGGCGCACGGTATCAGCGGCCGAGTCGGGAAACGGGATGTTGAATGGTCCGTATTCGCTGCCGAGAAAGCCCGCCGTCGTGAACGCCTTCAGTTCCTCGCCCTCTCCGACATCGAAGCGCTGGCCGATGTTAATGAACGCCGGCACCGCCCGATTCAGCGGGCCGAGCGTGCGCGCGATGACGGCGCCCAGGTGCGGCGCGGCGACGGTTTGCGGCGGCGCGTAGCCCGTGTGCCACTGATACTGATGCCGCGAGTGCAGGATGAAACCCAGATCGCCGGCGGTGTAAGAGCGGATGAGCGTGCCGCGGTCCATGACGGACGCCATCTTTTCGAGGCCGGCGGAAAAGTGGATGCCGTTCACGGCGGTCGGAATGCTCGGGAACGTGCTGAGGAACGCGCTCGAAGACATGCCCTTCTCGAACGGTGTGTAGCGCTTGGGATCAAACGTCTCCGTGTGCGCCATGCCGCCGGCCATCCAGAGAACGATGACGGTGTCGGCAGTGGGCTTGATCTTTTCGGGCGATGCTTCGGCCGAAACCGCGGCGCGCGGGAAACCGGCGGCCAGCGCCGACAGCGTTGCGGCGCTCGCGGTTTTCAGAAAATCGCGGCGCGACCAAGTTCCATTCGTTTTCATCGCTCGGCCTTCAGTATATCAGTTGAAACTCCGGCAACATCGTCACGCTCCAGAGCAAATCCTCCACACCTGCCGCCTGGAGCGGTTGGCCCACGACACGGCTGGCCAATTCGGCTTCCGGTGACGTTGGTCTGCGGCCCAGGGCTTTCGCGTAAATCTTTTCGATGACGGCACCGGGTGAGACTGCTTTTCCATCCGCAATGATCTGCTCCGCTCCGCGCTTCAGAACTCCGGCCAGCTCCGAACCGTTCGTCAATTCCAAGGCTTGCAGCGTCGTCGCGGCGCTGGCCCGCACGGTCACGACTTGTTCGCGGTTTGGCCGGCTCAGCGCCACTTGCAGGCTGTCTGCGGCCACGAGTGCAGCGCGCGTTCGGGCGAAGCGATTCGTCGCGCCGGTGCCCAGCACGATTTTCGCATCCGGCTTTTCGGGCCAGACATCCGCCAGCGCGTCCACCGCGTCGCGGAATTGCTCGGCGGAAAGCCGGCGCACCAGCGGGCCGTGAAACACGAACGCTTCGTCCAGTCGCTCCGACGCGGGCACTGCCGGCATCTCGTAGGCCCGCGAAGTCAGCAGGACTTCAATCAAATGCTTCACATCGTAGCCGTGGTCCGCAAAATCCTCCGCGAGCGCGTCCAGGAGGTCCGCGTTCCACGCCGGCTTCTCCATGTCATCCACGGGCTCGACGAGGCCGCGGCCAAGGAACTTCTGCCACAGCCGGTTCACCAGCGTGCGCGTCAAGCGGCCATCCTCGCGGCGGGTGATGAGTTGCGCCAGTTGCTCGATGCGCGCGGCGCGATTGGTCGCGGCATCAATCTCGCCGAGTTGCGCGTAGATGAACTTGGGCGCGGCCATCTGGCCCGTGGGCTTGTCGCAATGGACCATTTCCAGCGGCCCGTCGGCATACACGCTGGCCAGTCCGTAGGCGTCGGCGAGTGTCCAGTCGTTGATGAAACTGTCGTGGCAGCTTGCGCACTTGAGATTCACTCCCACGAAGACCTGCGAGATGGTCTGCGCCGCCTGCATCTGCGGTGTCTGGCTGGCGTTGACGACTCCGCGCCAGACGATGCCGCGCGTGAAGCCTTCGCTGGCGGGCGTGGGATTGATCAACTCGCCGACGAACTGGTTATAGGGTTTGTTCGCCTCGAGCGCGGTGTAGAGCCATTGCGTGATCTGCTTGCGCCCGCCGTCAATGTAGCCCGTGCCCCGATAATCATTCCGCAGCAGATCGTTCCAAAACGACATCCAGTGCAGGGCGTAGTTTTCGTTGTCGGCGAGAAGACGTCGGACGAGTCGGACACGTCGGTTGCTGCTGCGATCTGCGACAAACCGCTCCAGTTCCTCCGGCGGCGGGAGCAGGCCGAGCACGTCGAGCCAGACTCGTCGTGCGAACAATCGGTCATCTACCGGCGTGGATGGCTTGATTTCGTGCGCAGCGAAATAAGCTTCCAGGTAGCGGTCAACCAAGTTTGCATCCTTGGCCCGGCTGGCGGGAGCTTCCGACCGGCGCGGTTTCAAATTCACCGGCTCGGCCCTGGCGAATGTCACGCCCGCATCCCACCGCGCGCCCTGATCAATCCACGCCCGCAGCACCGCGATCTGTTCGCGCGTGAGCTTCGTGCCCTTCTTCGGCATCATGTCATCAGGATCGAAACCCATCACCAGTTCGATGAGCCGGCTGCCGGCACTGCGACCGGGAATCACCGCGGCGCCTGACTCGCCGCCCTTGAGCAGCGTCTCGCGCGAATCAATCCGGAAATCGCCTTTGGCCCGGCCCCGCCCGTGGCACTTGATGCAACTGGCTTCGAGGATAGGCTTGATTTCGCGGGTGAAGTTCACCGTGTGCCCCGCGGGCGGCGGCAATTGCGCGACTTGTTCCGACGTGAGCGCCGCGCGGGCGCACGGCGAGGATGCCACGAACAAACAGAACAGCCAGCGGCGGAGGCTTGGGTTCATTGGGCGGAAATCTAGCCCTGTCCGGTGCAAATGCAAAATACACGGGGGCCTAACCCCGCCTGACAAACGGAAGCGTCTTCGATGTCAGCTCAGCCGTCGCGCCCTGCCGCAGTCCCTGTTGGTGTCGCGGAAATCACCTGCGCTTTTCCATGCCGCAACCATGCCAGCACGACCGCCACCAGCAGCGCCACGCCCAGCACGCACACCACGGCTGCGCCGGTCGGCACGTCGAATTGGTAAGAGGCGTAAAGCCCAGCCATGCTGGAAGCCGTGGCCACGCTCCAACCGATGGCCAGCGCGGCGCGCAGCGAGGGCGTGAGATAGTTCGCGCAAACCGCCGGCACGATCAGATACGAGAACACCAGCAACACCCCGCCGACCCGCACGAAACTCGTCACCACCAAGCCGAACAGAGCGTAGAAAAAGAAATCCCAGAGGCGCACTTTCAGCGAGTTGCACCGCGCGTGCTCCGGATCGAAGGACAACGCGAGGAATTTCTTCCGGAAAATCCAATGCGCCACACCGATGGCGGTATAAAGCGCGGCGGTCTTCCAAATCTCCGGCCAGCTCACGGTCAGCAAATCGCCGACGAGAGTCTTCTGGAGTTCCTCCTTGCCGTGCGGGCTTTTGCTCAACAAGAGAATCCCCGCCGCCGCCGCCACGACATAGACGATGCCGATAAGTGCCTCCAGCGGTACGCGCGCGTGATGTGGTGGGCGCGTAAACGTGAAAACCAACGCGCCGGCCAGCGTGAAGGCGAGCGAGTAGTAATAGTTGTGGGGGTCACCAGCTTCGTGGCCGAGCAACAGGCACAGGCAGGTGCCGAGCGTCGCCACCTGCGCGAGGGCGAGGTCCACGAAAATAATTCCGCGCCGCACGATGTGCAGGCCGTAATAGACGAGGATGCCCGGCAGGAGCAGGCACGCTACCAGCGGCTTGAGCATCACTTGAAAGGCTTCCATGACAATGCTCCTTACTTGGTTTGGCCTGCGAGCGCCTTCGTCACCGCGTTGACCAGATAATTCATCATCTGGATGTAGCCGCCCTCCGAGCCTTTCGCGCCACCGGGGTATTGCGTTACATCCACAACCACCGCGCCGGTGGCGCTGGCCACGGATTCCGCGGTCTTGCGGTCGAGGTACGGGTCGTGGAAAACCACCTTCACGTTTTGCTCCTTCATCTTTGTGATGACTTCCGCCAAATGCGCCGGCGACGGCGGAATGCCCGGCTTGGGTTCGAGGAACAAATCAATCTGCACGCCAAACCGCCTGGTGAAATACGGCCACGAGTTGTGGTAAGCGGTGATGCGTGCCCCTTTGAACGGTTCGAACGCCTTCTGCCACTCCGCCAGCTTCGCGTCGAGGGCGTCGGTGAACTTCTTCAAGTTCGCCTGGTAGCTCGCAGCCTGCGGCGTGTCCAGTTTGCCGAACGCGTCTGCAAGATGTTGCGCGACGATGCGCGCGTTGGCCGGGTCCACAAGGAAATGTGGATTACCGGCGGCGTGGATGTCGCCTTGGGAGCGATCCAGCGCGGTCGGCACTTCGAGCATCTGCACGCCTTCGTTGCAGCGGATGTCGCCCGGCGCGCCGGAGGCAATCTTTGCGTTGCGCGTCCCGGCCAGCAGCGGCGGCAGCCAGCCGATTTCCAATTCCGCGCCGCCTTCGAGCAACGCATCCGCCCTATTCAGTTTCACGATGAAGCTGGGCTTGGCGTCCACGAAGTGCGGGTCTTCGCTTGGCCGCGCCAGCGTGGTGATGTCCACCTGCTTGCCGCCGATCTCCTGCGCGATGGCCGCCAGGTCCGGCGTGGTGGCGACGAGGTTGAGTTTTGCGTCGGCGTTGGCGGCGAGCAGCGCAACGCTGAGAATTATCGGGAATTTTGTTCTCATATCTGTGTTCAATCCGTGTTTCATCGGTGGCTAAAACTTGTGCGCCGCGTGCGCGCCCAGAAGAAATTCAAACTGCAACCAAACCGAGTGGTCCACGCCGATGTCCTCCCGGTCGTCGTAATTGTATTGGAGGCGAATCTTGGAAAACTCGCTCGGATACCAGGTCAGGTTTGGCGAGATGCGCCAGCGTGGCAACCGCTGCGGGTCGTTGCCCAGGAGCTGCTCGTAGGCCGCCTGCTCGCTCCGCGCGACGTAATCCCCGCGCAACCCCGCCACCCAGCCTTTCCGAAATCCCCACAGCAGTTGCGAGTAAAGTCCCCAATCCGTCAGCGTCTCGCGTGGCAGGCTGACATCGGTGAAATCGCCCACGTCGCCGGTGAACGCGCCAGCCACGTAGCGGCGCAGCATCGCTTCCGTTTGGAGCGAGACGAACGGGAACCCGGCGTGCGCGTGCGCTGATTTCCATTTCCAATACAAATCCACGCCGTAAATCTGCGTGTCCGTGTCCGTTCCCGAGCCGTTCGGGCCGAACGCTCCGGAAATGCCGGCCAGCAGCGTCTGCGTGTCGGTCAGGTCAAACGACAGCGCATAGCGCGGTGTGAACAGCATGTCGCCAAAGGACTTCACCTCGCCCTGCGTGAGCGGTCTGCCCATCAACGGTGTGCCGCCGTTGTCGTCGCGGAAACTGTGCGCCGTGCCGCCCTGGCTGTTTTGCACGGCGAGAAACAGTTCCGAGTAAAACGGCGTAGGGACGAGCCACGACACCCGCGCGCCGGGATTGCGCAGGCCATCCGCGCCGAGGAAACGCCCGTTGACCAGCGGCGTGTCCACGAACGCCCAGGCGTGCGGATGCTGCGTGTTCAAGCGCCCGAAGTCGGTAAGGATTTGCCCGGCCCGCACCTGGAGATTCCACGGGAGTGACATCGTCTCCAGCCAGCCTTCCTCCAGTTCGATCTGGGTTTCGCCACCAGAGTCGAGCAGCAATGCGATGTTGGCATTGCCGCGGAAATACGGATCCACGGCGCCCTGAAAGTTCGCTTCCACGCCTTGCACCGTGAACCCGCGCTGGTTTGGATCATGCCCGCCCAACTGCGTGCCGCCCTCAATGTCGCTCGCCGTCGAACCGCCGACGGCGAACGTGCCCACCAGGCCGATGTCCATGTAACCTTTCCCGCCGCCGACACGAATCGGCTCGGTCGGCGACCACAACTTGCTTGGCGCGGGCGCGGGTGAAGCGACCGTTTCCGCCGTGCGCGGCGCCGTCGTCGGCGCGGGTGATGCCGCCACGGTTTCGGTTGGACGCGTCACCCGTTGCTGCGCCTCCAACTTATCCACCTGTTTCTGCAATGCTTCGATCTGCTGGCGCTGTTCGCGCACCACGCGATCAAAGTTCGCCTGCATTTGCTCAAGCTGGCGCTTGAGCTGGCTGATTTGATCCGCAGCCTGCGCCCGGATGCCACACGGCATCGCGACAAGGCACGCAGCGGCGACTGCGGTCCAGCCGACTGGTTTCAAAGACTTCATAGGATTCTCGAAAAAGGTTTTCCGACGCGCGCAACACCGCGCGTCAGGGATTCAATTGAACGACACCACCAACCCGGCGGGGTTACCGCTGGCGACTTCAGAAGGCGAGAATGAAAGCCGGTGGCGCCCGGCTAAGCGGAAGGAGTGTGGCGAGCAGTGCAGAACCCGTTTCCCGCCGAGCTGGCAAGGACACGCACAGCGCCATGACTGTGACCGCGACCACCAGCGTCAGAGCGCAATCCACGTGGCCCTGTAGCAGCAGGCAAACGACGCAGAAGCTCGCGTGGGATGGTGAATCAGTATGGAGAGAGCCGTGCAGCGCACCGCTGGCCGAAGCCAACGCAGACGCGAGGAGCAAGACTGCCAGCACACCGGAAATTCCCGGTGCTGTCAGTCGTCGGCTTGGAATGAGCCGGTTCACGCGGACACAATAAAGCAGAGACGCTGCATCGTTTCAAGTCGCCAGCCCGGGTGAGCAGTTGATCCGGTTTTGGAACTTGCCACGCTCAAGCGGCTCCCGGCAACCTGACTGCCGACGATGAATCTGCCGAACAAGCTGACCGTGTCCCGCTTCGCGTTGACCGCCGTTTTCTTGTGGGCGGTCTTCTCGCGGTCGGCGGTGAACGACACCATGGCGCTCGTGGTGTTCTGCCTGGCCGGCGTGACGGATTTTCTGGACGGCCGGATCGCGCGGCGGCGCGGCTTGATCACAAACTTTGGCGTGCTCATGGACCCGCTGGCGGACAAGGTGCTGACCTGCTCCGCGTTCATCGCATTGGTTGAACGGCATGTGCTCACGCCGCCGCCCCTCAACTGGCTGGGGCCGCTGCCCGTCTTTCCGAAAGTTGAGGCATGGATGGCGGTCGTGATCGTGGCGCGTGAGCTGGCCATCACCGGTCTGCGGCTCCTGGCTGCGTCCAAAAACGTCGTGCTGGCCGCGGAACGCTACGGCAAGCACAAGACGATTTCGCAAATCGTGGCCATCATTGCGCTGCTGCTGATGGACGCCTACGGCGAGTGGTGGCCTTGGCTGCAGAGCCTGCTCAAGCCCTGGGTGCCGGTCTTCGCGCAACTGGCGTTGTGGTTGACGGTGCTGCTGACGGCCACGTCGGGGGCGCTGTATCTGTGGCGTAACCGCGAGATTTATTTGAAGGACGCCTGAGGGCTATCGTTTCGGCGGCGGGTTGAGGGGCAAGGATTCGCCGGAGGCATTGGCTGGCGGCTGGTAAACCCCCCGCGGCAGACCTTTGAGCGGATCGGCGGTTCGGGAGTAGCGCCAGGCGCCGTAGATGCCGATGACCAGCCCGAGCGCGGCGAGCACGCCCAGCACGATCGCGCCTTTCCGCCAGTCAATCCGCGACAGCTGGAGCGTGAGTGAATCCAGCGGCGTGCGGGGGTGCGGTGCCAGGTTCGGCGGCTCGCTGAATTTCTCCGTGGCGGCGAGTTCCGCATCGAGCTGCGCCATGATTTGCGGCACGTCCAGCTTCAGAATCGTCGCGCAACTGCGCGTGAATCCCCGGATGTAAACCGGCGCGGTGAACACGTCAAAGTTCCCTTCCTCCAATGCGCGCAAGTGGTCCCTGCGGATTTTCGTGATTTCCGCCACCTGATGCACCGTGAGATTCTGGGCCTCGCGACCGGCGCGAAGTTGTTCGGCAACTGTCGGCATGTGCTTCTATTAAGCGGCGAGCTGAAGGTTTTGGCAACCTTGGAAACGGCTCGAATGGCAAGCCACGTGCTCGAATCGAATTGGACTTGGGCGCGGGCTTGCGAAGCTGCCGCTACGATTCCCGCTCCAGCCGCGCGAGCACTTCCGGGTCGCGCACGTCCACCCACCGGCCCTCGATTTCCAACCCGCCCAGGCGGTGCCCTGCCGCTACCCAGGCGCTGACCGCGTCCGTGAGCTCGTATTCCCCGCGCGGGGACTTCTCCAACTTCGCGATGAAACCGAAAAGCGAGGGCGTGAAGAGATAAATGCCGGCATTGTACCACACGGGGTCGTCGTCCCTCAGCCAACCCTCCTGACGGAGTTGCTCGATTTGGGCTTGAGAGGGTTTCTCAATCAGACGCGTGAGGCAGAATTCCTTGTCGAAAAGGTTTACTCCACCTTTCGTCACATCCTCGCCGCGTGTGACCGTGATGACGCCGGAGAGATCGCCCCCGCGGAAGCGCTGGATCATGCGCGCGTAAGTCTCCGGCCTCACGAGGATGTCGCCGTAAGTCAGGAGGAATGGCGAGCTGCCGATGAAGTCCTTGGCCGGTTCAGCGGCTTTGCCTGTGCCGTCCAGCACGATCTGGCGTCCAAAGGCAATGCGCGCACCCCATTTGGCGCCATCAGCAAAATGCCGCTCGATGACTTCCGCGCGGAAGCCAGTGACCATGAAGATCTCATGCACGCCGGCGCCGACGAGACCGGCGACAATGTGTTCGAGAATGGGCCGGCCTTGGACGCGAAGCATGGGCTTGGGCAGTTCGTTCGTGAGCTCGCGCATGCGCGTGCCCTTGCCGGCAGCCAGAATCACAGCTTTCATCTGCGATCAGTGAATATCGTGCGGTTGCGGGCGGAAAGGAATTTTTGCCTGTCTGTCGGCTGGGGATTTCCGAGCGAAAAAGAATTTTTCATGTTGTTGACAAATCAGGCGCGATTTGTAGAATGGCCCCAGTTCGGGTGGCAGCACGTTTCTTCAGCGGGGTTCCCCACCCCCACCTCCTTGGCGTCTGCCGCCCGAGCGTTTTTCGCGCTTCGGCTTGACGCAGTGGAAGGTGTTTTCTAGGTTCTGCTGCCCCTAGCGGGGGCGTAGCTCAATTGGTTAGAGCGCTGCCCTGTCACGGCAGAGGTTACGGGTTCGAGCCCCGCCGCTCCCGCCACTCTCCATGTTTTGAACAACAGCCGCGCAATTGTATAGGCGCGCTGGGGGTCCAAGAAGGTTCACATTATTCGAAAAGTCCTGAGAATGGGGGCTAGCCAGGAGGGCTGGGAGCAGTCAGGTTCTGGGGATTGAACCTAACCCGGCGTATCCGGAACCAAGAGGCTGGGGCGAATTGGGCGGCATGCAAACGACCACTGCTTCCGACGTAGCGGAGTCGGGTTCGTTGGTATCCCCTTACGCCACACAGATGACCGGTCAATTGGGTTGCCTTGGCCGCAGGATTCTCACCGGGAGTCTGTTGCACCTTCGCCAAACCGCGGCGTTGGAGGAGTGACAGCTCCACTTCACCGGTATCCGCTGTTCCGACCTGGGCGTTTTTCGCCGAACCGCGGCGCGACGCGATGCGCGATCATGCGGTGCCGTCGGCGCGGGAGGCGGAATTGGAATCTGTGAGTGGCGATCTGGCTGCCTTACCGTCAGCAGTTCTTCTTCAACGGCCACGCCTGGCTGGCCAGCGAACTGCGTCGAACCGGGATGGTCTTTCGGATGGCGGACAATGCGCTCGTCGTGATCGCCGTCTGGAACGCCGCCCAAACCTCGACGAAAGGTTCCCGATCTGGGCCAGAAAACCCTGGTGGTCGCGCGCAAACTCAAGGCGCACCTCATCCAGCCCGCACTCGCGATCCCAACCCCACCCACCCGGACATCCCAGCCATCTTTCACAGCATTTTCTCGCTAACGGACTGAACCCGACGGAGCGCCAGGTACAGTCAGACGTGGGATTGGGGCGCGTTCTCGTCAGTGTTGGGCGCATTCCGGGCGGGATCCGGTACTGGTGAGTTTGCAGCCGGTGGATGCGCAGGGGTTGGTCTGGCGGCGGCTGATGGAGGATTCGCGCGCCCGGTTCGAGTTGTGAACAGGGCTACGGCGTGGATAAAGCCAGAGCACGGTGGACGGGATAGAAAATACTGGAAATAGGTTCTCTCCCCGCTTGACGGGTTCCGCGCGTGCTACCATATTCGGCCCGTCAGCAGTCCGTGGATGAAGTTGAGTTGAAGTTTATGGCCAGGACGAAGCTCAGAAGGTCTGCCGCCGGCGCCGCGCGGCGAAAGGACGCGGGAGCTTCCACCAAGGGCAAGCCCCCGCCACATGTGAATCAGACATCGTCTAGCAAATGCGCGTCGGCCCCCGCGGCCGCCCCTGCCGGCGTACGCACAGTTGCAGCAGTTCCGGTGGATAGCCGCCGCCTGGCGCATGGACGCCCGTGCCCGGGAACAGAACTCCAGGAGAAGGTCAAGGAGCTCGTCCGCTTGGCCCAGGAGCAGGGCTATCTGACTTACAGTGACATCGGGGACGCGTTCGCGGAGTATTCCATTTCGCCAGACGGAATGGACGAGGTGTATCTGAAGCTCCGCAATCTCGACGTGGAGATTGTGGACCAGGCGGAAGTGGACCGCGTCAAGCAAGCGGAGGCGGACGATGATGACAAGGCGCGACTGGACATCCTCGATGATCCGGTGCGGATGTACCTCAAGCAGATGGGGGCGGTGCCGTTGCTCACCCGCGAGCAGGAGGTCGAGATTTCCAAGCGGATCGAAGACGCGGAGAACGAAGTGCGGCGGATCATTTACGGTTTCGGTTTCACCGGCAAGGAGCACATCGCCCTGGCGGAAAAGCTGATCTGCGAGCCGCCGAAGGAGCGCTTCGACCGCGTCATCCTCGACAAGAAACTCGAGGTGCGCGACCGGCACTTGCGCGACTTGCGCCGGCTCATCAAGCAGGTGCGCGCGCTGGACAGTCAGGTGGACGCCAAGTGGACCTCGCTGCGCAACGCGCACACCAAACCCTCGCGCCAGCGCGCCGCCAGCGCCTGCCGCAAAGCCGACAACCGCCTCCAGGCCGCGTTCCCCAAGTTCTTCTACAAGCAGAAGGTCATCGAGGAGATGATGCTCGTGGCGGAGAACATCTGCGACAAGTTCCAAGCCAGCCGGCAGTTGATCCGCGACTTGGAAACGCACGGCAAGTCCCAGGCCAACCAGGCAGTCGTGCATTCCGAGGAGAAGAAGATCCGGACGCTGGAGGATCTGGTGCGCACGTCCTGTGCGGCCTACCTCAAGGCGCACACAGAATTGAAACACTTTGCCGCCAAGGCGGTACAGGCCAAGACCGAAATGGTCGAAGCCAACCTCCGCCTCGTCATCTCCATCGCCAAGAAGTACACGAACCGCGGGCTGTCGTTCCTCGACCTTATCCAGGAAGGCAACATGGGCTTGATGAAGGCCGTGGAGAAATTCGAGTATCGCCGCGGCTACAAGTTTTCCACTTACGCCACGTGGTGGATCCGCCAGGCCATCACCCGCAGCATCTCCGACCAAGCCCGCACCATCCGCATCCCGGTGCACATGATCGATACCATCAACCGCCTCATGCGCGCGCAGAAACGGCTCATCCAAGATTTCGGCCGCGAACCCACCGCCGAGGAACTGGCTGACGACATGGAACTCCCGGTGGAACGCGTCCGCGCTGTCATGAAGATGGCGCAGCAACCCATCTCCTTGCAGGCCGCGGTGGGCGATGCGGAGGATGCGAGCTTCGGCGATTTCATCGAAGACAAGGCGGCGGAAAGCCCGTCCGACATGACCAGCTTCAGTCTGCTGAAAGAAAAGCTCACCGACGTGCTGGCCAGCCTGGCCGAGCGCGAGCGCAAGGTGCTCGAACTGCGCTTCGGGTTGGGCGACGGCTACGCGCGCACGCTGGAAGAAGTGGGCAAGCAATTCCGCGTGACGCGCGAACGCATCCGGCAGATCGAAGCCAAGGCGTTGCGCAAGATGCGCCACCCGACGCGCATGCGGCAGTTGCACGGCTTCCTCGAAGCCGAGCTTGGCGAAGCGGTCCAAACTGCCCGCCGGTGAGTCCTGCCGCGCGGGCCAGCCGCACGATGTCTTGCGCCGCGCACTTGAAGCGCGCGTTCCTTCTGGGTCCAGGGGCTACGCCGTGTGGATGAGCTTTTGCGCCGCAGTAAACAAATTCCCCGGATTCGGTCACTGGGAAGAGTGTCTCTGACCGCCCACTGTGTCGAGGCCGGCCCTCCTTTGCAAAGGACGCGATCCCGGCAAACGACGCGGATCGAGCAACGGCTCTAGCCGGCTTCGTCATTTTCCGCAGCACGCCGAGCCGGTGTCGCTGTCCAATCCGAGGCAAATGCGCGATGATCGCTCCAATCGCTCCCTCACCATGCCGCTAGCGAGCCAAACCAGAGAGTGTGGCGGGACGAGCACGGGCCCGATAGAAGACAGGGCTTTGGTATTGCCGTTGATCGCGGCGGCAACTCAGCAACGTGAGTTGGTCGGAGGCAAAGCCGCCAACCTCTCGAGGATGATGCACGCCCGGCTCCCGGTCCCACCGGGCTTCTGCGTGACGACGGCAGCGTTCGGCCAGTTCTTGCATGGCTGTCCCAAGCGTGAGGAATTGGCGCGAGTATTGTCGCGGCTTTCGACTGAGCGGTTCCATGAAATTGCCAGCTTGAGTCAGCAAGCCGCAGCCTGTTTCGCCGGCACCTCCTTGCCGGCTCAAGTTCAGGCGGCGGTGCTCGCAGCCTGGCGTGAACACGGATCGCGCCACGCTTACGCCGTCCGTTCCAGCGCGACCGTCGAGGATGATGCTTGCCGATCTTTCGCCGGCCAGTTCGAGTCCATTTTGAACGTGCAGGGTTCGGACGCGCTCCTCGCCGCCATCCAAAAGTGTTGGTTGTCGCTCTTCTCAGCGCGGTCTTTGACGTATCAACTCAAAGAGGGTTTGCCAGTGGGACAAACGGCGATGGCCGTAGTGGTGCAGCAAATGATCCCGGCAGAAGCCGCCGGCGTTCTGTTCACCGTGGACCCGGTTTCCGGCAGCCACGGTAGAATGGTGATCGAGGCGGCAGCGGGTTTGGGTAGCCAAGTCGTATCGGGCAGGGTGAATCCTGAATGCGTCGTCGTGGCGAAGGCGACCTTGCGCATCCTGCGGCGGCGGGCCACGATCGCAACGCCCTACCTGGACGGCGCGCTGGTGCGGCGGCTGGGGAAGCTCGCGCGAAAGGCGGAACGTTTGTTTCAGCGGCCCGTGGACATTGAGTGGGCCGTGGTCGGGGGGCGGGTGTTCCTCCTGCAGGCCCGTCCGGTTTCAATTGCTCCCAAGCCCAAGGCCTGGGAAGACCGGCAGGTCTGGACCAACCTCAATACCGGCGAAGTCTTCCCGGACGTGCCGACGACGATCTCGTGGTCCATGATCCAGACACTCATCGCTCCCTTATTCCGCTCCATTTTCCGCCTGTTCGGCGCCGATGTCGCCAAAGGCCCCACCGCCGGACTGGTGGCGGGCCGGATTTATTTCAATGTCAACACAGCCGTGGCGGCGCTGAGGCCGTTCTCGTTTGCGCTGGGCCGTGTGCCTGGCATTGCCCAGGCGCTCGGTGGCGGACAGATCGAAATGTATGAGGCGGCACTGACAGATATCCCTGACGAGGACCTTCCCGACCTGGGATTCCGTTGGCTTGATTACGTCCTCAGTTGGCCACGAATTCTGCGCGATTTGGCCGCGCATTCACCTGGTCGCAGTACCGCCTTTCTTGCGCGCATGCAGACGCACGCAGAGCAATTGAGCCGGATGGATTTCGTTTCCATGTCCACGGCCGAACTGGCCCGGGCGTTTCCCAAGGTGGTCCAGGAAAGTCTCGGCGACTGGGATCTGCTCCACTTGTTTATGCGGGCCGGGGTGTTGCTGATGTTTCACAGGATTTGTCGCGGCTGGCTGGCAGATCCCGACTTGAGACTCGCCTACCGGCTGTTCGCGGGACTTGGGGGAATTCCACAAGCGGAGGCCGGTTTGGCCCTGTGGCGACTGGCTGCATTGGCTCATGCCGACGAACCAACGGAAGCGGCCTTGCTTGCCGGAACGAGTTGGTCCGACACAGTCTCCAGGTTGGAGAAAATCGAAACTGGCCGTCGTTTCGTGGCTGCTTGGGACACCTTCATGACCTGGCACGGCCATCACTGTCGCGGCGAGCTCGAATTGTCCAACCCGCGCTGGGCTGAATCGCCGGGCTACATCCTGGGTCTGGTGCGCGGATATCTTCGCGCCACCGGCCAATCGGATCCGCTGGACAACCAGCGGCGCCTTGCCGAGGCCCGCGAGCAACTGACCGAGCAGTGCCGCCGCCGGCTCAGGAATCCGCTCAAACGCGCGGTCTTCTCCTGGACGCTGCGCCGCGTCCAGCAACTGGCCGTTGACCGGGAGCAATGGAAGGACTGCGTGGTGCGCCATGTAGCCGTCCTGCGCCGGATGCTCCTGGTGCTTGGCGAGCGGTTGGCCCGGGAGGGCGCGTTGCTCCGGCGCGACGACATCTTCTTCCTGGAGCTTGCCGAGATTGAACCCGTCGGGACCGGGAAGGCGCGATTCGATTTTCAGCAGCTCATTGCCTCCCGCCGTGCGGAATACGAGAAGAACCAATCGCTGGCGCCGCCGCCGACCGTGTCCGGCAGATACGATCCGTGCGCGCAGGTTGCACCGACGCCGGACGCTACCGCCACCATGCTGACCGGTCTCCCCGTTTTTCCGGGCACTGCCACCGGTCGCGCGAGGGTGATCCTGCGAACCGATGACCACGAACAGGTTCTTCCGGGAGAAATCCTCATCGCTCCGTTCACCGATCCGGCTTGGACGCCGTATTTCATTCTGGCCGCCGGTGTGGTCATGGATCAAGGCGGCGTTCTCTCACACGGCAGCATTGTGGCCCGAGAATACGGCCTGCCTGCCGTAACCAACGTGGTTTCGGCCACGCGGATCATCCGTACCGGCGATTTGGTGCAGGTTGACGGCGGTCGGGGTTCCGTGACGATCGTGGAGAGGATTCAGCACAAGAAACGAAGTTGAACGGAGTGCCGAGCACCGGCTCGGCGCAACTTCGTTTTTCGGGATGAATCGCCCGCGACCACCGGCGCCGCGGCCCGCGCGCTTCAGAGACTTCGTGAGCGGTGGCGCATCACGGCGTAAGCCACCCAGCAAATCACGCCGAGCACGGCGTAGAGGAGCGCCGACGTGGGCGACTCGCGGAAGAGCCAATAGTGCCCGCCTTTGTGAAAGACCAACGAGAACGGCGCGACCGAAAAGAAAATCGCCATGCCGAGCAGCCATGATTGGCGGCGAACGCGCCGGCGGGCTTGCCGCAGGGACTCCATTTCGTCGAGCTTTGCGGTCGGCGCCGCCAGCCTCGGCGCGGGCGCGGTCAGCATTCGGCGCAATTCCGCGGCCTCCTGCGGATGGTCGCGCAAATACTCTTCCACCAGCGCCCGCGTTGCGGCGCTGCATTCGTTCGCGGCGTACAGCGGGAGCAAGTCCCGGATGATGTCTGGAGTGATGTTCATGGGTGATTTGCGGTTTCAGGTTTCAACAGGGCTGCCAGCTTCGCGCGAGCGCGAAACACTTTCACTTTGGCCGCAGCGACCGACAGCCCCGTGGCCGCCGCGATGTCCTCGTACGAAAGCTCGTCCTCCGCCCGCATCAGCAGGACCGCGCGGTCCAATTCCGGCAGGGCCTGCACGGCGGCGAGCGTTCGCTGAAATTCCTCGCGGTTCGCCATCGCTTCGTCCGGTTGCGTCGCCGGGTCGGGCAGGCGCTCGTCCAGTTCCTCCTGGCGCGCCGCCCGCCGCCACTGCTTGCGATGCAAGTTTCGCGCGATGGTGAAGAGGTAGGCTTTCACGGTTGACATCCGCGGTTCCTCGAGCGAGGTCCACGCCCGCACAAACGTCTCGGAGGTGATCTCCGCCGCGGCATCCGCGCTGCCCGACAACCAGTGGGCGAAGCGAAACACGTCGCCCGCGTGCCGGCTGTAAATCTCGTGAAACGTCATCGGACGGTCGTCCATGCCGATAATATCCGCGAGAGGCGAAAAAGTTACACGCCGCGTTTCAAGACCCGCGCCGGATGCCGGTGTAAATTCTGTTGCGTTCCGTCGCCACCCGGCGCAGGTTCGGGGCATGAAACTTACATGCCTCCATTTTCTCGTGGGCGTGGCGCTCGGCGCGTCCGTCACGATGTCGTGGGCGCAGACTCCGCCCACCCAGCCCGGCAATCGCTACGGCGAGCGATACGGCCGTTATGGAAGACCGGGAACTCCCGGCATGCCCGGCGCGCCGGTCGCGCCCATTCAACCCGCTCAACCGGCCCAACCGGCCCAGCCCGCCCCGATTCCTCCCGACGCCATCCGGTTCAGTGCCGTCCCCGTGAAGACGAACTTCTATTTCATCGTGGACACGAACCGGGTGAACCTGTGGACCAAAATCTCCTCCGACACAGCGAGCAACACGGTGAATTCCAAAGTGGCCAAGCTTCCACCCGCGGTGCTCGTGACCATCACCGGCCTGCCGGAGCAACCACCGGCTGAGAGCGCCCCGAAGGAGAACGTCCCCAAGGAGGGCTCCCCAAGGGACCGCTACCCGCGCGGCAAGATTCCGCGCCCGCCCGCTGAAGCACCACCGCCACGGTAATCTCCCGATCGCGCGCGACCGCAGGCTTGTCGCAACTTAGGGCAACTTGCTACCCGCTCACGCCACACGCCAGTCGCAGGCGTTTGAGCGACTCGGGAAACAACGCTCGGTTTCTCCGGAGGCTACTCAAGGCTCAGCTTTCCGAAACTGGAAGAGGATGTAACTCTTCGGCAGCAGGTCGAAGGACCAGGCGAGCGTTTGGCCCGTCTTGCTGAACGCGATTTCCCCGCCGGGCTGAAAGCCTTCCCAAGTGCCACGAGCCGCAATCTTGCCGTGCGTGAAACCGCGCGGATTCTTCATCGTCGCATCGCGCCGGTAAGGCATGTCGCCGTGATTCATGACGAGGAGCATTCCCGTTCCGTCCGGACGCTCGTTGAAGACGTGCTCGAGACTGGTCCACGGCGAGAAGTGGATACCATCGCCGAGGTGATCGGCGAGCGAGTGAAGGAAATGGGAAAGGAGATTGGCGAACAGGAACGGTTCAGGGCCGCGGCGCACGGCGCCGTTACCGGTCAGGTTCAGCGCGGTGACGAAGTAAACCCGGCCCTTGCCGATCCGGTTTTCGACGAGATACGGCGTCGAATCAAACTTCGCAACAACGGTGCCGGTGGTGAGCATCACCGGATGCAGCCAATGGTCCTGCCATTCTTCGCGCGTCCCGGCACTCGCAATGCCGGGAATCTCGACCAGCGCAGACTTTGGCTGATGAAAGTGAATCAGGCTTGAGTCGCCCGTGTCCACCTTGCAGCCAATGAGCGGCTCGGCGGCGTCGGCGGGAAGTGGTTTTTCGTCTTCGTCGAGAAAGAGCGTGTCGCCACAAACGAGAATTCCACCTCCGGCTACATACTCTCGCAAGCTGGCGCGGATGGCGTCCGTCATGCGGTGATAACCGAGCGCAACCAAGACGGCGTAGCGCGAATATTTTTCCGGCCGGAGGTTGTCAGGCACGAGATCCGCCGTGCCGAGCGGGCTTTCCGCGAGGAAGCCAGGATACTCCGGGTCCCAGCCGCAGCGCTCGAAGCCCGGATAAAACACGTCGAGAATCTTGAGCGAGAGATCGGCGTCGCGGGTTTGCATGAAACGGTGGCGGATGCCGTCGAAAAGCCCGGTGCCGCGCACGTCGCCGACGCGCCAGCCGACCCCGGGCCAACCGCTCTCGTTGCCCATCAGAATGGCGAACTTGGTGACGGTGTTGCCGCGCGGCCCGATCTCGCGCGTCAAGGAATAAAGGGTCTTCAGCGCTTGGCCCCATGGGAGGAGTTTGAGCTGCTTGTCGTAAGCGGCCCAATCCACTTCAAGTTGGACGTAATCCGCGCCACCCATTGCCGCGCTGAGCAGCGACGTGAAAAAACACCACGGCGTGTGGCCTTCGCGGGGCGAGACTTGCTCACCGGCGTGCCCGCGCGGCGCCCACCAGGTGGAGTGGTCAATCATCCAAGGCCGGCCGTAGGCGCGCGCTGCGCCGCGGGTTGAGGCGATCATCATTTCCACGTTCGGCGCGTTCTCGCCAATCTCGCTGCACAAAACATCCACACCCGCTTCCGCGAAAAGGCTGTGCGAAAGCGTGGCGGAACTGTGCGCGAACGGTGTGCGGTATTGCTCGTGGAAACGCGTTAGCGGCGCGCGAACCGTTTCGACGAACGCTTTCTTCACGACGCGACGCGTTGGATTCTCGAGCGCTTTCGCCGAAAGAAAGTTCTCCGCCTTTAGTCCCGACGAGTCGAGTTCGCCCCAATGCACACCGAGGAAGTAGTCCCCCGCGATGGCCCGGATGCGATCGTACTCCTCGCGAGTGTAGTGGCGCGTCGCGTTGGGATTCGGCGAGGGATACCAAGCGTGCGCCGTCGGGAGCTGTTCTTGCAGGAGGAAACGGACTTTGCGCTCAGCCAGGTACTTGAAAACCAGCTCGCGCTCTTCCAGCTTCAGCCTCTGCGCGACGAGGAAGGCGTAATCAGCCATGCCGTGCTCGATGAACGCGCGCGCGTGGCGCAGGCACGCCGGCTCGGTCCCGGTGCCGCCGGAGGGCAGGTGCATTTGGGCGCCGACATGGCAAACATCATTGGAATCGCAGCGAGCCGAGCCCGGGAGGAGCGCCGCGAAGATCAGCACGAGGATGGCCGTTGGGAGCCTGGTCATGGTCCTCAAGGAAATCCCGATGGAAGCCGGAAACAAGCTGGAAACTGTGCCCAGCCCGGCTACATTCCCCGCACTTTCAACATGAGCGCCGAAATCCGCAACGCCTACAACGCCACTGTCACCGCCCGCACCGAGGTCAACCCGCAACTCGTCGTGCTGCAAGTCCAGCCGGACGAAACGCTGTTCGATTTCAAACCCGGTCAGTTTGCCGTGCTCGGACTGCTCGGGTGTGAGCCGCGTGTGCCGGAAGCCGCCGAGGAAGACGCGCCCTCCGAGCCGGACAAGCTGATCCGCCGCGCCTACAGCATCGCCTCCTCGAGCGTCGAGCGGCGCTATCTGGAATTCTACCTGGCGCTCATCACGACCGGCGCGCTCACGCCGCGCCTGTTTGCGCTCCAACCCGGCGGGCGGCTCTTTCTCGGTCCGAAAGCTTCCGGCGTTTTCACGCTCGACCGCGTCGCGCCGGGCAAGGCGGTTCTGCTCGTCGCCACCGGCACGGGCCTCGCGCCCTACATCTCGATGTTGCGGACGATGCTGATTCACGACGCGCAACGCCGCTTCGTGGTGCTGCATGGCGCGCGGGTCAGTTGGGACCTCGGCTATCGCGCCGAGCTGGAAAGCCTCGCCCGCCTCCGGCCGAATTTCATCTACCTGCCGAGCATCACGCGACCTGAGCACGATCCGCTCTTCAAGGGGCACACGGGGCGCATCCAGGCGTTGCTCGAACACGGCGTGGTGGAGAAGGAATCCGGCGTGCCGCTCGACCCGGCGCAGATGGATGTGTTTCTCTGCGGTAATCCGGATATGGTAAAAAGCGCCAAGGCCATGCTGGAAGCCAAAGGATTTCGCGGCGACGCCGGAAAAGAAATCGGCACGATCCACGTCGAGGAATACTGGTGAGCGGCGCGGCTTCATCGGCATGAGACTTTGGACGGTGCATCCGCGTTACCTCGACGCGAAGGGCCTTGTCGCGGCCTGGCGCGAGGCGCTGCTTGCGCAGCAAGTGCTCGCGGGCAAGACCCGCGGCTACCGGCATCATCCGCAACTCATCCGATTCCGGGCGCAACCGGATCCACTCTCCTCAATTGCTGAGTTTCTGGTTGCCCTTGCCGGGGAGGCGCAAGCGCGCGGCTACCGCTTTGACGCTGCGAAGATTTCGCGACGACGACACAGTGGAAGAATTCCAGAGACGCGTGGCCAGTTGCTTCTCGAGTGGCGCCACCTGAAAGCCAAGCTGCGACGGCGCGCGCCCCATCTCGCGCGGCAATGGCGGGGCGTCAGGACGCCGGCGCCGCACCCGCTGTTCCGCATCGTTCCGGGCCCGGTGGGGGACTGGGAGAAGCGCGCCGGCTGACTAAACCTTGCCCAGCTTCTTCATCGCCTCGAAGCAGCGCCGTATCGCGTCAATCGGGTCCTTGCCGGATTCGTGTTCGACCACGTACCACTCCGTGCCGCCTCGGGTTTCGCACCAGCCAAAGACGGCTTTCCAATCCACCGTGTCTTCACCGATGACGGCTTCCGGGCCACCGCCATTGGCCTTGACGTGAATGCTCTTCGCGCGACCGGGATACTTCTTGAGCACCGCCACCGGGTCGGCGCCGCCCTCGCGGCAATTGCTCGTGTCGAGTTGCATGATCACCTCCGGCTTCGTGTTGCCGAAGAACAAATCCCAACCGGTTTCGCCCTCGATTTTGTCGAAATCGTGGGCATGCGCGTGGTAGCCCACGAACATGCCCTCGGCCTTGACCTTGCCCGCCAGTTCGTTGAACTGCTTCGCCTTGTCGAGCCAGCCCTGCTTCGTCTTGCCCTGCATCGAGGGAACGATGAGGAACTTGTTTCCGATGGTGCGGTTGAACTCGATGGTTTCCGCGAGCTTGTCGGGCTGGACCGTATCATAGCCTGTATGCGTGCCGCAGGCGACGAGGCCGAGGTCATCCAGCATCTTGCGCAACTCCTTTGCGCTGCGGTTGTGGTAGCCGGCGAACTCGACGCCCTTGTAGCCGATCTTGGCGACGGCCGCGAGCGTGCCGGGCAAGTCTTTCGCGCACTGCTCGCGCACGGAATAAAGTTGCACGCCAACGGGAATCTTTTTGCGGCCAGCGGCACCGGCGACGTGCGCAAAACCCGCGCTCAGGGTCAAACCCGCGGCGCCCAGCGCGCTGCGGCGGACAAATTCACGACGCGAAATATCAGGAATGCGAAGCGTGTTCATGTTGGGGTTTTTTCGTTGGTGTTGGTTCAAAAGCTTGTTGTTTGTTGCTGGCGCGAAGCTAGTCCAGCCGGCAGGCGGCGGTCAAGACAACGCAATGCGCGGAAGCGCGTCTTGCTGGCGTGCTCCACGGATGCTATCAAGGGCCACGCTAGGCGATGGAAAATTCAGGCCACAGTCCTTCGATAACCGCCACGCGGCAGCAAGTCTTCCATGTCCGCGGGTTGACGAAGGTTTATGGCATGGGCGCGGCGGAGGTGCACGCACTGGCGGGCGTGAACCTCGACCTTTACGAGGGCGAACTCGTCGTGCTGCTTGGCCCGTCGGGCAGCGGCAAAACGACGCTGCTCAACAACCTCGGCGGGCTGGACGTGCCGACTTCCGGCGAACTGCTTTATCGCGGCTCCGACATGACTGCGGCGGAAGAGGCGGAACTCACCCGCTACCGGCGCGACTCCGTGGGCTTCATCTTCCAGTTCTACAATTTGATTCCCAGCCTCACGGCGCGCGAAAACGTGGCGCTCATCACCGAGATTGCGCGCGATCCGATGCCGCCAGAGGATGCCCTCCACATGGTTAACCTGGGCGCGCGGCTCGATCACTTCCCGGCGCAGCTTTCCGGCGGCGAGCAGCAGCGCGTGGCCATTGCCCGCGCCATCGCCAAGCGCCCGGAGGTTTTGCTTTGTGACGAACCCACCGGCTCATTGGACGTGCGGACGGGCATCGTCGTGCTCGAAGCCATCGAACGCGTGAACCGCGACCTAGGCACGCTCACGGTCGTCATCACGCACAACGCCGTCATGGCCGACATGGCGGACCGGGTGATTCACTTGTCCGACGGCCGCGTGCATCACGAGCATCGCAACATGAGCCGCGCGCCGGCTAGCAGTCTGAGGTGGTGATGCTCTCGCACCTTGACCGCAAACTCCTGCGCGACCTGAACCGCATGAAGGGTCAGACAGTCGCCGTGTCGCTCGTCATGGCGTGCGGCCTGGCGATGCTCGTCATGTCGCGCAGCCTGATTCACTCGCTGGAGAGCACGCGGCAGGAATACTACGAGGCGAACCGCTTCGCCGGAGTTTTCGCGCATCTCAAGCGCGCCCCCAACTCGCTCGTGTCCCGCGTGTCCGAGATTCCCGGCGTCGCCACCGTGCAGGCTGGCATTGCCGTGATGGCCACGCTGGATTTGGAGGGCCTCGACGAACCAGCGAGCGGGCAGGTGCGATCGTTGCCGGATTTTGGTCCGCCGGAATTGAACCGCCTGTTCCTCCGCGCCGGACGCTGGCTTTCGCCCGGCAGCCGCGGCGAGGTCCTCGTGAGCGAGGCCTTCGCGGAAGCCAACGGGCTGCATCCGGGTGACAATCTCTCCATGCTGCTCTATGGCCGGCGCAAGGATTTCAAAATCGCCGGCCTCGTGCTGTCGCCGGAAATCATTTTCGAAGCGCGCCCAGGCGCGTCGCTGCCGGACAACCGCACTTACGGCACGTTCTGGATGCCGTACAAGGAAATCGCCACGGCGTTCAACCTTTACGGTGCGTTCAATTACCTCACGCTCACGCTCGCGCCGGGTGCGTCGCCGCGGCCGGTGATTGCGGAAGTGGACCGCCTGCTCCAACCTTACGGTGGCCGCGGAGCTTACAGCCGCAAGGATCACCCGTCGCATATCCGGATCTCAGACGAGATTCGCATTCTCCAAACCCTCTCCGTCGGATTTCCCGTCGTGTTCCTCAGTGTGGCGGCGTTCATGGTCAACGCCGTGTTGACGCGGTTGCTGGCGCTGCAACGCGAGCAAATCGCCATCCTCAAGGCCTTCGGCTTCACCAACCGGCAAATCGTGTTGCACTACCTGAAGTTCGCCTTCGTCATGGTGGCGCTCGGCGCAACGATTGGCACGCTCGGCGGCGTGGCGTTGGGCCATCGGCTCGTGGTGATGTACCACGTGTTCTTCCGCTTCTCGGATTTGCAATTCCGCTTCGACCGCTCGGCGGCGGTGCTGGCCCTGGCGGTGGGCGCGGGCGCGGCGTTGGCGGGCGTGTTCAGCGCCGTGCGGCGCGCGGCGAAACTGCCGCCCGCGGAAGCCATGCGGCCCGAACCGCCGGCGAACTTTCGACCCGCACTGGTCGAGCGCACCGGCATCGCGCACCTGTTCTCGCATTCGTTCCGCATCGCCGTGCGCAACCTCGAACGGCGTCCGGCGCAGGCGCTGTTCACCGTGGGCGGGCTGGCGCTGGCCACCGCGATTTTGATCGTGCCGAGTTGTTTCCGCGACAGCGTGGCGGAGATTCTGGGCTTCCAGTGGGACATCGTGCAGCGGCAGGACATGAACCTCGGCCTCGTCGAGCCGGCCAGCGTGCAGGTGACCGATTTACTCCGCCAACTGCCCGGCGTCATCGCGGTCGAGCCGTTTCGCGGCGCCGCGGCGCGCCTGCGCTTCGGACCGCGCAGCCGCCAGCTCGGCATCTTCGGCATTCCCGCCGACACGCAGCACAGCCGGGTGATTGACACGCACTATGGCGAAATCCCGTTGCCCCCGGATGGCCTCGTGATTTCCGCCAAACTTGCCGAGGTGCTCGGCGCGAAAGTCGGCGACGAAGTCATCGTGGAATTTCTCGAAGGCCGGCGGCCCGTGCGCGCCGTGCCGGTCGTGGCGTTGTCCGAGGACCTGACCGGTTTGGGCGCCGACATGGAAATGCGGGCGTTGAACCGCCTGCTGGGCGAGGGCGACGTGATGAGCGGCGCGAGCTTCACGATTGACCAGGCCCGGCGCGGCGAATTCCTGCACGCGCTGAAAAGGATTCCTCGTATCAGTTGGGTCGGCATCAAGGAATCACTCCGCGAAAACTTCCGGCAAACGACGGCGGCGAGCATCAATCTCATTCAGAAGATCTACATGGCGTTTGCCATCGTCGTGGCGTTCGGCGTGGTGTACAACAATGCGCGCATCTCGCTGGCCGAGCGGGCGCGGGAGCTGGCTACGCTGCGGGTGGTTGGATTCTCCGAGCGTGAAGTCGGCGCGGTGCTGATCACGGAACTGGCGATCCTGGCGTTGCTGGCGTGGCCGCTGGGACTGCTGCTGGGCACGGGGTTTGCCAGCGGCATCGTGCGCGCCGTCAACACCGAGACGGTGCGGCTGCCGGTGATTTTCACGCCGCACAACTACGCCTTCGCGACCATGATTGTGGCGTTGGCGGCGACAGTTTCCGCGCTCGTGGTATTACGGCGCTTGAAGCAGCTCAACTTGGTCAGCGTTTTGAAAGCGCCAGAGTGATCGGGCCGGGTAGAATCTCATGGAAACGAAGTCAACCAATTCAAGTGGCAGCACATCGGGCCCGCCGCGGCGCAACAACCGCCGTCGCCCGAAGCGCTGGCTGCCCTGGTTTGGCGCAGCGGTGCTGGTCGCGCTCATCGTCGTCGGCTTCCTGCCGCAGCCACTGCCGGTGGAGACGACCCGCGTCGCGCGCGGCACGCTGCGCGCCACCGTTAACGAGGAAGGCAAGACCCGCATCAAGCAACGTTACGTCGTGGCCGCACCCGTCACGGGTCACCTCCGGCGGATTCCCTTCAAGCCCGGCGCCGAAGTTGTGGCGGGCAAAACCGTGCTCGCCGTGATTGATCCCGTTTCACCGGCGATGCTGGACGCCCGCAATCGCGCGTTGGCGGAAGCGCGTCGCGACACGGCGGCGGCCAACCTGGAGCGGGCGCGCGAGCAACAGCGTTTCGCCGCGAGCGAACTCCACCGGATTGAGAAACTCTTTGCAGACAAAACGGTCTCGCAGCAGGACCTCGAAAACGCGCAGTGGCGCGAAACTTCTGCCGCGAAGGAGTTGACTGCCGCCGAAGCCTCCCTGCGTCAGGCGGAAACGGAGCTGAAGGAGTTTCCCGTCGGCGACGACCCGGCAACCAATTCGCTCCGCGCGCCGGTCGAAGTCACATCGCCGTCCGGCGGGCGGGTGCTGCACGTCTTCGAGGAAAGCACACGTGTGGTGACCGCCGGCACGCCGTTACTGGACGTGGGCGACCCGGTTGACTTGGAGGCGGTGATCGAAGTGCTGTCCCGCGACGGCGCGGCGATTGCGCCGGGCGCGAAGGTCGAACTCGAACACTGGGGTGGGGGCGCGCCGTTGCAGGCGCGCGTCCGGCTCGTCGAACCCGCCGCGTTTCTGAAAATCTCAGCGTTGGGCGTTGAGGAGCAGCGCGTGAACGTGGTGGTGGATTTCGTCACGCCCTATGAACAGCGGCGCAATCTGGGTGACAACTTCCGCGTCGAGGCGCGCATCGTGGTGTGGGAGGCGGACAGCGTGCTCAAGGCGCCGGTGGGCACGCTGTTTCGGCGCGGGAAGAACTGGGCGGCGCTCGTGCTGAACGAGGGCCGCGCGGAGCTGCGCCGCGTGCAGGTGGGGCGCTCCAGCGGCGCCGAGATGCAAATCCTCGAAGGACTGAAGGAAGGCGAGGAACTGATTCTCTATCCGGGCGACCGTGTGAAGGAAGGCCAGCGCGTGAAGCCGATTCAAATTTCGCAGTGACCAACTTCGTAGCCCCGTTCGTCAGAACGGGGACCGCTGGTTGCTGCACCTTTTGAAAGCGAATCGCAGTCGGCCCGCCCGTCGTGTTCGCCAATTCGCCGGAGAGAATTCCCGGCTTTGCAAGCACTGCCCGCTCGGCTAGTCTCACCTTCAATTCGCGCCGCCGAATGGACCAGGCCACCCACAACAAAATCGTCTCCTTTATCTGGGGTATCGCCGATGACGTGCTGCGCGACCTGTTCAAACGCGGCAAGTATCCCGACGTGATCCTGCCAATGTGCGTCCTGCGCCGGATGGACGCCGTGCTCGAACCGACGAAGCAGGCCGTGCTCGAAACCAAGCAGATGCTCGACAAGGCTGGCATTACCGAGCAACGGGCCGCCCTGGCTGCTGCCGCGGGTCAGTCGTTCTACAACACTTCCAAGTTCACCCTGCGCGACCTCAAGTCCCGCGGCAGCCAGCAGCAGCTTCTTGCCGATTTCGAGGATTACCTGAATGGCTTCTCGCAGAACGTTCAGGACATCCTGGAAAACTTCAAATTCCGCAACCAACTCTCGACGCTTTCCAAGTCCGACTCCCTCAGCACGCTCATCGGCAAGTTCCTCGATCCTGAGATCAACCTCAGCCCTGAGCCTGTCCTCAACGCCGACCGCACGGTGAAGCAGCCCGGCATGGACAACCACTCCATGGGCACGGTCTTCGAGGAACTCGTCCGCAAGTTCAACGAGGAGAACAACGAGGAGGCCGGCGAACACTGGACGCCTCGCGACGCCATCCGGCTCATGGCGAGCCTCATTTTCCTGCCGGTCGCCGACTACATCAAATCGGGCGCTTACCTGCTCTACGACGGCGCCATCGGCACGGGCGGCATGCTCACCGTCGCTGAGGAAACCCTTATCAAACTTGCGCGCCAGCGCGGCCAGCAAATCACCACCCATCTTTATGGCCAGGAAATCAATCCCGAGACCTACGCCATCTGCAAGGCCGACATGCTCCTCAAGGGCGAGGGTGAAAATGCCGACCGCATCGTCGGCGGCGCGGAATGGTCCACGCTCCTCCACGATGCCTTCCCGGCGATGCAGTTCGACTTCATGTTCTCGAATCCGCCCTACGGCAAAAGCTGGAAGAAGGACCTCGAGAACATGGGCGGCAAGGACGGCTTGCGCGACCCGCGCTTCCGCGTCATGCACCAGGGCGAGGAACTTTCCCTCGTCACCCGCTCCAGCGACGGCCAGATGCTCTTCCTCGCCAACATGGCGTCGAAGATGAACCACGACACGCCCCTCGGCAGCCGCATCGCCGAGGTCCACAACGGCTCGTCCCTCTTCACCGGCGACGCCAGCCAGGGCGAGAGCAACATCCGCCGCTGGCTCATCGAGAACGACTGGCTCGAAGCCATCGTCGCGCTGCCCCTGAACATCTTCTACAACACCGGCATCGCCACCTACATCTGGGTGCTCACCAACCGCAAGCCCGACCACCGCAAGGGCAAGGTGCAGCTCATCGACGCCACGCAATGGTTCAAGCCGCTCCGCAAGAACCTCGGCAAGAAAAACTGCGAACTCGCCCCCGACGACATCCAGCGCATCTGCCAAGCCTACCTCGACTTCAAGGAAACCCCGCAGTCCAAGATTTTCCCCAACGCCGCCTTCGGCTATTGGAAGGTCACCGTCGAGCGCCCGCTCCGCCTGCACAGCCAACTTACGGCCAAGACCATCGAGCCTCTCCGGTTTGCCTCCGGCGACGAGGACCTCCGCTCCACGCTCTACGACGAGTTCGGCGACCAGCTCTTTGACGACTTCCCCAGCGTAGCGACCGCCCTGGAGAAGCGCCTCGCCGAATGGGGCAGCGACGCGGACGAGGAGGAATCCGAGGACGGCGCGACCGGCAAGAAGGGCCTGCCCGAAAAGAAAAAGCGCAAGCTTCTCGACCCCAAGACGTGGGAACGCGACGCCCGCCTCGTCGAAACCGCTACCGCCCTACGCCAGGAACTCGGCGGCGACCTCTTTGAAGACCACAATCTATTCCGCCACCGTGTGGACGACGCGCTCAAGAATCTCGGCCTCAAGCTCTCCCTCCCCGACCTCAAGACCATCCTCCGCGCCGTGAGCTGGCGCGTTGAGACCGCCCCGCCCGTCATCGCCAAGTTCCACCGGCCCGGCAAGGCCACCGTTGATCCCCTGCATGGCCGCTACGCCTCGCCCGCCGGCGACAAGAAGATCGTGCTGGAATACGAGCCCGACCCCGACCTGCGCGACACCGAGCAAACCCCGCTGCTCGAACCCGGCGGCATCGAAGCCTTCATCCGCCGCGAAGTCCTGCCCTACACGCCCGATGCGTGGATCAAGGAAGACGCCACCAAGATCGGCTACGAAATCAGCTTCACCCGCCACTTCTACCAACCGCAGCCGTTGCGCACGCTCGACGCCATCCGCGCCGACATCCTCGCCGTGGAAAAGGAAGTCGAGGGCCTGCTGGATGAACTGCTCCAGGGAGGCTCGAAATGATCGCCGGGCTCAAGCCTTACCCGGAATACAAGGATTCCGGTGTTCCGTGGCTGGGGCAAATTCCGGCCCGATGGGACGTGCGGCGAATGAAGCTGCTGCTGCGCGAAGTTGATTCCCGTTCATCCACCGGAAAGGAGCAGTTGCTACGCGTTTCTCAATACACGGGAGTCACTCAGCGCAAAGCCATTGACGGCACGGACGCGCCCGACACTCGCGCAGCCTCGCTCGTCGGTTACAAGCGTGTCACCCCCGATGACCTTGTCGTCAACATCATGCTGGCTTGGAACGGCAGCATGGGCGTCTCCCGTTACGATGGCATCGCCAGCCCGGCGTATTGCGTTTACCGTTTCAAAGACGGCGCACGCCCTTGGTATTACCACGAGCTTCTGCGCCTTCCGCTCTACAAGGGCCGAATCAAGACCGCCTCGACCGGCGTTGTGGAAAGTCGGCTTCGCCTCTATTCCGACGACCTTGGGCGTATCGAAGCCATCCAGCCACCAACCGAGGACCAAGACGCGATTGTCAGGTTCATCGACTACGCGAACGGGCGGCTGGAGCGGGCGATCCGGGCGAAGCGGAAGGTGATCACGCTGCTCCACGAGCAGAAGCAGGCCATCATCCACCGCGCCGTCACCCGCGGCCTCGACCCCACCGTCCCCCTCAAACCCTCCGGCATCCCCTGGCTCGGCGACATCCCCAAGCATTG
>Ga0315277_10001451_pt1 | contig 34577 bp, 26 predicted proteins | sample YL17G05_15_MG_FD_203695 | JGI IMG/M metagenome (GOLD analysis project Ga0315277, IMG submission 203695) | Sediment microbial communities from Yellowstone Lake, YNP, Wyoming, USA - YL17G05_15 | ecosystem: Environmental > Aquatic > Freshwater > Lake > Sediment | place: USA: Wyoming | collected...
GCCCCCGAGCAGGAGATCCTGCTCTACGCCGAGGTGGAGAACTTCACCAGCGAGGAGACGGCCAAGGGCTTCCACACGTCGCTGCGGAGCAGCTACCAGCTTTTCGACAGTCGCGGCCAGCGTGTGGCCGACCACCAATTCACCACGACCGAAGAGCACTGCCAGAACGCCCGCCGCGATTTCTTCATCGGCTACTACCTCCGCTTGCCGAAGCGGATTTACCCGGGCAAGCACACTCTGCAGTTGACGATCGAAGACCTGAAGAGCCACAAGGTCGGCCAGTCGTCGATCGAGTTGACCATCAAGGAGGTCGACAAGTAGCCGTGTCGGGAAACGGCCGGGGCATGGGGCCGGATGGGGCGGATGTGCCGGCCATAGCGCCAACCCGTAGGCGGCCGGCAGGACTCGGGGCGCGCCGCCATTCCGCCGACCCCTCTCTGCGGGGGCCGAGATTCACTTTCCCGCAAGCTATCCTATACTACCAGAGGCGGTCAGAGGCCGGAGAATCGGGGAGCAGACATGGACTCACTCGCCTATATTGCGCCCTGGGTGCTGGGCAGCGTGTGCATCGGTGTGGTGGCAGGCTTCTTCCTGAGCCATAATCGGTTCAAGGGTCAAGAGGGCAGTTCCGCGCAGAAGGAGCGCCAGGCCGCTCTGAAGGTCCTGGTCGAGCTGCTCAAGGCCGCCGAACGCCTCGACTGCAACGTGCAATGCCACAACACGGAGATCCAAGAGAGCGCCGAGCATGTGGTAAGCCTGCAGGTCACCGGCGAAATGGAGACCGTCAAGCAGGCCCTGCTGGGGCACATGGCGGCCCTGCTGACGTCGAACAAGCGGTTGCAGGAGGACGTCGTCTGTACCCGCTACCGCCTGGAAGAGCAGGCCCAGGAGATCGACGACGCGCGGCGAGAGGCACGTACCGATACGCTGACGACAGTCGCCAATCGGAAGGCATTTGATGAGAAGCTGCACTTGCTGCTGGCCACCTGGCTGCGGGAGGAGGAGCCTTTTGTGCTGATGCTGTCGGACCTCGACCAGTTCAAGCGGATCAACGACTCTCACGGCCATCTGGGGGGAGACCGCGTGCTGAGCAAGGTGGGGAACTGGCTGAAGGAGTGGGTCCGCGAAGGGGATTTCGTCGGTCGGTATGGCGGGGACGAATTCGCCATTCTGCTTCCCCGGACGGAACTGAGCGTGGGCATCGAACTGGCTGAAACCGTCCGCTGCCGAGTGGCCGACCAGGCCTCACGGGTGGCGTTGCGGGGCGAGCAGGTCTCCGTGTCGCTGAGCATCGGCGTCGCCGCGCCCTGGGAAGAGGATACCGCCGAATCGATCTTGCACCGCGCCGACCACGCGCTGTACAAGTCGAAACGCCTGGGTCGCAACCAGGTGCAATGCCAGGAGCCCGTGCCCGAGGAGGCCTTGGTGTAGCTCGCGCCGTAGGTCGGGCTTCTAGCTCGGCCGTCTACGATCAAGGAAGGGTAGGAACCTATGTGGGAGAGCGCGCTCCAACTACGCCCTGCGGCCCGCAGACGCCAATGGACGACTTCGTGGCTGGTGGCACTATTGGTGATCTGCGCGGGATGTGGACGCGGCGAGAGTCGCCAGTCGGCTGTGGAGGACGAGGGGGCCGGCGCTGGGAATCCGCTCCGCGATGACGAGGCGGCGAGCAGGAAGGATCCGATCCCGGACGACCAGGGGGCAAGCGTGGCGGATCAGATTCAGGCTGCCCTGGCCGCCGCACAGCACGACGGCAAGCGGGTGCTGCTGGAGTTCGGTGCCGACTGGTGCCCGGATTGCCGCGCGCTGGATCGCATGTTCGCCCAGCAGTCCGTTCTGGCGGTTCTTCAGTCCGCATACCACGTGGTGCGGATCGACGTGGGAAGACGGGATCGCCATCTGGATATCGTGGCGCGATACGACAACCCGATCGCCGGGGGGATTCCGGCCGTGGTGATTCTCGACGGCACCGGGAAGGTGCTGGTGACGACCAAGCAGGGGGAGCTGGCCACCGCGAGGTCCATGGACTCCAGCGAGGTGCTCAGCTTCCTGAGGCGCTGGGTGCCGGAGCGGCAAGTCAGAGGGCCTGAAGACGGACGCTAAGGTCGTGCTGTCCGTCTTGCCGCTGGACGGTTACCGTGACCTCGTCGCCGACCTCGTGTTTGCGAAGCAGCTTGAAGAGGTCGTCGGCGCCGCTGACGGGATTGCCGTCCACGGCGACGATGACGTCTCCCAGGCGGATCCGCCCGCTGGCGTCGAGTGTGGTGGGCTGGATCCCCGCCTTCTCGGCCGCGCTTCCTTCTTTGACGCCCAGGACCAGCGCGCCGGTGATCCCCAACTGCTGGGCGATCTGCGGCGGCGCGATTCCCGCGCCGAGCCCCGGACGAACTACCTTGCCGTGGGCGATCAGCTCGGGGACGATCTGGTTGATCGAGTCGACGGGGACGGCGAAGCCGACCCCGGCGTACACTCCCGATGGACTGACAATGGCGGTGTTGACGCCGACGAGTCTGCCGGCGCTGTCGAGCAGGGGGCCGCCGGAATTGCCGGGATTGATGGCCGCGTCGGTCTGAATCACGTCCTCGATCGGCTGCCCGGTCTGGGAGCGGATCTGCCGCCCCAGGCCGCTGATCACGCCCGTGGTCAGGGTGCGGTCCAGGCCGAAGGGGTTGCCGATGGCAAAGACCTTCTGGCCCACCTCCAGATCGTGCGAGGTGCCGAGCGGAATGGGGTGCAATTGGGAAGAAGGACAACTAATCTGGAGGACCACCAGGTCCTGTTCCGGGGCACTGCCCACGAGCGCGGCATCCCAAGAGGAGTTGTCGCTAAGCCTGACCTGTGCCCGATAAGCATCCTGGACGACGTGGAAGTTGGTGACGATGTGCCCCTGCTCGTCCCACACGATACCGGATCCGGTCCCCCGGGGAATCTCCAGCAGATTGAGGCTAAAGGCGTCGCGGCGGACCACCTGCGTGGTGATGTACACGACGCAGGGAGACGCCTGGCGGAAAAGCTCGATGGTGGATTTCTCGTCGGCTGCCAGGTCTCCGCGGGGCGTAATCGGGCGTGGCTTCGCTGCGGAACGGCCGAACAGGGTCGGGCCCAACATCCACAAGCCCTGCGCCAAGAGCGCCACCAAGGCGACCACCACCAGAACCAGGAGCAGACTCCAGAGCGACCTTCTGCCGACGGTGCGCATGCCGTTCTCTTCCTATCGTTGGCGGAGAGGGCCCGGCCAGTGGTCAGGTCGGCGGCAACGGTGCTGGGGCTCCCAGAAAGACTCTACTCCCGGTCGGCCGGGTGACGGCTCAACCGGGAGTAGAGAAGGTCCGCGCATTGCGGCCGGTCGCGCGCCGTCTAGCGACTGCGTGGGCGACCGCCGCTGCGGCGAGGTCGATCGGCCTTGGGCCGGGCCTGATCGACGGTAATCGACCGGCCACCGATCTCGCTGAGGTTTAACTGTTTGATCGCGTTGGCGGCTTCGTTGCCGTCCGCCATTTCGACGAAGGCGAAACCACGGGGGCGGCCCGTCTCGCGATCCTTGACGATGTTCACAGCCGACACCGTCCCGTACTGCCCGAACGCCTGCCGAAGATCGTCCTCGGTGGCGTTCTGCGGCAAATTGCCTACATAGATACTTGTCATTGAATTGCCCTTCGGCGATCCCGTCGGTTACAGGGGGGTAACGTTTTCAGCGCGGGGTCCCTTCGGTCCGCGCCCTTCTTCGTAGGTCACCTCCTGTCCGACCCGCAGCGACTCGATGCTCGTGCCCTCGACGGCGCTGTGGTGGAAGAACAACTCACCGCGTTCTCCCTCAATAAACCCAAACCCTCTGTCAACGACCAGCTTCTTGATCGTTCCCTGCGGCATACTGCCACTCCTTCAGAAAAAAAGTGAAACAACACACACCGGCCGCCATCTCTTCACCCAGAGCCCCTTCCCGTTAAGGAAGATTGCGGCCGCACGGTAGAGGGAGAAAATCAACCGCAATTGGAGGACGGCAGCCTCAGTGAGGATCTGCCGCTACGCGAATCGCTGGGTGACTAGAACGAGAGCACTCGTAAAGAGTCGGGGCTCACATCAACTTCTCACCAATCCTAGGGATATCATAGCACGTCCGCCCGGGAAAGGAAGAGGGGTTTCGCCGCGGCTTGCAGCGGGCCAAGTTGGACAGTCCGATTCTGCGGCAATCCACCCGATGTGGTTACATATTCAGGCTGGGCATAACCCCACACGAAGTACCGCTATCGGTGCGTCGCTACGGTCCACCCGTAACCCCAGGTTGCCACATCGGGGCTGGAGGAGACTCCGTTGGGCGCGTCAGTAACCGGCTTCCACCCTGATCGTTCCTTGCACGCCGTGCAGCCGGACAACCTCGTTGGCCGCGTCGAAGTCGGTCCACGGCCTGCCGTCGACCGTCACGCCCTTGATCGGTGCCGTCTGGGGATGGCGGAACCGCAACAGCACGGCCTTGGGCGGCTTGCGGGAAGGCAACTCGACGCTGGCGGTGATCCGGCCGTGGTCCACGTCCGAGAGGATCTCGTATCCCACCGTGCCGAAGTGCGTGGGCATGTTCTTGGCCGCAATCCTCTTGCCCTGGGCAAGCCATGCCCGCGGGGTCCCCCGCGCCAGCCAGAGGCTTGCGCCCTCTTCCATCACCAGCATGTTGCGCAGACGTTCGAGGAATGCCGCCTCTTCGAAGGACTTGTCCGCGGGGCCGCGGGTGGTGTGTTCGTTGAACGTGTAGGGGCCGACTACAACGTCCACCGCATATTGGTTGTAGAAGGAACGCAGGAAGTTCGGCACGTCGTCCCATTGCAGGTGGACGTTGGCCGTCCGCTCGATCCCGCACTGGTAGTACCACCCGGCGTGGCTGAACCAGTGCTTTGCCGGGTCGTAGTCTGGGGTCCGCATCGGCAGGCGGTGGTGCTCCAGCAAGAGGCGATCCTCCAGCACGTCCAGCAGACCCTGGGCCCGCGGGTCGCTGCGGGGCAACAGTCCCGAGAGGTTCAACAGATGCACCCCGCCGCGGATGGCGTCGGGGTAGAGCCCCGGCGTGTGCTCGGGGCTGCCGAAGGAGGTGGGCATGCAGCGGCTGGCCGGGCCGCGGATGTACGGCGCCGGCGGCAGGAACGAGCGATACGTCCCGTCGCCCACGCGGACTACCGGCGAGAGCACCAGGGACTTCTCCACCGCGGCCAGGATGTCCTGGGCGTATGCCCGGGCTTCGGCCGTGTACTTCCTGCCGACCTCGGGATCAAGATCGGCGATGACCTCGGCATAGCGACTCAGCCCGAACCAGTAATTGGCGTTGGACTCGTACCACGGCCGCCAGTTCGTGCTGTCCCAGATGTTGTGCGGCGGCTGCAGGCCACAGATCCACAACCGCTGCCGGCCGGGCACGTCCTTCAGGTAGACCTGCCGCTGGCGGATCATCCAATCGGCGTTGGCCTGGAGCTTGGGGGCGGCGCGGGTGAGCCAGTCCTGGTCGCCGGTGAGCAGGTAGTGTTCGACCATCTGCCACTGGATCACCCCCGGCCCGCCGGCGTGCTGCCAGTCCCATTCCACGCCGGTCATAGCCCCGTTGGTGTCGGCAAACAGGCCGTCCAGGCGGGCGGGCTGATTCTCATCCCGTTGCAGCCAGCGGGCCAGCCCGTCGCGGGCGGCCTGGTGCATGCCCTGCAGATCCAAGGCGCGGATGATCAAGTGAGATTCGTGGGCCAGCGCGTCATACGGGTAGTCGCGGATGACGTAGCGGCCCTGCTGGTCCTTTTTCAGCACCCGCAGGAGGTGCCACGCGCCGCAGCGCCAGGCGTCGGTCAGACGCCCGTCCGGTAGGTCGATCTGCGCCGGCGGCTCGAACTCTGGCTGGGGATAAGGGGGCCAATTGCCCCCGGGGTGCATTGCCTGCATTGCCCCTTCCCAGGTCTGCTCCGCGTGCTGGCGCGCCCGCTGGCGGACGGTCTTGAGGTCCCGCGCGGCGAGTTCCTTCACGAACTCCCGTGCTCCGGTCGCGGCAGGGGCTGCCTGCCGCCTGTCGGTGGCCAGGACGAAGAACCCGTATTCCGGCGCCAGGATGGGCCCGGTCTCCAGGTCTGCCGGCAGGAACGAGAAGCTGCCGGAGCTGGTCCAGACCGTCACGATCGTGCGGTTGGCATCTTCCAGTCGCGCCTGCTGGCCCCAGACGGACGTGTTCTGCGTGGGACCCAGGTACAGCAGCCTGAGACGGATGCCTCGCCGGGAGTTGCCGGCTCGTTTCGACTGCCAGGCGTGGGCGCTCAGCATGGTCGTCCCCGTATCGCCCGACAGCGGCTGGGGCGTGCCGACCACGCCGTTGTAGGCCTCGATACGCCCGTCGAATGGGAGCCTTTCAGTCGCACGCTGGAAGCCCCACTCGATTTCCACGTCTACCAGCTTCCAGGTTTCGGGCGTGATGACGCGGACCGTCGGGGCCGCGTATGGCTCCGCGGGCGGCCGGGCACCGTCCTTCAGGCCGACGACCAGGTTGTCTGCGGCGGTGTCCGGCTTCAGTGCATCCAGCGTGTAGACGTACCTGCGGCCGTCGCCGGAGACCTGAGGCGCTGCGGCGGTGACGACCGACATCTTCCCTTGCCCCGCGGCGCGGCGGGACCACCAACTGGAACTGTTGCCGTGAGGCAGCCATCGCACCACCAGATCTCCGGGCGGCGGCACCGCCTGGGCGTCCTTCGGCCAACTCAGCTCGACTCGCTCCACGGGCCGCGGCTCCTCCCACAGCAACCCACAGATCACGCCGGCCTTCTCATGCTTGACGGCGCCCGTGAAAAGAAACTCCGTCTCCGGCGGGTTCTCCTCGGGCCTACGGTCGGACCTGAAGAGGTAGGCACTGGGCGCGATATCGGCCGGTTGGCCCACCTGCGCTGCCAGCTCTCCCGCAGCGGCCGACGGCACTTCGGCCGCAGAGGCTCTGCTGGCGGTTTGCGCCACCACGATTCCCCACAGAATCACCACAAGTTTTGGGTGCATGGCTGTCTCCTCGGACCGTAAGGCTAACACGATGGGTGGTGGTAAAAATGGGTGGGGGGCGTGGGGCCTGGGGCGTGGGGTGGCGACTTCAGTCGCCACTACCTGCGGAGGGCCGAGGGGTGGCGACTTCAGTCGCCACTAACTTCCGAGGGGCGAGAGGCCAGGGCCTACGTTTAGGCTGCTTTTCGCCCCCGGCGGCGGTTTCGCCGGGCGTGGCGGGGGCGTCGCTCGGAGGCGGCGTGTGCGGGCCTTGAGGACCGAGAGGACGGTCCGGCCGTGGCCGAACTGCGCCTTGCCCGGCGGGCCGGCCCGATCATTGCCAGACCCGCCCCGGCAATCAGAACAACCAGGGCCAGCAGGGCCAGCCATTTCCCATAGGCCGTCCAGGGCAGGGGCAATGCTCCCAGCTCGAGGCGGATGACGTGCCCGGCAGGCAGGGTTCGCCCGCTCGACTGGAACGTGACCTCGCTCTGGTCTCCGCTGTGCCGGATCGTGCCGGGCTGGAGATTACAGCGAACCTCCTCGGGCTTGGCCGCATGGACGGACAGTAAGACCTGGGAGCAGGGCAGATCCAGGGGACGTTCCCAGAGACGGTCCGCTCTTGTGTTGCGCAACACGTAGGTGAATTTCAACTCCCGATCACCCGGCGTCCAGGGGATGCTGGTGACCAGCTTCCCATCGACCAACGAGAACCGGCGGCCGAAGAACTCCTGCTCAAAGGTCAGACGCTCGAAATCCGAAGGAACGGCCAGTCGCAGGGTTACCGGCTCGTCGCCCTCGTGGGCGGGCTGACCGACGTACGACTTGGAGGACGGATTGGCGATCAGCATCGATTCGGCGACGTGCAGGACGCCGGGCTCCGGACGGACGGTGATTTCGTGCCGGCGGATGACCAGCGGGCTGGGCCGCGCGACCGAGTCGTGGACGGCCAGCTCGACGCTCGCGCGGGGGCGTCCGGGGGTGAGTTGGATCCGCGGGCCGGGATAGTGTATGCCCTGGTAATTGGCCCCGGGGAGATACTCATATCCGTCGCCGACCGAAAGGTCCTGGAAGCAGAATCGCCCCTGCGGATCGGCGGTGGTTTGGGCCACCGGCGCGAATTGGCCGTACAGCTTCAGCCGCAGCACGACCTCGGCCCCACCGGCGGGCGTCATCCCGTCGGAGGCATTCACCACGACGCCGCTGATGCTACCGTCGCTGCGGGGCACTTCGCCGGCAGCAACCGAGCACATCGCCAGCAGGAGGTTGAGGATCATCACTTGGACGCCCCTGGGGCAATACACCTCAAGTAGCGGTAAAGCGTTATTGAATTGCCGCTTGCCATCGAGCTGCCAACTCTGTAAAGCCGCGACCAGCGGTCGCCGGAGGGAAATTGGCACCTTTCGCACACCCGCCCGCCGCGACCAGTGGTCGCGGCTTTACAGAGGGATCTCGCGAGTACACGTGATCGGCCCGATTGTGGCTGTTTGAACAGTATTGGGGCTAGGCTGCCGTTGAAGCCGGCAGGTTCCGGTCCTGCGACTGCTCGACCTGCAGTTCCAGGGCCTCGATCGCCCGTCGCAGCCGGCGCTGCCGAATGCCAAGCCAGAAGACGTAGACTGCCACCACCATCCAGAGGGCCAAATAGGCGGCCACGAACGTGCCCATGACAAACTACCTTTCTCGCGCCGGCCGCGCGAACGCTCGTCTACCTGTAGGAGGCGACTCCTGTCGCCGATTACTCCTGTGGCCGATTGCCCGCGGATCACGGTTCGGTCGGCGACTGGAGTCGCCTTCTACAACAGTCAGAATCGGTCAAGTTATCTCTGCCCGGGTCGTTAGACGTTGAGCCGCTGCTCCAGTGCGGCGATCCGGCTCTCCAGGCGGAGTTGTCCGCGGCGCCGGTGAAACAGCAGGACGAAGAACGCGCTCAGTCCAATGACGCTCAGCAGCAGGACGGTCCGCATCGGCGGTTCCATGTCGGGCACGCCGGGGTGCATGCCGCGAAACCAGTGCGCCGCCAACACGACCAGCGGAACGTCGAGCAGGCCGCAGATCGCCAGGACCGCACTGATCCGGGCCCGCCGCTCGGGATCTTCCACGTTGGCCCGTGCGACCAGGTATCCCGAGTAGATCAGCCAGAGCACGAAGGAGCTGGTCAGCCTGGGGTCCCAGGTCCACCAGGTGAGCCAGGCCGCCCTGGCCCACAAGGATCCGGTCACCAGGGTCAGGCCGCAGCAGAGCCATCCCAGCTCGGCGGCCGCCTGGGACCACTGGTCGCAGGACAGGTCTCGGCGGAGAAGGTACAGCAGCCCGCTGGCGGCCATCACCACAAAACCCAACAGCCCCAGCCAGGCGACCGCCACGTGGGCGTACAAGATCCGCTGGGCGTGGTGCATGGTCTGTTCGGTGGGGGCGTACAGGAAGACGGCCAGGATGGCCACTGCCAGCAAGCCAGTCGCCAGGACGGTGAGCAGTGTTTCAAGCTTCGGCGGCTTGTTACTCGTGGTCTTCATGACCTCAGTCCTCGATGACGAAATCGAACAGCACCGCCCCGGCAGTGACGAACACGATGGCGAAGGCGCCCAACAACTGGACCCAGCGCCACCACGGGGCGCCCAGATCGCCTTGGGCAATCAGCCGGGTGGCCTCGGCGGCGGCCAGCACGATCGGGATGACCAGCGGCAGCACCAACAGCACCAGCAGGTTGCCGTTTGGCCGGACGGCGGTGGCCAGGGCGCTGAGCAGGGTGCCCACCGCGGCGATTCCCAGATTCCCCAAGAGCGCCGTCAGCAACATCGCCCCCGGTCGAGCCAGCAGCGGCACGTCGGAGAGCACGATAAACAGCGGGATCAGCACGCACTGCAACGCCGCCAGAGCGACGACGTTGACGACCAGCTTGGCCAGGTACACGGCGGTGGGTGAAATCGGGCAGAGCAACAGCCCTTCCCAGCAGCCGTCCTCCCGCTCGGACGCAAAGGAACGGTCGATCGCCAGCATCCCGGCAAAGAAGATCGCCAGCCAGAGCAGGCTCCCCACCATCCGCCGCTTTTCCGTGGGGAGCAGGTCCATCTGCACGGTGAACACCAAGGCCACCACGGTGCCCAGCAGCAGCATGGCCGGCCAGACCCGCCGGGCCCTGCACTCGGATACCAGATCCTTGTGGATCATCCACCAGAGCTTTGCTGCCACGCGGTTTCTCCCGGTCTCTCCCCGTTTCCCCCTGTTTCTTCCCGTCAGGCGGCACGGACCTTCAGCGGAGCCTCTTGAGAACCCGTGGCTTCCGCCGCCCGCGTCTCCTCCGCTCGGCCGCCAGCCAAGTGGAGCACGCGGTCGGCCAGATCCGCCGTTTTCTGCCGGTCGTGTGTGGTGAAGCAGACGGTTCTTCCCCGGGCACGCATTTCCCGCAACAGGCCCAACAGCCAACCGCACGCTTCCTCGTCGAGGCCGGAAAACGGCTCGTCCAGCAGCAGGATGGGCGGATCGTGCACCAGCGCCCGGACAATCGCCAAGCGACGGCGCATTCCATGGGAAATCCGCGTCGGGAAGCGGTGTGCATGCGCCGACATGCCGATGCTCCCCAGCAGTTGGTCGGTCCGCCGTGCCGGTTCAGCGACGTCGTACATGCGGGCGGAGAAGACCAGGTTCTCCCGGACAGTCAAGTGCGGATAAAGCCGGCTTTCATGCCCCACCATGCCGATCAGGCGACGCGCCGTGGGACTGCTCGCCGCCGACTGACCGAACCAGCGGACTTGGCCGCTCGTGGGCCGCAGCACCGCTGCCAGGCAGCGCAACAGCGTCGTCTTGCCTGCGCCGTTGGCGCCCGTCAGGGCAAGCGTCTCACCCTCGGTCACGTCCAGATCGAGCGGGCGCAGCACGACCCGGCCGCCGAAGGCCTTGGACAAGCCGCTCGCCTGAATCGCCGTCGTCTGATCAGCCATCGGTCGTTCACGCTGCCCGTCGAGGTCGCTTGGGGGTGCCACTGCCGGGTTGCCCAGCAGTGCCTGGTTGGCCGAGCCGGGCACCGACCGAAGGTTGGTCATGGCACCCCGCGGACTGCTGCGGTGGGCGTCGCCTGGCCGGCCACAGCCCGACCACTGCACCCAGGCCGGCGATCCAACCTCCGCACCACATCCAGCGGATCATGGGGTTCTCGATGAAGGTTAAGCTGACCCGTCCTGTTGCCTGCTCGCCGTCGAGAATCGCGTAGAAATCTCCCCGCCAGGTGGACTCGATCGCCACCTCGGTGGTCCACTCGTTCTGCAGCCGGTGCAGGTGGCGGGCGGGCAGCAGGGTGGCGGCCGCGGCGCCCGGCGGTGGGGGGTATGTGCCAATGTCATACCCCCCCACCGCATGGGAGACTTCGAGCTGCGCTTCCGTGACCAGTCTGTCCGGCAGCTCTCGCTCGATCAGACCCGTGCAGCGGATCGAGCGGCCGGCCCACTGGATCGTCTGGCCTTCGCCCATCACAACCTCTTGCCGGCGGGAGCCGAGCGAGGAGCCGGCCACGCCGACGGCCAGGCAGACGATCCCCAGGTGAATCAGATGGCCGGCGTATTTCCGGGGGCTGGGGGCTCGGGATTTAGGATTTAGGATTTCAGATTTCAGGTTTGGCGATTCTGCATTGTGCATTCTGCATTCTGACTTCCCTCGCCCCTCGCCCCTCGTCCCTCGCCCCTCGCCCCGAGTCCCAAATCCGAAATCCCAAATCCTAGATCCTAAATCCCAAATCCTAAGTCCAACTGTGGCACTCGCGGCGGCCGAGGCAGCCAGCCCCACCACGGCCAAGAGAATCGGCTGCCGCAGGCCAACCGCCCATGCCAAGGCCGCCCCGAGACCTCCCACGCCTGCCGAGAGGAACAACGCCCTTTTCTCTGCCGGCCGCGGCGGGCCGCCCCATCGCAGCAGCGGGGCGGCGGCGGTCGCGGCCAGCAGGAGCAAGCCGGTCGGTGTCAGCACGTTGTTGTAGAAGGCGGTTCCCACCACGATGCCGCGGCCGAGAATGAGCTTCGACAGCAGCGGGATGAGCGTTCCCGCCAGCGTCACCGCCGCCAGCAGCAGCAATGCCACCGCGGATATCAGCACCCAGGCTTCGCGACTCCAGACGCTGGGGATGGGCCGCTGGGGAATCAGCTCCTTGCGGCGGAACAGCATGAGCAGGCCGCCGCCGAGGATGACTGCGGCCATCAGCCCCAGGAACATCCAACCCAGCGGCGACTCGTTAAACGCGTGCAGGCTGCTGGCGATTCCGCTGCGGGTCAGGAAGGCGGCAAAGTCGCACAAGCCAAAGGTGGCGATCGCTAGCGACAAGGCGGTCTTCTTCAAGACGCCGCAGTACCGCCAGGCCATCATCGTGTGGATCAGGGCGGTGCCGGTCAGCCAGGGAATCAGCGAGGCGTTTTCGATGGGGTCCCAGGCCCAGTAGCCGCCCCAGCCGAGTTCCTCGTAGGCCCACTCGGCCCCCCAGAGAATCCCGCCGCCGAGGACGGCCCAGGAGAAGAGCGCCCAGGGACGGGCTTCCCGGACCCAATCGGCGTCGGGCACCATCCGCGGGATGGTCGGGCCGCCGGCCAGGCCGGCCACCGCCAGGGCAAAGGGCACGGCCCAGGCGGCATAGCCGAGCAGCACGAATGGCGGGTGGATGAGCATGGCGGGATGTTGCAGCAGCGGACTCAGCCCGGCACCGTCCCCGGGGGTTCCCAGGCTGCGTTGCATCGGATCGGCGCCGAACACCATCATGGCCACCAGCAGACAGAGACAAGCCATCAGGACGCCGAAGGCGGGCTGCCGGAGGGGGCTCGACTGGCGTCGGGGCCAGAAGCGGTAAGCGACTGCCAGCGCACCCGAAAACCAGGCCCACAACAGCAGCGAACCCGCCTGCCCCACCCAAAGCGCCGAGAGCGCATAGTGCCCAGGCAAGAGCCGGTTGGAATACTGGGCGACGTACGCGAAGCGGAAATCCTTAGCCAGCAGGGCCCAGGCCAGCACGCCGGTCGCGGCGGTCAACGCCAGCAGGCCGGCCAGCGCGGAAAAGTCACCGCTGCGACTGACCGCCCGGTGGCCATACGAGTACCCGGCGATGCAGGCAAAGGCTGCATAGCCTGAGGCGACCAGTGCGCCGAGCAAAGAGAGTTCGCCGAGTGTGTTCACTGGTCGTCCCTTCCCCCCGTCTGAACTCCTGTTTCGCCCGGCGCAGCAACCTGTTGCGACTGGTACTTGCTCGCGCAGCGGGTGAGGACCTTCTCGCCTCGGAAAAGGCGGGGGCTCTCCAGCCGCCCCTCGACCACCACGTCCATTTCCTCGACCAGATTGTCGGGCAGCGGTCCCGAGCAGTTCACGCTCAAGCTCCCTTCAGTCCCCTCCAGCGCGAAGGACGCCTCCCGGCGATCCGGGGTGATCCGCAGAGAGCCCCGGGCGACCTTCCCGCTCAGCCGGACCCGCTCTCCCAATAGTCCGGAGGCGTCGGCCAGGCACTCGTCTACGGTCAGATAGTATTGCCAGCTCGCAGAGGCACCTACGTAGGCCATGTAGGCCGTCAGGCCTGCCACGATCAGCCCGCCGATTGCCAGCTTCCTGCCGGTCGCCATCAGAGGCCCGTCTCCTTTAGAGGCTGTCCGAAAAGTCTCCCCTCTCCCTTTGGGAGAGGGGTAGGGGGTGAGGGCTTGGCGAAACCACGCAAACGGGATAGACACTCTTGCGTCAGCAGGCCCTCACCCTAACCCTCTCCCGGAGGGAGAGGGGACTGTTGCTTTGCACTTCTCGGATGGCCTCTTAGTGCCGAGAGGTGCGAGGGGGCTGACCGACGATCGCACGTTAGAAGAGGAGAACCCTCCCCCTGGTTCAGAGCGCCGCCGGCCGGCCACTAGGAGCCAAGAGCGGGGGTTAATAGCAGATCACCAACAACCTGTCAAACTCACTTCTTGCCTGCCCCCCAGGCGGTTCATCTCGGGTGACTGGCCGGATTGGCCGGCATGGCTGAAGAAGACCGATGTAGAACCAAACCATTGAGGGGAGATGGATACCGGGTCCTGGTGGCACGGCCATCTTGGCCGTGGATCACAGGCGGGAAGCTTGTGCTACGTGCCACGAGTCACAGGGCACTACGTCGTTTCGCGGGCGGAGCGAATCAACTCGGCCGCTCCCTGGGCGATCAGGGCCTCGGCGACCCTGCGGCCGAGTTGGTCCGCCGCGTTCGCGTCGCCGACGAGGGTGGTCTCGATCATTACGCGGCCGTCCGGGCTGAGTACGCGGCCGCTGAGGGTCAGACGCCGGTCCTCCAGCCGGCCCCAGGCCGCAATCGGTGCCAGGCAGCCCCCTTCCAGCTCGGCCAGCATCGCGCGTTCGGCCAGCACGGCGGCGTGGGTTGGCGGATGGTCCAACCCGTCCGACACCACCGCCCGAACTGCCTGGTCGTCGCTGCGGGTTTCCAGGGCCAGTGCCCCTTGCCCGACGGCGGGCAGCATGATCGAAGCGGGCAGGACCTGCGTGATCCGGTCGGCCACCCCCAGCCGCTGAAGGCCCGCCTCCGCCAGCACCAGGGCGTCGTACTGTCCGGCGTCGAGCTTTCGCAGCCGGGTCTCCACGTTGCCGCGGACGTCTTTGCAGTGCAGGTCGGGGCGGACGTGCAGCAACTGGGAGCGGCGACGCAGACTGCCGGTCCCCAACACCGCTCCCTCGTCCAGGTCGTCCAGCGAGGCATGTTGCCGGCAGACCAGCACGTCGCTGACTGAAGCGCGTTGGGGGACAGCCGCCAAGCACAGCCCGGCCGGCTGCACGGTGGGTAAGTCCTTCAGGCTGTGGACCGCCAGGTCGATTCGCTGCTCCAAGAGCGCCCGTTGGATCTCCTTGGTGAAGACGCCTTGGCCGCCCAGGGCGCGGATCGGGCCCGCCTGCTGCCGGTCTCCGCTGGTGGCAATCGGCACCAACTCGACCCGGACCCCCAGTTCCTTCAGCCGCGCAGCCACCCACTGGGCCTGCCAACGGGCCAATTGACTGGCTCGCGTTCCGAGTCGCACTGGTGGGGCAGAAGACATGAGTGGGCTGATCGTCGGCGTTGTGAGAGCCTGCGAGTATAAGCCAATTGGCCGGCGCGCCAAAGACGGCGTCCAGCGGGAGGCCCACCGGCCGGACGACCGGTTTGTGGGCGGCGACGGGCAACCCGAGGTCACAGGGCTGTGTCTGGGCCGTCCCGCGGTCGTGACAAGGCGACTCCGGAGATGGGCGGCTATTCTCCGCGAATCACCACTAAGGAACTAATGTATTAGTCTGTTGCCAGCAGCAGATGATCTGCTCTAATTATAGTGAGAATCGGTGTGCAACACCGGCAATTGGCCTTGTTTCCGAATAAGTCGATAATGCCTGTTACAACTTGCAGAAAACGCCCGCAAAACCATTATTGACCGGCTTATTGACGTTTCCCTCAGATTGGGCTACACTATTGAGAATCTATGTCGGTTGGGTGGCGTCCGTCCCTCGTTGAAGGCGTGCCGCACAGCGAAGGCACAAGAGACGGCCACGGTGGCCGGGCGGCCGGCCAGATTGGTTCTTCGCAGGGCTGTTTCGGCTCGCCCGGGAAGCCAGCAGAAAGGAGAGATCATGTACCAGACGATGCGGACCGTAGTGGGGGGGATTCTCGTAGCTCTGTTGGCCGTGGCGCTGATCTCCGCGCTGGCCACGGTGGGTTCCGCGCGACCGGAGGCCGCCGAGACCGCCGCCGAGCCGGCTCCACCCGCAGACCAGACCTACGTGGGCTTCAAAAGGTGTGCCTCGTGCCACTTCGAAGAGTTTATGAAATGGAAGAAGGACAAACACTCCACGACTTTCGATCTTCTTCCCAAGCAATACCAGAAAGACCCCAAGTGCCTTAAGTGCCACACGACCGGTTACGGGCAACCTTCCGGCTTCAAAGATTTTGAGTCCACTCCCAGCCTGGCCGGCACCACGTGCGAGACTTGCCACGGTCCCGGAAGCAAGCACGAGGAAACCTGCAAGCCGCTGGCCAAGATCAAGCAGCTCAACGCGGCCCAGCAGAAACAGGCCAAAGACTCCATCTGGCTGATGACTCCCAAGAACGTCTGCATCGAGTGTCATCTGACCAAGGCTCACAAGGAAAGCGTCACCCCCAAGGAGCTGCGGAAGACGAAACCGTAGTCGGCCCAAAGCAACTACCCACGGGCTGACCAGTCGCGGTCAGCGCCCGGCAACAGGCAGGCTCCGGATGTAGAGCAGCAACAGGCCCACGGCGATCAGGATCGGCACTAGGGAGACGGCCAGCCAGATCCGCCGGTAGGCGTATTCGTCGAACTGTTTCTGGCCGTCTTGTTCGACACTCACGGCGACCTCGAGCCCCTCGTCCACGGCCTGTTTCATCGGACCGAGGGAGAAGCCGTGGACCAGGGAGCGGGCGTTGGTCAGGGCGTCGCGCGCCTTCCTGAGGCGGAAGCGGGGGTCCCTGACCAACATACCTAGATGCTCGGCGTCGTCCAGGCTCTGTTCCGCGGCGGCGATCTGGCGCTGCAGTTTCTCCAGTTCCTTCGACATTCCCTCGGCGGTTTTTCCGGCCAGGGCATCGGGGTACTTGCCTTTACCTTCTCCGTGGCAGCGGCTGCAGAAGGCCTCGCCGCCCATCCCCAACATGGGGTCGCTGGGATGCCGGATCTCGTGGTTGCTGTGGCAGGCGGCGCAGCCGGGAAGGCCCTCCCAGTCGGCCTGCTCGAAGCGGTGTTTCATCACGGTCTGGGCGAACAGCGTGGCGACCTTCACGTGGCAGGTCCCGCAGGCGTTGGCCACCGAATCGACCTCGGGGGGGACCGCGCCGTGGTTGCCGTGGCAGTCGTTGCAGGTGGGCGCCGAAAGGTCGCCGTTCTTCAAGAGGGCCTGGGCGTGGACGCTCTTCTTCCAGTCCGCATACTGGTTGTGCCCGAGGGGTTTCTCGTGATACGTCCGCCCCTTCATTCTCTCGGGGTCGGCATGGCACGCGGCACAGGTCTCGGCCAACCGCGTCGGGTAGACGCGGGATTGGAGGTCATTGGCGGCCTGGATGCCGTGGTGGCCGTGGCAGGAGGTGCAAGTGGCCACGTCTTTGTCGTCCGGCGCGGTCTTCAGCCGCAGTCCGTGGCCGCTGGTCCAATACTCGCTCTCCTGGTCGGTCCTGGGCGAGGGATTGTAGCGACGCATGTACTCGATGCTGGAGTGGCAGCGGCCGCAGAGGCCCGGGATTTCCCCGGGCGACCTGGGCCCCCGGTAGGTGGAATCGGCTCGATGGTCGACGTGCTCGTCGAGCTTCGCATGCCCCCCGTGGCAATCGTGGCAGCGCAGACCCTTCTGCCAATGGACGTCCCCGGCCAGATCCTTCGCGGTTACCAGCAGGTGTTTCGTGTCGCCGGAAAACGTCTGGGGATCCGCGTGGCAAAAGGTGCAGGAATAGTCCTCGGGCAAGAGGGTAACCGCCAACGCCTTCGCCGGCGTGGCTTTCGTGTCTGCTGGCGGTGGGGGGGCCTTGCCCTCCTCTGGGGCCGCCACGACCAGCGTCGCCGCCGTCAGCAGCGCCGTCACCACGAGGCTTGTCAGGAGTGTTCTCATCGGCACAGTCCCTCAGAAATCACCACGATCGATCACGGCGGGCGCTAACGCGGCCCCAGCCAGAGCACGAGACGTTCTGTCAACGAGTGGCCCGTACCGAGGCCCCAACGGCGATCAGCGATCACGCCCAGCAGAAAGAGTACACCCAGTGCGAAGAGAATCCACAGGCCGACTCGGGCCGTCTGCCCCCGCTCCAAGAACGGGACTGCCAGCAACAACATGCCCAACAGCAGCGATGTTCCCAAGATGACACTCAGATGGGGGTCGTCGGGAAACCACCCCCAAGCCGTCATGACAATGAAGAAGACCACCGCCGGCGCCGCGAGCACGTTCAGGAGTCGGCGAGAGCGGTCCCCCCAATCCAAGAACGGGACCAGGAGCACCACCAGCCCCACGAACCCGAAGAAGAACACTCCCGCGGTCTCACCTTCCAACCATTCCCCAAGGACATGGCCGGGCAGTTGCTTCAAGAACTGGAACATGAAGAGGAAGTACCATTCGGGCTGGATTCCCTCCGGGGCGGGACTGAGAGGACTGGCTTTCTCCCCGAGTCCCCACGGGAACAGGGCGGCCAGAGCGGCTAGGATTCCGAGGGCCAGATACCACCCCACCGCGTCCCGCAAGAGAAAATCTGGAAGGAAGGACATGGACGGACCGTCGTACTTCGGAGCCCCCACGCGAGTTGCGGGGTGAGAGACCGCGGGTCTCGATTCCTGCCCTAAGTACAGCCAGACCAGTAGCAGGGCAGAGGCCACCAGCAGCAGCTTCCACAAGGAGACGCCCAGCAGGGCCAAGCCGTTGGCAAAGCAGAAAGGAAACACGGCCCCCACCGCCGCCAGCACCGGCAGGCCATAGTACCACCCGGGGCCACGCGGCAAACGTTCCGGCGTGCTCATCCCGTGCTTCTGCACGAGGTAAAGGTGGAATCCCATCAGGGCCAACGCCACCAGGGGAAAGATGGCCACGTGCAAGGCGTAGAAGCGGCTGAGCGTGTCTCCGGTGACGTTCTCTCCCCCGCGGGCGACCAGCAGCAACTCGGCGCCCACCACCGGCACCTTGCCGGCCAAAGCGGTGCCCACCCGCGTGGCGAAGAACGACAGCTCGTTCCACGGCAGCAGGTAGCCGCTGAATCCCAGCGCCATGAACAGCCCCAGCAGGAGGACGCCGGTAATCCAGGTGAACTCTCGGGGGCGGCGATATGCCCGCATCATGTACGTGGTCAGGACGTGCAAAAACAGGACCCCGATGATCAGGTTCGCACCCCAGGAGTGGACCGACCGGATCAACCAGCCGAATTTCACCTCGGTCATGATCGCCTGGACGCTTTCGAAGGCCTGGTCTGGCGAGGGCTTGTAGTAGAGGGACAACAATGCGCCGGTGACCACCTGGAGCACGAACAGGAACAGCGCCATACCCCCCAAAAAATAGAACAGCGTGCTGGAGTGGATGGGGACTCGCTTCTTGACGCCCAGCGCGATCACGGCGTCGAGTCCTACGCGATCGGCGAGATAGCTCCAAAGCCGAGAGCTGATAGCTGAACGCCGACAACCGCTTTCCGGTTTCGGCTTGCCGCCTTGTGGGTCGGTCTGGTCAAGTTCGCGAGACAACGATCTCCTCCTGTCCGGGCGCGGCCGTTTCTCGCAGGCTGACCTTGTAGGGCTCCAAGGGACGGGGCGGTGGCCCGGAGACGTTCTTCCCGTCGAGATTGTAGCGGCCGTTATGGCAGTTGCAGAAGATATCCCCCGGCTGCGGCCGAAACTCCACCGTGCAGTCGGTGTGGGTGCAAATGGCATTGAAGGCCCGGAGGTCGTTCAGCTCGAGGCGCTTGCCCTGGCGGAGTCTTTCCGCCCCCTCCGGCGTGATCACCAGCAAACAGGGCTTGCCGCCGAAGTCGAAGGGGGCAGGCCACTCGCCCTTCAGCAGTTTCGCTCGAAGCTGGTCGAGTCGGTCCGCGACCATGGCCAACTCGCCGGATCGGGTGACCTTGCGAGGCCAGAGAAACAGTACGACCGGGAAGGCAATGATCCCGAGGGTGATCGCGATCCAACCACCCAACACGGCCAGCAGCCAGTTTCGTCGCCCGACAGACACCGGTGTGTCGCTCATGTCTCTCTCCACAGCCACGAAGGGGTGATGAGCAGCCGAATATGTCGTGGCCGCCGCCCCGCGGCAAAAACATCATCAACATAGTCACCAATGAGCACGGCGACTTCGTTTTTCTATCAGGTTCCGGAGAATGCTACAAGGGCCTGTTGCCTCCCAGGACGCCTATCCCGCCGGACGGTCTACCTGAGGTGCTGTGGTGGCGGCGTCGGCCGGTCGGACTGGAGGGCCCTTGCGTGGGAAGCGTCGCTGGTGGCGGCGGCCGGGGGGTGTGGGAGATGGTATGGTGTAGCAGAGGCGACCCGGGTTGCCTGCCTTTTACCCAGGCGGAGCCTGCAAACTCTCGGGGAGACCCCTTGCAGGACGCGTCGTGGATTCGCAAGAATGGAGGATTCTGTTTCTTGCATGAGGGGCCTGAGGGGGGCCTTTTTTCGTGGCCAGGAGTGGCTGGAGAGTGACGGAATGAAGACGCTTCCACAGATTCTGCTGACGACGCTCATCATCGCAGCGGCCCTCCAGGGCGTTGCTGCCCAGCCGCCTGCCGGGTCGCGGCTCCCGCCGGACGAGAACAAGTGCGCCACCTGCCACGGTAACAAGGACCTCTGGGAAGGCGACACGCTGCGGCTATACGTCTCCGCCGAGAGCCTGGCGCACGACGTTCACCGGCGGCTCGGGGTGAATTGCCACGACTGCCATGGAGGCGATCCGAAGAGCCTCCAACCCGGCGATGCGCACGCCACCGACGTGGGCAAGGGCGAGGGTGGGGTCGTGGCCTTCCGGCCGCTGGCCGACGTGAGGAAACTCTGCGGTCTTTGTCACACGGATCAGGAGACGGAGCTAAGAAAGGGGATGCACGCCAAGGCGGAAAAGAAAGACCCGAGTGGCGACGGAACAGTGCTCGCCTGCGGGAGGTGCCACGGCGTTCTGCAAGACGGCAAGTTCAGCGCCAAAGTCCACGGCATGCGTTCGGTGCGGGATGAGCAGTCGCCCGCCTTTCTGGACCACCAGGTCAGGATCTGCGGCGGCTGTCACGAAGAACACCTGGAGACGTACAACCAGAGCGTGCACGGCCTTGGCCTTTCGGAGTTGGGGCTGATGGTCACCGCCTCCTGTGCGGATTGCCACGGTGCCCACGCCATCTATCTGGCGGCGGACGATCGCTCCACGCTTTACTCGACCAAGGTTGCCGCCACCTGCGGAAAATGTCACCGCTTCATCGAGGAGCGGATCCAGAAGAGCGTGCATGGACGCGGCAACGGAGCAGGGAGTTTAGCGGCAAGGGTCGCCCCGGGCGGAAAGGAGCGGCGAAAACCGAGCTGTACCGACTGCCATCAGAGGCACGACCTGGCGGATCCGAAGTCCACCGTGTTTCGTGTGCTCCTGCCGAACCGCTGCGGCAATTGCCATGGGGAGCTGTCCGATCAGTACGCGATGAGCATCCACGGCGAATTGACCGCGCTGGGATACGGGCCGGGGGCCAAGTGCTCCGATTGCCACGGTGCCCACGACATCCTGCCGACCTCCGATCCCAGCTCCCGGCTTTACTATGATACCACGCTGCCGGCTTCCCAGAGCAGCCGGATGCAGACCTGCCTGCCGTGCCACCCGCACGCCGCGGGCAGCTTCCTGGAGTTCGACCCCCATGCGGACTATACCGATCCCCAGCGGGACCCCGTGCTGTACTGGGTGTACATGGGGCTGCTGACGCTGTTGTTCTCCGTGTTCGGCTTCTTTGGAGCCCATTCGGCGCTCTGGTCGGTGCGGAGCCTGATCCACGTGCTGCTACATGGGCGCCCCAAGGCCCTGGCCCCGGGGGCGGTCGCCTACCTGCGGTTCGGGTCGTTTCACCGGGTGGCTCACACGCTGATGCTGATTTCTTTCCTGGGGCTGGCCCTGACCGGGCTGCCCCTGAAGTACAGCTACCAAGACTGGGCCAAGGTCCTGGCACACCTGCTGGGCGGGTTCGAATCCACCAAGATCTGGCACAGGGTCTTTGGCGTGTTCAATTTCGTCTGCCTGGCGACCTACCTGCTGCGGATGGCCTGGCACCTGGTGAACGGTCGCAGGAACGGCACTAGCTGGCGAAACGTGGTTTTCGGGCCGGATTCGCCCGTGCCGAATCTCCGCGACCTGACCGACTTTCTCAAGATGATCCGTTGGTTCCTGGGGCTCGGCCCCAAGCCGACCTTTGAACGCTGGTCCTACTGGGAGAAGTTCGACTTTTGGGGCGCCTGCACGGACGTGGTGATCATCGGATTTACCGGGCTGATCCTCTGGTTTCCGAACCTGTTCTGCACCTTCTTGCCCGGCAAGACGCTGAATATCGCCAAAGTGATCCATTCCACGCAGGCGCTGTTGGCCACGGGGTTCGTCTTCGCGATCCACTTTTTCAACACGCATTTCCGCCCCGACAAGTTCCCCATGGATCTATCGGTCCTGACGGGCCTGGTCAGCGAAGACGAGCTGCGGGAGGAGCGGCCCGAATATCTCGCGCGGATCCGAGAGAAGAGGCTCGGGCAGATTGAGGCGGCCGGGCTGAAGGAGGCGAACCTCGAGTACATCGAGCGGACCCGTCAGGAAGGCAAGCTGAACGAAGTCCGCGCCACCGTCCCTTCCCGAAAAGGACTATGGCTGATCATGTTGGGCGGGTTTGTGGCCCTGGCGGTGGGTTTGAGCCTTCTGGTCGGCATGATCCTGGCCGGCATAGGCGGGTAGGGAGTTGGGGGGCCCACGATGAGCGAGATCGCGCCTGTTTCCCCGGGATTCTCCGGGGGCGAAGATCGCGACCGACCCTGCGGGGGAATCCGCCGCTGGCTGCCCTACCTGCCGGACCGCCAGACTGCCTGGCGAGGGATCCGCCGGGGTCTGCTCCGCGCGGGGGCCGTGCTGGGCACGTTTCTGTTGCTGCTGTTGTTGCTGACGGGCGTAGCCGGCTGGTACACCTCGCGTCCCGAGTTCTGCCGCAGTTGCCACATCATGGAGCCGTACTATCAGTCGTGGCAGGAATCCAGCCACCGGAACGTCTCCTGCATTGAGTGCCACTTTGCGCCGGGCCTGGGGGAAGAGGTGTGGGGCAAGATGCTGGGCCTGGTCCAGCTTGCCAAGTACGTCACCCGGACCGAAAGCCCCCGACCGGCCGCCGAGATCCCCGACGCCAGTTGCCTTCGCATGGGTTGTCATGAACGGCGGGTGCTCTCCGGCCGAGTGGAGTTCAACGGGATACCCTTTGACCATGGGCCCCACCTGGAAGAGCTGCGGCGGGGCATGTTGCTCCGCTGCACCAGTTGCCACAGCCAGATTGTCCAGGGCAAGCACATGGCGGTGACCGCCTCCACCTGTTTCTTGTGCCATTTCAAGGACGGGCATTTCAACGAGGGCCTGGGCGCCTGCACCCGCTGCCACCAGATCCCTGAACAGAAATTCGACCTCGGCGGCGGCGTGACCTTCACTCATGACCTGGCCTATGAAAAAGGCGTGGACTGTGCCAACTGCCACGGCGATCTGATCCGCGGCACGGGCAAGGTTCCCCGCGAACGCTGCGTGGTCTGCCACAACCGCGAGCCTGACCTGGAGCGGATTGGCGAGTTCAAGTTCCTGCACGAGAAGCACGTCACCGAGCACAAGGTAGACTGCCTCGACTGTCACCCGGAGATCGTGCACCAGCTCGACCGGGAGAAGATCGTGCACGCCGCCGCCAATTGCGCCGCCTGCCATCCCGATCACCACCGCGAACAGGTCAAGATGTTGCAGGGGATCGGCGGGAAATCCATTCCCGCGCACGCGGGCGAGATGCCCGCCGCACGGGTCGAGTGCCGATCCTGCCATCGCGTCAAGGAAATCTCACCCACGGGGACGGTGCTCTGGCGGGCCTCGGCGGAAGTGTGCGCCACGTGCCACGACCCTTCTGCCGCTAAGCGGCTCCAGTCGTACCACCAGCAGCTCAGGGCCACGCTGTCCGATTTCGAGGCCACCTTCCCCCGGGTCCGCGCGTCGCTGAAGTCGGCGGGGCTGGACCAGGATCGCTCCGCCTCCATGGCGGCAGAGCTGGATGCCCTCCAGGCGGACTTGAATTTCCTCCGCGCGGCCAACGACATCCACAACATCCACTACGCCGCCGCGCTCACCCGTACGCTGTTAGAGCGGCTCAGCTCGCTCTGCCGGGAACTGAAGATCGCAGAGCCGAAGACCACGCTCCCCGAGCCGTTCCAGCCAGCCAAACCGGCGCCGGGCGAATCCGCGGCCAAGAAACGCTGACGGCCCCGCCCGTTGGGGAGCGGGGCCGCTTCGCGGATGGGAGATTCCTACGCGGGGTGGCTGGGGCAAAGCGAAGCGGTGCCCCAGGCCGTCTGACCTGGGGCTTCGCCGACCAACGCTGCGCGTCGGTGCCCGTCAGCCGCCAGCCACCCGTCGCACGGCACTCTAGAACACGGCGTTCACACCGCCCAGGAAGCCGTGCAGGGTGCCGCTGTTGCCGGTGCCCGCCAAGTCCGCATAGTCGAACAGGCTATAACGGAAGAAGACGGTGATCGAGTCCCGCCACAGGTAGTCTACACCCGCCGTCACGCGGTTCGTCTCGACGACCACGTCAGATAGCGACGGCAGCAGCGTCCAGTTGGGAACGACGATGGTTGGAGGAGGTGTGGTGTCGGAGGGGTCGTTCGCCGACAGCGGAGAGGGCGCCGCGAGGATGGCCGCCCGGCTCCAACTGTACTCGTATCCGCCGATCAGTCGTAACCGCGCGCTGTACGCATAGGCCGTCCCCAGATTCACGACTTGGGAGCGGCCGCTATAGCGCCAACGCGATTGGAACGCATCGGGCTCGAAGTAGTCCCGCGCTCCGATGCGGTCGGGCGGCGGAGTCGGGTTTACAGCCGAACTGTTCCCGGTATTCAAGAGGTTGTCGTCGTAGAGATCGCCCAGGGTGATCAACTGGTCGATGAAGTTGCTGAAGTTGGCATACCCCGCCGTGAACGACCACTTGACCGTGGGAGCATACCAAGCGCTCAGCACGAGTGGATAGCTCTGCTCGCCGAAGTCGATGTCGCGCGGGTTATTGTGGAACACGTCGAAGGCGTGGCCGAGGTTGACCTGCTGCGAGTCGTGGCTGCGGACGTCGACGCCGAAGGTGGCGCTGAGCAGGAAGTTGTCCGCCGGCATCCAGGTGCCGCCGATCTCGATCAGGTCCTGCTGCTCGGGCTGATTGGTGTTGATGTCGCCGTTGGTGGCCCGGAACCCGTAGATGGGGTTGGAAGCGCTGACGTACTTGTAGCGGAGGAAGGAGTCGAAGGTGGAGGACCAGCGCATCAACGCGCCGACGTTGAACGCATGGATCTTGGTATCCGGTTGTTCAAAGGCAAACGTGTCGGCCGTACCCGGCGCGGGCCCGCTGAGCCACCTGCCGTCCTCGAATTCGTACTCGGCGAATTTCCGCGCGATCGACGAATAGTCGTAACCCCCGGTGAACCCCAGCCCTTCCGCCGCCGGCCAACCGGAGTTGTAGGGCCGCCAGTGGCCTTTCAGCCCGGCACTGCTGCGGTCGTACTCCAGCGGGTGGTGGTAGGCGGCGACGGAGTCGCCACCTTGGATCAGCGGAGCCTCGGGGAAGGTCGTGGGCAACTGGCCCTCCTCCTTGGCCTTCTTGCCATAGGCGGTCCACTTCAAGCCGTCGATGGCGTCGTTCGTCCACCGCAAGTCGAAGCCGTTGAAGAAGCGGTGGGTGTTGCGCAGCTCGTTTTCCGTGTTGCCCACGTACAGGAAGCCATAGAGATGGTTGTAGTCGTTCAGATCGGTGCTCAGCTTGAGCCGGTCGATCTGGGTGAAGTTCTCCGCCTGGACGTCGTAAGGGACGGGATTCTGCGCGGCGGCCGTCGACACAATGGGCCAGCCGTCATGGCCGCTCTGTGTATACAGCCGAGTCACAGTCTGGTCGTTCGGATCGAAGGACCGCATGGTCCGCGAGTATTCGGCGGTGAGCGGCCCGAGCTTGGCCTCCAGTACCGGCTCGACCTCCACGGTGCTCCAATCGATCCGCTGGTCCTGGGCGAGGATATGGCAGCGGCTGCCCGTAGGCTGCCCCGGCGAGACGGTACTCTCGTTAAAGCAGTGACCGACCCTGGTCGCCTGGCGGACTCCTTGCTTGTCGATCCCCCAGACGTTCACCCGCCATTTGAGGTTCTCGCCGATGGGGCCGTGGAACCGCGCGCTGAACTCCTGCACGCGGATGGCGTAGTCCTGGCCGGGGTTGAGCACGTCGCTGTTGAGCACCTGCTGCGCGGCAGGCGCCGGAGGCACCAGCGGAATATGGGGGTCGAAGTTCTCGAAAATAAAGCTGCCCGCGGCGTGCGGATCTTCGACCACCAGCCCCCTGCTGTCCAGGCGGCGGAGAAAGCGCTCATAATCGGCCTTGACGGTCAATCGCGGGCCGAAGTAGTAGAGCCGCCCCTGGGTGCCTTCGGCGTCGGTGCCGGTGGCGGTGAAATCAATCGTTCGCTCGCCGCTGCTCCAGAGGCCGTCCACGTCCCAGAAGGGCGACGAGCTGAGATCCTGGAACTCACCGATCTTGGTGCGGCTGCCGTGCCAGTCCGTGGCCCAGTAGCCGAAGCGGCCGACCACGTCGGCGAAGGCCGGCGAGTACCCCATCCCGTCGTCGGCGACCTGGCCGGGTACCCTCTGGGTGGCGGGCTCGCCGGCTGGGGCGTCGGCCTTTGCCGCGGCGTCTTCCGGCGGCAGCGGCGCGTCGGGCGCCTCATTGTCCGCTGCCAGCGAGTTGAAAGGCAGCAGGGCGAACACCGCCGCCGCCGCGAGGATATACGACCTCCGTATCATGATTGCTCTCCTGTAAGTGATCTATGGCCGGCGAGCTCCGGCTCGCATTGCTTTTCGAGACGTTAAGCGTGGAATTAGAATCTGTTAAAATCGCTGGTCACTGCCGTTCCACGCTCGTTCGTGCCGTGGACGGCCCTGTGGCATTGCGTGCAATCGGTGTAGAACGCCGCCTGCAGCCACGGTCGCGTGTCGATGTTGTTGCGGTTGCCGCTGCCGTGGCTGTTCCGGTGCCCGTCATGGCACCGCAGGCAGAGGAACGTAGTCGGTTGCCGCAGCAGGTTGTTGGCCACCGTGCCGTGGGGCTCGTGGCAGATGGCGCAGTTCTCCGTGACGGGCGGATGCTCGTAGACGTGGGGACCCTGCTTCTCGGCGTGGCACTTGTAGCACACCAGGTTGATCGATTCACCCTTGAGGTTCCTCTCCAGTTGCCCGTGCCCGTCATGGCAATCGGAGCAGACCATCTTGCCCTCCTTGATGGGATGGTGCGAAGGCAGGGCATTCAGGCCGAAGATCTTCTGATGGCACTTGTAGCAGGCCTCCGGCTCCTGAACCGACATCTGCATCCGCCGCGGCCGGGTGACCTGCGTGTGACTAACCTCGACGATCTGCGGCACCTGGGTCCGCGGGTGCGGATTGTGGCAGTCGGTGCAGGCCACGCCTTGCAGGTCGTGGGTCGAAGAATGGAAGCCCATCGTCGGAGCGCCTGCCTTGTGGCACTCTAGGCACAAATCCTTGCGGGTCTCCTGCCGAATCTGCCCGTGGGGGTCGTGGCAGGTCGTGCAATTGAAACCGTTGGGGCCGCAGATCTGGTGCGGGCCGGCGACCTGCTCGAACTCGGACATGTCGCTGTGACACTGGTAGCAGACGTCCGGCGCCACGGCACCCATGTTGTTCGACGTGCCCGCCAGCGAAGGCTTGGACTGGGGCTCCTGCCCCCGCACCCACGTGACGGGCTGAGTCAACGGGCGGCTGGTGGTCTGGGTGGATTCCGACGTGGCGGGAGTGCCTTCCGGCACGTTGTAATGGCCCGTGTGGCAGTCCGTGCAGGCAACCCCGCAATGGGCGTGCTTCGAATACCGATACCTGGCCCCCGCGGCGCAGCGGTCTTCCTCGTGGCACTTCAGGCAGAGTTCCGCCTTTTCCGCCGCAGAGAGCGTCTTGAAGCTCAGGATCAACCCGGGCTCTTTGCCTTTGGTTTCCAGGTGGCGGCTGGCCGGCCCGTGGCAGGCCTCGCACGACTGTCCCTTCTGCAGGCCGCGATGCACGTTCTCCGCAAATGTCTTGGTGTAGGCCTCATGACAAGTCGCGCAGAGTTCGTCGTCGTTGACGAATTCCGCGTTGGGGACTGCCGGAACGGGGACTTGCAGCCGGCCGTAAGACGTCTGGTGGAAAAAGTTGTTTGCCCTGGGCCAGCCGGGGTCCAAGTTGGCTTCCGTCCGTCGGGTGGGGCGGTACGGGGCCGTACAAGAGGCAATTCCCAAAATAAGGAATGCCACGACCATGAGCCCGATGGTAGAAACCTGGATAGGGCTCTTGAAGTGCCGAATACTCTTCACGACCTCACCTCCTTGCTGTGGGGGGGCCAAAATGCCCGCCTTCCGTGGTCTGGTCTGCCTTGTGACGCGAGCGAAATCAGTTCCTCTCTGAAAGGTGTCCCGAAGCGGATTACGCTCCTCAAGCGGCGACAATTACTGAGTATTGGTTACCAAGACGGTGACGATTTGGCATCGGTCATTAGCATGGGTTTCTGCACCGGCTTCAGGTGTTTTTCGTGCGGCATCTCCTAGTGAATCGTTTATACCCGGTGGCGCGCAGATGATATCCCTACGCAAATTGTCATCAATACCTTCGCTCGGTCGCCGGTGTTCTCTTGACGCTTTCTGGAGATTCGGGTGGTGTCTCTTGATGCGTGAGGTGCATAGATTACGCAAGTTGCGTTATCTGCCGAAAAACCTTGGCCAGCAGACTGGGCGACTCGGGCTGCCCAGCGGCTTTCGATGGTTCGCGTGAGATGCGCACGCCGGACTATTACGCCCGCCGACTTTGGCTTCACATCCTGTCACGGTTGGCCGAATATCCTCCTATAGTTGTGTAGCTTCTGTTCCACCGTTCGGTGACAACCGTTACGCCCATCCTCAACCTGCGATTGTCGCTCCACCTGCGGGGAGCGGTTCCCGCCGACCGGGTGAAGCGGTTCGGCCAAGAGATAGCCTCGCGCCGTTTCCGCTCGGTGGGTAATCGGACTGAAATGGGCCCATGATGTCCGGGATGAACGTCCAGGTACTCGGTTGCAGCCACAATACGGCATCGATCTCGGTTCGCGAGCGGTTGGCGTTCAGCCCGGAGCAAGCCCGCTCGGCATTACACGTTCTGCGGTGTGACTTTCCCGCCACCGAGGCGGTGTTGCTCTCGACGTGCAATCGGGTGGAGCTCTACACGGCGACCGAGAACGGGGGCACGCCGACGCGTGGGCAGTTGGCCGACTTCTTGGGCCGGTTCCACCATCTGGAGCCGGCCCGGATCATGGAGCACCTTTACGAGCAGGTGGGCCAGGAGGCGGTGCGGCACCTGTTCATCGTCGCCAGCAGCCTGGACAGCATGGTGCTGGGCGAGCCGCAGATTCTCTCGCAGGTGAAGCAGGCGTACCGGTTGGCGATCGGTCAGCGGGCCGCCGGGCCGTTGACGCACGCGGCTTTTCAGGCCGCCTTCAAGGTCGCCCGGCGCGTGGCCTGCGAAACGGCGATCCACCAGCGTCGGGTGAGTGTTCCCAGCGTGGCCGTGGCCGACTTCGCCAAGCAGATCTTCGAGCGTTTCGCCGACAAGAGGACGCTGGTGATCGGGGCCGGCGAAATGGCCGAAGAGACGCTGAAGTACCTCCGCGACGAAGGGGCCCGGGACGTGACGGTCGTCAACCGCAGCGCCCCACGTGCGTTGGAGTTGGCCCGCCGATGGCAAGGCCGGGCACTGCCGTGGCAGCACCTGGCGGAGGCGCTGGTCGAGGCCGACCTGGTGGTGAGCAGCACGGGGGCCCAGGAGCCGATCGTCACGTTGGAGCAGTTCGCCCAGTTGGAGCCGTTGCGCCGCGGCCGGCCCTTGTTCATCCTCGACCTGGCCGTTCCCCGCGACTTCGACCCGGCGATCGGCAACAGACCGGGAGTCTATCTTTACTGCGTTGACGACCTGCAGCAGGTCTGCCAGCAGAATCGCCGGGAGCGGGACAAGGAGCTGCCCTCTGCGCTGCGGATCATCGAGCAGGAGACCCAGCGGTTCATGACCGAGCTGAACCGCCGCGCCATCGGCCCGCTGATCCAGCGGCTTCAGCAGGGTTGGCAGCGGCCCAAACAGCAGGAGCTGCAACGGCTGCTTAGCAAGCTGCCGGGGCTGGACGAGCGGGCCCGCGGCGAAATCTGCCAATCCTTTGACCGGTTGGTCAACAAGCTTCTGCACCCTCCGCTGGCGTCGCTCCGGCAGGAATCTCGGCAGGGGGTTCCCCACGCGCTGCTGGACGCGGTGGCCAAACTCTTTCAACTGAGAGAGTGAGCGATCCGGACGGTTTTCTGATGGTGACAGAGGAGGTGACGTTTCCTCCTGTCCCCCGTCGGATTCGCCACACGCCCGCCGCCGCAAGTGGAGTTGCCCTAATCACTTCCAGCGGATAGACTTCATCTGTGTTTGATTAGTCTCGATAGCTCGATTGGTGGCGTTCTGCCCCCAATATCGTTCAGTTCAGTGGAATGTCAAGGAGGATCAAGTGGCACCGGCGTCTCGCCGGTGTGACGGAAATGATGGCAGCATTTTCACTTGCATCACACCGGCGAGACGCCGGTGCCACTGTGTCCAGGCTCGGTCCGCCTTAAACTCCACGGTATTGCGTTCTGCCCCTGTAAGATCGAAGAAACCGGGAACTCAAGGGAACTCTGATGGCATCTTCTCCCCAGGGACAAAAGGCGATCGCCGGCGCCGGCGTCGGCGGTCTGCTGCGGTGGCTATGGCGACTGCTGGCCTCGCTAAAACTGGCGGTGATCCTGATCGTCGCCCTGGCCGTAGTGCTCGCCTGGGCGACTTTTCTGGAGTCCGCCAGGGGCAGGGAGTATGCCCAATGGTCCATCTACGGCAGAAGCTGGTTCGTGGCCCTCTGGGGCCTGCTGGGGGTCAACATCCTCGCAGCGGTGCTCTGCCGGTTTCCCTGGAAGAGGCGCCAAATCGGGTTTCTGATTACCCATGCCGGGCTGTTAGTCTTATTGGGCGGCGCCCTGCAGACCCTGGTGGGCGGCATCGAAGGGAGGCTGGCCTTCCTGGAGGGAGAAACCGCCGACTCGATCCTCATCCCCGACCGCAGTCAGCTCACGGTCTACCGGCAGGGGCAGCAGGGACAGCAGTCGACGAAGTTCGCCTTCTCTGGCGGGCCGGTGGATTGGCCCACAGGCAAGACCCTGAAATTGGGCAAATCGGAGGGCCTGGCGGTCAAGGTGCTGAAGTTCTATTGCCGCGGGCAAAGGAGGGCGGACTGGGTGGCCGACGACTCCGGGGGCGGAGGGCCGGCGCTGAGTTTCGCCCTGTCCGGCCCAGACGCCAAACCGGTGATGGAGGGCTGGCTGCCCACGGACCAGTTTAGTAGCAGCGTGCGCGTCGGCCCGGCCAGGCTGCAACTCGAGCAAGCATCGGCCGATTCGATGCTGGAGGATTTTCGCCAGCCGCCGACCGACCGTCCTACAGAGGGTGCCTCGGCGGGCAAGGCCGGCGTGCTTTCCATGCACTACGAGGGCAAGATGTACCGTGTCGCCGTTGCTGAGAAGGTGGGACAGAAAGTGCCGGTAGGCCAGAGCGGAATCCTGGTGGAGATTGTCAAGTATCTGCCCAACGCCCAGGCCGGGCCCAAGGTCCAGTTTACCTCCGAGGGAGACGAACCCAAGAGGCCGTTGCTCGATCTGCTGGTGCACCTGCCCGGCGAAGACAAGCCGCTCCGGCAGCTCGCCTTTGCCCAGGATCCTTTTCTGACGCTCGACGGGGTACACGGGCGGCCGTGTCCGGTGAGGTTCTGGTATCACCATCCGGCCGTTGCCGCCCCACCGGGCGCCGAGTTCCTGCAGACGTCCAACGGGAAGTTGTACTGCCGCGTGGGCGTGGAGGGGGCGTACCAGTGGCGGGGTGAGGTGAAAGAAGGCGATCAGATCGAGGTCGCCGCAAGCTTCAAGCTGTCGATACTGAAGTACATTTCTCGCGCCCGCCAAGAGGTGAGTTTTCAGCCGGTGGAGCTGGCCGCCGAGGAGAACGCAGGGCCGGAGGCCGCCGCCCTGGTGGAGTTGACCCCCGCCGGCGGCAAGCCGCAGGAGGTCTGGCTGCAACGCGGCGACGAGATGCACGGGTTCCACAGGCTGCAAACGCCCCAAGGCCCTGTGGTGCTGACGTTTGGTTATGAGTATCTTCCCCTGCAGTTCTCGCTGAAGCTGCTGGATTTCCAGCGCGGCATGAACCCTGGCAGGATGGGAGACGCCTCCTTCTCCAGTTCGGTCCAACTGATGGATCCGGCCGCGAAGATCGACGAGCCGCGAGAGATCTCGATGAACAAACCCCTGTCCTACGGCAAGTTCACCTTCTACCAGTCCAGCTTCCAGGAACTGCCCGACGGACGCCAGGCCTCGATCCTGAGCGTGGCCTACGATCCGGGGCGGATCCTGAAGTATCTGGGTTGCTTGATGATCTGCGTGGGCACCTTCGTGATGTTCTACTTGAGGAGACCTTTCGCCGGGAAGGCCGCGTCCGCCGCCTCCCAGAGCCGCAGCGCCGGCACAGATCGCCTGCAATCAGAGGGCAGTGCGTCGGCGTGCCACTGGCGTGACGCCAGTGCCACCCCGACCGCCGGCCCGGACGGGCCGACGGGCACCAACCAAAGGTTGGTCGGGCCCACCGGGACCGGCTGTGCCAGGGTGGGTTGAATCATGTTCCAGAAGCAGGAGTGTTTGATGCGCAGTTCGATCGCGGCCTTGGTTGTACTGTTGGCGGGCGGTGCGTGGGCGTTTGCCGCCGGCCCATCCGGCCAGCCCCTCGACTGGAACGCGTGGAGGCGACTGCCGGTCCAGGACGGCGGCCGGTTCAAACCGTTGGACACGCTGGCCTGGGAAGCCGTGCAGAAGATCACGGGGCGGACCAGCTTCAGCGATCCGGCGACGGGTCGGAAGCTCGACCCGGTCGGCCTCTACCTGACCATGCTGTTCGACTGGCAGGCAGCGGAGAAGGCGGACTATGGGTGGCCGGGGTCGGGCGCCAGCCAGCCCCCGGAAAGCGCAAGGTCTGGGGGCTCACTTGGTTCGACCCCAGCCACCCGTCCGCACGGCACGGCGATGATGCACTCGCGGCTGGCCTACTTTGAGTCTCACCAGCCCGACCACTGGGACCGCGCCCCGTTGATCCGAGTCGACTCTCGTCTGCGCGGGACCCTGGGTCTGGACAAGAATCAAGCGTACGTCTCGCCGTTGGAGTTGAGCAAGGCCCGAATCCAAGACCCTCACACGGACAAAGAGGTTTCGTTTCTGGTCTGGGCCGGAGGACTCGCCCGCAATGAGCGGAAGAAGCTTTCCAACCTGGAGGAGAGCGGCCTGGAGCTGGCCGACAGGCTGTGGTCCTACCAGGATCTGCGGATGGGGCAGGCCCTGGACGTGTTGCCCATGAAGGACAATCCGGACCAACAGTGGCTATCCGTCGCCGACCTGCTGCGAGCGGACCTCGACGACCAGACCGACCCCACCGGTGGATTGCGGAAGGCGAAAGAGGGATTTCGGCAGGTGCGGGCGGCCTACCTGGCCGACTCTCCGCAGGCATTCGACCAGGCCACAGCCGCTTTTGTTGCCGCGGTGGCCGAGGCGGGCCCGGAGCTGGGCGCCTATCCCCGCCAGGACACCATCGACCTGGAAGTGGCCTATAATCGCTGGGCCCCCTTCCGCCTTGCCTGGGTGCTCAGCTCGGTGGCGGTTCTCTGCCTGCTCTTGAGCATGGCTGCGGGTGGCAGGGGCAGCTTGCCTGCCCCTGAGCCGCAGGGGGGGGCAAGCCGCCTCCGGCACCCGTCGCCTCAGTCTATCCACTATCCACTATCCACTATCCACTTTCTACTGTATCTGGCGGGCCTGACGGCTTTGGGCACCAGCCTGGTGGCGATGCTGATCGGCTTCGGTGTGCGAACGGCCATTTCCGGGCGGGCGCCGGTGACGAACCTCTACGAGTCGGTGGTCTTCATGGGGCTGGGGACCCTCGTGTTCGGTCTGGTGTTTGGCCTGCTTTCGCGCAAGCAGCACATCCTCACCGCGGCCGTGGCCGTCGGCACGATCGCGCTGATCCTGGCCGACACTTGCCCCACGGTGCTCAACCCCAGTCTCCGCCCGCTGCAACCCGTGCTCCGCAGCAACTTCTGGCTGGCGGTCCACGTGATCACGATCATGCTCAGCTACGCCGCCCTGGCGGTGGCGCTGGGGATCGGCAACGTCACACTGGGCTACTACCTGGTCGGCTCGCAGAAGCAGGAGACGATCCAGGCCCTGAGTCGCTTCACCTACAAGTCGCTCCAGGCTGGCGTGCTGTTGCTGGAAATCGGCACGATCCTGGGAGCCCTGTGGGCCGATTACTCGTGGGGTCGCTTCTGGGGTTGGGATCCCAAGGAGGTCTGGGCACTGATCACCCTGCTGAGCTACCTGGCCATCCTGCACGCCCGCTCTGCGGGCTGGGTGGGCAACCTGGGCCTGGCGGCCCTCTCGGTGTTTTGTTTCGCCTGGGTCATGATGGCCTGGTACGGTGTCAACTTCTTCCATGGCGGTTTACACAACTATGCACTCAGCGGCAGTAACGGGGCCATCTACGTACTGGGCGCGGTCCTGGTGCAGCTCCTCTACGTAGCCGCTGCCGTCGCCGTGGCCCTCTGGGGACGGTCCGGCGCACAGGTCGATCGGTCCGCCCCTCAGCCCGCCTGAGAGTCGACCACGCAGAACGGACTAAACGAGCACCCAGTAATAACCTGTTCAATTGCAGTGTAGTAGGCACACTCCGTGTGCCGTAACCCGCGGACGGCACACGGAGTGTGCCTGCTACAAAAAGTA
>Ga0315277_10001452_pt1 | contig 34570 bp, 34 predicted proteins | sample YL17G05_15_MG_FD_203695 | JGI IMG/M metagenome (GOLD analysis project Ga0315277, IMG submission 203695) | Sediment microbial communities from Yellowstone Lake, YNP, Wyoming, USA - YL17G05_15 | ecosystem: Environmental > Aquatic > Freshwater > Lake > Sediment | place: USA: Wyoming | collected...
CGAACAAGCGAGAATCTACCACTGGCACGCCCGCACCGGCCAGTTCCCGCCACGGCTTCATCCCGGCGGTTCAGGATAAATCGGTGACAGTAGAAATAGTACCGAGGCTTGTGTCTGCCAAGATCGGCCGCTGTGGCTTGGATCGTGTCCACTGGGCGAACGTCTTGCAGTGTTCCGGCCCGCTTTGAAGGAGGATGATCATGTTCAGAAAATCGTTTCTTTTGCCGCCTCTTGTTTTGCTCGTGACGTTCGGAATGACTCGGCAGGCCTCAGGTGTGCCTTTGCCCATTGGGTCACTGAAAGTCGGCACCGTCATCGATATTGGAAAGAAGCTTGCCGCCCGCAGCTCGATGTACAACCCGCGTTCGTTCGGCGGGAAGAACTATGTCGTTCAGATCAACAGTCCTCAGCGTGCGGTGGGCTGTTGTCTGGTTGGCTCGACCGGCTATGAGGCTCTGGCGGATATCAAAGACGGCGCCGAAGTTCGTATGGCTTGCGCGTTCCCGGCCGTGGACTATGTACTGCTCTCGGGAGGCGCCAGCAGTGACTACTTTTCCAGGATCGATCCCAACCTCAACCTTGCCACTCGGGTCTTCACGACGAATCTGGCCGTCACACCTAGTTCTTATGATTGGGTGGATAGTGACACGATTATTCACAACAGTTACAAGAGCGGCCTGAGGACCAACCTATACCTGACGGACATCAAGGCTGACCCATTTCAGGTCACCGCCAGCACGAAGTGGAACGCCAACGGCTATGTGACCACCCCGGCGACAACGCGCATCCGAAACGTTCGGGTGGGAGATGTTTACAGCGGTTACGCCTATTACGGCGATTCCGGTGTGAATTCCGCGGGATTCTGGGCCATCGACCTTGCCACCGGCGTCTCGACGCCGCTGGGAGCCGTCAATGCCACCGGCGACGGCAGTTGGGGACTCTGGACGGTCAAGGAAGTGGATGGATTCCTGTACGTCCACACGACGCATGACGGCATCTATGTTTTCAACATGACTGATGCCACCACCCTGGGGGCTTTGCATACCCTATATACGAAGGCCGCACTTGATGCATTGGCTGGCGACACCAACCCGAACTGGGGTTTCGACGTCGTGGATGACGGGGCCAGGATGCTGCTGAGCGCCGGGGTTGGCAGGGTGATTGAGATTATCGACTCAAGGGTCGCCGACGATCCCAACCCGCGCAGCGGCGCCGTCGATGTAAGCCAGGCATCGATTCTTAGCTGGTCCGCCGGGGCCAAAGCCACTTCCCATGACGTGTATTTCGGCACCGATGCCAATGCCGTCGCCGATGCGAATACAGCGACGACGGATATCTACCGCGGCCGACAGGCGCTCGACGCCAACAGCTTCGATCCGGGACGCCTCGAGTGGAACAAGACCTACTACTGGCGGATTGACGAGGTCAACACCGCCAATCCGGAAAGCCCGTGGAAGGGCTCCATATGGACCTTCACTACGGCCGATTTTCTCGTCGTGGACGATTTCGAAAGCTACACGGACGATTGGGCGAATTTCCATCGCATCTTCCAGACCTGGATCGACGGCGGCGGGTACACACAGCCCGGGCCCGGAAAGCTTGGCAATGGCTCCGCGGCTGTCGTTGGGACGAACGATGCGCCGTGGGTCGAGTTGACGGTTATCCATGGCGGGCGACAGGCGATGCCGATGTCCTACAGCAACGCAGATGAGCCGTACTATTCGGAAGCGCAGCGAACCTGGGCCGCACCGCAGGACTGGACTACCGATGGGGCCGATACGCTTGTGCTGTACGTGCAGGGCGTCGCGACGAACAGCCCTGTGTCGCTGTATGTGGTGTTAGAGGATAGCGCCGGGAACACTGGCATCGCCACATGTCCCGACCCCGCGGCGGCGACGTCGACCAGGTGGATCGAGTGGACGATCCCGCTGAGCGAATTCATCGCCCAGGGCGTGAACGTCGCCGGCATCACGGACATGTATATCGGTGCGGGTGACCGCGGCGCTCCGAAAGCGGGCGGCGCCGGCTCACTGTTCATCGATGACATCCGCCTGATCCGATCCGCACCGTGACAGCGCCGCAGCTCTTATCTTTTGTCTTATCATGCAGGACGGGCCGTTCTTGCGGCTGACCGGCGCCTGATGGATGGGCCAGAAGGATTGTCGTCCGGCATGGCAGGGTCGGCGGGGTGGTTTCTATCGATTGAGGAGGGCGCGGTCGAGGACGGTGGTGCGGATGAAGTCGGCGAGGCCTTTGAAGCCGGACTTGGCGGCGGCGGCGATCATGGACTTCTCCTCGTGCGTGAGGCGGACGTTGACCTGGGTGTTCGGAACGTGGGCGGTAGGGCGGAGGGATGGGTTTCTACCGAATGGGCAATTGACGGACTCGGACGGCGTGATCCTCTATGGTGACTGCGCACCCTCGGCGCAGAGCGGCCTCGATCTGCGGCAGAACCTGCCGGAGCCTCTCGGTCACCACATCGGGATCGGTATTCAACAACCGCAAAGTCACAAGACTTGGCTGATCGTGGCCACCCAGTGCCAACAGCGCCGAGAAATCCGTGTCTTGGGTAATCACGACGCGCCCCTGCTGGCGAGCCAAGCCAAGGATGCTGTCATCGGAGGCGTTCACCGGAAGGAGGCTTGACACCCTGACGATATCCATTCCGTCCACCGCAAGGACGTTGACCGTCAGGGGCGATATGTTCATGTCAGCTACAAACCGCAAATGGGCGATCGTCATATATCACGCGGAGAGAGCGGGGATCTGGTCGGAGACGACCCATGCGGCGTAGCGCATGGCTTGCTGGATGTCTTCGGCTTCCAGCTCGGGATACGCCGCGAGGACATCTTGTACGGACTTGCCTGCCGCCAGCATTTTCAGGACGACGCTGACGGTGATGCGCATACCGCGCAACGTCGGTTGGCCGAGACAGATGTTCGGGTCGACGGTGATGCGATTCAGCTTCTCCATAGTCTTATCCTGCACAGAACCGGCGTTGCTGTCCGCTGACTGTTATTTCCATTGTATCGTCTCGACCAGGATCGTCAACCGTCAGTGATTCCGTCGTCAGGCTTTAATGATACGGAGTTCACAGCCAGCCTCTGGGATGGCGCAAGTTCACCCTGACGCGCATTTCCTTCCGGCATCCTTACTCATTTATGCCTATTTCGAGATTTGATGATTGAGCTTCAGACTTCCTTCAGAGGGGGCTTGCGGCGGGGGGGTGGTTTTTGATATAAGGGGCAGGTGGTGTGTGGGGCACACCGGCAGGATTTTGGGCACGATGACAGGATGCAGGTAGACGATGCCGATATCGGCAAGGACGCAGAAGAATCAGTGGGTCATTCGGCCGGCCGATGATCGGGCGCCGGGGCTGGCCCAATCGCTGAAAGTTTCGCCGCTGGTGGCGCAGGTGCTGCTCAATCGTGGGATCACGGAGGCCTGTGAGGGCAGCGTGTTTTTGCAGCCGAAGCTGACGGAGCTGATCCGGCCGGGCCGCATGCCGGGGATCGAGCCGGCCGTCGCGAGACTGAGGGAGGCGGTCGAGCGCAAAGAGAAGATCACCGTCTACGGCGATTACGACGTCGACGGCATCACGGGCGTGTCCATCCTCTGGGAGCTGCTGACCCTGCTCGGCGCGCAGGTCGATTATTACATTCCGCATCGGATCGAGGAAGGGTATGGCCTGAACGCCGACGCCGTACGCTCGCTCGCCGGGGCGGGCACGCAACTGCTGGTCACGGTCGATTGCGGCATCGGCGGCTTCGAGGCGGCCGACCTCGCCCGGCAGCTCGGTATCGACCTGATCGTCACCGACCACCACCAACCGGGGCCGGTGCTGCCCAACGCCATGGCCGTCGTGCACCCGGCGCTGGAGGAGTCGTATCCCAACCAGGATTCCGCCGGGGCGATGGTCGCGTACAAGCTGGCCTGGGCGCTCGCGGAGCAATTCAGCGGCGGGGCTCGGCTGGAGCCGAAGCTGCGCCAGTTCATGCTCGACGCGACGAGCCTGGCGGCGATTGGAACGGTCGCCGACATCGTGGACCTGCGGGGCGAGAACCGCGTCCTGACGAGCTTCGGGTTGCAGGCGGTGCCAGAGAGCAAGCTGTGCGGCCTGCATGCGCTGATCGAGTCGGCCGGGCTCAAAGGGCAGGGCGTGGACAGTTACGCGATCGGCTTTCGCCTGGCGCCGGTACTCAATGCGGCTGGAAGGATGGGCCACGCGCGATTGGCGGTGGAGCTCCTGACCAGCACGAGTGAGATGCGGGCCAGGCAGATCGCCGAGTACCTCAAGGAGCAGAACACACAGCGGCAGCAGTGCGAGCGCAAAATGTTCAAGGAGGCGTGCGAGATCGTCATCGAGCGCGGGTGGAATCATCCGGACCGCAGGAGCATCGTGCTGGCTTACGAGGGCTGGCACACCGGCGTGCTCGGCATCGTCGCGTCGCGGCTGGTCGATAAGTTCTATCGGCCGGCGATCATGATCAACGCCTCGCCGGGCGAGAGCGGGGCGGCCCAGGGCTCCGGCCGGTCTGTGCCGGGATTCTGCCTGCTCAGCGCGATCCAGGCGTGCTCGACGCACCTGGCGAGTTTCGGCGGCCACAAAATGGCCGCGGGCCTGACGATCCACCCGGAGAAAATCGAGCCGTTCGTCAACGACTTCGAAGGCTACGCGTGCGATAATTTGAAAGCGGAGGATGTCGTCGCGAGACTGGATATTGACGCGGTGGTGCCCCTGCGGCAGTTCACACGCGACGCCGTCAACCAGTTGGAGATGCTCGGTCCCTATGGTCAGGGGAACCCACGGCCGATCTTCGCCACGATGGGCGTCCGGCTCGTCTCGGCGCCGCGCCGGGTCGGCGCCAAGGGCGATCACCTGCAGTTCGCCATCACCGACAACACCGCCACGATTCGCAGCGTCGGGTTCGGAATGGGCAATCTCGAAAAGAAGCTGCTAGACAACGAGTTCTTCAACATCGCCTACGAGGCCCAGCTCAACCGGTACAACGGCAACACCAGCGTCGAGTTCATCACGACCGACATCCAGTTCGAATAGACCGATAGGACTGATCTGACCAATGGCACTCGTGCCCAAAGGGCGTATCGGCACCTCTGCCACTTGCTATCGGGCGAGTATTTCGGTAGAACACGCGATATGATCACACCGGAAGAGATCGTCGGTGATGAGTGGGCCGAGTGGTATCGACTCACACCTTTGCAGCGCTGGCACGCAAGTGGGGAACTGTGGGAACACTATCTGCAGATCGGAGGTTCGCTTGATCCCGAGCCGGATACGGAAAGTCCTTTCTACGATGGCCAGCCACCGGGTCCGTGCCCTGCTGATGGGCGGCCAGGCGTGCGTGTTCTACGGCGCAGCGGAATTTAGCCGTGACACCGACCTGCTGATCCTGGCCGATGCCGCCAGCATCCGAGTGGATGTGATGTCCCGACTGCGCGGAGTGGACGACTTCGAGGTCCTTTGGGCCAGGCGCACGACGCTGACCGATACGGATGGCACGGTGTACGAACTCCTCAGCCTGCCGGACTTGGTCGCGGCCAAGAAAACCCAGCGAAGCAAGGACTGGCCCATGCTCCAGCGGCTCCTGGAAGCGCACTATCTCCAGCATCGTCTTGATGCCACGCCAGAGCAGCAACGTTTCTGGCTGCACGAGTTGCGCACGCCCGAACTACTGGTGGAGGCGGCTCGTCGATCGCCCGAACTGGCCGAGCAGATCGCTCGGGAACGGCCCCTGCTTCACTTGGCCAAGTCTGGCCAGCTTGACAAACTGCGAGAGGCCCTGTCGGCGGAGGAGCAGGCGGAGCGACAGCACGACCGCGAGTACTGGCAGCCGCTGAAAGCGGAATTGGAGCAGCTTCGCCATTCGATTCGAACCGAGCCCCAGAGGGACAAAGACCGCCAGTAGTGCGGGGAGTTCGTCACGGTGCCGCTTGCTTCCGGGGTGTGATGGGACCTGTGGGTCTATTGCCCTCTTTGGATTTGGACTTTCTCGATTTTGAACTGGCCTAGGGTACCGGCCATGTTGAAGAAGTCGCCGGGGTCTCCGTTTCCGACGGCCAGGGCGATGTGTCCGGGGTCATAACCGCCGCGGCCGCTGCTTTTGAACGCGGCGTCGAGGCCGAGCCATTTACCGCCTTTGCCCTGCTCGTCGCCGCCGACGTAGGCCTGGGTCCAGGCGTGGCCGCCGAAGCCCTGCATGCCGCCGAAGTCGTCCACGTAGGCGACGCCGACAGCGACTTGGGCGGGGATGCCGACGGCCCGGCACAGGGCCGCCGTCAGCACGGCGAATTCCGAGCAATCGCCCTGGCGGCTCTCGGCCACCTCGGCGGCCGAAGCGTAGCCGACGGACAGGCTGCGGTTCTCGATGTACTGGGCGACGAAGGCCTCGATTCGCCTGGCCGCCTCCGCCGAGTCGCGCGTGCCGCCGACCGCCTTGCGGGCCAGCGCCACGATCTCCTTTCGGTCGCTTTGGAGGAACCGCGTCGGCTTGACCGCTTCGAGCAATTGCGGATTGTCGCCCTTGTACGGGAACGTGCCGCCCGCCGGGGCCGCGACCGGCGCGACCACGAGCACGATTTTCCCGTCCGGCAGGCGCTTGGCCGTCTGGTTGTCGGTCGATGGAATCGCGAGGCTGGCGCCGGCGTTCGGGCTCAGAAGATAGGTGATCGAGCTCGTCGAGTGCACATCCGGGATCGGCTCGGGGGCCTTGACAAACATTCTATCGATCAGCTCGAGCACGTCGTTGTTGCCCATCGCGAACTCCTTCGGGCAGGCGACCATCTCGACCACCATCCCGGCGACGGGCATCGTGTTCTTCAGGGCCTCGAGATCGTCGTCGACGTAACTCGTCGTCGTGATCGGCCCGGTATCCGGCATCGTGACGACCGTTGTCATCTCCGTCAGCTTCACGACGCGGCCGAGCAGATCGACGTCCTTCTTCGGCCCGATCGATATCTTCGTATTGATCACCTGCATGATGCTCGGGCTGAAGATATTCGCCTCGTACGCAGCGCCGAGCTTCAGGCCACCCTTCAACGTCAGCAGGCGAAGGCCCTCGGCCATCACCGCCCCCGTCGGCCACGGCATCGTGCTCTTGTCCTGTGTGCCCAGCGATGACGACGTCACGCTGATCACGCCGTCGGCGCCGACGGTCCCCGCCACGGTCATCGTCATCGCGCCGAGGTGCTGAACGGACTCGAACCCGAGCGGCTTGCCGTCGGTCGTCTCGATGCTGGTCTCCGTCATCGCGACGGTCACCGGAATGCCCAGGCGGCTGATCGTGACGCTCACGTCCTCCGTCGTGGTGACCTTGGCCCCCTGGACGGTCCGCGTGTGGATCGCGTAGCCCACCTTCTTGCCCTCCATGAACAGGGCGAAATACTCCTTCTCCTCCTGTGCAAACGCCGGCAGGCCAATTGTCAAGACCAGCCACAGCCCAATCACAACTCGTCGTCCGATCATATGATTCCTTCCGAAATGTGCATCCGCCAAAAGGTTTCTGTCATTCGTCCTTCGATTCGCTCTTCCCTATTGCCAGGGTCCAACCTGTTCCACGGCCCGACCATTATAAAGGCCTGCTCTCACAGGTCTACGCTGAGACCGGAATGCGTTTTGCGCTTATGAGGCTGCCAGCAGGATCAAGAAGGGCCCGGCCGAAAGCAGGTCCTTTCTGCTGTATAGCCGCTGGGCTCGACGCTCGGGTCGCACGCCTGCGTTGCCCTATCCTTCGGCCCAGCAAGAAGATGGTACGACGTATGTCTGCACGATTCAAGGCCCGCCGAGAATCTATGACATGTATCGGCGCACCTGCTGGTAGCCCGCAGAGCGGTAAACGCAGAACCCTCGATGGGCTGCCGGCCACGGGCTGGCGCATAACCTCTGCAAAGCTTGCCCTCAAGCCGATCGCGGGCAGGGGTCCGGCAAACCGCCGGAGGTTCCTGGATTCCCGCTTTCGCGGGAATGACATCAAGTCGTTTCCAACCTCATTACGTTCCAAGGCCGGCCATTATAGAGGATCCGCGGTCGTTTTTCATCTCAAATTGCCTGCACCACCGATAGTCATAATGGATTGCAGCCCCGCCCGATTGGGCATAAAATGCGGCTGGCAACGGTTGGGACCGTCTGCATCCTTAGACGCATTGGACGCCGGAATATGACATTCGATGAACTGCTGAGACTCATTTCTTCCGATATGCCCGCGGAGGTCCGGATGGACTCGCGGCGGGTCTGCAAAGGGGATGTGTTCGTCGCGATTCATGGCGCCGCCTGCGACGGGCACGACTTCGTCAGCCAGGCCGTCGCCAACGGCGCGAGGTACATCGTTCACGCCGCCGGTCATGCCGTGCCGGGCGACACGAATGGCGCGCTGCTGATCCCTGTAGACAACCCGGCCAAGGCGGTGGGGCTGCTCGCCCAGGCGAAACAGGGCAATCCGGCGGATCGCCTGATGAACCTGGCGGTTACGGGCACCAACGGCAAGACGACGGTCACCTTCCTGGTCCGTTCCTGTGTCGAGTCGGCCGGCAACAAGTGCGGGCTCATGGGCACGGTCGTTTACGATACCGGTTCAGGCGCTACGCAATCGAGCCTGACGACCCCCGACTGCCTGACGATCGCCGAGGCCCAGCGCCGGATGGTCGATGCCGGCGCCCGGTACATGGTGATCGAGGCCAGCAGCCACGCCCTGTCGCAAGACCGGCTGGCCGGCGTCAACTTCACGGCGGCAGCCTTCACCAACCTCACGGGCGACCACCTCGACTATCACAAAACCAAAGAGAACTACCTTGCGGCCAAGACCCGGCTGTTCACCGCCCTTTCTCCTGAGGCGACGGCGGTGCTGAACAAGCACGCGCCCGAGTCGAAGTCGATTGCCCACGCGACGAAGGCCTGCATCTGCTGGTATGCAATCGACGAGCCGGCCGACCTGACCGCCCATATCGAGTCGATGACCGTGGCGGGGACGAGCTTCGTGCTCGAATACCGGGGCCGGCAGTCGCGCATCAAGACGCCGCTGCTCGGGCGGTATAACGTGGCGAATCACCTGGCCGCCGCCGGGCTGTGCCTGGGCGCCGGCCTGGACCTGGATACCGTCGCGGCCGGACTTTCCGCGCTCAAAGGCGTGCCAGGCCGGTTGGAGAGGGTCGATAGCGATGGCTTGGCCGTGATCGTCGATTACGCCCACACCGACGACGCTCTGCAGAACGTCCTGACGACGCTCAGGCCGCTGTGCCGGGGCCGGCTCACCGTCCTCTTCGGCTGCGGCGGCGACCGCGATAAGACCAAGCGGCCGCGAATGGCACGCGTCGTCGAGCAGTGGGCCGACCGGATCGTCGTCACCAGCGACAACCCCCGGACCGAGCAGCCCCAGGCCATCATCAACGACATCATGGCCGGATTCGAGGACCCCGCCTCGGAGAAACTGACGGTCGAGGCGGACAGGCGAAAAGCCATCGAGCTGGCCATCGAAAATGCCGCTCCCGACGACATCGTCCTGCTCGCCGGCAAAGGCCACGAAACCTACCAGATCATCGGCACCAGGAAATTCGACTTCAGCGACCAGGACATCGCCCGGCAGTGCCTGAGAGAGCGACGTTGCACACTATCTCGATAAAGCCCTGGGTGGCACGGGCAAACTCGTTTGCCCGTGGGGTCTCGATTGAGCAAGCCCCATCGAATGAGCACCGTCAAACGAGTTTGGCGGTGCCACCCGACTCCAAAGGGGGGCGGGCCAAACATGTACCCGGAGCGGTCCGGGGTTGATTTTGCCGTGGCGGGGACGTATACTTTGACGGCCAGGTTGGATGGCTCTTCCCTGTTTTTGCAGCCGGGGCGCGTGCTTTGCCGAAGACAAAGCAGAAAGGGCTTTTTCACTACTGCTCCGCGCGAACGGCTGCATCAGAGGCGACCGAAAACACGGAACTGGAAAGCATGGGCGTAAGTGCATAGACGATGAATCCGATCTCAATAGAGACGTTGGCGGGCATCCTGGGGGCCGCCGTCACACGGCGAATCCTGCCCTCGGACTGCGGCGCGGCCCCGCACGTCACCGGCGTCAGCACCGACTCGCGGACCGTCAAGCCCGGCGACTGCTTCTTTGCGATCCCCGGCGGGCAATTCGACGGCCACAACTACGTGGCCGAGGTCTTCGGCAAGGGCGCCGCCTGCGCCGTCGTGTGCCGGGCGGTCAACGGCGAGCCGATCCCCGGGCCCATCCTCAAGGTCCGCGATACGATCCATGCGCTCGGCGATCTGGCCGGGCACTACCGCAGGACCAGCGCGTTCAAGGTGGTAGCCATTACCGGCTCGGTGGGCAAGACCACGACCCGGCAGATCGTTCATCACGTCCTGAGCCGGCGGTTTCGCACGCATCAGGCCCAGAAGAGCTTCAACAACAATATCGGACTGCCCCTGACGCTGCTGGGGGCCGAGGCGCAGACTGAGGTGATCGTCGCCGAGCTGGGGGCCAACCATCCGGGGGAAATCGCCTGCCTGACGCGGATCGCCCGGCCGGATATCGCCTTGGTGACCAACGCACATCCGGCCCATCTGGAGGGCTTCGGAGATCTGGCCACGATCATTCGCGAGAAGCTGTCGATTGCCGACGGGTTGGCCGATGGCGGGATTCTGATCATCAACGGAGATATCGAGCCGCTCGTTGCCGCCTGTCGAAGCAGCGGACAGCGATTTCTGACGTTTGGCACGTCCGCCGGCGCTGATTATCGGGCGCAGCAGATTGCGTGCGGGGCCTTGCACAGCACGTTCGTGATTCGCGGCACGCAGGTCCGCCTGCCGCTGCCGGGCCCCGGCAACGTGGAGAACGCCCTTGCGGCGTGGGCAGTCTGCGATCAGCTCGGCGTGAGTGCCGGGGACTTTGCCCAGGCAATCGAGAGCCTTCGCAGCGTGGCGATGCGGGCCGAGCCCGTGCGGATCGGGACACTGACCGTGCTGAACGACTGCTACAACGCTAATCCGGCGTCGATGAAGAACGCCCTGGCCATGCTGCGCAAGCTCCGCCCGGCGCCCGAAGACGTGTCGCAGGCGTCCGGCGCGCGATCGGAAGGCGAGACTGTGTCGCGGGCATCTTGCCCGCGATGCAAGGGCGAGACGCCTTCGACACGCTCGACGTCTTTGGCGCGCCCTCGGCTGGTCTTCATCTGCGGCGAGATGGCCGAGCTCGGGCCGCAATCGCAATCCCTGCATGCCGAGCTGGGTAGGGCGGCGGCCGAAGCGGGCGTGGATCTGCTCGTCGCCGTCGGCGAGCTGCCGCGAGTTGCGGCGCGGGCCGCTCAGGATGCCTCACGAGACGGCCTGCAGGTCAGGGAGTTCGCCGACACCGCTTCCGCCTGCGATCATATTAAGGACTTGGTTCGGAAAGACGATATAATACTGGTCAAAGGCTCACGGGTGGCCCGGTTGGAGCGCCTGGTCGAGAAATTGATTAAGGACTATGGACGATGATATTGATAATTGATTATTGATGATGGATGATTGAAGCGGAAGATACGGACCTTGCTTCAGTTATCATTCATCAATTATCAATAATCAATCATCCATTGGAAACAGGATGATTTATCATCTGCTCGATCGTTTCAGCGACTTTTTCTCCGATACGCTGCACTTCTATGCGTATCAGCACGTCCTGTTCCGCTCGGTCCTGGCGGTCCTGACGAGTCTGGCGATCGCGCTGCTGATCGGCCCGCGGGTCATCCGCTGGCTCATGCGCAAGAAGATCGGCGACCGGCCTGAATTCTATCACGCGGCCCTCAACGAGTTGACCAAGGAGAAGGCCAACACGCCGACGATGGGCGGCCTGATCATCCTGTCCTCGGCGATTCTGAGCACGCTGCTGTGGGCCAGGCTCAACAACCCGTTCGTGCAAAAGGCAATCTTCGTGCTGCTGTGGTTCGGGGCGCTCGGCGGGGTGGATGACTGGCTCAAGCTGACGGCGGCGGCCCGCCAGCGGGGACGTAGCGGGTTACTCGCCTGGGAGAAGCTGATCTTCCAGATCGCCGGGGCGGTGCTCATCGCCTCCTTCCTGTTCTGGGACTTCGCCCACATCCCCGACGGCAAGCTGCTGTGGCTGCCGTTCTATAAGAACGGCCTGGCGCTGGGCACCTGGGCGTTCATCTTCATCGCCATCTTCTACATCTCCGCCACGAGCAACGCGGTGAACCTGGCCGACGGCATGGACGGCCTGGCCGGCGGCTGCGTCGCCATGGTGTGCCTGGTCCTGGTGATCCTCTGCTACGTCGCCGGCGAGATGATGTCGCGCACGACGCCCGTGACGTGGGCAAGCTACCTGCTGCTGCCCCACATCCCGGAGGCGGGCGAGTTGAGCATCTTCTACGCCTCCATCCTCGGCGCGGTCCTGGGGTTCCTCTGGTTCAACTGCTACCCGGCCCAGACCTTCATGGGCGACGTCGGCTCGCTGCCGCTGGGTGCCGCGATGGGCTACGGCGCGCTGGTCACGCGAAATGAAATCCTCCTGCTGATCATCGGCGGCGTCTTCGTCATCGAGTTGATGAGCGTCGTGCTCCAGGTGGGCTACTTCCGCTACACCGGCGGCAAGCGCCTCTTTCGCTGCGCCCCCCTTCACCACCATTTTCATTTAGCCGGTTGGAGCGAGCCGCAGGTGGTCGTTCGCTTCTGGCTGATGGCCGCCGCCTTCGCCGCTCTGGCCCTGGCCACCATCAAGCTGCGCTAGCCCGCCCCTCACCCACCCGCCAATCCCGGTCGCCCTCGCCGCAACGAATCATGCACGTCCGCCCACGCTTACAACAGAACTATCGCTATCCGGAATTTGTCAACTGTCGAGCATTGCCCCCATATTACAGAGCGGTACCCCTGGACCTCGACGACCCGAACGCCAACGCCAATCGCCTCGAACGCATCCCCGTCGATCTGGACGCCCAGCGTCGCTTTGTGGACCGCCCGGACACACCAAACACCGGTCAAGACAGGGGGCCGTGTCTTCATTATTGATTCCGCTGAAGAACTCCCGGAATGTACTTGGACACCCGCGTTTTCGAGGCCAAGAAGGAGGCTAAAGGGGCCCGGAATAGGACTTTTTCAGCGGAATCCATTATTCATTATTCGCAGCATCTCGTAGGATGATCAGCCGGTCAGAAGTCGTGGAATTCGTCGCGGTGGATGACTACGTTTTGGCGGTAGGCGTCGGAGTCGTGGGTCATATACTTTTCGAGGTGGCACCGGGCCCACAAGATTTTGACAGTGACGACGGCGAGGGTCGGACTCCGGTGAACCGCTCTGGCCCTTACCCATCGATTTGGGCTAGTTCCGTGAGGGGGACTACAGTGATGTTCCTGGCCAGGCTGTAAGACTCGTGACCCGGGTACACGACCCACAAATGGGCGAGTTCCAACTCTCTGAGGGCCGACTGCATGGAGGGTGTCGTTCGAGGCGCATCCTGAAACTTCAACTCGACGCCGCACAGCTTTCCACGACGCTGAAAGACCATGTCCAACTCGCCTCCGGTGTGAACGGCCCAGAAGAAGACCTCATGTTCTCTAAGGCCCAAGTGTTGAATGATTTGCTCTAGCGCAAAGCCCTCCCACGACGCTCCCAGACGAGGGTGAGACTGGAGGTCGTCGTAGCTCATCACGTTCATCAGGGCGTGCAGAAGTCCCGAATCTCTTATATAGATCTTGGGCCGTTTGACCAGACGCTTGCGGGTGTTGTAGAACCACGGCTGCACTTGGCGTACGACGAAGGTTTGGCTCAGAACGTCAAGATAGTGGCGCGTTGCGGTGTCGGAGACCATCAGGCTGCGGGCGACCTCGCTGGAGTTGAAGACTTGGCCGTGGTAGTGAGAGAGCATCATCCAGAAACGCCGTAGTCTGGGCGGGGGGACCCGAATCCCGAGATTGGGGATGTCGCGCTCCAAAAAGGTCGTGATGAAGTCCTGGCGCCACTGGAAGGAGACCTGGTTCGACCGGGCCAGGTAGGCCGGGGGGAAACCCCCGCGAATCCAGAGCTTGCGTACCTGGTTGGCGGGAAGGCTGTCGATGCAGAACCCCCCAAGCTCGACGAAGGTGATCCGGCCGGCCAGGGTCTCCGAACTCTGGCGCAGGAGATCCGGAGAGGCGCTGCCAAGGACCAGGTAGCGTGCCGATTCGGGCCTGTCCACGAGAACGCGCAGCACGGGGAAGATGTCCGGCCTTCTCTGAATCTCGTCGAGGATCACGATCCCCCGCACTGACTCAAGGGCCATCATGGGCTGGTCGAGCCTCGCGAGGTCCGCCGGATTCTCCAGATCGAACCAGGTCACCTTTCCAGGCGGCTGTGGGCGGGCAAATTGGCGGGCCAGCGTCGTCTTCCCACATTGGCGAGGGCCCAGAATCGCCACGACCTTGAAGTCCTTCAGCCGGGCCTCCAGGACCCGCAGCTCTTTGGATCGAAGAATTTCCATAGACAAATACTACCATGAAATTTCGATGTCTGCAATGGAATTTTCATGGTAATTTTATGAAGGAAAAGTCCGGTTGAGGATCACGGCCTGCATTTCCTACGACGATCAAGCGGTCAGAAATCGCGGAATTCGTCGCGGTGGATGACTACGTTCTCGCGGTAGGCGTCGTCCTCTTCGGACAGGTGCTTTTCGAGGCGGCGCAGGGCGAAGAAGATCTTGACGGCGACGACGGCACAGCCGACGCCGGCAATGAAGAAGACCCCGGCGGCCAAAAAGGCGAACAACTCGGGCAGGGCCATGATCAGCATGCCGAAGCCGATCAGCAGCAGTCCGATCACCAGAACGCTCGCCGCCAGTGTCCGCGAGGCGTGAGACAGCATATTCGTATAGAATCGAAATGGCATTTTTCCGGCACTCCTCAAGGACGCACGGGCTTACTACCACGGTGCAGCTTAACACCAAAAGGCCGATCCGTCCGTCCAAATCCTAAGCACCAAGCCCCAAATCCGAAACAAATTCAAAGGACCCAAATTCCAATGACGGAAACGCTGTCGCCGGTCTGGCCCTGTTTGGAATTTCGAATTTCGGGCCTACGTGCTTGTTTCGGATTTCGACATTCGTGCTTCGAGTTTCCGCTCTTTGGCGGCTTCGTTCGGATTTCGGGTCAGGGCTGCGACGAAACATCGACTCGCAGCCCTCAGCCATTCTACGAAACGCAGGCGGGTCCCGTTCGATTTGGGACCCGCCCGTTCACTTGTCAGAGTGGTCGGTTGAAAGGCTTTCAGGGGCCCTTCACACTTGGCACTTTACACTTTTCGCTCTGTCAGTACATTCCGCCGCCGGGGGGCATGGCGGGGGCCCTTTCCTTCTTCTCGGGGATTTCGCTGACGATGGCGTCGGTGGTCAGCAGGAGCGAGGCGATGGAGGCGCCGTTCTGCAGGGCAGTGCGCTCGACCTTCGTCGGGACGATCACGCCGAACTTGAGCATATCGCCGTACTCTTTGCGAAGCACGTCGTAGCCGAAATTCCTCTCCTTGCTCTCCATGACTTTCTGGGCGACGATGGAGCCGTCGAGTCCGGCGTTCTGGGCGATCTGCTTGATCGGGGCCAGGACCGCCCGGCGGACGATGTCGATGCCGACCTGTTCGTCGCCTTTGCCCTTGAGCTTATCGAGCGCCGGCAGAGCACGGAGCATCGGGACTCCGCCGCCGGGCAGGATTCCCTCTTCCACGGCGGCCCGGCAGGCGTGCAGCGCGTCTTCCACGCGGGCCTTCTTCTCCTTCATTTCCGCCTCGGTGGCGGCGCCGACGTTGATCTGGGCGACGCCGCCGGCGAGCTTGGCCAGCCGCTCCTGGAGCTTCTCGATGTCGTAGTCGCTGGTGGACTTGTCGATCTCGGCCTTGATCTGCTCGATGCGGCCCTTGATCGCCTCGGTGCTTCCGCCGCCCTCGATGATCGTGGTGGCGTCCTTGTCGATCGTGATCTGCTTGGCCCGGCCGAGCTGACGCAGCTCGATGTTCTCCAGTTGCAGGCCGAGGTCCTCGAAGATCGGCTCGCCGCCGGTCAGCACGGCGATGTCGCTGAGCAGGGCCTTGCGCCGGTCGCCGAACCCGGGGGCCTTGACCGCCGCCACCTGCAAGACGCCGCGAAGCTTGTTCACCACCAGCGTCGCCAGGGCCTCGCCCTCGACGTCCTCGGCGATGATCAGCAGGGGCTTGCCCTGTTTCGCCACCTTCTCCAGCAGCGGGACCAGCGACTTGACGGAGCCGATCTTCTTCTCGTGCACGAGAATGTAGGGCTTGTCCAGAACAACGGACATATTCTCCAGATTATTGATGAAATGGGGGCTCAGGTAGCCCTTGTCGAACTGCATGCCCTCGACGAGCTCGACGGTGGTTTCGAGGGACTGGCCTTCCTCGACGGTGATGACGCCGTCTTTTCCGACCTTGTCCATCGCCTGGGCGAGCCGCTTGCCGATCTCGACGTCCTGGTTGGCGGAGCATACGGCCACCTGCTCGATCTGCTTGCTCGACTCGACCGTGGTGCTCATCTTGCGGAGCTCCTCGACGATGGTTTCGACGGCCATGTCGATGCCGCGCTTGACCTGCATCGCGTTGGCGCCGGCGGTGATGTTCTTGAGCCCCTCCTCGAAGATGGCTTCGGCCAGGATGGTCGCGGTGGTTGTGCCGTCGCCGGCGACCGTCGAGGTCTTCGACGCCACCTCTTTGACCATCTGGGCGCCCATGTTCTCATACGGGTCTTCGAGCTCGATTTCCTTGGCGACGGTGACGCCGTCCTTCGTGACGGTCGGCGAGCCGAACGACTTCTCCAGAATGACCACCCGGCCGGCGGGCCCGAGCGTGACCTTGACGGCCTTGGCGAGTTTCTTCACGCCTTCGCGAATGGCCGCGCGCGCCTCGGTTCCAAAAGCTATCTTTTTCGCTGTCATGTTTTACCTACTCCTTCACATTTGTAGTTTGAAGTTTCAAGTTTGACGTTTGCTTCACACTTCAAACTTCACACTTCCCACGTCTTTCACGGCACCTGCCGCATTACTTCTCGATCACCGCCATGATGTCCGACTCGTCCATGATCAGGTACTCTTTGCCTTCGACCTTGATCTCCGTCCCCGCGTAGCTGGTGAACAGGACGAGGTCGCCCTTTTTGACCTGGACTTGCCTGCGGGTCCCGTCTTCGAGCAGCTTTCCCTCTCCGACGGCGACAATTCTGCCCCGCTGGGGTTTTTCCTTGGCCGTATCCGGCAGGACGATTCCGCCGGCCGTCTTTGCTTCCGCCTCGACGCGCTCCACCAGCACTTTATCCGACAATGGTCGAATCTTCATTGGTCCTTGCTCCTTTCCGTAAGATTACAGGGTTCAAATATCGTCCTCGTATCGTTTTCAGTTACTGCGATTTCCTCACTCAGCGATATGAAGAGGAAACTCGACTTCACTTCTTTGGTCACCCTGCGCGCCGCCGCGCGGAGCGATCGGCCCGTCACGCGGAGAAAATGTTGCTGTTGTACCGTTTGAGAAACAGGCGGTTGAGCAACTCCCGCAAGACGTTCATATCCACCGGCTTGCCGACGACGCTGAAGACGTCGAGCTGCAAGGCCTGGCCCAGCACGTCCTGGTCCACCCGGCTCGTCAACAGGATACAGGGCAGCAGCGGATAGTCCAGGCGGATGAGCCGGATCGTCGTCAGCCCGGTGGAGCGGCCCCAGTCCATGTCCACGATCGTCGTGTGAATCCGCCGGTTCGCGATGATATGCACGAAGTCGCCGGGGTCTTCCGCCACCAGCAGGTTGACTCCGCGGGGCTGAAAGATGTCGCGCAACGCCTGCGGCCAGGCCCAGTCCGCCGCACTGGCCAGCACGTTCACTTCATCCAGTTTCGACCATTGTGCAACCATAGCAATACCATCCCACCTTTCTGGAGCAAATGTTGTGCCAGAGGTAAGCATTTTGCCGAAGGATTCGCAAGTACTTGTAAAAGCAAGCTTTACAGCGAATCCGGGCCCATGGCCGCCATCTGGCAAAATTGCAGCCACCCCCCGCCGCTCTGCCACGCTGGCAGTATGGCAGACCCGCGGTGATCGCCTCAGCAGGGCGGAGCTTCTTGCTCGTGCGGTGCCGGAGAGCGGCTGGTTGACAGAGAGGTGTGGGGCGGTAGAATCAGTGGAGTGTGGGGGATGAGCGGTTTTGCCTGGAAGGACGATCATGAAGAGTCTTGCTTTGCCGGCTGGATTTGGGACTTTGCTCATGGCGGCCCGGCCGCAGTATCTGGGGGCCAGCGTGGCTCCCGTGCTCGTCGGATCGGCCCTGGGGTTCACAGTGTCCGGCAGCTTCAGCGTCGGTTTGTTCGTGCTGGCCCTGCTGGCCATCATGGCTCTGCACGCCGGGGCCAACGTCACCAATGACTACTTCGATCACGTCTCGCAAAACGACTGGGTCAACCAGAATCCGACGCCGTTCTCCGGCGGCAGCCGGTTCATTCAGAACGGCCTGCTCTCGCCTAAGGCCACGCTGCTGGCGGGACTGGCCTACCTGGCCATCGGCGCCGGCATCGGACTGATCATCGTGTTCCTGACGCGGAGCACGTTTGTCCTCGGCATCGGGCTCGCAGGCGTGCTCGGCGCGTACTTCTACACCGCCGGACCTGTGCAGTTGGGCTATCGCGGAATCGGAGAGATCGTCATCGGCTTCCTCTTCGGCGTTCTGCCCGTGTACGCCTCATACTACCTCCAGGCCCAGTCCGTGGACCTGCTGCCGCTGTTCCCCGGGATCATCGTGGCCATTTTGATTTTCCTCGTGATCCTGATCAACGAGTTCCCCGACCTTGCCGCGGACCGGCAGGTGCACAAGAAGACGATGATCGTCCTGCTGGGCGTGCCGCCGTGCGTGTGGATCTACCGCCTGACGATGGCGGCGACCTACGTACTGGCGGCCTTGATGCTCGCCCGGCCGGGAACATTCTTCGGCGGCTTTTTCTATCTGCTGACGGTCCCGCTGGCCATCTTCGCCATGCGGTCGGCGAACGTGCAGGACGTGGTCAAGCCCGGCCTGTATCGCGTCAACCAACTGACCATCCTGCTGCACAACGTGGGAAGCCTGGCCCTGGCCGGCGGCCTGCTCGTCCCGGGTTTCGTGAGATGATGTCCCATGACGCCTGATGAGAACTCCCACCGCCCGGCGCAACGCGCCCGGCGAGGCCGCAGATGGCTGATCGCGCTGGGGATTCTGCTGGTAGCCGGCGGAATCTGGACCTGGGACCAGGTCATCAAGGACCGCGTGATTCCCAAGCGATTCGGCGTCGTGCAGGACGGCATGATCTACCGCAGCGGCCAATTGTCCTCGGCCCTGGTGAAACGGACGCTGCAAAGGCACGGCATCCGCCGGATCGTCGACCTGACGTCCGTCGACCCCACCGATCTCGACGAGCGGGCCGAGAAGCGCGCCGCCGCAGAATTGGGAGTCGAAATATCGGTATTCACGCTCAAGGGCGACGGGACCGGCGACATTCACAACTACGCGCGGGCCATCGAGGCGATCTTCCGAGCTCAACAGGCCGGCCAGCCGGTCCTGGTGCACTGTGCCGCAGGCGCCCAGCGCACGGGCGGAGTCATCGCCGCCTGGCGGCTCCTCGTCGAGGGAAAGGACCCGTCGTTCGTGCTCAAGGAACTCCGTCGCTACGGCTGGCACCCCAAGAGCGACGCCGTACTCCTAGAGTACCTCAACAGCCACATGGCGGAGCTGGCCCAACTCCTCCATGAATCCGGCGTCATCGACCGAATCCCCGCCCCCCTGCCCGAACTGCCCATCCGAACCAGAAACTGACCGCCGCTCCGCGAACCCTTCGCTCAAGACGCGCGTGATCCTGCCTTCTCGCGCCGGATGCAATTTGCACTGCGCGAGAGGCTGGGTTTGTGGTACAATATGGACATGGACGAGCAGGAAAGACAACGGATGCGGCAGTGGGTCCGGAACTGGCAGGTGGTGGGGCCGGTGCTGGAACGGCTGCGGGCCGAGGCCGTCCGTAACGCGGATACGGCAGCGGCCATTGAGCAGTTGTCCGACGCCTTTGAATCCGCGAGGCGTCATTGCCCGCCGGCGACAACCTCAGGCCTCGTGGAGCAGCAACGATGGTTTGCGAGGCTGCGGCCATGAAATCGCTCTTTCAGGCGGCCGCGGACTTGGAGGCCTTCCTCATCGAACAGGGTTGGCGATACTGCTTTATCGGCGGCATCGCGCTGCAGCGTTGGGGCCAGCCGCGATTGACGAACGACATCGACCTCACAATCCTGACGGGCTTTGGAGGCGAAGGGGCCTATGTGGATGCCCTGCTCGCTCGGTATGACGCGCGGATTCCCGACGGGCGCGAGTTTGCGATGAAGCATCGAGTGCTCCTGCTTCAGTCGCGCGACGGGATTCCTATTGACGTGGCACTGGGTGGAATCGCCTTTGAAAAGCAGGTTGTCGCGCGAGCGACGCGCTACGAATTCCTGCCGGACCTGTCCCTGCTCACGTGTTCGGCGGAAGACCTGATCGTTCTCAAGGCCTTTGCCGACCGGCCGAGGGATTGGGCGGATGTGGAAACGATCATTGCCCGTCAGCAGGCACGCCTGGACTGGGACTACATCTTCGAGCAGTTGGAGCCGCTGTGCCAGCTTAAGGGAGCCCCCGAAATCGTCGACCGCCTGCGCCGACTGATGGTCAGCCAACTGGAGCAGCCACACAGGCAGGGATACGAGCGTCAGCCGCCGCAAGAAGGGGAACTCGACCTCTGGGAGGAGGAATAGAAATGGCCAGACTTGTGGGGCCATGCGCTGTCGGTCCTCAACAAATGAAGCGTGCTTACTGCTGTACTCGTGGTCTGTCCCAATAGGGGCTCTTGCACAACGGACACACGCGAGCTCGTTTTCGGGCCTGCCATTTGTGACCGCAGCGAAAGCATTGTGACCACTATCGGACGGCCTGCGATAAGTTCCCCGTGAGATCGGAAATCTCTTGAGCGGCATCCGTCATAGGAGTACCAGAATTCTTCAGTACTGCAAGCAAAAGATCTACCATCTTCTTGACTGCACAATTCAGGTCTTCCTTGGTAACGACGTGCTGAAGGCGCTCAATTAAGTGCTCAAGACGATCCGGATCAACTGTGTACCGTTTCTGGCAAACCTCGTACCAATGATCCCTCGCTTGTCTTATAAGTTTGCGCTTCGTCGGATCGGTACCAAATACCTCGTGGCAAGAGGGACAAAGCGGAGCAGCGTTTGCCTCGGTGTCTGGTCCGCCTTTAGCCTCAGGGATGATGTGATGCACTTCCACGCAGAGTGAGTGGCACAAGCAGCACATGAAATGCGCGCGACGTTTGACAACCAGTTTGAGGTTCTCGGTAAAGGCCATAACGCACCAGCTCTTCCTTTGCCTCCTGCAACACAAAGAGCGTTATTCATGCCTGCTTCTGTTTGTCACGGCCACCGTCTCTCTCGGGGTGCCGCGATAAGCTCTGCTTGTGGTCGCCACCCACGACGCCACCCAACCATCGCGGATAATACGGAATCACGCGCCACGACCCACAAAGCACTGACCACGTCCTTTTGTGTCACGAGGCGTACCAATCCCAGAGTTGGTCGTAGTAATGTAACCCCGACATGGTGGAAATGCAAATGGCAGTCTCCACGATTTCTCGGAGGCCAACGGGCATTTCCTGCATTCATTCGCACCTTTACGGGCGGCGAATTGGTTACGACGCTCCCGCAAAGCCTTCGGCGGGCCCACCAAGTGACCCATCCTATGCGCTCCGCCTGGCTCAGCGGATCAGCTTGATGATGGCTTCGAGGTCGTTGGGGGCTTCGATGGGGGGATTGCTCAAGGGGCCTTGGCGGCCTTTGTGGTAGTTGACGATGACGTTGGGGTCCTTGAGGAGGTGGCCGGTCAGGACGCAGGCGATCCGCTCGTCTCCGTTGGTCCGCTGCGCCGCCCATCTTTGCCAGGCGGGCGGCCAACTACAACGACGTGCCAAGCCAGGCCTGCACTGCGCCAACCGACCCATGACCGTCTTGCACAATACGGGGAACCGGGCCTTCGCCGCCAGCCGGATCAGTCAAGAAACTCTAAAGATGCGTGATTCTTCCGCGACCGGAAGGGTTATACCTTTGTAGACGGCCGTGCGAAGTACAAAGGCGTGTTTCTCTATGGGTACGTACACAGACGAGGAACTGATGGGTTTGGTGCAGAAACAGGACGTTCCTGCCTTCGAGGAGTTGTTTCGGCGGTATGAACAACGGGTATTCGCCTTCTTCTGGCGGCTGTCCGCAAACAGGCAGGAGGCGGAAGATGGGACCCAGGAGACGTTTTTGAGGCTGTGGAACGCCCGCGTGCGTTACGAGCCCACCGGCAGGTTTTCCACGTACCTGTTTCAGATCGCCAAGAATCACTTTCTTCATGAGCGATAGAAACACGAGCGCCGGACGAATTCCCGGCAACTATCCGCAACGCATCCGCCCGGGGCATCCGGTGAGCCGGCCTCGTGGGATAAAGCGGACGATCCCATGCTCGCTGGTGAGCTTCAGACCGCGGTGACTGAGGCGATGGCCCGGCTCCCCGAGACTCTGCGGCTGGTCTACGTGCTGACCGAACAGGAAGGAATCTCATACAAACAGGCGGCGGCGATTCTCGGCTGCCCCGTGGGGACGGTCTGCTCAAGGAAAGTGGAGGCCGTCAGGAGGTTGCGCGAGCTCCTGCAACCGCTGAGGGACGAGCTTCTCCATGATCGAGAACGGTAAAGACATGAGTACAGGAACAAGGGCGAGGTGCACAAATGACATCGTGTGACGAATGCCAGATGCGGATTGTGGCCCTCTTTGGCAACGAGGCTGAGGACGAGGACCTCCGGCTTGCGGCAGGTCATCTTCAGGACTGCCTGGAATGCCGGGCCTTTTGTCTGGACATGGTCGGCATCCGGCGAGCTCTGGCGTCTGCTTCGATGCCAAGCCTGTCGCCCGGCGCGAGGCAGGCAGTCCTCAATGGCGTCAAGGCCGATGAGTCGTATAGAGAGCAACACGCGAAGAGCGGAAAGCGTTTGTGGACAATCGGAAGGCTGGGCCGCTGGGCCGCCGTCCTGGTGATTGGCTTGCTGTTGACCCTGTGTGCCGCTTTGAGCAGAGAGGCAACGGACCTACGGGACAAACTCCAGGCGGCCGAGCGGAAAGTAGCCTTGATCCGCGAGGAAGACCAAGCCAAAGAGGCACAGGAAAAGCAACAGAAAGCCATTTCCGCGCTGTACTTCCGCATGGCCGAACTGGAAGAGCGCGTCAATCGTGTTTCGCCGTCGCAGCGGGCCGCCTTTCCGGCTCAAGTGTACGAGCGTCCTGCGAGACAAAGCAACCTTTGACTACCCACGGGCTTGAAGAGCAAACAGGAGATGGAAAGATGCGTACGATAAGACTACTCATTGTGACGACGGTGCTCGGAGCGTTCTCAGGCGCCCTCCAGGCAAAAGAAGCGTACCAAGTTGTGAAAGTCTGGCCGGAGATGCCGCAGGGGTGGCACTTCTACCAGCCGTGGGGCATCGCCGTAGACCAGCCAGGGAATGTTTATGTCGGCGACAGCGGCAACTACTGCATCAAGAAATTCGACCCCGAAGGCCGGTTCATCACCGAATGGGGAAGCCCCGGCCAGAAAGACGGGCAGTTCAATACCATTCACATCGTAAAGGTGAGCCGTTCCGGGACCGTGTATGTTGTGGATGAACATAATGATGGACGAACGGATACTGGTCGAATCCAGAAGTTCACTCCCTACGGGCAGTTCATGGGGCAATTCGAAAGGAAAGCTCCCGACGCTGACAAAGCCGATCTGCCGATAGACGTGGCGGAAGATAACCGGGGCAATATCTTCGTGCTCGCTGTTGAAAACTGGGTCAAGAAGGACCGTCGCATCGGGCGCGCCGCGATTGAAAAGTATTCCTCGGCCGGCGAATTCATTGCGCAATGGGGGATGACCACCGGCAGCGGGGATGGACAGTTGCAGATGCCCACGGCGATAGATGTTGACGCCGAAGGAAACTTCTATGTCGTCGATTACGTCAACGACCGCGTCCAGAAGTTCGACCCGTCTGGCAAGTTCCTCCTGAAATGGGGAACGCGGGGCGAAGGGGAGGGCCGTTTCCTTGCTCCTTCCCATATAGCCATCGACAGATCAGGAGACGTTTACGTCGTCGATAGAGATAGCGTTCAGAAATTCACGGCGGAGGGAAAATTCCTTGCGAGATGGAAGGCAGAGGTGGACCCGCGGGGAATCGCTTTGGACTCTCAGGCGAATGTCTACGTGGCCTGCAGAGTGTCACACAAAGTATTGAAATTCAACAGCGCCGGCAAGGTGGTGGCGGAGTGGGGAAGCGCGTACGCCGAAGACGGTCGATTCGTGGAACCGGGTAGCATTACGGTGGACCCCTCAGGCCGCGTCCTTGTCGCCGATTACTGGAACTACTGTATCCAAACATTTACTGCCGAAGGCCAATTCGTTTCCAAATGGGGAGGCTTGGCTGACTCGGGGGCCTGGAATTTGGCGACCGATGCATCCGGGAACCTGTACGCAGCCTGCGGGGACGCTGACGAGGTGCAGAAGTTCGATCCCCATGGAAGACTCATTGGCCGATGGGGAAGCAGCGGCAGCAGCGACGGCCAGTTCCGGTTTGTCTCATCCATCGCGGTGGGTCCCTTGGGCGATGTGTATGTGGCAGACGCCGATAACAACCGCGCCCAGAAATTCACCAGCGACGGGAGCTTCCTGGCGAAATGGGGGACCAAGGGCACCGGGGACGGCCAATTTGACGAGCCGTTCTTCATCGCGGTAGATCGTTCGGGCAACGTGTGGGTCGGCGACCATCGTGGCAACGGAACGCACCGCATGCAGAAATTCGATGCCAACGGCAAGTTCCTGGCGACATGGACAAGGAAAATAGCAACACCTCGCGCAATTGGTTACCACGGGGCGGTGGCGGTCGATTCTGCCGGGAACAGCTATTATGCGTTTGAGAGTCGAGTCGAGAAATACGACGCCGAGGGCAACTTGATCGGTAACTATGGTCGAGAGGGGTTCGCAAAGGACGAGCTTGGGCCGGTTGGGGCCATGTGTGTTAACCAGGCGGGCTGTCTCTACATCACAGGTCCTGCCGACCCGCACGCCGCTCCTTTCGGCGCCAACGGTTCTATCAGGAGATTTGACGCCGATGGCAAATTTGGCGCTCAGTGGACGGCGGAGAACACGGGGGGAAAGGAGAAATATCCAAACGGCCCGATTACGGTGGATCAGGCTGGAAACATATATGCCTTGTGCTGGGCCAGCCCATCGATACAGAAACTCTCATCCGACGGAAGGCTTGTGGCAAAGTTCCAGATTGCCGCCTCACGTGAGGGCCGCTTTGCGGAACTCGCGGGCGTGGCGGTGGATCGCGCCGGCAAGGTTTACGCCGTGGACAGCGGTATCCCTTCGATCAAACAATTCGACCCGAATGGCCAAATGGTCAGGACGTGGGACGTGCCGAAAACAGCAGAGGGCAAGATCAAGTATCCGGTTTTCATAGCGGTGGATGGGGCGGGCAACATGTACGTCACCGACAAGAGCAGTCACTGCGTCCACAAACTCGACGCCCAGGGCAAGTACATTAAGAGCTGGGGCGGCAAGGGCACGGGCGACGGCCAATTCGACACGCCGGAAGGGATTGCGGTGGCTGGCTCGGGCCATGTCTACGTCTGCGACCGCCAGAACAGCCGTATCCAGAAATTCGACTCCGACGGCAACTTCCTGGCCAAGTGGGGCAAAGAGGGCAGCGGGGACGGAGAGTTCCACTTCCCAGCGGCGGTGGCCGTTGACAAAGAAGGCAACATCTTCGTCGCCGACAGCGACAATCACCGCGTTCAGAAGTTCACGGCCGAAGGCAAATTCCTGACGAAGTGGGGCGAGTTTGGAGAAGGCCCGGGCCAGTTCAATGTCCCGCTCGGGATCGCCGTGGACAAGGAGGGCAACGTCTACGTCAGCGACAGCCACAATCACCGGATTCAGAAGTTCGCTCCGGTGGCGTCGCCTTAGCGGATCAGCTTGATGATGGCGTCGAGGTCGTTAGGGGCTTCGATGGGGGGGTTGCTGAAGGGGCCCTGGCGGTCCTTGTGGTAACTGGAGTTTTGCAAAATGGAAGTTGGGCTTTCGCTGGGCGCAGAACGCATTTCGCTCCGTGTACTCGCTGTCTCACACGAAATCGCTTGACAGGCCTGTTGTCGGTTGACAGGATGTAGATATGTACGGATTTCAGGACAAGAAGACGCAGTTGGCCGAGGCCGTCCGTGGTCTGCTGTTGCGCTGTGCCCAGGTGGTGCAGGAAGAGCACCCTGACGCCCAGATTGTCTTGTACGGCTCGCAGGCGCGCGGTGACGCGACGGCCGAGTCGGATGTGGACATCCTCGTCCTGCTCAGCTCGGATCTCCCTTCCCAGGAGCGATCCCGGATTCACGACAGGCTGTATGAGATTGGTCTCGACTGTGATCTGGCGATCAGCGCGATCATCAAGAGCGTTCCGGATTGGGAACAACCCATTTCCAGGGCCACGCCGCTGTATCGGGCAATCCAAGAGGAAGGCATTCTCATAGGATGACCGACGGGCAGAGAGAATTGGTTCGCTACCGGATGGAACGAGCCTCTGAGACTCTCCAAGAGGCTCGCCTGATGGTGGAAGGCGGCCATCTGCATGGGGGGCGCCAACAGAATCTACTACGCCTGCTTCTATGCGGTCGTGGCGCTGCTGCTGACCAGGGATCTGTCCAGCCCCAAGCACAGCGGGGTGATGGCCCTCTTCAACAGGCATTTCATCAAAGAGGGCGTTTTGCCTGTGGACATGGGGAAGTTCTACTCAAGCGTGTTCGATCGTCGCCTTGAAGGCGACTATGGCGAGATTGTAGAGCTGCAAGAGGAGGATATTAGGGCCGACCTTGCAAAGGCGGACGAGTTCATTGCCCGAATCGAATCCCAACTCAAGCAGCCGGAATGATGGATGCTGCATTCCAACCACTCTCGCCAAGAATGTGAAATGTGTAGGTTGGACCCCCGTTCCCTCCCGGATGGATGAAGCAAGCGCAGGTCAATCGGCGGACCGGCTTGGATGCCGGGGAAGAAATAGGTATGCTGTCCCCCGAAATATTCCGTTTTACGTTTACCCTGAATCTGAGGAGGCCTGAATGGACCAACAATTCTGGGCGCAGTTGATCGGAACTGCGGTTGGTGGACTGGTCGCGACGACTGGTGCGGTCATCACGATGCTCGTCGGCAAAACGGTCGAGCGTAAGCAACAGCGTGCGCTCCAGCTCTGTGATGCGTATTCTGAGTGGGCGCAGCGCCTGGAGGAAGCAGTATCTCACCATGAGAATTATTACTCATTGGCAGCACAGAAAGGGACTATGGCTGGCGACAGTAGCACGAAGGAGAGATGGGAGGGCGAAGTCATGCGCGTGTCGATCGTTGCAGGGGAAGCGGGGCGACGATTGGATGGCGCGTACTATCGCGTCTTGCTTCTTGAGTCGCGCCAGAGCTTCCGCGATGAGGTAACCAGGCTGACTGAGGACAGCATGATGAAAGAGCTAGCGGGCGAGACTCCAACGCAAATGGCGCCGCGCTTCAAAGAGTGTGCGACGAACCTGCGTGAGCGATTGAAAGCCTTCTTGCGCAGGCTTGCTGCTGCGGAGGAGGCAAAATGAGGACGACCACCTAATAAGGGGAGTGATATTGTAGACACATAGGTGACCGTACATCTTTAATGTGTTCGTATGTGTTATGGTGGCGATTGAAAGATTATATTAACAAATACTGGAAATGCCCTATGTGCGGGAGGAGCTACCATGTGATTTTTCCCCTCACGCCTCCGTGGCCGCTGGACTTGCGTTGTGAAGCCTGTGGAGCCACCTCGCCCATAGCGTGGCCGTGCGCTACAGTTGTATACTGGCATTGCCAGAACTGCGGCATTGCCAACAGGGCGATTGCTGGCGAGGACCTTTATGCGTGTAGATCTCTCTGGGTTGACAGAGATGGCTCTGCCGGCGTATGTGCCCCCGGACGAGTGTCTTGCGAAGGTTGTGGCTACGCCATAGGCGTTGAGCGCAAAAGTGAGACTCTCTGGGGGAATTTACTTTGGGGACTCACCGGGAACCCCAAAGAGTTTTGGAGGCAAGAGAGCCTTGAGAACATTGACAAGCAGAGGAATTGCGAGAGGACATTCGATGGGTTCTGTAACCAGATACCGCTAGTCCGCATTCAGCGGGAACGCGAGAAACAAGAAGAACTCTTGATACAGCAGGAACAAGATCGGAGGAAAGCTGAGCGGCAAGAACGACGCAAGCAGATTAGCCAAACGAGAATCGGTCTTCAGGAAATGACACCTATCGACTTTGAATTGGCGGTTGCATCCTTGTACCAAGCCCTAGGATATACCGTCCACGTCACGCCGGGTTCAGGAGACAGGGGGCATTGACCTCGTGATGCTAAGAGGCAATTTGCAGGTTGCCGTGCAATGCAAGCGCTATTCCAGGGATATTGGCGAACCCGCCGTGAGGGAGTTTTACGGTTCATTCATTGGTGTCTTCGGTCGTGGGATTTTCGTAACAACGTCACACTTCAGCAGAGCAGCTAAGACTTGGGCCGCCGAGAGAAAGGATTTGTCGCTCGTGGACATTGACCACTTGGTCAAACTGATGTGCGATACGAAGCCTGATATAAGAGACGAATTCCCAATGTGGAGATAATGGGGGGACAGCCACGAATGCGAGTATTTCTGCGGACGCCACGAGAGCGCTGGTCAAAACTGGCGGAGAGTCGCGGATAAAAGGGGCGTACAAGAAACCCGTCGCGAGCCATCTTGACCCCGAGTCATGCGCCGGGCCGCCAGTGGTTCCACGGTTTCCATTCCCTTGGCTGCCGGGCGCGGGCTACTCGATCAGCTTGATGATGGCTTCGAGGTCGTTGGGGGCTTCGATGGGGGGGTTGCTGAAGGGGCCCTGGCGGTCCTTGTGGTAGTTGACGGTGACATTCGGGTCCTTGAGAGGATGGCCGGTCAGGACGCAGGCGATGCGCTCGTCTTTGGCGATGACGCCCTCGGCGAGCAGGTTCTTGAGCCCGGCGATCGTCGCGGCGGAGGCCGGCTCGCAGCCCAGGCCGTACTTGCCGATCAACGCCTTGGCGTCGAGAATCTCCTCGTCGGTGACGGCTCGCACGATCCCGTTGCACACGTCGATTGCCCGCAGGCACTTCTTCAGGTTCACCGGGCGCGAAATCTCGATGGCCGAGGCGCACGTGTGCGGCGAGAAGTGCCGCGCGGTCAGGTCCGCATAATAATCGTCGATGATCTTCTGATCGACCTGCCCGCCGTTCCAGGTGAGATGCTTGTTATTGACCAGGTCGGTGAGCGTATCGGCGCCGGTGGCGTTGATGATCGCCAGGCGCGGGACGCGGTCGATCAGGCCGAGCTGCCTGAGCTCGGAGAAGGCCTTGCCGAACGCGCTGGAGTTGCCGAGGTTTCCGCCGGGCACGACAATCCAGTCGGGCACCTCCCAGCCGAGGGCCTCGATGATACGGAACATGATCGTCTTCTGGCCTTCGAGCCGGAAGGGATTGAGCGAGTTGAGCAGGTACAGGCCCAGCTCCATGCAGACGGCCTGGACTTGGCGCATGCAATCGTCGAAATCGCCCTGGATCTGGATGGTCTGGGCGCCATAATCCATGGCCTGGCTGAGCTTGCCGAACGCGATGCGGCCGGAGCCGATAAAAACCGTGCACTTGAGGCCGCAACTGTGGGCGTACAGGGCGACCGACGCGGAGGTGTTGCCCGTCGAGGCACAGGCGCAGGACTTGGCCCCGACCATCATGGCGTGGCTGAAGGCGGCCGCCATGCCGTTGTCCTTGAACGAGCCGGAGGGGTTGAGGCCCTCGTATTGCAGGAACAGGCGGTCCGGCTTCATGCCCAGGTGCTCGCCGATGGCCCGGTTCTGTTGCAGGATCGTCTGGCCCTCGCCGATGGTCACCTTGTATTTATCGGGGCAGAAGTCCAGCAGCTCGCGGAACCGCCAGACGCCCGAGAAATCCAGCGGCTTATCCCGCGTGGCCCAGCGCCCGGCAAAATCGCTCATCTTCTTCGGCACGGCGACGTGGTCCCAGTTGTACCGGATGTCGAGCAGATCGCCGCAGTGCGGACACTTGAATAGCGACGCACTGCACTCGAACTCGGCGCCACAGCCGGGATTCATGCATTTCTGGAACGCAGTTTCTTCGATCGCCATGCCCATAGATTCCTTCCGGACTTCTTTCGGCAATTATAGGCTCAACCATTAGCCGCCGCAATGCGGAGAGTGATACCGCGAGCGGCACGGCGCATCCGATCTGACCTTTGGGGGCTCTGCCCCCAAACCCCCGAGATTTGACGCGTTACGCCAATAGCATGCCAGCACGCTGGATCAATTGAGGCGCACCAGTGAACAGGTTGCACATCGGGTGAAATGGCGGACTCCGTTCCGCATGTCTGCAAGAGTCCTTGTCGGCGCACGATTGAGTATAGTCTGGAAGTGCCGCTACGGAGGGTAGGGCTTTGCTGAGAAGCAACCCGAGCGCCGTAGCGGGCCAGTGGCGTGGCGACGCTGCCGGGATACGCTCGGCGGCGTCGCTTTTCGACTCATGCTATTGACTCAAAGCGAAAAATTTCAGGGGTTTAGGGACGGAGTCCCCAAGCGTCAGCGCTCGCAACGACCTGCTCACCGCCCGGCCGACGGCTTGCGGTATCTGGTCATGATCGCGCTGAGTCTCTGGTCGAACTGCGGGTCTTTGAGGTAGTCATCATCGTAGCACCAGAGATTTGGAATTAGTCGCACACGCAGCCATCAGCTTGGACCTGAGTCAGTTGCAGGCTCATAGCACCCATTATCGCGTAGGTGTAGAGCAAGTTCGGTGAGAACAGGATCACCTTGCAATCAAGGTGGTAGTGCACGATGTCATAGGCGTTGCCTGCGCGGGAGAGGTCGTCTCTTGGGCCTCTGTCCAGGGGAGTTGCGCTTGGGGGCAGAAAAACTGCAGGGCGCCCGGTTTTCTGGTACTCTGGCTTGGTCTTTTCAGTCTTCCTATTATGGATGAGGGAGTTTGGGCGCGAGGTGGAACGCTCGGAGTAAGCGGGTTCGGATGATCGATGCTGAGGAACAGAAGTCGGCGGCACGGAGCCAGTGGGCACGCGAGGCCCAGCTCGTAGCAGCCTGTCGCGCGGGAGACAAGGAGGCATACGTGCAGCTTGTCGAGCGTCACTATCGGTCTGTCTTTGCCTTTTGTCTAGGACAGATGGGCAACGCTCACGATGCCGAGGATGCGGCGCAGGAGGTCGTGCTGAGAGGGTTTCGCAGCATTGGGAAGCTGCGTCTGGATTCCGGAGTCAGGCCCTGGCTGCTGGCGATCGCGCGGAACCTGTGCCTCGACCAGCTTCGGCGCAATGGCCGGGTCCGCAAGGCCATCGCGGCGCGGGAAGTTGCCCAGGAAGCGCCGGGGCGCCAGCCGGAAGTCCTCGGCGAGCAATTGGAGCAGGCGATCCAGAAACTGCCGCGGGAGATCAGATTGCCGCTGATCCTGTATTACTTCGATGGGGAAGACGCCGCCGGCGTGGCCGGCAAGCTCGGCATTTCACGCACGAGCGTGTACCGAAAGCTCAGCCGGGCCGCAAGAGAACTACACGGCCTGCTGACGAGGCCGGGAGGTGTACCATGAAGAAGACTTGCACGCAAACTCAGGACCGTCTGGCCGAATTTGTGTATGGGGGTCTGAATCCGCAGGCGCGGGCCGCCGTCGAGGAGCACCTCGCCCACTGTGCGTCATGCGCCGATCGGGTCAAGACTCTGGAGAGCGAGAGAGCGTCATTCAGGCAGTTTGTGGCTGGTCTCGATGCAGGCATGGAGGAACGATTGGGCAGGGTCCGCCGACGTCTTCAGGCGGAACCATCCGTTGAGCGATCCAGAGAGCTTGGCTTGTGGCAGAGATTTATCCAGAGCAGGTTGGCCAGGCTGGGCGCAGCAGCAGCCATTTTGCTCGCGGGCCTGATGTTGCTGGTGCACCTCGGCGACGGCTCGATAGATCTCTCGAATACGGCCCTGGCGCAGGTGGCGGAGGCCATGAACAACGTCCCCTGGGTCCATCTTCAGACCACGGCGCTGATGGACGGCAGGACCAGGCACTACGAATCCTGGCTGTCGAATCCCCTTCAGATCAGTGCGGGGAAGGAGGTGGACGGGCGCATCACCTGGTCTGAACTTGCCGCCCGCCGACAGGCCGTGTACAACCCGGACGCCGATACGATCGTCATATCCTACGCGTCCCGGACTTCCACCGGCAACGTCATCAACCCGTCCACACCCATTGACGTTTTCAGAAAGCAGCACGACGCTGGGGACACAGCGGCAACGTGTACGCGGGGACAGCACGACGGCATCGACGTGGACATCTATGAGGCGATTCACTACGCCGGGCACGATGCACAGCGATACCTCCGCTCCCGCCACAAGCTCGTCGCGGATCGAAAGAGGCACCTCATCCTTGTGAGCGAGCAGTACTACTACGGACCCGACGGGACACTGGTCAATTCGGACAAGGCAGTCTGGGATTATCCGCAGGACGGCCCCAAGAGCATTTACGACATTGGGGCCCCCAAGTCCGCTCGGGTGCTGGATTTCTCGCCTTCACCCGAATTGCTGCGCGTTCTGGACAAGTATGAGGCGAACCGCGATAGCTTCCCCGCCCGGTACATTGCCATCGTGGAGTACAGCCGATACGACTCTGCCGCCAAGTCTTACATGGTCGATGGGGTGAGTATCTTCTACTCCAACAATATCCTCAAACGAGCGGACAGCCTGCGCCTCCAGCCGGTGGATCAGAGAGAATTCGCCGCGAGATGTGGCGAGTCGTTCGAGACGCTGATGAACTGGTGGGAACACCGAGAGAGCAACTCGGTCGTAGTGGAGCGGCAGAGCGTCTCTCTATGCGACGAAGAGTACAGTTACTCGACCAACACAAAGCAAGACGGATCGTGGCGGCCTTTGCAGAAATGGTACGTTCCCGCCAGGAAGGACAGGCAACTCCTGCAATTCGGCAGACAGTCGTTCACCTATGGGGATCCGCTGGCGGAGTTGGGCTACCCGATGCAACTGCTGGGCCGTTTCTACACCGAGCCGACGAAGATATCGCTCGTTCAGGACGACTATACGAAGGACAACGCCTGCGTCTGTCTCGAACTCCTCTACGATGGCGAGATCGACCGGGACGCGTCCGGCAACACGATAACGGTGGTGCTGCCAAGGCGAAGCCTGTTCTACCTCGACCCGAATCGCGACTACTTCTGTCGCCGAGAAGAGGTCCGGTACGACATCGATGCCTCATGGCCGGTGGACCCCAACTGGCTGGCCGGCGTCAGCCCGGGTGACCGGCAGAACAGCCGCGTGTTCTTTGACACGACGGGACAACCAGACGATGTGGCACACGGCGTCAGGCGTGCCGTGGTGGTAAGAGACGTGCCTGAGTACGACAGGACGGACAGCGGACGATGGTACCCGAAGAAGATCACGATGGACTGCCACGCAGACCGGTACGACGGCACCGTGACAGAGCGGAAGTCGATGATGACAATCTTCCTGAACGTGAATCCGACCTTCCGCGAAGGGACTTTCGATCCGAGCCGATTGCCCAAATAATACCGATTAAGGTTGAGCTCTTCGCAGCAAACGGCAGCCATCTGCGTGGCATCGTCAAGCGAAGCTTGGCGATGATTCAAATCGATCGGGAAGAGAGCCATCGCCAAGGCCTTCGGCCTTGACGCTGCCACCCGAGATGCGAGATTCCCAGAAGAGAACGGTATCAGAAGCTTCACTGTGCTCAACATCACAGAAGGCGGCGGGGGCGTCACTACGCTGGCTGGCTGTCCTCTAGGCAGGTTTCCTCCTGGATCTGGGTCAATTGCAGGCCCCAGCGGTCTAAGCGTTTCTGGGCGTCGTCGTATTTGGTGTAGGCATTGCGCAGGTGGGTGCCGAGGGTGTCCCAGGCGGTGAGGAACTCGGCGAAGGAGCCGTTGAGTTGCTTGAGGTTCCGGCGGATTTCGGCGGCCTGCCGCTCGATTTGCAGGCCGTGCAGGCCCATCGCGACCGTCATCAGATATGCGTAGAGCAGGTTCGGCGAGACCGGGATCACCTTCTTGTCGAGGCAGTAGTGGAGCATGTCCTCGCCGTCGCCGGCACACTGGACGACGGTCTCGTAGTAGATGTTCTCCGCCGGGATGTACATCAGGGCGAAATCGAGCGTGCCCTCCGTCGGCCGGATGTATGACGAGGCGATCTTGTCCACGTGGGCCGACACGTCCTTGAGGAATTGCCGGCGAAGCCGCGGCTTGTCGTCCTCGCTCGCGCTGTTGACGATCCGCTCGAAGCTCGGCAGCGGGAACTTCGCGTCGATGCCGACCGCGAAGTCGGTCATCTGCACCAGGGCATCGACGCGGCAGCCGTCCTTGAACGTGTGCTGGCAGGTGTAACTGCCCTTGGGCAGCGCCTGGCTGAGCAGGTTTTCGAGC
>Ga0315277_10001453_pt1 | contig 34563 bp, 31 predicted proteins | sample YL17G05_15_MG_FD_203695 | JGI IMG/M metagenome (GOLD analysis project Ga0315277, IMG submission 203695) | Sediment microbial communities from Yellowstone Lake, YNP, Wyoming, USA - YL17G05_15 | ecosystem: Environmental > Aquatic > Freshwater > Lake > Sediment | place: USA: Wyoming | collected...
TTATTTTGCTCTATATGCCAGTTTCTGACCATAGCACATAAAAGTCCATAATCTAGGTCGGAAAATGTATTTCTTTTTATCGTATTGTAAAATGAAAGAGTAGCATAGATTCCATTGGTTTGAAATCTTATAATATTTCCAGATATTACATTATAGTCACAACCTTCATTAAGACAGATTCCACAATAATCATTGTACAAAATATTGTTATTACTAATGTTAATATAACAGCAACCATCGAGAACGTTTATACCACCCCATGTTGTATTTTGTATCGTAAATCCTGTTATAATTACATTGTTCGTCGGATAATCGATTTTTATAGCTTCAATTTCTCGTTTCCTCATGTCAATAATTGTCGTGTCTTTATCCTCACCCATAAGACAAATGGATTTTTTTATAACAATTGGATGATAATATGGTGATGAGTCATCATAGACAAACACGGTATCTCCATCACTAGCATTGTCGACAGCATCTTGTATTATCGAGTAATTCCCTGGTCCACTCCCACCGACATACCACCATTTCCCACCTGAGGTTGGTAGTGGGTTTGTAGTATCTTGTGCTGTAGAGGGATTTATAGAGGTTCCAATGAATAAAAGAATGATACCTAGTACAGAGAGTTTCTTTATTTTCATCATCTCATCCCTGGGATATCATAGGGTTCTTTTGCTGGATGCCAATCTATATTGATTACGGGGTAGGGTAAAAAAGGAAAATAGAGATATGGACTAAAAAACATTAATCCAACAGAAATTATCAGTTTTGGAAATAAATGTATTCTCCCCCAATAATTATTATCGAAATAGTTTATCGAGAAAAAAGGTGTCCATAAAAATTTTTCAACATAAAGAGAGACATCTATCTTATTATTTAAAAAATTATTCTGATCTATATGATTGTAAGCTACCATAGCACATCCAAGTCCAAAATCAAGATCAGAAAATGTATTTCTTTTTATCGTATTGTACCATGAACCGGAAGCAGAGATTCCAATGGTTTGAAATCTTATAATATTTCCATATACTACATTATTTTCACAAAGGGAATTAAGAGCGATTCCACAATCAGTATAAATAATATTGTTGTTACTAATATTATTATTGCAACAACCTCCGTCAAGTCCTATACCAACCGATATTGCATTTTGAATCGTAAATCCTGTTATAGTTACATTGCTCGTCGGATGATCTATACTTATAGCACAGTATTCTCTATTCCTCATGTCAATAATTGTCGTGTCTTTATTCTCACCTAAAAGATAAATGGATTTTTTTATAACAATTGGATGATAATATGGTGATAGGTCATCGTAGACAAACACGGTATCTCCATCACTTGCATTATCAATCGCATCCTGAATCCTTGTATAATTCCCAGGTCCTGACCCCCCAACATACCACCATTTCCCCCCTGAGGTTGGTAAGGGGTTCTTAGTATCTTGTGCCGTAGATGGAATAATATTCACCAAAAGCAATAAAACAATAATCACAACAGTCAAAGGTTTCTTATCCATAACTTCCTCCAACGTATGGTTTAATATCTTATATCTCCTTTAAATATATATTCTTAAAAACCGAAGCATCAAAAATGGTTTTAATTCATGACAGGGATTACATGGGGTTCCTTAGCTGGAAGTAAATCAAATAGGATGTAGGGGAATGTCGCAATTGGAATGTCCCCCCACGTACCTCCAAAAAAGAAATGAATCCAAATTGTTATAGTACCTTTAAGGGGTTTTGGGGTAATCTTATCCCAATCATCCCAATAATTATTAAAAAATATTAATCTCTTTGTAGGTAGGAGATACACGCTTGATAGATATACTCCTTTAGTAAAACCGACGTGTGCTTTATTACCAATAAAATTGTTCGACACCACGGGGATTGCAGAAATATCCGCAGAGAATCCTACATCGTTGTCTTTTATTTGATTATAACACACTCTACTACTAGAATCTCCAAAAACACAATTCAAACCATAAGTGTTATTTGAAATCTCATTTTCTCGAATGATACAGGCAGTTGGAAAATCACATCCAATACCTAACCCATTGTTGATGATTGTGTTATTGTGGATGTTCACCTGGTAATTACCATCAATAAGAATGCCTCTTCTGTTTTTCGTGATAATGTTGTTGTGTATATCTATATTACTGTAACGTCCGTCCACTAAGTTTATACCTCCATAAAAAGGCTCCCCGCCACTATTTTGTATTGTGAACCCGCTAATAGTGACTCCAACAGCCATTACTCTTATAACATCCCCGACGCCTGTCACATTAATGATGGTAGTGTATTTGTTCTCCCCTGTGAGATTCAAACTTTTATGTATCAGAACACAACGACTCTGTTGTCCTGACGGATAATAGTCGTTATAAATACCGCTGTATACATAGACAGTATCCCCATCACTCGCATTATCAACCGCATCCTGAATCTTTGTAAAATTCCCTGGTCCACTCCCACCAACATACAACCAATTACCACTAGAAGTCGATAAAGATGATTTTTTAATATCTTGTGCTGTAGAGGGAATGATACTCATCCCAATGAACAAGAGAATAATTCCAACAGTCAAGATTTTCTTTTTTTTCATCATCTCATCCTGGGGATATCATAGGGTTCTTGTGCAGGATTCCTGTCAAAATTCACCCAGGGAAGAAGTATTGCAAAATAAATTCCATAATCACCCATAAAAGAGAAAACGTTGACAATTCCGACAATAATCTTGGGTCCGTTCCCAAGTAAATTATCCCAATAATTATTTATCCAACGAGACGGGAAGGGTTCCATGAGAAAGTCAATGAAAAAAGTTGCTTGTATCTTGTTGTTAATAAGGTTATTCTTTTCAATTTTAATCCATCCATCACTATAAATCGCTACACCTGTATTATCTCTGAAATCATTATGATAAATTAAATCGAAGTTACCCCAAATGCTAATGCCATCTGAATTCGCATAAAAAGAATTATTATTTATATTATCATATGACCCCTCGGTAATATCCAGTCCAATACTATTATATGAGAAATTATTAAAGCAAATAGTATTATTTTCTGACCTATATGTAGAACAACCACCACCATTATTTTGGATATAATTATACGATATGATGTTATTATTTGAAGATGTTAGGCTTAGTCCATAATTTCTATGATTTGTAAACTTATTACTAGAAATGATGTTATAGTCTGAATCGCCCATCGATATACCATAATTATTACCATCACGAACATTGTTGACACGACCAATAAAGGTATTGTTATGAATATAATTTTTCGAACATGAACCAAGAGATATACTACAAGATACCCATCCATTTGAATTATAATGACAATAGGATATATCTGATTCATTACATTGAGACAGACTTATCCCATCTTCGTTATCTAAAAATGTTAAATTGATGAATCTGTTGTTGTTCGAGTATGCACCATATATCCCTTGTAACGTATTATCATAAAAAATACTATTTGAAATGGTTGAATCATGGGTTCTGAATAATTCTAATCCAATATTATTTTCAGATAAATTTTGATTTGTTACTGTTATATTGTCACAATTTATAAGTACTAATTGTCCTGCATCTTCATCAAACACATAATGAGATTTATCTTCCAGACAGACAAATGGTTTCCCATTTATCATATTCTCTTGAAAGATATTGTGGTAGGATTCAAAGAAATAAATACCACTTTTTGAAAATTTGTTATACGTAAATGTATTATTTTCACTCAACTCTAGCCTTATCCCATTATACGCTGCGTTAAGAAACGTGTTATTTGAGAACAGATTATAAGATGAATTGGAAAAGACCATTTGTGCAACAATACCTGGACCTATTGTATTGTTCATGATAACATTATGTTGAGAAGAGAGTAACTCCATGCAATAATATCCCCCTAATAAATAATTATTCACAATAATATTATGCGAACAATGATTAAAATCAATTGATGCTCCCCCCCAAATTTCAGTGATAAAATTGTTATAAATTAAATTACTATCAGAATATTCTAACCATATCCCATATACTATCGTGTCTCTGTATCTATTAGACCCAAAAAGGTTATCATGAAAGGTATTATTATTAGAAAATTGAGAACGAATGGCAGGTCCATAACCAATTTTAAAAAATTTATTACCAACAATAGTAGTATGATTAACTCGAATATGTGAGATTCCTGCACGGATTTCACCATTTAAGCCCGTAATATTAAATCCAATGATGGAGACAGAATCACTGCTTATTTTGATTATTTCACCAGAACTATCTTGCATATGGATAATACAATTTGAATACCCAAATTCTGATTGAATCACTAACGGTTTATCAACGACCAAGTTCTCAACATATGTACCATTTCTAACAATAATCGTATACCCTGCTGTTGCATTATCTATTGCTGATTGGATAGTAGGAAAGTCATCAGGAACATAAATGATAGGAGAATTTCCAAATGCTACGATTTTCGTGTTTTCATAATTATTTTTATAATTAAATGAATCTGCAAAACAAGATGCGACTTTCTCAGTATCTTGTGCAGTAGATGGAATTATGCTTATTGAAAACAATAAAAAAATAATCCCAACAGCCAAAGGTTTATTCTCCATGACTTCCCCCAATGTATGGTTTAATATCTTATATCTCCTTTAAAAATATATCTTTAAAAGAGAAAAGATAAGGTATTCTTAATATCCTATGAGTTGTCGTAACAATGGAAACGCAATTGGGAATCGCTCAAGCAGTCTTTCCCAGAGATGAAACAATGGTATATCATATGAGCATGGCATCGTGACTGCTAGAGTAGCCCAGTCACTCTCCATACCATATTCATCCTTGGCTTTGACTTTAATATCGTAAGAATCTTTAGTATACCATGTATGTGACTGGGCGACTATCCCACCAGAACCGATAGGACCTATCCAGTCCGTTGTCTTATTATCTCCCCAGTCGACAAAGTAAAAGATGTTGTTCCACTCAGGGTCGGTCGACACGATATAATACTCATGACTTTGACCTATTTTCCCTGAGACAGGACCGTCAATGGTTGGTTTATTCGGTGGCTCATTATATTTTGTTCCAATCGCAAAAAGATATCCATTCGATTCGTCATCTGCACCAACATAAACCGTACCATCTGCCCCTATCGTGGGAGAGGATGTAATAAATCTAGTATCTTCTAATTTTATACTAAAAATAATAGAACCTTCAGGAGATAAAAGACAAACAGTATCGGAACGTGTATCGCCTCCGCTCCCCTTTATGGCATATATCATGCCATCCTTTGTTATTGCTGGAGAGGCCATGTATGCTCCCATCCAAATCACCCATTTTCTAGTTCCATTCGCACGGTAAGCAAAAAGCCAGTCATCACCGCAAACATAAATAGTACCATCGGAACTAATGACAGGTCCGCCATAGTAACAATGCCAATTCGCGGGATATTTACATTTTACTGTACCATTCGGATTGATTGAATAAAATTCATATTTTGTACCGTAATATATTGTTCCATTATCATCGATGGCAGGTGAAGAATAACAATATACAAATCCACCAAGATTCAATTTCCATTTCAACGTTCCATTCAATGGATAAAAAGCATAAATGCACCCATCATGGGAGACAATATAAATTGTTCCATTATTTGCTATTGCTGGTGATGCTTTGATAGCATCGCCAGTTGTATATCGCCATAGGATTGTCCCATTTGGATCTATTGCACACATGTCCTTATTAGCACCAATATAAATTACTCCGTTTTGAGCAATGGCAGGCGAAGAGATGATACCCCAATTTAGATAACAACTCCATTTTTCTGTACCATTTGGATAAACAGCATAGAGATTCCCATCATATGACCCGACATATACAATGCCATTATTATCAATCGCAGGTGTTGTCATTTGTGCATCCCAATCAGCGGTTTTAAACATCCATTTTACAGTACCATTGGGATTTATCGCATATAATTCACCGAGAAATGTTCCAATATAAATTGTCCCATCAGAAGCAATAGATGGAGAAGAAAAATATACAGAATTACCTAATTCTGTTTTCCATTTAACATAGATACAATTTCCAGAAGCACCATAGGGACTCTGTCCCGTATGTCGAACATCATGACAAAACATCGGCCACACTGAATTATTCAAACCACTACTATCTGTTGAAGATTGTGAAGAAGTCAAAAGAGATGAAGGAAATTCATTGAATGCTGATACGATACTCGTACCACAAAATAAAACAACGATACCAACAACTAATCCTTTCTTCAATACTATGGTTCTCGTAGTTCTTTTCCCTCCCTGTTAAAACAGGTTAATAATTAATATCTCCTTGTTTCATTTAAATGTTTGGAAATTGATTTTTGCCCATGAGCACAAGATTCAGGTGTAAAGTCTTAAAAATCGTTAACAATAAATACTTGACTAATTAGCACTTGACTAACGAGTCAGACCCATATCTTATAATCCTTACAAGATTAAAGTTATGTACACAGATGCCTTGCGCACGCACCCTCATTGCTCACCTGTGATGCCAATATTCAAAAAAGAATGATGCACTCGTTGTATCCTCATGGTCTGTTTTCCTCCTCATGTACTCGTATTAGGAGCGACAGCGATAGTTTTGCGAGTGCCGCAAGAGTGTCTTTTTCAAACGTTGACTTCACGGTTACTCCATAATTCATCGTAGTTATACCAATTTCTCGAAGGTTCTGCGGTAACTCTGCTTTCAACTCCTTGCTTTCTTCACTCATATTCATACTCCTCATCTTCGTCATCGTCAGGTTCTGGCATCGGTGGTATATCAGGAAACGGATCAGGTTGACTCATAGTTTCTCACCCGCCGCATTTTCCTATGACATCGTGGACATAGGACTCTCAACAAATGCCAAAATCTATGGCAAGCATAATAACGAAATCCACACGTCTCACAAATAAAAGCGCTCAGCACGATGAATCACCCTCACCGCTAGGTGTTTGTTTTTCTACGATTTTATATGAATTTTTTATGAGGTTACACGCATCGAGGAGTAAAGCGAATTCGTTTTTCGTTTCAATAATAATATTTCGCAAATCTCCAATAGTCCCCTTATAGTCATATTTTTTATCTACATTTTCAAGGAGCAATGCATCATGGACCATTTTAAGTGCCTGTTCAAGACATCCACAGTAAGCATGATGCGAATCGCCTTTCCGCCTAACAATAAAATTCGTTGAAGCGAAACCCTTATCGGTCTCGATAACCCAGTCCCGATAATCCAGTAACAGGGAGTTTTCCTTTTTTGATCCCTTAGGTCGTCCTTTCATATTTTTTCTTCGCACTATTTTTTTTTATCTCTTATTTTTTCTACAATCCTATATGCTTTTTCTTTCGTTATAATCGAATAATATTCCCATGCACTGCATAACACAAAAGGTCGATATAGAGGATGCCATAATTCGCAATCAGGCAATGGATTATTGTTTGGTTCGATTGATAGTCTTTTATTGAGGCATTTACTGCGTGATTTGCCTTTGTATAAATCTTTCGGGATATAGTCGGGGCATGTTTCCGCAGAGCGGTCATATGGATGCAGCGTATCCCTGAATAAACATTTATCCAGGTAGCGATAACAACAACTTTGACAGCACAACTCGATTGCTTTGTCTTTTCTGTTTTGACGTTTCCAGAATGACACCCATGTCTCATTTTCTTGTGGTTCGACAAACGTCATAACTTATCCTCTCCTATTATACTCCTATTGTTGATAATAGAAAAGTAACAGGATGTTTGGTTGTGAATTATTGGCATCCTGTTACTTGGTTTACTTCTTATAAAACGATAAAGGTAACAGGATAACAACTTTTTTTGTACTTCCAGTTTATATGAAATAATTTTTTTCCTACAGTCGCGTAGAGGAAAAAATCCTGTTATCCTGTTACTTCTCGGAGAAAAAAAGTAACAGGATTGTTTTTCAGAACCCCTACATCCCGTTACTTTCTCCTGTTGCAATTCTGTTAGAATCATAGTATCACTTGTTGCTTTAGTTCTCCTAAATTATAATTTATCACTGTGTTCGTCGTGCATCGTACTCCTATCCAGCACCATGTTCGTGGTTCACCGTTGATGGTTTTCTGTTGTTTCTTGATCCCTAGACCAGCGTCGAGTATCCTTTCAGTAACATATTTTTGGCTAGTCGGTTTATCGAATCCATTTCTTTCGCAGTAATAAGAAACCTCACTGTAGAAATCATCTTTTGTTATGCACCAATCGTCTGAACCAATCTCACATTCCTCCTCCAAAAATGCAACGATGGGGTTTGTCTTACGCAACCATGTGTTTCTTTTTTCTTCCGTAGATGTGGGATCCGTGAAATTCTTGTTTTCCTGTAATCGTTTTAACCCAATTAGAGCGTAGTTCAATATTCCTGATAATTGCTCAAGTTCGGTTAATTCATTTGAGAGGTTTACGTTTCTCTCGAATATATTAACACCGTTTATCTTTGGGTCACCTTTCGGGAGATATTTGTTTAACAACGTGATTTGTATTTGTCGTGAGAAAAACGCATCGGTGTAATCGTTTGTTTCAGGTAGTTCGTTACAAGCGTACCAAGGTTTCGCATAGTTTACGAAATTGATACCTTTTTTGTGGTTCTTTATATCCGCCCACATCGGGCTATTTCCTGTTATCTGTTTTATTACCCCTGTGTGTTTCAATGCTTTCTTTGGTAGGTCATCCGATACGTTTGTGTATTTCGCGTAAAGTTGCGCTTTCGCAAAGGGTCTATCGTTTAATTCCTGTAATGATACGCTGGTATTGTTGTTAGCACCGATTAACGCTACGACAACAGTCAACAGAACAGTTTTTCCGTTGTCACCGCCACCATCAAGAACAATGTAATATTTGAATGGGTAACACTGCAGAAGTGAGTATCCGAGGTATTCTTGGATTGTATCAACTATCTCTTGTCGTATATTTCCCTCTTTCATTGAGATATGTTTCACAAAACCATCAAAACGCTCATAACTCGCATTTGGGTCGTAATTCAAAGGTAGTTCATTGACGAAAAAATATTCAGGTGAATGTGGTTGTAATGTATAATCATTTAAATCAAGGATACCATTATGCAAGTTCAATAGGTGTATTGGTGGGTTTAATGTCTCTCGCTTTATGTAGCGCTTATCTCTGATATATCCAGTAACCTCGTTTTTGTGGTGTTCTGTGGTAGTCTCCCCTAGTATTTCTTCTACCATGGTTCGTATGTTATGTTCTCCATTTGGTTCATAAAAACTTCCATTGTAGCAGTAAATTTCCTCGTTATCTTCAAGAGTAAAAAAATAATATCCAAACTCGTTGTATATTAGTTCCCCGAGGTTCGGCAATATCCATTTGATACCAATAACCTCACCATTTCTGTCTACTATTTCCTCTCTGGCGTTATATTTAACAAGCAGGGCATCAATGTCTACACCAGGTTTCTTAGCGGGTTCTTGCAGATTAGTAGGTGGTGTTGTGTCATCGGTCATTCTACATACCTCTAATTTCTTTGATAAAAATGATTTGCCTCTTGTTAATGAAAACAGTTTGTCCGTCATCAGTTTGAACTTTCACCAGATTTGGGTCACTTGTGTCAATATGACCGTCTATCCGTTTGGTTGTGTTATCATCCTTAAAAACAACTTTACATAACATAGCATAACACCAGTGGTTAGGACTTTTGTTTATCCTCGATTTTTTTTATTTCCATCTCAGTCCAAATGAGGGCCTGATCAAGTGTCATATGTGTTTCAGCAAGCAACTTTGCAGTACGAGGGTACCTTACTGCATCAACAGACATGTTTCTGCTCCTGTTTCAAAAAAAATTCATTCAGAATCAATCTTACTCCAGAACTGCGCGTTAAACATCTTTGACCAATGAACTGGTCGATTCTTTCGAGAGTTGCATCATCAATCGTCAGAAAAACTCTATTCATATGCATACTAAGGTAATATAATAGTAAACTTTAAATTCATTTTTTTCATTCTAAAAAATGAAATTAACCTGTTGGTGAAAAAATGCCAGAAGAAATAGAAAAACCACATTTCAATGCACTTATTGACCTCATAAATATGTTTGAACCTCAGACGATGAACTATGAAGGTCTACATGTATATCATATTCGATATGCACTTCTTGGAGAAAACTGCGGAATCACTTATTTGGATACTTTAGAAAAAATAAAGACATTTTATCAGAAGGACATCAATAAACAAATTTTTGAAATATGGAAACAAACACATGCGTCATATTTAGCAAAAGTAAAAGAAAAAGGAATGTCACCATCTAATCTATCAAACCATCTTAAAACATTAAAAATAAAAGGGTATATAGAAATTCATGGAAAACGCCCTGATAATGTCTGTGTAAAATCAGGAGAACAATACTACCATTATCTACAGAAAAAATATTGGGAAAACATCATCGAAAAACTTGACCACACGAAAATAATAGATCCATTAAACATAATTGAACAAAAAAAGGTTCTGTACAATCATCCATCAAAATGGTTATTTAGCGGCATTCCCTTAGATATTGTAAATAATTATTCTTCTGACGAAAAAAAAGAATTTATTAAAAAAATTATTAATATCCAGAAAAACTTATCAGAAATTGTAGTTATCGGTAAAAAGAAAATAAAGGTCAATGAGATTTATTTTTTATCTCAAATACCTATTTCGCATTAATCTTGTCTTTCAATTCAAGCATGGTCAGACGCATCTCAACGATTTCTGCTTTCATCTTTGCGATTTCATCATCCTTTTCTTTAAGACGTTCGTTGATACCGCTAAGGTTTGGAGGAGTTTCAAAAATTGAGATGTTTGGCATAAGTGTTAGATAGCGTTCCGCCATATCTTCTGGTTTCATCTGACGATACGCCTTCGTCAATGGAGTTGCATGTCCCATGAGATATTCTGCTAAATCCGAATCACCGAAATAGGAGCGAAAAACTCTCCGAAGAATATGGGGGTGGCAAATACTGCGTTTTGTTTTTTCATCCTTGCCGATAAATTTGTTATCAGATCCGCCCTTCTCAATCATTGTCCCCCACATGTATAAAGCGTTATCATACGACATAGGGAAAACCCTTGAATCTTTCGGGTCCTTCTTATAGAAACGTGATTTTTTAACTGCGTTTTTGAGATACTGATCTCTCTCTTTCATCCAAGCAAGATATGCATCTTTTGCTTCATTGCTTATAAAACAGATTGTTGTTGTCTTTGTTTTCGTTGATTTTGTCTCTTTTCCTACTAATCCTTTTGTTATTCGGACTGTTGCAGGGTCTTTTGTGGTATCAATATCCTTTGGAGTGAGTGCGAGTATTTCTCCAATTCTTCGTCCCGATGAATAAAGTATGAGGAATAATGCACGTGTGCATGTGTTTCCATGGGATAATATTTGTTTTATATCGCTGGGATTCATTACTAAGTCTTGTGTTGCTGGTTCTGCACCTTTCATCCTCATTTTTAATGTATCCCAGAAATCAAGGTCTTTGAGTCTTTTATCATGAAATATCATGAACTGTTTGACTGCTGAAAATAATGCACGTCTGGAAATGAGTGGTTTGTTATTTTTTTCAAGTGTCATGTAAACACGTAGGAGATCATCTTCATATTTTTCCAACTGTTTTTCGTTGTTGAAGTATGTTTCCATGTTTTCCGTTAAGAATTTAAAATAATTTTGTATGCTAACTCGATAGTTTTTTCGTGTTCTTGGTGCTGTAAGAAGTCTTTTATTTAGAAAAGTCTCGATCATATCGTTTTGCATAATTTAGGATATGTCGAAATAGGTTAATAATATTTTCTAAGTTGACTCTTAAATAATACATGATGTATTTAAGATTAACTTGCCTATAATCGTACTTCATTTTATATCTTTCAGGTCTTTTACGTTCCCAAGAGCAGATCCATCCAGAAGATATACTTCTGCGTTTTCTATGTCTATCAAAGACCGAAACGGACCAAGTACGGGGTCTCGGTTGACCGCGATGCCACCACACAACGGATTAAACGCTGGCATCACGAGAATCTGTAAAGTATGTGACGTGGGGTACTTTTCAATAAGCGTATCAGACAGGGGAACGCTTCGCAACCAACATTGTTCAAACGTCCGATAACCTAGACGATCAGTAAGCATCACCGTAGGATGAGTATGACCGATGACAATCTGTTCGCATTCCATAATCTCCTTGTTTGGCTTTCGGTGACCATGGGTAAAGCCTATTTCTTCAAAAACAAACCCATCAGAGGGATGTAATGTAACAGTCGATGGAAGTAATCGATTGATATTTCCATCATGATTCCCAGGTAGAACATGAAGAGTACCATATGTTTCAATAGTGCTGAGAAATCGATTCACATCAGAACGCTCTTGAATGGTTGATGAAGGAATATTGTGTTTAATATCACCAAGCAAGATAATATCATTAACAATATTTGTTGTTAGAATCGAGATTAATCGTTGTTCCATCACATTTGTTTGTGATGGCACCTGTAAGCCGTTTTCTCGTAATTCGCTTTCAATGCCAATGTGAAGATCTGCAATAACAAGGAGTTTTTTTTCTTTGACTAGGAACGCGGGTTCATCAATGATTGGTTGAAGCTTGGGTAACATGGGTCATCCTATAGGAGAGAGGTTATTAACTAACACATTATAGGTATTTTTTTAACACTGCAGGGATTTCATCGACTATATCGGTTGCAATCAACCCGTAGGATTTTTTCTGAAACGCTTCATTGCCTGCTTCACCGTTGAGGAAGGCAGCAATGCGGACTGCATTGAATGGTTTCACTCCTTTTGAGAGGAGTGCTCCAATGATGCCTGCAAGAACATCTCCAGTTCCACCAACCGTCATGGCTTCGTTATGCACTTTATTTTGTTTAATATTGATTCCGTCACTGAGCACGTCGATATATCCTTTCAGAAAAATTGTTATCCCGATTTTTTCAGCCCATTCTTTTACCGCATTGATTCTCGTGTTGATATCTTGGGAAAGAGTAATTCCCGTGAGTTTTTTGAATTCACCGACATGTGGAGTCACTACGATTGTTGAGTTCTTTATACACAGTAGGTTTTCTCCAACTGGTTTGATGGCATCGGCATCGAGTACCAATGGTTTCTTTTCTGTAGTGATTCGTTTGATTAGCGGGATGATTGCTTCCTCGGTTTCTTCTGCGGTTCCGAGTCCTGGGCCAAGAACAACCGCGGTGCATTTATGGAGAAGTTCTTCGATACTTGGAATATCGTTTTTTGTCAGAATATCATCACAGAGGTCTTTTACGATGAAGTTTGGTGAAAACGCAGCAACGGATTCCCAGGAGCGTTTTGGTGTCGCTATGTATACAAGGTCAACTCCGGTTCGGAGTGCAGCAATACCGCAGAGAGCTGGTGCCCCGATGTAGGGTCCTCCACCGATGATAAGGAGGATGCCGTTATCTCCCTTGTGTGATTTTTTTACCGGACGGGGATAATACACCGAGAGTTCCCCTGGTCCAACGTATGTTATTGCTTCTTGAGGGATACCAATGTCGATGATCTGGATGTTTCCGCTGTTTTTTTTATGCATTCCTTCCTTGATGTCATGAAAGGTAACGGTGTGATCGGGAGTTACTGATTGAGTAGTACCAAGTCCGGTAGGAACATCAACAGAAACAATCGTTTTGTTTTGTGTTGCATTGATTTTTTTAACAATAGAGTCGTACGGTTCTTTTAGCTCGCCGGTAAGTCCAGTTCCAAGGAGTGCATCGATGAGAATATCGTTTTCTGCAAGGAGTGTGTCGATGTCATGAGATGAGGTGAAGATTTTGACATCGTAGGTTTGGAGTTTCTGATAATTTTTCTGTGCTATCTCTGTTTTGATTTTGGTGTCTGCAAGAAAGATAGCGACCTTGTAATATTGCGTCAGGTACCGTGCAGCAACAAATCCGTCTCCACCATTGTTTCCAGCCCCACATAGGATAAGGATGTTTTTCTTTGTGTTTTTTACTGTATATTTAACGAATTCAGCGACGCCTTTTCCTGCATTTTCCATGAGGTGCAATGTTGGTACGCCAAAGTATTCAGAGTTTCTATCCAAGACCTTTATTTCTGCTTCTGAAATCATACCAAAAATGTTAAACGAATAGAACTCTATATATGCTTCGGAACTAGACCAGGATTTGTTGAATATGATGCCAAGAAACATGAACAGTAAGCAACTGAATCAGATGATGAAACGCTTCGGGATCAATGTTAAGAATATTGATAATGTTGAAAAGGTGATTATTCAGACGGATACAAAGGAGTATGTGTTTGATGCCGCAGAGGTAACAGTGATGGAGGCACAGGGACAGAAGACGTTTCAGATTATCGGTGAGCCGACCGTTAAAACAAGGGGCGGAGACAGTGAAACCACTCAGAAAGAAGATATCAAGTTAATCATGGAACAAACCGGTAAGTCAGAGGCAGAGGTGCAGAAGGTTCTCAAGGAGACGAATGGTGACCTTGCAGAGGCTATCCTGAAGCTGTCTCAAACATAATACATTATTTTTTTGGAACGTATGACCTCATTTAAGGACGCAATAAAAAGCTCAAAACAAGGTGTTATTCTTTGTCTGCATGTGGTGCTAGGGTCATCTCAGGTTGTTTTCCCTGCCGGGTATAATCAATGGCGGAAATGTATTGAAATTAAGGTACGTTCTGAGGCAAAAGAGAACAAGGCAAATAATGAGGTGATTGAAACCGTCGCAAAATTTTTCCGGGTATCAGAAAAAGATGTGATTTTAATGAGCGGGCAGAAAAGTAGGGAGAAAACTATTTGCCTTAACAAAATCTCTGTTGAAATGGCGAGTTCTCAGCTTGAGGAATCATTTCATGGATTATGAACAAACATTAGAGGAACTTGAAGAAGAACTTACAGAGTTACGAGAAGAGAATAAAACAGTACCCATTATTGTAGAAGGGGACAAGGATATTGCGGCGTTACGAAAACTCGAAATATCCGGTGAAATCATTCGGTTCAATAAGGGACTATCCGTTCCCGATTTCTGCGATATCATTGCCCAGAAGCATCAACAAATCATTATTCTTACAGATTGGGATTGGCGAGGAACCAGGTTATGTTATTCAATTAAAAAACATCTTGAGAATCGCGTACGTTGTAATCTGAAACACCGTGAAGTGTTTGCAAAACGATGTAGTTGCCGCACAGTTGAAGGGTTGCCGTCGTGGATAGAAACACTTAAGAATAAAACTCATCCTGAGTAACTGAATACTTTCAGTACACTCTAAAGTATGATTAAAAGATAAAGATTTGATGGGGGCTATCGTGCAAAATCTTCTAAAAGGACAAAAAAAATTAATGCCAGCAGAAAGAAAGAAAGGAACAAGTGTGTGCGCACTCTGCCGGGGTACAAAATTCTTGTGTGGGAAAGCCCGCTGTCCCGTAATAGTTCGGTTTCATTCCAAAGTGAAAATGAAGCCGTTTGTCAATAGTTTACGCTTGGAGGGCGCATCACCACCGAGCGTTTTTATCGGCAGGATTGGGTATCCAAAAGTTGCTATTGGTCCCATGATTCCTCCAGTAATGGGTGACACCTCCGAGATCGATACTCCTGAGAGATGGCTGGATAAAACTCTTGATGATATCGTTGATTTCCGTAGTCAACTCGTTCGCGGAAAATTCACTGTAAATATAACCAACGTAGAAAGCACGAATCGTGTCGTCGAGTATACCAGGGAATTAGCTCTCTCAAAGAACGCGGTGTTTGCTGATGCACTTTTCGAAAAAAAACCCTATGGGAAGATAGCGTTTTATGATGAAGTGCAACCGCATGGCCCATCTGCACCGTTAAAATCCCTGGATATCACCAACCCAAAATATGAGCAACATATCGAGAAAGCATACTATGATACTGATTTGAAAGCAAAAGATGCGATTTTTGATATCTATAAAAACGGGGTGTTCGTGTCAAAGATCCAGCGCGCCTTTAGCGTGGGCGCGTTTGGACTAAAAAAGAACAGACGGTTTGTACCTACCCGATGGAGTATCACCGCAGTGGATTCAACCCTTGGTGCTGAACTTATAGAAAAAACAAAGACATACCCATTCATCAATGAGGTTCGAGCATACTTTCTTAATCAATTTGATAACCGCTGGATTATTCTAATGACACCATCGGAATGGCAATATGAACTCATTGAGGCGTGGTACCCAAATACAACATGGAATCAATATGGGACTGCGATTTCGATTTTTAACAGTTACGAGTTTTACGATGGACGAACGACGTATGCCGAGATCGGTGGGTGTTACTACGCAGCGCGACTCGCAGTCAACGAATTACTCAATAAAGAGCGAAGACAGGCTGGCGTTGTGATCCTACGGGAAGCACACCCAGGATATATCATGCCAATTGGAGTATGGAACGTCCGCGAAAGTGTCCGGAGCGCTCTTTCCCACCCATATCAGAAGTTCAATACGATAAATGAATCACTCATATATGTATCGGAGATTATGGATATCCCAGTACAACGATGGATCAGAAACAGCGCAGTACTCAAGAACCAGTTATACCAACGGCGATTAGAAGATTTTCTGGTGAGATGACATGGAAGTAAAACAAATTCAATGTAAAACAGCGTTATCACCTTCCTTGTTGCCTGGCCTTTCATATTCACTGAATCCCTACAGAGGATGTCAACATCACTGTGCGTATTGCTACGCCCCAAACGTTCTTCGAATAAATCAAGACCGTTGGGATAAAACAATCGAAGTAAAAACAAATATCCCGGTCATTCTTGCAAAAGAACTAAAAAGAAAAAAAATAGGTGTTGTTGGTATTTCTACAGTCACTGATCCCTATCAACCACTAGAGCAGAAATATCATCTAACAAGGTTTTGTCTCAAACAACTCTTGAAGGTTGATTTCCCAATCCATATTCAAACAAAATCAAACCTTGTCACACGAGACATTGATCTTGTCTCGCGATTCTCTGAGTCGCAAGTGATGATGAGTATCGCAACAATTCATGACGAACAAAGAAAGTTACTTGAACCATATTCTTCCTCCATCAAAGAACGATTACACGCCTTACGGACCTATACCGATGCAGGCGTAAAAACAAGCGTGTTCTTTGGCCCTGTATATCCAACGACTTCAGTAGAAGAAATCCCATCAATCCTTGATACGTTTCGAGAAGCAGGTGCCACAGAGATATGGATTGATTTACTCCGACTCAAACCAGGCATCTGGGAGAACATCAAGAACGTATTAAAACAGAACCAAGAGGTTTTTCGAGTTTTTTCACAAAACGTACTTGAAGACGAGAACTACTATATCAACATCCGAGAAGAAATACAGAAAAAAGGAAAAGAATATAATCTAAAAATATTAGATGCTTTTTAAAAATCTTTTTTCGATGACTCCAGGGTTTATTCAGGGTCAACTACTAGTAGCATTTAAATAGAATAACTCTATTACTCCAAAAATCCTTTAGAGGAAAGTAATTAAGTATAAGTGATACGTATGGCCAAAGCACGTGCACGGACGACTACAAGAAAAGTCAAAGATCGATGGAAAGCAAAAAACTGGTACCAGATCGTCTCTCCATCATTATTCAACAACGTTGCGGTTGCTGAAACCTTAGCAGAGACTCCAGAATCTCTCATCGGCAGAGTCACAGAAGTTTCCATGCAAGATCTCACCAACGATTTTCGAAAATCTCATATTAAACTCCTATTCACTATCGATAAAGTAGAACAAAACATGGCGCACACACAACTCAAAGGGAGTGTGCTCACCTCAGATTACCTCCGACGGATGACCAGAAGAAAGAAATCCCGCGTTGATGGTGTGTTCAAAGTACAAACCAGAGACAACGCGCTTCTGCGAGTAAAACCCTTTGCTATCGCAGAGAAACGAATTCAAAGTTCACAGAAGAAACTCATCAGAAACGTGATGAAGGAGGTCATTGAAAAAGAAGCAAAAACAAAAACACTCAACGTCTTTGTTAGAGACTGCCTTGAAGGAAAAATCGGCAGCGAAATTTATAAACACTGCAAAATTTACTACCCAGTAAAACGTATTGAAATAAATAAAACAGAAATCATTCGATTACCAACAATAATCATAGAAGACGAAAAACCACCAGAGAAAATAGTAGAAGAACCCAGTAAACCGAAAGAACCAAGTAAAGAAGAATCAGAAGTACCAGTTGAAGAAGAACTCACTGAAGAAAAACCACAAGAAGAGCAAGCAAAAGAAGAAAAAGAAGTGCCTGTCGAAGAAGAACCTACCGCTGAAGACCGAGAGATGGTAGAGAAACCTAAGAAGACGAAAGCAAAGACAACGGCTAAGAAGAAAACGACTAAAAAGAAGACGGTAAAGAAGAAGAAAGAAGTGACATCGGAATAATCATTGTTCAAGGAGCATACTTTTATATATCTGGTTTTTCATTTTATAATGTTATGGTACGTAAGGAGAAAATATTGCTTTTCCTTTTCATTTTTATCCTTGTTGTTTCTAGTATCGGCATTCCTGTAGGTAAAAGCTGCAAAGATATTGTAATAACATCAGCAGCAACCGCAGGTGATTATAGTCTTCTTTTAAAGGTGCGAGATCCGAGTAGATCAGGTCTGCAAGTACTCTGTCGTGTCCCATCCGGCACACATTATACCTATCATCATCCTTGGACTGGAAAACCCTGGGATTTTATCGTAACCCATACCTTTCTGGGCGTCGCAACACAAGGAGATACGCTTCCGAACATCGTCAAAGCCGGTATGGTTCTCACTGACGCGGGTCTTGCTTTCGGTGATGCAGATACGCCCTCAAATTGGGTAAACCCGACGAACCATGCATGGGATGATTTTGATTGGATTAGGTACGCATGCCAGACAGCAAACAATGAGAATGAAGCAATTGATCTATTGACCACGGAGGCGATATATCAACTTCATGCGACCGGGGTTTCTGAGAACTTGTTTTTGGTAGGTCCACAACAAGCAGTAATCATCGAAGCAGACGCAGTACGCCACACGATACATACAATCACTGATGTCCTTGTCATGTCAAACTATGCAAAAGATCTCTGGCGAACACAACTACTGAAATCTCTGCCGATTGCATCTTCGTTTGAAACAGAGAAAGAAACATGGGTGCAACGTGGTTCCGTCGCCCGCCTTGACTCTATCTGTGGGGTGAAAATCATTAACATAACACAATCTTCGATTACCGCACGGGTAGTGCCCTCGTTTGTTTTTAAGCAATCTGGACAAGACAAGGATGTAACGATTTATTTAGGAGAGCGAGCTACCATTGGACCTTATAACGTCAATCTTCTTGATATTAATGGTAATACTGCAAAAATATCGGTTTGTACAGCAGTACACGCTTGGGAACAAGAACTTCAGTCACATATCCAACCCTTAAGCGGAACAATTACCATTAAAGACTTGATAACGTGGTCGCGATTTCACTCAGCCGATCTCAATGGATTGAGACCTATGTGTGAAGATGCGTTTGAATATGAAGCAGCAATGATATTCAAAATCCCAGAAGAACACGCAAGCTTCTTGAGTAGTGGCTGGTTTTCTGCAAACCATGCTTGTTCCTCGATTTATGTTCCTATTCATATCTGCGATAACGACATCTATGATCCATATGAGACAGGAGAAGCCGCTGCTCTTTCTTTAGAGCTCCTTGAGCACTATGGTCATGGGACATTAACATCTCTGTGTCAGAACGTTGAAGATGTCTTCATTTCAGAAAATGAGGCAAATGAAATCCTTGCAGATCAAATGATTCACAATGCTTCAGATATTACCTCTTTTCTTACTGCAAGGGATCTTTGTATGCAAGAACAAGCGTTTCTCACTGAACAACTATGGCTGAACACATCGAAGGCTTCACAAGGAATCATTGGAAGCATCTGGATGGAGAATTATTCTGTTTCTTTTAACAGGATACAAAAAGCGATGTCTCGTCTGGAAAATATCTCAGGATCAGAAACCACGATGTTTATACTAGGAACAATCGCTTTAAGCATCTGCAAATCAAGGATAGACACAGTTTCTATTCAAGGAAAAAATTGTACGGAAATTCAGCAAGACTATACTGCAGCGGATCGATATTTTCAATCAGGAGAATATACGATAGGATTTGTTCTTCTTCAGCAGACATTCGATTCCTGTAATAATCTTATCAACGCTGAAACAGAGAGGTAACAAGACAGAATCTTTTTTAAAATGAAAGGATCATCATCGAAAACGTTTAAAAAAACATATGAGTTAGTGAGATGGGGAATTTTGGTGACGAACCCAAGACAAATCGTTATTATTGGTTGTGGAGCAGGTGGTGGAACCACTGCACAATTTGCTCGAAAAACAGATAGAACTGCTTCTATTACTGTTTTTGAATCCGGGAAATATACGCAATATTCAAAATGCGGGTTACCGTACGCAATCGCAGGAACTATTTCAGAGTTCGAAAACCTTATCGAATTTTCTGAAGACTGGTTTAAAAAAGAACATATCGACATCCATCTTAATACATTCGTAGAAAAAATCGATATTCAACAAAGGAGGGTGACGGCAAAAAAAGGCGCGGAACGAATAGAAAAGGAATTCGATGCGCTTATCCTTGCGACTGGAGCAAAACCATGGATCCCACCGATACAAAACATCAAGCATAATGAACAACTGCTTGAAGGTGTGTACGTTCTGCGGACAATCGACGATGGAAAACAAATTCTTTCACAGATACAAAAAGGAAAAAAAGCAACAATCATCGGCGCGGGTCTTATCGGACTTGAGATGGCAGATACTCTATATAAAAAAGGAATGAACGTCACTGTAATCGAAGCTCTTCCAACCATCCTTGCTAATACATTAGATGATGATATGAGTGAGCCTGTACTCCTGGCATTACAAGAAAAGATTTCTGTGTATATGAATCACCTTGCGATACGCGCGGAAGAACAACATGGCAGTATCACCTCGCTAATCATTAAGGAGAAGACAACGGGTGCAGAAAAGAAAATCGAAACCGATCTCCTTATCATTGCAGCAGGGACAAAACCAGAAACCACCCTAGCACAAACCATTGGTTGTACTATTGGAAAAACTGGTGGCATACAAGTTAATGAAACATCAGAGACATCAGTGAAAAATGTATACGCCGTCGGTGATTGTACTGAATATATTGATTATGTTACTAACCTGCCGCTTGCAATAGGACTAGGGAGCATCGGAGTACGACAAGGTATTACTGCAGGTATCAATGCTGCAGGTGGATCTTATGTACTACCACCGGGTGTTCTCTTAACGAGAACCTCAGAGTTTTTTGAGATGGAGATTGCTGCAGTAGGACCAGTAAGACAGAGCTGCCTACAGCTACCTGTCGTTTCCGGCAAGTACAAAGGATCCTCAAGACCGGATTATTTCCCTGGAGGAGAACCCATCGTTATAAAAGTGAGTGTCCATGAGGAAACCGAATGCATTGTTTCTGCCCAGGCAGTTGGCAGTAATGCGGCTCAACGAATTAATACACTTGCTTGTGCGATTTTGGGGAAGATATCCGTTGAAGACTTTCGAAAACTTGAAACAGCTTATGCACCACCGATAGCACCAACCCTTGATACGGTTACCCTCGCCTGTGATGTTGTTGCTTTGAAACTCGCTCGAAAAAGAAGGTAAGTATGAGGGTGTTACATCTCGCGGATACCCATCTTGGTTACTCTGCATACCGAAAAACAACAGAAGAGGGTATTAACCAAAGGGAGGTAGATGTATATAATGCGTTCACCCAAAGTATCGACTATGCGGTGAAAACAAAACCCGATCTTGTTCTTCACGCAGGTGATCTCTTTGACTCAGTAAGGCCGACAAACCGTGCAATTACTGTTGCCCTACAACAAATACTCCGGTTATCAAAAGAAAACATCCCGTTCATCGTCATCTCTGGAAATCATGAGACGCCGAAGCTTCGGGAAACAGGAAATATTTTTACTATCTTTGAGCATCTTGCTCATGTTTACCCAATCCATGACAATCAGTATGAAACTATTTCTTTACAGACCAAAAATGAAACAGTTGTAATCCATGCGATTCCACAGTGTCAAAGCCCGAAAGAATTTGATGTGAATTTTAAAAAAATAACGCTCGATAAGAAAGCTGATTACAACCTTCTTATTGCACATGGTGCAGTTGCAGGGATAAAAGAATTCAAAATGAATGAGTTCAACGAACTGTTCATCCCTGTGAAAAATATTCAACAAAATTTTGACTATATCGCACTTGGTCATTATCATATGTATACAAAACTCCAGGAGAATGCTTTTTACGCAGGATCAATTGAACATTTAAGTTTCACGGAGGCAAGTAATTCAAAAGGGTTTCTTGAAATTGATCTTGGACAAAAAGTCAAACACAAATTTATCCCCGTGAATACAAGGATTATGATGGATGTTTCTCCTTTGGATTGTTCAACACTCAGTGCCGAACAGATTATGAAGAAAATAAAAGAAACCATCCTGTCCATTGAGCCAAAGGATAAAATCATACGTATCCGCCTTGAGAACGTCCCCTTGCATGTCCACCGAGGAATTGATTTTCATCAGCTACGGATTCTTAGTAAAACTGCAGTGCATTTTGAGATCAAATCAACTTCCATGAAAACTGATGAACCATCTCTCGCTGAAGGATTTACGATGACATCACTTGCAGATGAATTCAAGAGATTTCTCAACACCCGACAAGTCCCTGAAAAGGAAATGTTACTAAAGCTTGGTTTATCCTACATTCATAAGATTGAAGAACACGATGATTAGACATGATACTCAAATCAATTAGCCTGAAAAATTTCCGGAAATTCAAGGATGTTTTCATCGAGTTCCCTGATGGCGTTACCGGAGTTGTCGGATTAAACGGGGTAGGGAAATCAACCCTTTTTGAAGCATTCGCCTGGGTTCTATATGGACCGGTTGCGACCCGTACAGCAGCAGATCAAATAAAACGCGAGGGTGCCGCACCTTCAGATCCCTGCCGGGTTGAAATCGAATTCATCTTCGATGACGACACGTATCGCGTTGTCCGAGAGATGAGTGGAAAAAACCTTTCTGCATCAGGGATTGTGAATCTGAACGGAAAGATAGCTGCGAATGGTGCTGAACTCGTTACTAAATTCATACAAAGGAAACTAGGAATGGATTGGAAATCATTCTACACCTCGATTTTTGCGAAACAGAAAGAATTAAACACGTTGTCATCAATGAATCCAAGCGAACGACGACAACTTATTTTACGCATGCTAGGTATCGACGCCGTCGACGACGTCATCAGTCAGATTAGATCTGATACAAAAGAAAAAAAATATGTCGTTGAAAAACTGGAATCAGATCTATTAGACGTGGATGGTACTGAAAAAATAATGGTGTATAAACAGGAACTACACCTTCTTGAAAAAAAACAAAAAGAATTTATGACACACGGAGAAGAACAGAAGAAAAAACGTTTAATGATTGAAACGGAGCTTAACAAAACAAAAAAAGATTATGAAACAAAGAAACAATCATACGAAAAAATCTACACAACAAAAGAACAACTTGAGGAGAAAAAAAGTAGGTTTGAAAAACAACAATTCTTAGGAAATGAAATAAAAATCATTGAAAAAACCTTGCATGAACGACAAGAGTATCTTGAAAAAGAAAACAAGAAACTCATCATGTTTAAAAATCTAGAAAAAGACCTACAGGCCCTTGAACAACAACAGCAAAAAAACCATGATTCCACCCAGACTGTAGTCAAGAAACAGGAACAGAACAGAACAATGATGCATCGTCTGAAAGAAGATATCAAAGAGTTGACGACAAAGAAACAACATATAGAGAAAATAGGGCCACAAGCAAAATGTCCGACCTGTGAACGAGTGCTCGGCGAGCAACAACATAAACTTCTAATAGTATATTCCGAAGAACTCGCAAAGAAGAGCTCTGCTCATCAGAATTTGATTGATGCTGAAATAAAATTTACAAACGAGTATGAACGACTTTCTCGAGAAAGACAAGCATTGCAGAAGAAAAGCATCTTTCTCAGGAGTCAAGTTGTTGATCGAGAGCGCCTTCAGACCACTTTACGCAATATCTCTGAGGAGATCCAACGAGAAAAACGACAGTTAGATACCAAGAAAAAAGAAGTAAAATCGATCGGCAGCATGCAGTATGATGAAAAACAATATCTGCTGATACGCACCGGAGTCAGCGAAGCCTATAAACAATATCAAGCATCACTGGCCAAACTTAATGAAATCAAAGAAAAACACCAAACAATAACTTTAGAACAGAAAGAACAAGAAGGAGAGAAAAACCTAATCGGCCAACAAATAAAAACGATAGAAAAAAGCATCAACGATCAACAGAAACTCATACAAAAACTCGGAACAGAACGACACGATGTTCAACATCTCAGTATGCTATCCGAAATCATGGATTCCTACCGAACATACCTCATATCACAGATTCGGCCAACTCTTTCATCTCATGCATCTGAACTCTTTGACGAGCTTACCGACGGAAAATACTCACAAATCGAGCTGGATGAGGACTATAATCTCCTGGTGTACGATCAGGGACAACCCTATAGGATTGAGCGGTTCTCCGGGGGGGAAGAAGACCTGGCGAACCTCTGTATTAGAATGGCTATCTCAGAAATCATCACCGAGCGTGCAGGAAGCATCTTTAATTTCATCATCCTTGATGAAATCTTTGGCTCACAAGATGAGATACGGAAACAAAACATCATTAAAGCACTCAATAGTTACTCATCAAAATTCCGACAGATCTTTTTGATTACTCATGTCGAAGACATCAAACATTTTACTGAAAATACAATAACGATATCAGAAGATGACATGGGAATTAGTACGATTAAGGTAGAATAAAAAAAAAATAAAAAAAAAGATATTTTATTTATTTCCTGAATAGCAGTTTCCGCTTCGGTTTTTCAATAGATTCGGATTGCATTTCGATTTCTTCATCCGTCATTATCGGAGAAGATTCGGTAATGTTGTGACGTCTCAGATTTTCCGCTGAAGTAAATAGTTTTGAAAAAAGTGATTCGTTAGAATCAAACCAGCTCTGCCAGCCGTGGAGATCTTCTTTTAGTTGCTTGTTCTGCGATTCGGTTTCCTCGTATAATCGGAATAACTTCGTAAGTCGCTCTTTTTCTTTTTCAAGCTCGGCTGAGGTTTCTTCAAACTTCGGTTTGAACTCTGCGAACTGTTCAAATCCACGGAGCTCCTCAACTTGTTTTTCTAATCCACTGATGGTGTCATCCTTTGTTATAAGGTCACTACGCATACTATCCATATTTGTTTCCATTTGGGTTCGAATGGTATCGAATCTCATCACTTGCTGTTTCAAATCCTCCATTTGTTGGACAGCTTGTTCTCGTTCATTTATCCTTTCACCTAGTGTGTGTATTCGTGCTGTTGCATCGCGTTCGAACTGTATATGGATCTGCTCAGTATCCCGCAGTTTCTCCTCAAGTTCTGTGACTCGTTTCTCCTGTACAGACAATGATTCTTCCTGGTTTTTATAAGCATCCCAGAGTTTCACTAAACGTTCTTTTTCTTTCTCAAGCTCCATGCTGTAACGTCGGGCTCCCTCTGCTGCTTCTTCTCGTCGTCGTTCTGAGTCAGAAAGACGATCTTCAAACGAGCGAATCATAGAGTCCATTTTATCCAACCCGTCAATACTTAGCATGCTTTGGATTTTAGCAAGATCCTCCATGCCTTTAGAAAAAGAACTTTTGACAGAACCAAGCTCAGATGATGCTTCCTGCAGCCGTTCCATAAACGAATTCTTTGATTCTTTCATGCTTACATTATCTACGTTTTCTTCAACCATTATTCACACTCTCCCAATAAATTAATTATTGACAATGCGAATATTGTCCAGCTATTTAAGTGTTATTATTTTTTTTATTCACAACAAAAGTTAGGAATAGTTTTAATAAAAAAAGTAAGAAAAGTAATTACCATCACTAATAAATCCAGGTTATCATTTTTTTAATCTTTTTTTTGAATGGAAACTGTAGTCATTGTTTTAGTATTTTTTTGGTTTTGGAAATGCTGCAATTATTAGCAACATTTATATAGTTAATAAGTTATTATTAATTTGAAATAAAAATTTAATTCATGAAGGGGAGCAGAATATTATGCCAAAAATATCGATCAGTGTCTCTGATTATATCTACTGGAAGTTACTTGGAAGCGGGGAAAACGTTTCATATATTGTTCAATTAGCATTAAAGGATTATTGGAAAGAAAGTCAGAAGAATAAAAAGACGTAACGTATTAACAAGCTTTCATTCCAACCTTAAATTTCTTCTATATTTTATTAATTTTTTCTATTGTTCTATATGGCTTGATTTAAACGAAAGTGTTTTATTTCATCTCGGTATTAGTATTCATAGTATCATAGTAATATATGGATCATTTAGAAGGTGGTATTGAGGAGAGTGTACAACATGAGAAGCAAAAAAAGAAAAAATATTAACCAAAATAAAAACAAACTCATCACTTTTACTCTTTTTCCTAATATAATAATGCATGATGCAATTACCCCAAAAATAAAACAAAAACAACAGCCTCTCAAACAGAAAGAAGACAAAAAACTACAAGAAAAGGAACAAATACGACTCCGACGACGTGAGATACGACAAGCGCGCATTGAAGAACGACTCCGTAAAAAACAAGAAAAACGTGCACTAAAAACAAAACTCGGTTCAAAAACAAACCAAATTGATGAGAAGTTACATGAGCAAAAATTTGTATTAAAAGAAGAACAAGAGAAACACTACAATGAAATTGTAAAACAATTAGATTCCCCTAGAACAAGCACTTTTACAGGTGGTGTAAGAGATAATAAAATAATTAACGAAAGAAAAGGATTTGGATGGAAAGGACTTGGTTCTAGAAGGATACTTTTTGATAATGAACGAAAAGAGCATCTCTATGAGGTTATCGAACCGGAATTGACTGAAAAACAAGAACAAATGAAAGATAAACTGATTTCTTTATTCAAGAAGCATGCTGATATCGATGTGTATGAAGGTGATGAAAAAACTAAATGGGAGATACTAGAAAAAGCCTTAGAAAAACTTCTTCATGAGAAACAAATCAAATTAGAAAAATCAGCGAAAGATGTTATTTTCTATTATATTTTCCGTGAGTTCGTTGGATACGGACGAATTGATATTTTAATGCATGATCCAGATATAGAAGACATTTCATGCGATGGTCATGAAATCCCTATCTTTATTGTTCATAAACAGTATGAATCCATCAAAACCAATATCATCTACAAGGATGCAGACGAATTAGATTCCTTTGCCGTGAAATTATCGCAGATGTGCGGTAAACAAATTTCTGTATTCGAACCTGTTGTTGATGGAAAATTAACGGATGGATCACGTTTACAAGTCACACTTGGCCGGACAATTACGATGCGATCAACCTTTACTATCCGAAGATTCCGGGAAGACCCACTGACGCCAATCGATCTTCTTAACAATAGCACAATGTCTCTTGATCTTGCAGCGTATTTTTGGTTAGCCATAGAAAAAGGGTGTAATATTTTATTCTGCGGAGGGACCGCTTCAGGTAAAACAACGATGCTGAATGCTCTTTCACTTTTTGTGCCATCGTCTTATAAAATTGTCTCGATTGAGGATACAAGAGAAATTAATCTCCCCCATGAAAACTGGATTGCAGGAACGACGCGAGCAGGGTTTACTTCAACAGAAGCGCTTAAAACCAGTCGAGATATCGACATGTTTGATCTTATTCGAGTCGCGTTACGTCAGAGACCACGGGTGATCATTGTAGGAGAGGTTCGAGGAAAAGAAGCATACTCATTGTTTCAAGCAATGACAACAGGTCATCTCTCCTATTCTACGGTTCATGCAAGTGATATGCACACCCTTATTCAACGTCTTGAGAATCCTCCGATTTCGTTACCTCGTGCTTTGTTAACGTCCCTTGATATGATTGTATTTTTAAATTCTGTTGTTGTGAAGGGAAATCCCGTGAGACGCATCACCAATGTCACAGAAATTATAGAGTTAGATGCCGGGACAAATCGTCTTGTAACGATGTCTCCTTTTGAATGGGTTGGATCAAATGATGACCGATTCCAAAATAATGGCGCCAGCAGACTTCTTTATAAAATCAGAGTGGAGAACGGATGGAGCGATACAGAACTGCATCAGGAGTTGCAAAATCGTATTCAAGTTCTGGAGTGGATGAGAAAGAAAAACTTACGGTCATATACTGATGTTGGAAATATTGTTGCAACCTACTTGAAAGATCCTTCTTCAATAATGAAAAAAATCAAAAGGGATTGATAATGACCTCTACAACTTATTCAGATATTTCACAAAAAGTGTTTAAAAAAACAATCTCAAAAATACCTGATGAGATACAAATAGAACGAAACCTTGAGTTGGAAAAAGCAGGAATCTTAATAGATTATAAACAATATTATGCGACAATACTATTTAGCCTTGTCCTTGGTTGTATTTCTAGTTTACTCATTACTTTTTTTATTTATCTCCTGTTTCCTTCCACTTATACTCTACTCCTTTTTCTTCTTCTGCCAGCACTTGTCGTAGGTTGCATTGGTCTTTTCTTTTTATATTATCCAGGATATCGTATTAAAAGAAGGGCGTATAAAATTGATCTTTTTTTACCCTATGCTATTAATTTCATTAACTCCATGGCGGTTGCAGGTATCTCCCCATCAGAGATATTCACTACGTTAGCTACAATAAATTTATATGGTGAATTACAGAAAGAAGTGAAAAAAATTGCGAAAGAAATCACTATCATGAATGTTGATAGCATCACTGCATTAAAACATGCTATTGAGATTTCTCCTTCGAGAAAATTTCAGGAATTTTTACAGGGAATCATCGGTACCATTCAATCAGGGAGTGAACTGCATATCTACCTACAAAACAGTGTAAACAAACTCATGGAGGAGGATTATGTGGAAAGACAAAAAGATCTTGATATGCTTGGAATCATCGCAGAGATTTTCGTTACAGTCGCAATCGCATTCCCGATTTTTCTTGTCATTATACTCACGGTCTTTGGTTTTTTTACTAGCTCATCTGTCAGCTCAATACTAATTCTTAATATTTTTTCGCTTTTAGTCATGCCTCTTATTTACGCTGCTTTTTATTACTTGATTCAGTCTACTAGTTTAGAAGACTTAAACAGAATATATTCAAAAGAAAGTCTTACAGTGCGGCAATCTTTGAAAGTAAACGAAACACCCCTCATGATATTACTTCTCTCTTTACTTATCGTAGTACTTTCTTACGGAGGTCTTGGGTTTTTGGATTATTTGGGATACATTAGCTTTACGTTTTATCCACAGCTCGATTTCCTCTTCTTAGCTATATTAGTTGTCATAGGTCCCATTGGTGTGTATAACTATTTTGAGACACAAAAAAAGAAACAAATGCAATATCGATTACCTAATTTTCTGATTGAAGTCAGTGATTCGCTTTCTACCGGTGCAACAATTTTTGATTCGTTAAAAGTAGCCTCGAAATCGCATTATGGGCGATTATCCTCAGAAATCAAAAAAATGAGGTCACAGCTCTCATGGAATGTCTCTGTAAAAGAAATCCTTATTGACTTTGCCGATAGAATGAAATCAGCTATTGTTAATAGAATAATAATTAGTCTGAATAAAGGATTGGTAATGGGTGGAAACACGCCAAAGATATTCAGAGCAGCAGCCATCGAAGTTGGCCAAGTGAATCGACTAGAAAACCAACGGAAAGCCGCGATGTCAATTTATACGATCGTAATCCTGGTTTGCTTTTTTGTTTTATTAGCAATCATTATCATTATGAACCTCACTATATTCAAATCCTTTTACGAATTACAAGATAAACAAGTAGGACGGATGGCAGGAGTAATGTTTAATAAGATCGATAAAACAGAGTTAAAATATTCATTGTTTTCTTTTGTTTATGTTCAAAGCATCGGTGCTGGTATATTAGCCGGTTTCATGATGGATGGAAAAATATCTTCAGGTATCCGATACAGTTGTATACTAGGAATTATATCATTTATCATATTTAAATTGACTTTCTAATACACGAAGGAGAAGCGATGACAAAGAAGAGACGCTCAAGCCAAGCAGTATCTGAGGTTGTCGGTGTTATATTATTGCTAGGGATAACAATCGGATTATTTGGTTTCCTGAATTATGTTGTGTTCTCATATTCTTTTCAACCCTCAGCTCCCTCAGTCAATCTCGTTGGATCAATCGAAAACGGATATATAATTATTGAACACAATGGTGGAGAACCTCTCGATGGAAAAACTCAAATAAGACTAATTACAGAAACTTCGACTGCTGAATTTATTGCAATTGATCATTTAAGCAATATAAATAATAATCATGATGACAAATGGAATTTCGGTGAAACCGTGCAATTAGATTATAATGGAGTTAGAACTCAAGTAATAGTAGTGGATCCAACAACAAATACTCTCATATTATCAGCAGTGCTGTCTTAATAAATTGAATAAAATAATACAATAAAAAAATCACATGAATGGATAGGAATGAAAATGTCAAAAAAGAAAACAACAGACGAAGCCGTAGTTGGTGTTGTCACTGCGATATTAATAGTTGGTGTTATCGTTGCGGTCTTCTCACTTGTTCAAACAATGTATATTCCAAAAATCATGGAACAGCGTGAAGCAGAACATATGGATACGGTAGCAGAACAATTCACAGATCTTACTGCGGTAATTGCCGGTCAAGCTAATAATCCTACAAACACCATGCCTATCGCAACGTCAATAACACTTGGAAGTAAAGAATTGCCCTATATGTTATCAATGAAAGCATTTGGCACAATAGAAATTTTGGATGCAGCACGCTCTGATCGTTCGATAATTATTACCAATAATAGTGGATCTTCTCCGTCTCCATATAAGATAGGTGTAATTACCTATTCATCGATGAACGGATATTTCCTTGATCAATCATACACATATGAAGCTGGTGCAATGATCGTCAGTCAACCTGACGAGGGAAACATGATGATGATTCGACCTAGTTTTTCTATTGAGAACAATATAATTACATTTGATGTGGTGAATGTCATTAGTGTCGGCAGTAAAACTATTGCCTCTGGTTATGGGACCTATCCAATACAAACGGAGTTTGATCGCATATCAACCAATGTAACTTTTGACAATGTTCGTACTATAACTATTACTACACCACTTTCAAATGCCTGGTCTGTTTTTTTAAATAGTAAATTATATGGTACTCAATTTACATCTACAGGTAACACGATATCTTCAACATCACCATCCTTTACTGTACACTTCAGAGTAATTGATATTAACGCTCAGATTGGCCCAGGCTGGATCGAACAATAAGATTAATACTTGAAATAAAGAGCATTTAAGTAGTAATATTTATATACCATCAAGTATAATTATCTTTATACAAAAAATTAAATATTCATTGTATAAATGGGGATTATTTATGAAATATATACAAAATAATGATGCTATATCTCAAATAATCGGTGAAATATTTCTTTTAGCAATTGCAGTTACAGCCGTTTCAGTAATAGCTATGCAAGTGTTATCGACACCTGGACCTCCAGAGACAACCGAAGTTACCATTATTGGTAAAATAGATGGAGAACACCCTGTTTTTGAAATTCAACGCGGAGAATCTTTAGGACCTGATTCGACTATCAAAATTATAATAAATAATAATACTGATGATATAAATGCTGCACCTCAACCATTATCAAACTATATCGGCAGCTTTGAGCCGTGGAATATTGGAAAACAGATTATCGATCAAAGATATGTATGGGATCCTGATCCTTTAAAATCACTTCAAGTAGAAGCGACAATAGTTGATACAAAAACTAATGCAATCGTCTTCTGGGGGATAATTCCAGGGCTCACCACGGGACACTTAGGAGGATTATGGCATTTCGACGAGCCAACATCCTGGGTTGGTGGTAACTGGCAAGAGGTCAAAGATAGTTCTGGAAACAAGAATAATGGGTCAGCAAACAACAGTGCAACACTTATTATGGGGACAGAACCATCTGAAAATAATATTTATAAAAATTTTGGAGAATTTAAGGCATATCGTGACCAACATGTTTTAGTTAATACATCTGTGAGTCTTAACATTACTAAACAAATCACTATTGAAGCATGGATGAAACCAAAAGACATTCCAACAATAATTGATCAAGTGGGTTTACTAGATCAATTTGGTTATACACCTTATATCATTCATGGTCCTGGCGACATTTATATAATAGTAAGTTTAGATAAACAAAATCAAGGTAAAATTGCAACAGTCCCTATCGATCCCGATGGAAATATCAATCAGGATTTGTATAAATTGGTTGACTTACCAAAATCGAAAAAGCATAATATGCTGCGACCAATTATCACCCAGATGAATAACACAATGTACCTCGTTGCTTATAATGATGCTGACTTTTATATGCACCTGGTAACCTATAATATTTCAACTGATGGTACTATTGACTATACTGGGACTAAAAATGATTTAATATTTAATAGCGAAAAATGCTCTGATAGACCTTCAAACCCAAACCGTGCAAGTCTGCAAAAAATCACAAACACCACCTGTGCTATTACTTACTGGACACCAATTACTGGAGGTATATTAAGAACAGTGAATGTCAACTTAACTACTGGAAAAATAACATCTAATACATTAGCTAATCCTCCATATGATCCTGCATCAGGTAAACCAATTACTCCTTGCCTTGTTCATGTTACTGGGGACATATATGCTCTCGCCTATAGTAACGGTAAGTGTATTTTAAAAACCTATAATATCACCTCCACAGGAGGAATTACTTATACAAATTATTTCGCTGAGTTTGATGAAACAGGAACTGGAGGATGTGAACCCTGTTTAATACGGATTTCAGAAGAAGAAGGAGTTTACGCAGTAGCATATAGAGGCCAATCTAATCATGGATGGGTTAAAACTATAATAATCAATCCCGATGGTTCCTTCGGAGATATAATTGATAGGAAGGAATTTGAGATAGGGGCTTGTTTTAATCCATGTATGGTACAATGTGATATGCATTTGTGTATGGTCGCTTATGCAACAGCTAATTCAAGTGATAGCACCCTAGGATATTGTATGCCACTTAAAATAGAGAAAGATGGCTCAATTGATCCAAAAATTAATTTACGACAACAAATTAAGGCAGATAAAAAAGGAACCTGTATTTATCCTATCATTCTGCAGATATCAGACCGTCTCTTCGCTTGTGTATTTGAAGGGCATGTGAGTCAGCCAGGTGAACTTATGACAATGTTCCTCCTAGCGGAAAATTACCCCGCGTACCGAGGAATTTTCAAAGCAGATTCATATTCAATTTATGCAAATACAAGTTGGGTTGTAGGAAGTATAAATAATAAAATGGTAAACTATACCCATCTTTCTCCAAATACATGGTATCATTTTGCTGTAACATATGATGGAAACTACATAACTCTTTATATCCATAATGTCGCTGGTGAAAGAATAGTTCCTCCAATTTCAAGACCCTATTCAGGTCAAATCAGCAGAACCCCATCAGATTTGTATTTCGGGCGAAACTATAATGGATATATTGATGAAATTCTTATTTATGACGTAGCCCTTCCAGGAGGGCAAATACGAGAGCATGTTCTAAGTCGATTGATTTCTGAGGATGACTTGTTCAAATAGGAGAAACTCACATTCCTAAAAAAACCATAGGGACCTTTGATCATCTATTCAATTTCAGAATAGAACTCTTTATTGGGATGTACAACAATCCCTTTATCGGTAATGTCCATTGAAACGATTTTCTTCTGATGTTTAATCCCTCGCATCTTCAGAACCTCGATAGCAGTTTGTCTGGTGTTTCGTCGTCTAATATTATAAATAACAATCACACCATCTGCTAAAAACTCCTCAACACCAGTTGGTGAAAAAACCTCTGGTATCTGCTGTGTTTCAGTGACAAGAAAGGTTGTCGCGCCAATTTTTTCAAAAAACCTAAACAACCGTTCAACATAAAACCGGTAGGATTGTTCTTTTCCTTGAAACGTCGAGGATATTGCGGTTAGTGAGTCAAGAACAATAATATCTGGTTTAAATCCCACGGTATCCGCGATGGAGAGAGGCTCTAATTCCATTAACAGGGGGTCGACTTCTTTTGTCATCATCGCTTGAATATCAGTACCACCTTTTTTGTCGTAATAATAAATCTCCGCAGTCAAAAATCGTTTAATTTTAAGATTACCTGCAGTGATAAGTGCCTTAGGGTTCCATCCAAAATCATTCATATGCTCTATTAAACGTTCCTCTGATTCTTCAAATCCCATAAAATAACATTTTTTCCCATGAGACGCATGATGCGCAATGATCTGCAAACATAAATTTGTTTTTCCACTCCCGGTGCCACCAGC
>Ga0315277_10001454_pt1 | contig 34546 bp, 27 predicted proteins | sample YL17G05_15_MG_FD_203695 | JGI IMG/M metagenome (GOLD analysis project Ga0315277, IMG submission 203695) | Sediment microbial communities from Yellowstone Lake, YNP, Wyoming, USA - YL17G05_15 | ecosystem: Environmental > Aquatic > Freshwater > Lake > Sediment | place: USA: Wyoming | collected...
CGTCGAGGAGCGGCAACGAAGCAGATGCCCACCCGCCGCCGCGCCCTTTCAGGCTGCGGCCCGCAGGCCAGCAGCAAAATGCCAATTAATTCTTGCGCGAGCCCTTAAGACGGAAGGGTCACAAAAGGCGCTGGAAGATTGAGGCCTCTTCATAGGGTTGCCTTGAGTAAGTGTATTTACATCAACTTTACATAATAAAGTACTTGCCATTGTAATGAGATTGTGAAAAAATAACGCTCAGCACCAAGACGCGAGGAGGCCAAATGTCCTCACCAACCGGCTTCGAGAGCAAAATCCGTGATGTCGCCAAGGAGCCTTCCAGCCAGGGGGCCCTGATACTCGAGCAGCTCTATCGTCAGGCTATCGAGCGCGAACAGCAGAAATCTTTCTGCGCAGCCGTCGCACGAGCTCTCTGCTCGACACAGCGAAGCACGCTGCTGGATGCTTGGGGGTATCGCCTCAACATCCTTCCTCTGGGGGAATCGGCCGGGACTGACCAGACAATCCAATCCGGTGCAAGCCGCTTATGGGGTGTTGCGATCCCTGTAAGCATTGTCTTGGGCCTGATCTGGTCCCTTTTCTCAGGTGGCAAGCCTCCAGTACCTTCTCCCGCTCTGGCGTCGCCGTTTTTTTGGCTGGGCTGGGGCCCTTTAACAGCACTGTTGATCGTGGTCTTTTTTGCGGCTGTGAACCGTGCTCGCGAGCAGCGCCGGGTTTTTGGAATCGCTGCTCTAGCAATCATTGCATTGCCGTTTCTGTCCGGCTGGATGGTCTGGGGTAGGAAAGATGCAGTGGCGTCGCTGACCGCATTCCACCTTCCTTTGCTTGCCTGGATCGTACTCGGCGCAGCCGCGACACTGCGCGTACAGAACGGTCCAGTCCAGCGCATGAGCTTCATACTCAAATCGGCAGAAGTCCTGGTGGTGTCCGGTATTTACCTGGCAGGTGCCGGCCTTTTTGGACTTCTCACGCTGGGCATCTTCGACGTTCTCGGTGTGCATTTTCCAGTGAATTGGGTTAACCGATGCGTCGCCTTGGGCTTAGGGGTACTTCCCATCCTGGCTGTGGCCAGCATTTATGATCCGCGACTGTCTCCGGCTGAACAGGATTTTTCCACCGGCCCGGCTCGGCTGATGCGCCTCTTGACCCGGCTACTCCTCACGCCGGTGCTAGGAGTCCTGGCCGTTTATATACTCTGGTTCATTCCCCGTTATTTCTGGAGGGCTTTCGAAGAGCGTGCGGTGCTCCTCGTCTATGATTTGAGCCTGGCTGCAGTTCTCTTGCTGATTGTTCTGATGGTTCCGCATTTGCGCGAAGAGATGTCGGCGTCGTGGCTGAGATGGTTGCGGCAGGGGATCGGGGCTATTTGCGGCTTCGCATTGATCTTGAATGTGTACTCTCTGTCAGCAGTGACTGCCCGCACGGTACGCTATGGGATTTCGCCCAACAGACACGCAATAATCGGTTGGAACATACTTACCCTTTGTATCCTGGCGTCAATCATTGTTGGCCAGATCCGCGCCGACGCCTCCAACTGGACAGAGCGCTTCCAGGAATCCTTCGCACGCTTCCTGCCCCTCGCCGCACTTTGGATACTTTGGGTGCTTCTGGTCTCACCCTGGATCCGATAAATCTCTAAGCATTTCTATGCGCATCCTGCTGCTCGGCCTGGCAGCGTATGCCTTTCACACATCGACGGGCGGACATCGGCTCTCCGGCCGCGCTTTCTTTGAAGACTGAGAAACAGGCTGGGAGAGCCGTTGCTTTGAAGTTCCTGCCGAAGACTTGCCTACGATCCCGTCCGCCACGAGTGCTTTTACGCCGAGGTGCGGATCGCCCGGCAGGTCTCGAATCCAAACATCTGCCGTATCTACCAAGTTGCTATCTGCCCCACCTGTTACGCGAGTTGAACTACCATACAAGTGTATGGTATACAATTCCGGTGACTGCAGGGGGCACCAACATGCGGCCGCCACTCACGACCAGACAGCGCGAGGTTTTGGAGTATATCAGTCAATTCATGGCAAGGGTCGGCTATCCTCCCACCGTTCGAGAAATCGGAGCTCACTTTGACTTCGTCCCAGGTAGTGTCTCGGATCACCTTAAGGCTCTGGAGCGCAAGGGGTACGTGCGTCGCGATCCAGCAAAGTCGCGAACACTTCAGATTCTTGCCGCGCCTCCCATCGGGCGATCCTTGGGTGCCCAAACGCTCTCGGAAAGCGCGGCCGTGCCGACAAGCAAACACTCCAAGCGGCACTTAGCAAAAAAAACGCTGACTCGGAGTGCCAAGAAGACCGCCAGATCTGAAACATTCAAAAGTGCAGAGGACTCCACGTCGCGTTACCCTAGTGCCTACAAGACCGGATTATGGTCGGGCCATCCCTCGGGCCATGATGCTGATCCGGTAGTTCGGGAACAGCTCAGGCTCTATTCAGAAGATCGCTGCATCGAAAAGGCCATCACCCGCTCGCGAAGAAACCAAAGTAGAAAAGCGAGCTTGCTGCGGTGCTCTGGTTACGAACCTCTAGCCTCCACATGGGACGGAGAGGACGCCGAGTTGCTGGAGCAAATGCTCAACTTTTACCCTCACGAAAAACCGGGGAGGATACTTGATGCCACCGTGAATGGAGGCCGATTCTGGAGAGGTAGCAGACGCCCTATCATTGGATTGGACTTGGAAGCGAAGCATCATCCCAGCCTCGTTGGTGACAACGCCCGCATGCCTTTTCGGGATCACGTCTTCGATGTAGTGGTATATGATCCACCTCATATTCCAAATCAGGGGCGAGACAAGTCGAAGGATTTCAATGTCCGTTTTGGCTTGGTGCTTCGATCTGCAAAGGAGAACGGGTACAGTTTCGCGCACACCTATCCGCCATTCCTGCGGGAGGCGCATCGAGTGCTGAAGCCCGAAGGAATCTTGTTCTGCAAAATCAGCGACTACATTCACGATCATCGCTACCAATGGGCACATGTTGACCTAATTCAAGCAGCACGCGGGGTCGGATTTTTCCCGTGCGACTGCATCATCAAGATCCGAAAGGGTCCAATCATTGACCCGAAGTGGAAAACAGCACATCACAGCAGACGCCAACATTGCTACTGGCTCGTTTTCCGAAAGTCGGAGAAATGCGAGTAGCTATCCCGCACCGCAAGTCGAATATGACCAAGCCCGTTAAGCCCACAACATCCTCACGGCAGGACGGAGAGTGGTGATCGCTCTTGCCAGCGATCCAGACGTTCGGATCCAGGAAGAATTCGGAGGCAGACTTCAAAACAAGGTCGCAATTGAGATCAAAGGTGGTACCGACAGGAGCAATGCACACAACAGGGCGGGCGAGGCTGAGAAGTCACACCAGAAGGCCAGGGATGAGGGTTTTCGGGACTTTTGGACGATTATCGCGAAAGCCGGACTAAACTTGCAGAAACTAAGCAGCGAATCTCCGACCACCAACTCATGGTTCGACGCTCCACATGTCTTAGGTCGGAAAGGGGAGGATTGGGAGGAATTCCGTGCTCGCGTAGCCAGCCAGGTGGGCATTCCAATCACCTAGCGAAAGTTCCCGGCAGATCACATTTCAGTCGCTTTTCGGCCACGCCTCCCTTCAAGATTGATATCGAGGAGTACCCCTATTGGAATGAATTGGATTACTTTGCGACATGCAGTAGAAGCAAATCGCAAAGACCACGAAGAATCATATGTAGATAATGGGAAAGGGAATGCTTATGGATCAAATTGTTCAATTCAAGCTCAACAACCGCCCGGTGCGCGTGACAACGGACGGCGAGAGAGAACTCCTCTGGGTGCTGCGTGCGGATCTTGGGCTGACGGGCACCAAATACGGCTGCGGCCAGAACCAGTGTGGCGCCTGCACTGTCATAGTAAACAAGGAGGCCGTCCGATCCTGCCAGTATCCGGTTAAGAACGTCGCGGGCAAGGATGTCATCACGGTCGAAGGCCTTGCGGAAAACGGAAGGCTTCACCCGCTGCAAAAAGCGTTTGTCCAACACGGAGCCGTCCAATGCGGCTTCTGCACGCCCGGCATGATCCTCAATGCATACAGCCTGCTGCTGAAGAACGTCAAACCCACCAAGGCGCAGATCCTCGACAGCATGAATGGGAATTTCTGCCGCTGTGGCAGCTACTCCCGGATCATCGAGGCCATTCAAACAGCCGCCGCAGAAATGAAAGGAGGGAAGGCAAGATGACAACCCGTGAAATCAACAATCATAGCTCCAATGAGATCTCCTCTGCCGGCTTCCTGGGGCGCAGGGATTTTCTCAAACTCCTCGGGCCTGGCCTGTATGTTTTCTTCTCGATCGAGGATTCTTTTTTGTTCGAGCAGGAGTCGCGCGGCGGCCGCGGATACCCTGAGGATTTCAATGCCTACCTCAGGATCGGCGAGGATGGGCTCGTCACATGCTTCACGGGCAAAGTCGAGATGGGGCAAGGAATCATCGCCGCCCTGGCCCAAATGCTCGCCGAGGAGCTCGAGGTTCCATACGTCTCCGTGAGCATGGTCATGGGTGACACAAAGCTCTGCCCATGGGACGGGGGAACAAATGGTTCCCGGAGCGTGAAGTATTTCGGCCCGGCGCTGAGAGCGGCCGGGGCGGAAGCCAGAGAGGTCTTGATTCAGCTGGCCGCCGAGCACCTTCAGTTGCCGCAGGATCGAATGGTTGCGAAGGATGGTGTGGTCAGCGATAAAACCAATCCTGCAAAAAGGGTTACCTACGGCGCCCTTGCTAAAGGGAAAACGATCGAGAAACATATCGAGAAGAAACCCTCCTTGAAGCCTCCTTCGGCTTTCAGCGTTTGTGGAAAACCCCTCCAGCGTGCTGATGCCCAGGATAAGGTCACCGGCAAGGCGCAGTTTGCCGGCGACATTCGTCTGCCGGGCATGCTGTACGCAAGAGTTCTCCGGCCTCCGGCTCACAGCGCCAAGTTGAAGAGCGTGGATGTTTCCGCTGCAAAAGAGATTAAAGACGCCCGCGTGGTGCAGGAAGCGGATTTTGTCGCTGTGCTCCACCCGCTTCCCGATCAGGCGGAGAAGGCCCTGTCGCGGATAAAGGCTCAATTTGAACTGCCGGAAGCGAAGGTTGATGAGAAAACCATCTACAAGCACCTGCTGGATATAGCAGCGCGGGAAAACGTCATTGAACAGAAGGGAGACCTGGCACGAGGACGAGAGCTTGCTTCCCTGAAATTTGATGAAACGTATTACACGCCTTACGTTGCTCATGCTGCTATGGAGACCCATTCGGCCGTGGTCCAGGTGGAAGGAGATAGCGCGACCGCCTGGATTGGCACGCAGAGGCCCTTCGGCGCGCAGGAGGAGATTGCCAAGGTCCTGAGCTTGCCGTCGAATAAGGTCAGAATCATCACGCCTTACTTGGGCGGAGGTTTTGGCGGCAAGAGCCAGATCGGCCAGGCGGTGCAAGCTGCAAGGCTTTCAAAGATGGTAGGAAGCCCTGTCCAAGTTGCCTGGACACGCGAAGAAGAGTTCTTCTACGACACCTTCATGCCTGCCGCTGTCGTCAAGATAGACTCCGGCCTCAATGGATCCAACCAGATGATCTTCTGGAATTATCAGGTGTTTTTCGCCGGGGAGAGAAGCTCACAGAATTTCTATGATGTTCCCCATCTACGAACCGCGTCGCGAGGGGGAGGGTTCGGAGGGGGATCCAGCCCTCATCCATTCGGAACCGGCGCCTGGCGAGGACCCGGCAGCAACACCAACATCTTCGCCCGGGAGTCCCACATAGACGTCATGGCTGCCAAGGTTGGAATGGATCCCCTGGAATTCCGTCTCAAGAATCTGATCGACAAGAGGATGATCAGAGTCCTGAAGGCCGCTGCCGAGAAGTTCGGCTGGACGCCGGCCAAGGCCCCCAGCGGCCGAGGCTATGGCGTTGTCTGCTTGGATTATTTGAACACATATGTGGCGGCCATGGCCGAGATCAAGGTGAACAAGAACACCGGCCGAATTCAAGTCAATCGCATCGTTCACGCCCAGGATATGGGCCCGGTGATCAATCCTGAGGGAGCGCGAATGCAGATCGAGGGGGGGATCACCATGGGATTGGGATACTGCCTGGCCGAGGAGATTCACTTCAATGGCGGCGAGATCAAGGACCTGAATTTCGACACCTACGAGATTGCCCGCTTCTCTTGGGCGCCAAAGATAGAAACCGTGCTGATCGATAACCCTGAACTTCCTCCCCAAGGGGGTGGAGAGCCTCCTATTGTCGGCATGGGCGCTTTGATAGCCAATGCCCTCTTCGATGCGGCCGGCGTCCGGGTGAAGCAGCTTCCATTGACGCCGGAGCGGATCAAGCAGCTTGAGGCTGAACTGAGGGCGCTAAAGAGCGAGAAAAAAGTATAGTTCACTGGCGACTGCGAACTAGATCGCCGGCCAACTCATGATTGGCCCTCCTATGAAAGGAGGGCCAATCCCAAAGCTCACGATCGTTGCGTCGTTTCGTGTCCGGGGCGATCAGCCGGCGCCCGCCATCCACCCGTTCCAGACAGTGATCGAGTTCTGGAGGACCACCGACTGATTTGGCCGTATAATACACGCGTGAACAGACGGCAAACAAAATTGGCGGAAGCACTTGATAATATCCTGCAAGTCCTCACTGCGGAATATGAACCGGAGAAAGTGATTCTGTTCGGCTCTATGGCGAATTCTGAGGCAGGCGAGTGGAGCGACCTCGATCTGGTGATTGTAAAGGAAACTGCGAAGCCGTTCTTGCAGCGGTTACGCGAAGTGGCCTTACTGTGCCGCGCGCCGGTTGGAGTGGATTTTCTCGTCTATACGCCGCCCGAATTTGCCCAGATGATTGCTGACCGGAATCCGTTCATCCTCGAAGAGGTGCTTCGCAAAGGCAGAGTATTGTATGAGCGCCAGCCGGCCTCAACAATGGCTTGATCGGGCTTCCGAGGATCTAACGGTCGCTCGTCTCGTGCTGAAGGAAGGGCACGCCTCTCACGCTTGTTTTCTAGCTCAGCAGTGCATCGAAAAATCTCTTAAGGCATACCTGCTCGCCAGGACAAACCAATACCCGCGTGCGCACAAATTAGTAGATTTATTGGCCGAGTGCGAGTCCTTACAGAACGGTTTCGTGCAGTTTCGCGACAGCTGTATCGTAGTGGATCAATACTATATCCCTACGCGATATCCAGACGGCATCCCCGGCGGACTTGCGAATGGTTTGCCGAACACTGGAGAAGCACAGGAAGCCCTAAGCTCTGCCGAAAGCATCCTGAAGTTCGTTTTGATACAGCTGCAATAACTAGTCAGCTTTGGGTTTGCCGGGCGCGGTAGTCCCTCCGGAGTCGGAAGGCAGGATTCATTTCGACCTCCGCCGAGAGAACAGATCGGCTGGACAGGGGCTGTCAGCTGCCCATATAGAATTGCGATTGCTCATCCGCACTCCACCGCGCTACCCTCCGCTTGACAACGACATTACGCTGTTGTTTATCGCGGAATTCGCTGCGGGATCTTCGTGATCGTTGCGCCATCGCAGCAGATGCTCGCCCGCCGCCGCGCCCCTTCGGGCTGCGGCCCGCAGGCCAGCAGCAAAGTGGGCTTGTTATTTCGTGACAGACCCTAACCCCAGTTTTTCCGTGAAGTGCCACCACGAATCTGGAGGATGCATGATTCTAGGACTGAGAACAGCAATATACCCCGTGTCGGACCTGACTGAAGGCAAGGCATGGTACAGTCGGGTGCTTGAGTGCAGTCCGTACTTCGACGAGCCATTTTATGTCGGCTACACGGTCGGCGGGTTCGAGTTGGGATTAATTCCCGATGGAATTCCAAGCTCACAAGGTATCCAGGCTTATTGGGGCGTGTCGGACGCTGAGCAGGAGCTTGCCCGCCTGGTAAGCCTTGGAGCGTCTGTCCACGAACCAGTCCATGATGTCGGGGAGGGCATTAAAGTGGCAGGGATTAAAGACCCGTTCGGCAATGTGTTTTGGATCATCGAGAATCCGTACTTCAAACTGAAGGATGTCCGTTAGTCGCTGGGCACTTTGGCATGCGCAGGCTTGCTCGCGCCTTGTTAGTACGGGCGGCCGGCTGGCCGCCCCTACTCGCGGAAGGAAATCGGCGGCAAGCTAGCAAGCTGACGCGCCCCAAAGCACCTCCGGCGCGCTATTTCTGTTTGCGCGAGACGCGTGCACGCAGCACGGCCATTTGGTTTTTCGATTCAGCAGTGGCCTCTCGCAGCAATCTGAGATCGGAGTCTGTCCTGCGCATCGCTTCGATGACAATCATCTCGGCTGCAACGTATTCATCTCCAACATCCGCAACTTCTTCCGCGATGTCGCGCGGGACCGTCGTGACGCCGTTACAATCGCCATGAACTAACTCATCGGGATAAACCGCAATGCCGCCGACATGAACCGGGATATGGATCTGCGGAATGTGCGAATAGCCGTGCGCGCAAATCGTCCCGCGGGTGAACACAGGAAAACCGAGCTTGCGGACCTGATCGAGATCGCGTCCGGCACCACTTGTCACGAGCCCGACCGCGCCGAACGATTTGTAGGTTGTGCACATGATTTCACCAAAGGTCGCTGCGACAGTCGGCTGATCAAGGTCTTGGAATACGACGATTGCAGGACCCGACAATTCAGTGAAGCGTTCGACCTGCTTGTCCAAACCGGAATACACGTCGCCCTGACGCGGTGGAGCGGAAGAACGGAATGTCGCCGTCGCAGCGAAGCCCACAATCGGTGGCATTTCCGGAAAGCATGCAACAATACGCGAATCCATAAATCCCGTATTGCGCGGGCGCACGTCAAACAACTCGATGACGTTGCATATCGTGGGCGTATCAAACTTGCGAAGTTTCTCCAGCATCGTCGGAGATATCATGTCGAGATCATCCTTTCAGACCGATTTAGAATCAGCCACGAATTACCTGGAGCGGCATTGCCGCAACCAAAGGATTTCACCGCAGAGACGCAGAGAAATAACCGGACACGGATAGACACAGATCCACACGGATCAGACGCAACATCCATTGTGGGTGATCCGTGTGAGTGGTTCATCCGTGTCCCATTTTCTCTCCGCGTGTTCTGCGTCTCGGCGGTGAAAAATCCTTTCCCGAAGGGAAACCATTTGACGATTTACCCGAAAAACAGTCTAGACTTTTTTCGTGCAATTCGTCGCTGATTTCCGGTTTCACGTTTACATTTTCCTCTTGATTCCCCTATGATGCGCTTTCCTCTTTGGCCTGGTGATTACAGATATGTCTGAAGATAAAGCAAATCGCCGGGAATTCCTTAAACGCTCTTCCCAAGCAGGGCTCGCCGCACTGACAGCCACGGGTGTCGGTCTCTGGCTTCGGTCGAGAAACCGGCATCCGCAGCAGGAGCTGTCGGCGGCTCAGGTGCGAAGCTACCTTGTCAAGGTGCCGCAACCGGCGCCCGCCATGGTGGTGGTAAGCGGGGGATCACCCGGGCAGCTCGTGGTCGAGGCAACAAGAGCCCTGGGCGGCATGCGCGTCTTTGTGTCCAGGGGCGACATCGTGGTACTCAAGCCGAACATCGGATGGGACAGGGTCCCGCAACAGGCTGCCAACACAAACCCTGAAGTAGTCCAGAAAGTGGCCGAGCTTTGTTTCGATGCCGGCGCCCAAAAAGTGGTCGTCACCGACGTGTCCTGTAACGATCCACGTCGCTGCTTCAAACGCAGCGGGATCGCCAGCAGTGCCGAGGCCATAGGCGCAACAGTTCTCTTACCCGAGGAACGGAAGTTTCGGGATTACCAGCTCAACGGCGAACTCCTCTCCGTATGGCCCATTTACACCCCCATCGTCGAGGCGGACAAGGTCATCAACCTGCCCATCGTCAAGCACCACAACTTGTCACGCGCCACGATGGGGATGAAAAACTGGTACGGCATGCTGGGTGGAAGGAGAAACCAGCTGCATCAGAACATCGACGTGAGCATCGCCGATCTCGCGACTTTCATCAGACCAACCCTGACCATCCTGGATGCTTACCGGGTGCTCATGTCCAATGGTCCCCAGGGGGGTAATCTCAACGACGTCAAGTTGCTGAAAACCATCGTAGCCGGCACTGATCCAGTTGCGATCGACGCCTTCGGCGCAACATTCCTGGGGCTGCGAGCGGAACAGCTTCCTTATTTGACAATCGCCCACGAACGCGGCCTTGGGAACAAAAACTACGATCAACTGGATGTGAAAAACATCAACTTGGCGTAATTGCACGAAAAGGGCGTAGGTGCACGGCGTGCCGTTCACCTACACGATATACGGATCCGTCACCACGATTTATGAACGCCATCAGCTGGCTCAAAACTCTCGCCGGCAGACAAGCCGTCTCGGCGGAGGCAGGCTCCAAGCGCGGCCAGCGGATTCGCCGGTTCCGCAGGATCTCGCAGGTGCTTTTCCTCTCGCTCTTTTTTTTCCTGCTTTTCCAGACCGAGTTCAGGGGTACCTTCGACAAGACCTACTCCGAAATCATCCGTCTGAAGTACCCGGTCAGCATCTTCCTCGAGATGGATCCACTGGTCGCCTTCTCGACGGCGGTCTCCACCCACGCGCTCTATAACAATGTGATCTGGGCCCTGGTGGTCATTGCGGGGACAATCCTCATCGGACGATTTTTTTGCGGTTGGGTATGCCCGCTGGGAACGATCAGCCACTTCTTCTCGAGTCTCAAACCGGAACGGAAGGGAAAGGAGCGCGTTGAGACCAACCATTACAAGAAGTGGATGGCAACCAAATATTATCTGCTGTTCGCGCTGATCGCCCTGTCGCTCTTTACCTCGCTGCAAACCGGCCTGATCGATCCTATTCCGTTCCTTGTGCGCTCGCTCTCGGCCGGCATTCTGCCCGGCATCAACATTGCCTTGAGAAAGGGGCTCGATTATTTGTATTCCTCCAATGTCGGCGTTCTGCAGACCCTGGCTGACGCCGGCTACAAGGTGCTCAGTTCAAGCATCCTGAGCTACAAACCGCAGTACTACCACTACGGCTTCATCATCGGGATGATCTTCCTGACTGTCCTGGTCTTGAACCGCTTTATCACTCGTTTCTGGTGCAGGGGAATCTGCCCGCTTGGGGCCTTCATGGGCTTACTGTCCCGCTTCTCGCTCTTCGGCATGGAGAAAGACCACGCCAAATGCGACGACTGCAACAAGTGCATCCTGTACTGCCAGGGCGCCTGTGATCCTCAAGGCAAGGTCCCGTGGCGACAGGCCGAATGTCACCTGTGCTTCAATTGTGACAGCGTGTGTCCCAACGATGTTATACGGTTCAAGTTCTTCCCCAAGCTGGAAACCCAATCCGTCAATGTTCTGCCGGACTTGAAAAGACGCCGGGTAATGGAGAGCTTCGCCGCAGGTTTCGTTGCGCTGCCGCTCTTCCGCTCCAGTCTGGGCCTGGCTAAGAATCGCGACGACCGGCTGATCCGTCCGCCCGGGTCGGTCGAGGAGGAGGATTTCCTTGCGAGATGCATCCGTTGTGGCGAATGCATGAAGGTTTGCCCCACCAATGCCATTCAGCCGACACTTTTCGAGGCTGGAATGGAGGGGCTGTGGACACCCATGCTGGTCATGCGGGTGGGCTACTGCGAATATAACTGTGTCTTGTGCAGCCAGGTATGCCCCACCGGTGCAATCTGGAAAATCACGGAGGCCGAGAAGCTCGGAAAACCCGCGGGCGCGGACGGCAGCACCGGCACCTCCAGGAAGGCGAAGCCGATAAAGATCGGGACGGCATTCTACGACCGAGGCAGATGCCTGCCCTGGGCCATGGATATCCCGTGCATCGTTTGTGAAGAGTTTTGCCCGACCTCGCCCAAGGCAACCTGGGTCCTCCCGGAGGCAGTGACACGCTCAGACGGAACCACCATTACCGTTCAGCGCCCCCGCGTTGACGTCGACCGGTGCGTAGGCTGCGGCATATGCAAGAACGTATGCCCCGTGCAGGACCGGCCGGCTGTTTACGTGACCAACATAGGCGAAACGCGTTCGCGCACAAATCAGATCAGACTCGAAAGCGGCGCCTACAAATAGAGCCGCGCATCGCCTTGGAAGTGCGGAAACCCAAGAACAAATTCTGAACATGGGGCTGATTCTCAAGCCGGTAGGGGCATGCGGCAGCATGCCCTGTTTGGGGCGTGGGCACGCTGCCGCGTGCCCCTACATTTCTTGCCCCAAGAGACACTAATCCAAAAACCGCGAAAGGGCGCTCGCGCAGATTGGTCAGGCGAGACTGGAAAACCGGAATGTCACCTTGAGGCTCAGACCGCTGCAGCCTTCTCTGCTGACTCCTGCTTCTCCAGCCAACGGTTGAAGAACCACATCGACAACGCCGACACAAGTCCAATCGCCATTAGGATAACCCAGCCCATGGCATTCTGGCCGGGTATGAGCTCCAGCAGGCCATCCGGGCGCCGGGTCGCTCCTCGGGCCATGACCTCGTTGAAGATCAGCGCTCCCACCGGGCCTCCGGCCAGCGACCCGAAAGCCAGGGGCAGGTTGGCATAGCCGAGGAAAAGCCCCTCCTGCCCTTTGGGCGCCATGGCGCCCACGTACTCATACATCCGGGCCGAGGTAAACAGCTCGGCAAATGCGCCCAGGGCAATCGAAGTCACAACGATGAAGGAACCTACTGGAAGAAATCCTGCAAACGACGCTCGCAGGTTGCCGCCGACAAAGATGGGGATCATGTTGAGTGCCATGGCCACACCAATGATCACCGTGCCCACAATCATCGATCGGATCGGCTTCATTTTGCCGAACAGCTTTGTGACAAGAAGCTGGAAGCAGACGATCACCAGAGGATTGGCCATGGTGTAGATGTCCATCGCCGGTTTGGACTCGACGACTGTCTTCAAGTACAGCGGCAGCGCAACATAGACCTGGTTGTAAAGAAAGAAAAAGCCGCACGACACTAATAGGAAGAGGAAGAATCGCAAATTGAGGAGCACGGCGAACATCCCGATAATGATTTCGCTCACCGATCTGCGTGGCTTGCCGGGAACGCCGCTGCCCGGCGCCGTCTCCGGACCGCGGTAAAACCCTGCCACGACGAAAAACGCAAGCACAGCCATGACCGCCGCCACGGCAAAAATGGCGGAGAGAGCAGCTCCCGGGCGGGTGCGGACGTAAAAAGCCACGCCGCGCCCGAAGAGAGAGCCCATGTTGACGACGACGTAAAAGATGGCAAAGGCCAGTGTGGCTCGGGCGCCGGCGGTTTTCTGAGCAGTGCCGAGGATGCACGGCTTGACGAGCGAGCCGCCACAGCTGATCAAGAGGATGCCGAGGACTGCCGGCAGAACGACATTCATTCCCGCGGTCACCTCACGCTCGATGGTTGGGGCGATAGTGGCACCCCCCAGCCATACCGGGTACCCCAGCAGGAGGTAGCCAATCGATAACAGGACGAAGGCTCCAAGGAGCGCCCGTCGAAAGCCAATCTGGTCGGCAACTGTCCCGGATAGAATCGGCAGGAAATAGATGAGGTACCAGAGCAAGGTGTTGAGCATGGCCGGCCAGTAAGTGCCGAGCCCGAGCTGGCCAAGGTAGATCACGACGAAGCTGGCCATAGAGTAGAAGGCGGCACGCTCGAAGAGCTCGGTCAAATTGGCAAACCAGAAAACCCGGGGGAACTTCGCCTGAGCTTGATCGTTCATGGTTCCTCGCACGACTATGGGCTAAAAAGCAGCCACAAATTACACGAATTGCACTAAATATAAATCAGACTTCGTGTCATTCGGGAAATTCGTGGCTGCTTTTTTGAGCAATATGCGGCAATGGTGGAGCCCACGCCCTGGCCCGGGTCTGACTCATGCCGACTCGCCGCCTGGTTCAGTCGAGTCGAGAATCTCGCGTACCTTGGCCGATAGTGCTGAGGGAGCGAACGGCTTCTGCAGAAAGCCGGCGTCCATCGCCGTCGCCGCCCGATGGACCACGACGTCGTCGGTATAGCCGGAGGTAAAGAGGATTTTGAGGTCCGACCGCTCAGCGCTCAACACTTCAGCTACTTCGCGGCCTGTCATCCCCGGCATGACAACATCCGTCACAAGCACATGGATCCGGCCGGCGACGCTGCGGCTAAGGGCGATCGCCTCGTTCCCGTTGGCAGCCTCGATGACGGTGTAACCGGATCTCCGCAACGCTGCGCAGGCGAGGCGCCGGACCTCCTCTTCATCTTCGACTACGAGGATAGTTTCGTTTCCGCCGCGATCGGCCACCGGGCGTGAAGCACCCGCAGGCGGCACGGGAACACTATCTAGACGGGGCAGAATTATCCGGAAAGTGCTGCCTTTTCCGGGCTCGCTGTCGACCCAGATGTAGCCGCCGCTCTGCTTGACGATTCCGAAGACCATCGACAGCCCGAGCCCGGTACCTTTTCCGTGCTCCTTGGTCGTGAAAAAGGGCTCGAAAATGTGAGCCCGCGTTTCTTCATCCATACCCATGCCGGTGTCGGCCACGGAAAGCAGGACGTATCGGCCCGGTTTCATACCTCGATGGAGACGCGCGAATTCCTGGCCGAGGTCGACGTTGCGCGTCTCGATAGTCAGCGTGCCGCCTCCCGGCATTGCGTCCCGGGCATTGATCACCAAGTTCATCAGGGCTTGGTGAATCTGGCCGGGATCGGCCCGGATGGCTCCGAGGTTCGCTTCGAGGCGGGTGACTAAATGGACATCCTCTCCGATGATTCTCCGGAGCATAAGTTCGGTATCACGCATGACCGCGTTGAGGTCGAGTACGACCGGCTGCAGGAGCTGCTTGCGGCTGAAGGCCAGCAGCTGTTGTGTAAGGGCCGCGGCGCGCTGTCCGGCCTTTCGGATCTCTTGAAGGTAACCCCACAGCGGGCTGTTTCCCTCGGCCTTCTCCAAAGCCAAGTCACCGTAACCGTTGATGACCGTCAGGAGATTGTTGAAGTCATGCGCCACACCTCCGGAGAGGCGCCCGATCGCTTCCATTTTCTGAGCCTGACGATACTGTTCCTCGAGACCTTCCTTTTCGCGGGCGGTCCGCTCGCGCTCCTCTATCTCCCGCCTGAGCTGCTCGTTCGCGGCGGTCAGTTCAGCCGTCCGCGTCGCAACCAGCTGGCCCAGCCGCACGTGCCTCTGGAGATGGAGAGTAACAAGGAGGCCGGCAAGCAGCAGCGCCCCCACAAGAAGAGCGATGAAACCCGCTTCGCGATACCAAGGGAGCAAGACCTTGAACTGAAAAACCGCCGCTGTCGGATCGATGTTCCAGTTGCGATCCATGGCACGGACTTCGAACTGGTGGTTTCCCGAACGAACATTCCTGAACACGACTACGGTTTCCGGCTGGAAAGGTGACCAACTGCCCTGATCCAGCCGGTAAGAGTACAGCAGCCCGCTGGGTTCCGTGAAATGCCAGCGGTCGATCCCCGTAAAAACGAATCGAACCTCTCCCTGGGGAGGCATCTGGTGAATATTCTTGTCCTCCGGCACGAAAGTCTCCGGAGGATCAAGATCCGCCTCCGGGTGGTACACGCTGACGCCACGGGTCCCGCAGGCCCATATCCGGCCCCGGGAGTCCTCATAGACGTAAAACAAACCGCCATCCGGCAATCCCTCGGGAACACCAAGACTAACCCAGGAACCTTGGAAAAAGCGGTGTAACCCGCCGCCCGACGCAACCCATACTGAACCATCCCGGGTGCGCCGCATCCAGCGAACCGTTTCGAGCCCTTCGTGAATCTCCTTCCACCCTTTGCCGTCGTACTGCGAGATTCCGTCCCGGTCTCCTAACCAAAGTGTGCCGTCGGGATTCGCCAGAATGGCGTAGGAGCCGCCGGCAGTGTAGCCATCCTGGGCGGTAAACGTCTCATATGCTCCCTGCCGAAACCTTCCCAAGCCGTCGCTACCAGCGCCACCCATCCAGATGGAACCGTCTCCCGGCTCGCACACCGCGCGCAGGTGGCTGATTTTCCATTTCTCCTTCAGATCGAGAAACTCGTGGAAGCCACCGGCGTCGTAATAGCCTAAACGGTAATTGGCCGAGTCCCGCCGATAGAACGCTACCCAGATGCCGCCGCCTTTCCGCGGCCCGAGTGCACGGATGCGTTCTCCTTCCGGATGCTCCACAATCTGAAAAGTTCGGAGAAGAGGATCAAACGTGAGCAAGGCAATCCTGCTGGTGGCGAGCGTCAGGCGGCCATCCTCGAGGAAGCAGGTTCCGGACTGCTGGTAAAGGTCGGCATGCATGCCGGCCGGGTATGGGTATTCTCTTAGACGGTCGCCGTCCAGCACGATCAGGCGATCGTGGGCAACAAAGTAAAGGCTGCCCCGGCTATCCTCGGCCATCGATGCGATCGCGTCATCGATGCCGCCGAGGACAGGCGGAGTCCGCCATGCGCTCGGCGCATGGCGGACAGCCGAGATATTCGTCGCGATCCAGAAAGTCCCGCCAGAACCTAGCACGGCCTGACGGAAAGTCCCCGAAAGTGGCTTGATCCGTTCCTCGGTATGTGTCCGGCGGCCGTCAAATCGGATGACAGAAAAGTGTTGGGGAGCTCCCTGCACCAACCAGTAGCCCCCGTCCTCCCCTTCCCAGCCGACAATGTCCTGTGGGGCTTCCGCGACCTTCTCCCACCGGCCCTCGCGCAAGCGAACCACGATTTCGCGAGGCTTGGGTTCCCCGTACACGGCAGCGAAAACGACGCCGGGACGCGCCTCCCGGATGCTGTGCACGTCGCTTACCGCTCCGAGTGGTCCAAGCGGGTGCTCTTTCCACCGCACGCCGCCTGACGGATCGTAACGCCCAAGGCCCCGCTTGCCACCGATCCAGATGCCTCCGGCCATCGATTGCTGGATCTCAAGAAAGGCCCCCAGCCCGGTTTGCGCTGCCTGCAAAAGCACACGGGATGAACGGCTGCGTGCGTTGAACTCCATGAGACGGTCCGGCAGAAGGTAGACGACGACTCCCTCGCCGCGAGGCAGAAAGGGATCGGGCGACTCGAGACCCGCGGCGCGGATCTCCGGAACGTCGAAAACCTCCCAACGTCCGCTCTCTTCCGAATAGCGTTGCAAGCCAATCAGCTCCTGCCGCTCGTCGAGGTCATCCGGATTTGGAACGGAGCCCTCCGGAGCGAATGCCCAGATCTCGCCGGTCGAACCCTCTTTTGCCTTGACCTCGACGCCTGGGACAGGCAGCTGACGGACGGCGTACCCGTCCATAACGCTCATCCTGTCCGTGAACCCATGAATGATGAAGACACGCCCTGAGGGTCCCACGCTGAACTTGGAGCAGTAGGACTCGCGCAGGCCATCCGCGGAGGTGAAACCGCGCCAGCCAACGCCTGACTCGGCCTTAAGAGAGAGCGGGAGTGACAAGAAAAGGAGCGCCGGTTTGAATAATCTCATGAACCGCATCGGGCGGTGGATCCAGAGTCTATATTGGTCTCGGATGGGAGTTGCCCTTCACCAGCATGTCCGTGCCTGCGCCTGCACGTGGCCAAATCTATCACAGACCCCGACAGATCACGAAATGTGAATCAAAAACGAAGGCACCTCCTCAGTTTGGCGCGGGAACAGGTCCCGTCCGGCGGCCGGGACCTACTTCACCCAGGCGCGGGCATTGAAGTGGGCGCCGGCGGCCCGACGGCGCTCTTGCCGCCTCACTGAGGGACTACAAACGAAGGGCCACGGATGAACCCGGGAAATTCACCGCTAAAGCTCTGTCCTGAGGGCTTCGACTGGGTCGAGTCGCGACGCCTTGATAGCGGGCCAGGTGCCCGAGAGGAGTCCAATGATTGCGAAGGTGATGAACGAGGTAAAGAAAACGTGAGTATCCACAAGCAGGTGGATGTCGCCTTGCCCGCTCTTGTCTTCGAACAATTCGCTCAGGAAGGGGATTGCGCCGATCCAGTTCGCGAGCAAAATAGCAAGAATGTAGCCGAGAATTCCGCCTATGATCGACAGTGCGAGTGCCTCTCCGAGGAACTGCACGCGGATGTGCCGCTTCCGGGCGCCGAGCGCTTTCAGCACGCCGATCTCGTGCGTCCTCTCCTGCACGCAGAAGAGCATTATATTCATGATTCCTACGCCTGCGACGGCCAGGGTAAACAGTCCTATGACATTGAGCAGCCCCTTGGTTGCCGCAGTCAATCCGTTGATGATCCCGAAAACCATGCTGAATTTTTGGAAAAGGAGGGCCTTTTCGTCGGCAGGATTGAACTTGTGGATCTCGCCGAGGACCTGCCGCACCTGCCGTACCGCGGCATCCTCCATGGCACCGCTTACGGGCTGAAACACCAGCACGCTGTTGTAACGGATGTCCATCATCGTGCCCATCACGTTGACCGGAATGAGCGCACAATAGTCGTCCTGGGTAAAATAGTTCGAGATGGCGATCTTCTTCTGGAGCACTCCGACGACGGTAAAGCGCACGCCGCCGATGAAAACGTCCTGGTCGAGTGCCGGTGCCTGGCTGAAAAGCTTTTTCTTGAGGTCGTAACCCAGCACGACGACCCGGCGCATGTAGGCCAGATCCTCAGCATTAAGGAAGCGGCCTTCACCCATGAACATGCCACGAATGACGCCGTACTCATCGTTAACTGCCCGGATGCCGGCGCTCGTCATCCGGTCGCCCCAGCGCAACTGCATATCGTCGTAAACCTCCGGGCTGACGCGTTTCACGAGTGTGCAGCGCTGCCGGATCATCTCAACGTCCTCCGGTTTAGTGCGAATGACGCGTCCGGAGCGCGCGCCGCCGGCCTGCATGGAGGTCTGACCGTTCCAGACGACCACCACATTGTCGCCGAAGTAGCTCAGCCCCAGCAGCATCGCCTTCTGGAAGCCGTCGCCATAAGCCATGAGCAGAATGAACGACGCGATTCCCCACATGATGCCGAGAACCGTCATCATCGAGCGCTTGCCATAAGCAATCAGGTTTTCCAAAACGCGTTTGACGATTTCGACGATCATCTCTCTTTTCCCTGCGCCTGAAAAGACATCACTCGTACCTTAAAGCCTCAATTGGATCCACCACCGATGCCATGAACGCCGGATATATGCTCGACAGCACCCCCACCAGGGTCAGGAAACCGAACGCGAGCAAGCCGACCTGCGGAGTCACGATCATTCCGGCGAAGAAGTCGATCTTCGGCAGCTTGTTGATCAGCGCGCAGAATCCCCATCCAATGAAGATCCCCGACAGCCCGGCGAAAAATGTCAGGGTCATGGACTCGGCGAAAAACTGCATCAGGACGTGGCGCGTCGTGGCGCCAACGGCCTTGCAGACCCCGATCTCGCGTGTCCGCTCGCCGACGGAAAGCAGCATGATGTTCATGACTCCGACTCCGCCGAGGATCAAGGTCACGATTGCCACGGCTCCGAGGAAGACTCGCAGCGATGCGAAGAGCCGGTATATGAACTTAGCCTGCGTGATCGTGTTCCAGATCGGCAGGGCATCTTTATCCAGGTAGTCGAAGCCTTTCTCCTTCGCCATTATCTGCCGAACCTGCATTTCGGCTGCGTCTCCGATCTCCTCGCTGTGCGGCTGCAGGATCATGTTCGAAAGCTGATACTTCCCGTCGACGGCCTTGGGCAGCGGGAAGTCGCGGGCTATCGTGTAAAAGGGGATGAAGATTTTTTTCCTGTCGGGACCGCTGTAGTTCGAGTTCTGCTCCTTGCGGATCAACTCTCCGATGACCAGGTAGGGCAGGTCGCCGATCATGATTATCCGGCCTATTGCGTTCTCCTTGTTGAAGAGCTGATCTTTGACTTCATCCCCGAGGATGCAGACGCGCAACGCGTTCGCATTGTCCCCCTCGTTGATCTGCCGCCCTCCTGGCCTCACCTCGATTGTTCTCATTTGCATGTAGTCGGGGAAGACGCCGTGCGTGGTGAAACTGCCGTTGTTGATGTCTGAGCGCGCCTGCAGGTAGCGCTGGATTTCGGGGCTCGAGCGCTGCAGGTAAGTGGCCTGCTCCTTCACCTTGAAGTAGTCGCTCAGCGTGAGGCGGATGCTCTTGCCGGCGCGGACTCCTTCGATCCCCTTGCTGGTCGTCCCGCCCCACACGATCATGATGTTTTGCCCAAGGAGGCGCGCTTTCTCCTTCTGCGCGACCCACATCCCTTCGCCCATCGCCGTCATGAGAATCAGGCAGATGAGCCCCCACGCGATCCCAAACATCGTCAGGAACGATCGGGTCTTGTTGGCCTTCAGATTCAGCCACGTCTGTATGAGCAGGTCCATATCATCAGTCCGTTAATCTGCTGCGCCCCATCAATTTACGATTGACGATTGACGATTGGAAAAACAAGCCAGAAATGATGGCTGAGTTCAATCGTCAATCATCAATCGTAAATCGTCAATCTGGTGCAGCCATAGGCTGCAAGATTGTTACTGCAATATCACCTTGTCTCCGAGCTTTAACCCGGAGAGCAGTTCAGTTCGCGCGCCGTTGCTCAGCCCGGTCTTGATCGCGACCTGTCGCCGGCCTGTCTTTGTCGAAGCATCCGGCACCTCGGCGGAGGTTTCCCGCTTTTCGTTGTAAATCAGCGAACTCTCCGGGATAACGAGTACGTTGTAGTGCTCCTCGAGTATGATCTCGGCGTTCGCGCTCATGTTGACCTTGAGGAGGTCGAGGTCGTTCATGATCGATACGCGAACCTCGAAGCGCGTCACGTTGTCTTTTTCAACACCCATCGGCGCGATGCGAAAAACCTTCCCCTGAAACGCCCGGCTCTTGTAAGCATCGACGGTCACGCGCACCAGCTGACCGACTTTCACCAGCCCGATATCCGTCTCATCGACCTTGCCCTTAACGTAGAGTTCCTGCACATCGCCGAGAGTCATGATCAGAGTAGCGTTCGAGCCCAGCTGGAGGATCGATGAAACAGCGTCGCCCACTTCAACCTCTCGGCTCAGAACCACTCCATTGATGGGCGAGCGGATCGAGGCGTATTTGAAGCTCTCTCCGGCCTGCTCGGCCTGAGCTTGAGCCTGAACCACCTGCGAGCGAAAAGTGTTGATCGTCCGGCCATTTTGCTCGATCTCGGCTTCCTTTACCGTCACCGCAGCCTGGAGGGCCTTGTGATTAACCTCGGCGGCCTTCATCTTCTGTTCGACGCCGTCAAAGTCCGACTTGGAGATTAGACCCTGGCCTTGGAGCTCCAGGTACCGCTTGTATTCGGCGATCATGAACTCATAGTCCCTGCTCTCGGCCTCGAGTTGCGTCTTCCGGAGGTTGGCTCGAAGTGTTTTGTCCTGGGATTGCATTTCCTGAAGCTTGCTCTCCGCGGCATTCAGGAAAGCTTTCGCTTCCTTCAACTGCGCTTCGAGGGTTTCTTTGTCGAGTTCGACAAGGAGTTGACCCTCGCGGACACGGTCGCCGGCGTTCACATAGAGGTATTTGATGATTCCGCTGGCTTTCGACTTGATCTCCACTTTTGAAAGCGGCTCGATCTTTCCGGTGGCCACGACCGATTTGGCAATGGAGCCCTTTTCGACTTTTGCCAGCTTCTCGGGCGGGATGGTCTTATCAACGGAAAAGAGCGACCCGAAAACCCAGTAGCCGCCCAGTACTACCAGGACGCCCACAATCGATAGGAAGGAAATGGTAAAAACCCGCTTCTTTGCCATAAAATCACCTCCACCTCACCTATACGAAAACTCGCACAAATAAGTTTGGTGGATTTAGTAGGAAACCCTCCCGAACATTCGTGTAATTCGTGGCACTCCCTCAGTCAGGTGCGGGAAACAGGTCCCGTCCGGCGGCCGGGACCCACTTCACATCCCAGACGGTGCTCTTCCGCGCGTAACTGAGAAGGTGTGAAAAAACCGGGGACATTCCGAATTTCCAGCTTTCCTCCGCTGAATAGATAAGATCAACCGCTGGTTGATCAGTCCGATTCAGCTGAGCAAGTCGGGAAATTCGGAATGTCCCCGATTTTCATGTGGCTGTCTTTAGTGGAGTCCTGCCATTGCTTCCAGTATGATAGGCAGCCTGACCGTCCGGCCGCAATCTCGAAGGGAGCGCCCATGAAAAGACTTATCTTTTTCGCTTTGTTCATCTGCGTGGGCCTTTTTGCCCAGGAACCTCAGCAGCCGCCCGAAGCCGGCGGCAAGCCCCAGGACCCGCTCTCGACGGGTACCCTTACGGCTTTCCGGCTCCGCGCGATCGGCCCTGCCCTGATGTCGGGCCGCATCAGCTGCATCGCAGTCCATCCTGAAGACAAACAGACCTGGTACATCGGAGTCGCATCAGGCGGAGTGTGGAAAACCACGAACGCCGGCATTACGTGGACACCCATCTTCCAGAATGAGGGCTCTTACGCGATCGGTGCGCTTGTGATTGATTCCAGGAACCCCAGCACGGTCTGGGTGGGCACCGGCGAGGCCAATAATCAGCGCAGCGTGGGATATGGCGATGGAGTTTACCGCAGCGACGACGCCGGCAGGACGTGGCGGAATGTCGGCCTGAAGAATTCCGAACAGATTGGGCGGATCGCTATTGATCCGCGCGATTCGAACGTGATTTACGTGGCTGCCTACGGCCCGCTGTGGAGTTCCGGGGGCGACCGTGGCTTGTATAAGTCTACCGACGGCGGCGGCGCATGGAACAAGATCCTGAACATCAGCGACAACACGGGCATCAGCGACGTGGCCATCGATCCGTCCAATCCGGACGTGCTTCTCGCTGTGGCGCATCAGCGCCGGCGCCATGTCTGGACCATGATTCACGGCGGTCCGGAGAGTGGATTGCACAAGTCGGCCGATGGCGGAAAGACCTGGCGCAAGGTGCGCGGAGGGCTGCCGTCAGGAGATGTGGGCCGCATCGTAATCGCGTTTTCGCCCGTGCAGAAGGGACTGGTCTACGCCAAGGTGGAAGCAGCGGAGAATCCGGTGGCCCTGTACGCCTCGCTGGACTCAGGCGATAGTTGGGAGCGCCGCGGCGACATCGAAGCACAGCCCATGTACTATAAAAACATCTACCCCGATCCGAAAAACCCGGAACGGGTGTACGTCATGAGCGTCCAGGCGCAGGTTTCGGAGGACGGCGGGCGCACGTTTCGTCCGGTCGGCGAGCGCTCCAAGCACGTCGACAATCATTGTCTCTGGATCGATCCGGCCAATACGGACCACCTGATCGAGGGGTGCGACGGCGGCTTGTATGAGAGCTGGGATCGCGGGAGGATCTGGAGATTCTTCGCCAATCTCCCAGTCACCCAGTTCTACAACGTGGACGTGGATAACGCGTCGCCAATCTACAACGTGTACGGAGGCACCCAGGACAACAGCACCCAGGGGGGTCCCTCCCGGACCCGCGGCGTGCAAGGCACGGCCAACAATGACTGGTTCATCGTGACGGGCGGCGACGGCTTCGTCGCGCGGATTGATCCGGCCGATCCGGACATAGTGTACGGCGAGTCCCAGTACGGCGGCATTGTGCGCCTGGACCGCCGCACCGGCGAGCGCGTTTCCATCCGGCCGGTCGAGGGCAAGGGTGAGCCGCCTCTGCGTTTCAACTGGGAGTCGCCCTTCATCATCAGTTCGCACAGCGCCACGCGGCTGTACTTTGGCGCCAATAAGCTCTTCCGGAGCGATGATCGGGGCAATTCCTGGCGCGCGGTGAGCCCCGATCTCACGCGCCAGATCAACCGCAACCTTTTGCCGGTAATGGGCAGGATCTGGTCCCCGGAGGCAGTCGCCAAGGATCAGTCGACCTCGACGTACGGGAACATCACGGCGCTCAGCGAATCTCGCAAGAAAGACGGGCTGATCTATGTGGGGACCGACGACGGTCTGGTCCAGGTGACTGAGGATGCGGGCAAGACCTGGCGAAAGATTGAGAAGTTCCCGGGCCTCCCCGAGTACAACCCTTACGGCGTTTATGTCCAACGGCTTTATGCCTCGAAGCATGACCTGAACACCGTTTATGCGCTGTTCGACAACCACAAGAACGGCGACTTCAAACCGTACATCCTCAAGAGCACGGACAAAGGCTCTGCGTGGACTTCCATAACCGGCGACCTACCCGCCAACGGCCCGGCGCTATCTCTCGCCGAGGATCACGTCAATCCGGACTTGCTGTTCTGCGGCACCGAGTTTGGCCTGTACTTCACCATCGACGGGGGTAAGAAGTGGATCCGGTTGCGTGGCAATCTACCGACGATTCCGGTCCGCGATCTCGCGATCCAGGAGCGAGAAAACGACCTGGTGCTTGCCACATTCGGCCGGGGCTTCTACGTCCTCGACGATTACTCGCCATTGCGTTACATCAAGGCCGATGTCTTCACCAAGGACGTGTACATATTTCCCACGAAGAAGGCTGTCACCCAGGCCCTCGACACTGGGAGGGGCCGTGGTTCGCAGGGCGAGCAGCTCTGGATGGCGGATAATCCACCGGCAGGAACCGTGATCACCTGCTGGCTGAAGGACACACTGAGGACCAAAAAGCAGGAGCGGCAAGAAGCGGCGCGGGCTGCGGAGCGGAAGAAGGAGACGCCGAAATATCCTTCACAAGCCGAGCTCACTGCCGAGGCCGATGATGAAGCTCCGCAGGTGTTTCTCACCATCACCGACTCAGCGGGCAAGGTCGTTCGCCGGCTGACCGTCCCCGGCACGCGCGGGATACACCGCGTGACGTGGAACCTGCGCGGCATCCCGACCGTAGCTCCGGCAGCACCCGCAGGCGGACCGACGGGTGGCCGCGGCGGCGGCCGCGGCGCCGCCGCAGCAAGTGCGCCCATAAGCGAGGAGATGGCGGCCCTTACCGCGATTATGAGTGGCGGCAGCTTCGTCCCGCCCGGCACCTACAAAGCCTCGTTGACCAAGCGGACGAACGGTACCGTAACGCAGCTTGGAACCGAGCAGACGATCACGGTGGAAGTGGAGCCTAATTCCTCCATTAAGCCGGCCGACCGCTCAGCCGCCCTTGATTACCAGCAGAAAGTGACCAGGCTCCAGCGGGCGTTTGATGGGGCCACGGAACTGGCCAACGCCTGCAAAACTCGCACCACCGCCATCCGTCGTGCGCTCGTTGATTCGCCGACGGACCTCAAGCTGATGGATGAGGCGGTCAAGCTCGATGGGCGCATCACGGCCATCCTGCGCAAGTTCCGCGGCGATGAGACGCTACGCGGGCTGGAATCCGGTGCTCCATCCACCATCTCGAGCCGGGTGAACTCCGCCGCCTCGGGAGCGCGCGGCTTGACCGGCGCTCCGACCGGCACGCAGCAGCTCAACTATCGGATCGCCTTTGAGGAATTATCCGAGGAGATGACAAAACTGAAGGCCCTGGAAGCCGATCTGAAGAAGTTCGAACAGCATCTGGACGCATTGGGTGTCCCACACACACCCGGACGCCAGCCTGAGATCAGATAGCGGACCGATGTAACCACGGAGACACCGAGGACGCAAAAAGCTCTGTGTTCTCGGTGTCTCCGACCGAGCCTCGCCTTTCAGGTGACCGTCCGAAAAGTGCCAAGGACTACTCGCGGTTCTCTCGCACCTTTTTTGCCAAAGACTCCTCTTCGCTAGCCAGACGCTCCCTGTCGCGAATCCGCTGCTGCTCGATCTTTTCGATTTCGTCGGCCTGGCCCCGAGCCAACGCCTCCTCGCACCGCATCTGGTGACGCAATTCCACCTCGGCGACCTTTGCCCGGAAGCGGCTGCGAATCTCCGCGATCTGCGCCTTCTGTTCCCCAGTGAGGGGAAGGATTTCGCTCTGGTCTTGTGCCTTAAGCTTCTCCAGCGCAATTTCCCAAGCGCTTTTGGGTTCTTCGTCAGACATACGCCTGAGCTCCTCTGAACAACAAATAGGTAAAACTCTGCTGTTTTGACAGAGTTTATGTACGGCCATTATTGCGGCTGTGCCTCATCAGTAGGCATTCAGAGCCGCAACCGGAGCGGGGATGTGACACAATACTGTTCATCATCCCCGCTGGCTTGCCGCCAACCTCTAAAGTTCACGTCCTTGTAGATGTTCGTGAGTTCTACGCGCTTTGGGGCTAGTTGGTTAACCTGGTGAAGCAACCCGGAAGACCGGAAATGCAGCCGCGATCTTTTCGAATTCCGCCAGCGTTGCATCTTTGTTCACAGGCACGTGGGGTCGCGCTCCCGGTGCTCGCTGCAAGTAAGCCCTCAAGATCGGTGCGCGCTGGCCGGTGGGAACCTCTTCGAGTTGGACCTCCTCACGACCGCCGCTCCGGAGAACGGCTCTTCCACCGGCTGCCCGTACGTTGCGGACCCATTGCCCGCTCTCTCCGAGCATAGACACCAGGTACCGCTGTCCATCGACGACGGCCATAACCACTGGGAGCGAGACGATCCGCCCCGACTTTCGTCCGATTACTTCCAATGTCACCATGTAGTTGGAGGTGACGCCCCACAAGGCCACAGCAGCCCACGCTCTATTCAGAATCCTCGCAATCCAGTTGGGTCGCGGCCCACGGTACAACCATCGTTTGAAGTCCGGGTATCCTTTCAGTGACATAAGAGCATCCCCCCTTCATTCAAAGTTATCCAAAGTGGACGCAAGGAAGGATGACACAAATTGCTTTCGGAATGGAGGTGTAGGGCCCGGCAAGTTCAATTTCTGATTCCGAGGTCGCTCGGAAAGGTGTAACGGAACCGCACAGTACTAGCGCGCTTCATGTTTCTCTGCTTTGCACTTCTGACCTCTTGACTGGTCAATTAGGTCAATTTACACTTCAAGATTATGAAACAGACGATTCTTGCAATCAGCGAATTCAAAGCGAAATGCCTCCGGCTTCTCAGCCAGGTTGAGGAAAACGGAGATACTCTTGTAATCACCAGGCGAGGCCGGCCGGTTGCCAAAGTTATGCCGATGTCGCTTCCCAAACGGTCTCTGCGCGGGAGCTGGAAGGGGATAGTCAAAATCAAAGGCGACATTGTTCACTTTGACACCAATCCGGATTGGGAGAGTAACCGCTGAATGCCCGCGATCTTGCTCGATACGCATATTCTAATCTGGTGGCGTCTGGACTCTAGGAGATTAAGCCGGGACCAGATTCGGATACTGCCGGATTCGGAGAACAGGGGCCAGCCCGTCGCGATCAGCGCGATCACGCTCTGGGAGATGGCAATGCTGGCGGCGCGCGGCCGCATCGGAATCGGGGAATCACTTGGCGGCTGGCTCGAAGAGATAGAGAGCCATCCTCTGGTTGTTGTACTCCCTTTGACAGCACGCATTGCAGCAGAGAGCGTCCGGCTCGGGCCTGACTTCCATAACGATCCCGCCGACCAACTCATCGTCGCTACCGCCCGCCTCCACGGCTTGCATCTTATGACAGGAGATGAGCGTATCCGCGTTTGGGGCAAAGTGCCGATTATCTGACGCTCACCACGGAGATTCCGGCTCCGGCGCCGCATCGGCACTGGAGGGGAAGCGCGCTGGCGCAAGAAAAGTCCCCGTATTAAAACTCGTCCGCAACCGATGGAACAAGTCCAACTGTCAGACTTCCGAAAAGGCCATGCGGCTCGAGCGAGTTGCCTTCGATGGGATCTCGATCCGCGGGCTTAGTGAAGCACGCCGGGTTAAGAGAATATGGTGCACTTCGTTCATCGGATGCGGTAAGTCCCAGCCGATGTCTGAATCTCCTGGATGCGAAGAAATCTCACGTCTTGAGTGTACGAGACTTTAGCTGTTTGCCCGCTGGCGGCTTCCTCCGCCACCTCCGAATCAGCAATCGCCGCGATTTCCTTTGCTCTTATATTCTGGCCTTTGAAGAAGAAGATCTCTCCGGTCTTCCCTTCGCGCTTGAGAAAACAGATCTCGTAAAGCGCCGGCTTCAAAACCGACCCGTTCACGAGGACTTCCCGATCAATGTTCACAGAAATCCTTTTGGACGACAACGGGGAGTATTTAGCCGCGAGATTTAATGAGCCTAGAGTCGGCCAGAACATCATCCTCGGGTCATTCTTGCGCGATTGAGGCAATAGGGTGCAATTTCATTTGCGGATCAAGTTCCGACCTCGTATAGTGTCACGAGAATCCCCTTAGAGATTGTATTCTGCTCTTGATCAAGGGGAGGGGTATCGGATGGCGCACCGGCTGCTTCGCACTTGAACCATGTTTGTTAGTCCCGAGAAGAGCCAATTCTCCGGAAGTGAGGAGCCGTGATCCCAGAAAGCATCTCCCACTACCGAGTCGCGGAAAGACTTGGCGGCGGTGCCATGGGAGAGGTCTACAAGGCGCAGGACACAAAGCTGGGACGCGACGTCGCCTTGAAGTTCCTCCCGGAATCGCTCTCGAGGGATCGCCTCGCGCTGGAAAGATTCCGGCGCGAAGCGAAGACGGCGTCCGCTCTCAATCATCCCCACATCTGCACGATCTACGATGTCGACGAGTACGAAGGCAGGCAGTTCATTGCCATGGAACTGCTCGAAGGCCGGACGCTGAAAGATCACATTGCCGGCAAGCCGCTCGAGCCCTCTCAGGTCCTGGACCTGGGAATCCAAATCACCGATGCCCTCGACGCCGCCCATCAAAAGCGAGTCATCCACCGCGATCTCAAGCCCACCAACATATTTGTGACCGAACGGGGAGAGACCAAGGTGTTGGACTTCGGTCTGGCGAAGCTGGCCTTGGACCTAGGCCGCAAGGAGGGCAAAGAGGGCATCTGGGCAGCACAGACGACAAGCCTCGCAGATACGAGCCTGACCATCCCCGGAGCTGCCGTTGGCACCGTGGCCTATATGTCTCCCGAGCAGGCGCGCGGAGATGAAATCGACGCCCGTTCGGATATATTCTCTTTGGGTGTCGTCCTGTATGAGATGGCGACCGGAAGCCTTCCCTTTGCCGGCAATACGCTGGCACTCACATTCGACGCCATCCTACATCAGACGCCCACGTCGATCCTGCGCTTGAATCCCTCTCTGCCGCAGGAACTGGAACCGATCATCAACAAGACCCTGGAAAAAGACCGGAATCTGCGCTACCAATCGGCGAAAGAACTGCTCGTCGATCTGCGCCGGTTGAAATTGGGCCGCCCGGAGCAGACCTCCAGGGTCACTCACCGTGTGCGCCTAGCCGTTTTCATTGTCTTGGTTGCAGTCCTCTTTCTGATAAGCCCTTGGGTTTGGCGTGCGATTGAAAGCCGGCTCGGAGGCCAGCCTCCCGAACCGAAGCGCATCGCCGTTGTTCCGTTCGAATACGTGGGCAATAATCCAGCCCACAGGAGTCTGTGTGACGGTCTCGTATATAGCATTACCAACCAACTCACCCAGGTGGAGAACCTGCGCAGCTATCTTGCCGTAATACCGATCAGTGAGATACGGGCAAGGGATGTGAAAAGCGCCGAACAGGCACGGCGGACTTTTGAGGTTCCACTTGCCGTGACCGGAAGCGTAACGACGGTGGGTGACAATGTTCATCTGATGTTACAGCTGGTCGATACCCGAATCCCGAGTCAGTTATATTCCAAGGACCTCTGGGGCGAAGCCTTCATGGAGGACGAATGCCTCCGTCAGCTGTCGGAGTGGCTGAAACTTCAACTGAAGCCGCAGGAATTCGAGGTATTGGCTGCAGGTAAAAGCGGCGTACCCGACGCCTCAGCGCGCTATGCCGAAGCTCGAGGGAACCTGGTGAATTACAACGTGCCGGGAAAAGTGGAGGCTGCGATTGCTTTGTTCCAGGAGGCAGCCCAGAAGGATCCTCGTTTTGCTCTGGCCTACGCGGGATTAGGTGAGGCTTACTGCCGGAAATATCGCCTGAGTGACGATGCCCAGTGGCTGGAATTCGCGGCCCGCCAATGCGCACAGGCGCTGGAGTTGAATCCGAAACTCGCACCAGTGCACGTAACGTGTGGCTTAATCAACACCAGCAAGGGTCACTACGAGCAGGCGGTGGCGGACTTCGAGCGTGCCTTGGGGATCGACTCGCGCAACTACGATGCACTTCAGGGGTTGGCCGTGGCCTACAACCGCCTGAACAAGCTGGACCTGGCTGAGGCTACTTATAAGAAGGCAATCCAACTCCGGCCCGACCTTTGGACCTGCTACAACCTCCTTGGATCCTTCTACAGAGATCACTCGCGATACACAGACGCAGCCAGCCAGTATCAGAAAGTAATCGCGCTGGCGCCCGAAAGCTACTGGGGTTACAACAACCTCGGGGCAATCTACCTGTATCAGGGGCGGCGAAGCGAGGCCTTAGAGATGTTCAAGAAGTCTGATCAACTCACACCAAACTTTGTGGTCCGCTCGAACATAGGAGCTCTGCTCTATCATGAAGGGCGTTATGCCGAAGCGGCGCAATGGTATTCCAAAGCTCTGGATCTCGACAGCGGCGATTACAAAGTATGGGGAAACATGGCCTCGGCACACTACTGGTCTGGAGAGCGGGATAAAGCCCGCGAGTTCTACAGGAGGGCCGCAGGGATGGCAGAAGTAAAACTCAAGGTGAATCCGAGAGATGCCACTGCTCTCTCAAACCTTGCCGTGTACCACGCGATGCTGAGCGAGCCCGCCGAGTCTTTGGCGAATCTCGATCGGGCGCTGGCAGCCGCCCCGAAGAACACCGATGTGCTCTATAAGGCCGCCGAGGTCAACGAACAACTGGGCAACAGAGCAAAGGCTCTGCAGTGGCTGGAAGCAGCACTGAAGCAGGGCTATTCGCAGGATCTTGTCGAGCGTTCACCGCAGATGCGTCAACTGCGCGCGGACCCGCGCTATCCACAACTCTTAAAGCGGGTTCGCAGCAAGAAGTGAAACGGGGCAATGCAGCCCAATAATCAGGAAGGAGAATGTTATGGCAGTACATGAGGTCGATGTCATTGTTTTCAGATACCTCAGCAGCAGACCCCCGGCGAAGGTGGATCCCAGCCCGCTGGAGGTCAGGCGCGGCGACACAATTCACATTAACGCCCCTGGAACCGACCTGCAGATACTTATACCGAATCACTATACGCCGCGGGCATTGCCGTTCCGAATTGTATCACCTCTTCCGGGCCATGTGTCAGCCCACCTTCCCGGCTGGGTTCTCTGGTCTTCCGACGATGGAGTGCTCTTTAATATTCCCGCTCACCAAAGCGTGACAGTCGAGGTCCTCGATAGTGCCGAGATTGGCGACCACTATCCCTACGCCGTCTACTGCAAGTCGAAAAATGCATTTGCAGAAGGCAATTCGGACCCGGAGATCATCATTCTCGATTGAAGCTGAGTGAACTGCGCGCGGCAATGCGGCGCAGTTCGGCACCTAGTTCTTTTGCAGATCGATAGCGGCGGTGCGGATCTTTTTCCAGGCATTTCAGGATGATGTTTTCGAGCCCCGCGGAAATCCGGTGGTTGAGCGCGCCCGGAGGCACGGGCGCCTGATGCAAGATGCAGTCGGCCAGCCGGCCTCCCCACGCCTCACCAAACGGCGTGTGCCCCACTGCCATCTCATAGAGCACCGTTCCCGCCGCATAGATGTCCGTGCGACAATCGACGGGTTTCCCTTCCAACTGCTCCGGTGACATGTGGGGCAGCGTCCCCATCAGCACCCCCACTCCAGTTGAGCTCTGCCCCGCCCCCTGCTCGATCGGCGGCCGCAGCAGCTTTGCCAGCCCGAAGTCGAGCAGTTTCAGCCGCCCGTCCGGCGTAATGCGCAGGTTCGCCGGCTTCAGATCGCGATGCACAATGCGCTGCCCATGCGCGGCCTCCAGTCCTTCGGCCAGTTGTACTCCCAGACGGAGAATCTCCTTTTCCGGCAATGGCCCTTCGGCCACCTTGTCGCTGAGTGTGGTTCCCGGGATATATTCGATGACCAGGAAATCTACGCCATCCTGCGTGTCGAAGTCGTGCACGGTTTCAATGGCGGGATGATTCAATTTGGAAAGAGCGAGGGCTTCCTTCCGGAAACGCTTGCGGGCAGCGGCGTCTGCCAAAGTGCCGATTTGGAGGACCTTGATCGCCACGTCGCGGTCCAGCCGCTCGTCATGGGCGCGATACACCACACCCATTCCACCCTCGCCGATCTTATCCAGGATCTTGTAATGGGATAGGGTGTGCCCAATAAGGGCTATTCCAGCTTTCTCAACCTCATCCTGTGCCAAGGCCTTGGCTGCCACCTCCAGAGCTGGAGATTCGATGAAACCTTCCGCTTCCGCTTGGCATGCAAGCAGCGAATCCACTTCTTTCCGCAGAGATTCGTCCCCGGCGCAGGCTTCTTTTAAAAACGCTTCGCGCCGGCCGGATTCGCATTCCAGCGCCGCCTGAAATACCTGCGTGATTCGCTGCCAACACTCGGGTTTCATCGGGGAGTGTCCGGCCATAGGACCCGCTTATCGGCTGAGAGACCAATACTGAGATAATCGCGATTATACACCCGTATATGGAACTCCTGTGGAATCCCTGATGAACGGGGGACATGATGCTGCATCGCCTATAGCAGGCCAGGAATGAGCCGTTTGGTCCTTGCACAGTAGGCTGTGTAAGAAGCACCAAGCGCATTGTGAAGAGCTGTTTCCTCCTTGGCGACACGATTCACAACGGCAAGGGTGATAGGCACGACAAGGACGAGGATACTGAGCCAATTGCCAAAGAAGACTCCCAGACCGACAAACGCCACCAGGAGCCCCGTATAGGACGGGTGGCGGACGTGCCTGTAAAGTCCGGTCTCAACGAGGGCATGATCACGATGAATGGCAACATTGACAGTGAATAGGCGTCCGAGCGTGAGGATGGAGGTCCAGCGGATAGCCAGGCCAGCTATGATCAGGCCAAGGGCCAGCGCCTGGTGCAGCGTTGCCGAAATCGGAAGGCGCAAGACAGGTACCCACTGAAATCCGACAGCCAAGACTACGGATGCAACGATCACCAACCAAAGCAATCGCATAGAGCCGCGATCTTCCACGTGTGCGGCCGTTGGTTTCGCTCGTTTGAGGATTGCGAGCATAATCTCTGAAACGGGAAAAAGCACAACGACAAACCAGAGTATTACTGCGAGAAGCTTCCTAGCCTCTAGAAGGTCCCGGGAATTCTTGCACGATCAGCGCTCGCACGACAAGGGATTCGGCATGAATCTGGGATCAAGAGGGGCAACGTAGGTCAGACGCGCTACAAGGTGGTGCCGGCCTGGCGCACACTTGTTTTGCTATCGCTGGCGTTTCAATTCCCAGGTGCCTATGGCATAGAAGGGTCCGTCCTTGCGGATGATTTCTGCTATGCCGGAAAGGGACTTCCCTCTAAATGCCCCTTGAAATTTTAAGATGCCGCCATTGGACCCTTTGGAGTCAGCAAAGAATGTCACTGTATCGGTCACCTCGAATGAAGTGATTGTGGGAACAATGTCCTCCTGCTTGCCGCCCAAGCTAATCTTGACTTTCGCGTTCCACACCTCTCCCAGCCGGCTCAAGCGCAACTCCATTTTGCCCGGTTGCTGATATAGCTTGATCCTCCCTTTCCACAAGCCCTCCAGATCTGCAATGGCAGGCTTGTGTCCGGTGGCCAGCGTAGGCAGTCTCGGCGGCGGTGGTTTTGGCGTTTCGATATAACCGCCTGCGGCAGTCAACCTTCTTTGAGTTTGCCAGGCGATGCGCTGAAGCTGGCTGACATCTGTTTCGGTTAGATCGACCAACACTGTGGTCTTCTTTTGGTCGATTACACCTCTATCATCAATCGGGTTGCCGGTGATACGCGCGCTCAGTCCGAGAGGGCTTTTTTCATAAAGTAGAGAGTAGAAGATACAGGCCGCCAGGTAAGAACCACTGCTGGAAGGGTGCGACCCATCCTCAAGATAGAGACTCAATTCAGATTCTCCCTTGCGCGCCTCCTGCCAAGCGATCCCCACCGGAGCCACGATAGCCTTCAGCTCCCTCGCAATCTTCATATAGGCGTGGGTCAAGGCTGCCTGCTCTCTCGGCGGCGCATCCTTGCGCGCCCACGTGAGGAAAAAGATGGTCTTGGCGCCAGAGCGCGTGATTTCCTTGTCGAATAGCCGCGCGTATTGATGGAAAAATTCCGGGTCGGGAGTAATCCATCGCGTGCCGTCGACCATGTAAACCGCACCCAATGCACTTTGTTCCTGCAAGACCACATAATCCCAAGGCCCCTCCCGAATGGCCTTCAGCGCCTCACCTCTTTCCCAATGACTGTGCAAGGTCGCCCCACCGAACCCAACCAGTCTCGTCCGCAATCTCCTTGGAACATCGGCTGATGCAGCCAACCGCTCCAGAAGATGCGGCAGGTTGTTGTAGTAGGTAAGACTATTGCCGATGAAGAGGACTCTGAGCGGCTGGTCTTTTTGTGAAGCGGGTGCTTCAACAGTCTTTGCCGGCCGGCGATGAAATGCAAAGCCGGACATCAGGCTGCTGCAGCCAAAAGCCATGCTGCTCGCGCCGGCGACCAGCATGAGCGTGACCATTGCAGCAAGTATGAAGCCGCGCTTCTGAAACGATTCTTTCATGTCGCCATCTCGCGATTCACTGGATATAGGAGTCAGCTCACGGCAACAATTCCGCCTAATAATCAATTGGGGGTATGCACATGACTGCAGTAACTAGCGATGTTACGACCCCAACCTGGGCTGAAGGGAATCCTTTGCGATTCTTGGCGTCTTTGAGCCTTTG